>Ga0129302_1003331_pt1 | contig 11116 bp, 9 predicted proteins | sample BlaSprsedimmetaG_FD_94476 | JGI IMG/M metagenome (GOLD analysis project Ga0129302, IMG submission 94476) | Hot spring sediment bacterial and archeal communities from California, USA to study Microbial Dark Matter (Phase II) - Blank Spring... | ecosystem: Environmental > Aquatic > Thermal springs... | reverse complement strand
TTTCTTTTAACGCGGCCTGATATTCTTTATTAGATTTAATTTGAGATAATTTATTATTGCTTTTTTGTATTTTTGAATCAACCGTTGTTATTTCTTGATCAATATTCCGGTGTTCCTTTTTTAACGCTTCCAGCTCAAGTTCGCTGATTTTGACCTCGGTGGAGATTTCGATGAGTTTTTCATCGAGGGCTTTGAGCCTTGCCGGGCACTGCCGTTTCTCATTCATAATCTCCATTAAATGTTTGTCAAAAGCCTGAAGGTTTATCAAACGCGATAACTGTTCTTGCACCTTTTCACCCCTTTTCCGCCTGTCGGCATACCGACTGTCTTGATAAAATGCTACTGTAAGTATCCTTCCCGGTTAGTTTGATCATAACACCGCAAGAGGGTCGGCCTCTTCGGCCGTATACACCTCTACGGCCCATCCAAGTTCGTTCATGGATGATGCCAGTTTTCCAATAACGCGGCTGAAGGCCGCCCTTTCGGTGGCGAAATGCCCCGCATCCACAACGATCAGACCACGGTGGAGAGCATCGAGGGCCTGATGATGGTTGACATCCCCGGTGAGGAGCAGATCTGCGCCGGCATCCGCCGCCCGGGTGATCATTCCGCCGCCGGACCCTCCAACCACTGCAATCCTGCGGACGGAGGCCCGTGAAGCGCCCGCCACCCTGATATGCCGTAGTCCAAGAGAAGACTTTATTCCGGCAAAAACCGACTCCAAAGGTTCGGCCTCAACAAGGTTCCCAATCCGGCCCAGGCCGACCCCTTCGTCTTTCCGGCTTTCCTCCAGAACTTCAACGTTTCGGAGCCCGATCATCTCCGCCAGCACATCCGATATCCCGTTACGCGCGGAATCAAGGTTGGTGTGAAGGGAGACCACGCTTATTTCCCTCGTAACGGCCGCCTGAACAACGTCGCCCGGAAACATGTCGAACACCAGGGATGAAACGGGCTTGAAAAAAAGCGGATGGTGAGTCACAACCAGGCCGGCTCCTTTTGATGCGGCCTGTTCGACGGCGGAAACAGAGGGATCGAGGGCTGCGAGCAAAGTCCTAAGGGGACGGCCGGGGAACCCCACCTGAAGTCCAGGGTTGTCCCAACTCTCCGCAAGGCTGGGTGGGGCGGCCCGCTGAAGGAATTCCAGCACCTCTGCTACCGTGGGGCTCTTGCCCATATCAAAGCTCCGAAACCTGGAGCATCAAAAAGCAAAAGGGCGCATCCACGGGGATTGCGCCCTTTTTCAAAATGATCTCCAGGATTTTATAATTGTTTTATCCACCACGTTACTAATGCATTCAATTAAAGATTGGTGGGCCCACCTGGATTCGAACCAGGGACCTACCGGTTATGAGCCGGTGGCTCTTCCAGCTGAGCTATAGGCCCACACTGCCGGACCGCAGCCTTCAAAATTGCTCCTTTTGGAACTGGATGTCAAGAAAATTTTCAGTCCTGACTCTCTACGAAACTCTTCAGTTTTCTGCTTCTGCTCGGATGCCGCAATTTTCGGAGAGCTTTAGCCTCTATTTGCCTTATGCGCTCCCTGGTCACATTGAAATCGCGTCCGACTTCCTCCAGCGTATGATCGGCCTTTTCCCCGATTCCGAAACGCATTCTCAGGACTTTTTCCTCTCTCGGAGTCAAAGACCGCAAAACTTTTCTCGTTTGCTCGGCAAGGCCGAAATTAACCACGGCGTCACCTGGTGAAAGTACCTTTTTATCCTCGATAAAATCACCGAGATGGCTGTCTTCTTCTTCTCCGATCGGCGTTTCGAGACTGATGGGCTCTTTGGCGATTTTGAGAACCTTGCGGACTTTTTCCAGCGGGAATTCCATTTTCTCGGCTATTTCTTCGGGTGTGGGTTCTCTTCCATGTTCCTGTATAAGATAACGCGATGTGCGAATCAGCTTGTTTATCGTTTCGATCATGTGAACAGGTATCCTGATGGTTCTGGCCTGGTCTGCGATAGCCCTGGTGATCGCCTGCCTTATCCACCACGTGGCATAGGTGCTGAATTTATAACCGCGCTGATATTCGAATTTGTCCACCGCCTTCATCAGGCCGATGTTACCTTCTTGTATAAGGTCCAGGAACTGTAAACCCCTGTTTGTATATTTTTTCGCAATGCTGACGACGAGCCGCAAATTAGCCTGTATCAATTCCGATTTGGCTTCTTTCGCCTTTGCGATATTGCCTTCGACCCGAGCGAGGACGTTTTTCAGCTGCCTGGAGGTCATATTGGTGCGTTCTTTCAATTCTTTGGTAACGGCACTCGCCCTGTCAGCCCTGTCCTTGAGGCAGAGCAGTTCGGCCTTGGTGATACCCATCGGTTCAATGATCCGGCCCTCACGCATGTTCGGGTCAAGTTTTGAACAAACACGGTTTATGTGGTGCAGTGATTTTCCGCCGGCCTGGAGCATACAATCGGCGATTTCACGTTCAGCCCTTTCCAGGCAGGCAGCTTCGTCGCGAAGTCGTTGAACCATGACCTCCAGCTGCCGCTTTTCCAGGCTGAATGCGTTCACCATCGAAAGAAGCGTTTCCCTGTCCTTCCGGATTTCAGCGGTGAGTTTCTTTTTGGCCTTTTCGCTCATTCCACCCCTGGCGGCCTGTTTACGCTTGCTTTTTATGCTTTCATGAAGAGCTCGGATCTGGTCGATCAGAGCGATCAGCGAATCTTTTCTTTCTCCCGCCTTGAGTGAGTTTATTTCTTCTTCGTCGATGTCGTTGATTACATCCTTGAGTTTCAGGTTTCCGATGCGAAGCTGCTCGCCAAGCTCCAGGATATGTTCTACACCTATCGCACAGTCGAGCATGCAGTTGAGAGCGCGTTTCTCGCCCGCCTCAATTTTTTTGGCGATTTTTACCTCACCCTCCCTGGTCAGAAGGGAGATGCACCCCATTTCTTTCAGATACATTTTTACAGGGTCGGAGACCCGGGACGGCGTGTCAGGCAGATCCAGACGGGGGGGGTCGGGCTCTTCGAGTTTGGCCAGCTTCTCTTTGGATTTTTCGGCTTTTTCCAGCGCGTCCTTCGAAGCTTCGTCCACCACCATTATGTCCAGTTCCTCAAACATCATCATGAGATCGTCTATGTTTTCTTCCGATGATACAAGGCCGTCCGGCAGATCGTCGTTAAGCTCCTCGTATGTTATATATCCTTTGTTTTTCCCTATATCGATCAAACGCTTCAGGCTGATCATGTCGGGATTTTTGACCATTCGATCTACCCTCCAGGATTATTCTCGATGCCCGCAGCGCGGGCCTGACCGCATCCGACTGCGGTGGATCTTGCAGGATTGTCATTTACCGGGAAACCTGAGATCCGCCTCCATCGGAAGTCATCTCTACACAATAGTGCCGTTCTGCAAGACTGCAACCAAATACCTCTATTTTTATGACTGCACCGTTGCAGGGGGTCTCCCTGCCGCAGTATCCCTGAGCCTTTTGAGTTCAAGCACCCTGTTCAGTGCTTCGAGGTCGTGTCCGGCGCCTGCAAGGCTTTCAGCAAGGCGGCGGTTTTCTATTTTTGTTTCGATTTCAGCCAGGGCAAGATCAACTTCATCGCCGGTGAATCGTGATCCTTCGAAGTAAGCTTCACGCAAATGCCTCCTGGCTTCCTCGCTTTCAAGGCGGTCGTGGAGAAAATCGAAAGAGCATTGTTCTTCCTCCCCATAAAGTTGGAATATTGCGACCAAAATATCCCGCACAGCCGCATCCTCAATCAAGCAGGTGCAGTTGTATGATTTCAGGGTCTCTATGGTTTCCGGATGATGCACCAGAAGGTTCAGGATATGAAGAGCGTCAAAACGTTTTTCTATGGTACCCCCTGCGGGAGAAATCCATCTGCGGGTCACGGTGTTCTGCCGCCCGCGCCCGTCCGGGCGTTTTTCCAGTTCGTCCCACAGCACCTGTTCGGTGACGTCGATGTGCTGGGATATCCTCTGAACATAAAGCGCACGCTGCATATCGTTTTCGATCGATGAAAGCAAAGGGAGCACGGCTTCGAGAATCCTGACATTTTGTTCTACCGAGCCGTCCCCGGTTTCGGCTTGCTGTTCGATGAAAAAATCGAACAATCCGGGAGCATGTTCGATATGCTCCGTAAACGCATCCAGCCCGAAGGCATTCACATAACTGTCTGGATCGTATCCGGCTTCGAGGACGACGACCCGGGCGCTCACTCCTTCGTTCAGAAAAAGCGGCAGGCTTCTTACAGCTGCCTTTTTCCCCGCTTCATCAGCATCGAACACAAGGAAAACTTCGCTTCCGTACCCTTTCAGTTTACGGATATGAGATTTGCTGAGCGAGGTGCCGAGCGTTGCCACAACTTCACTCAACCCGTGGCACTGAAGCGCGATGCAGTCCATGTATCCTTCGACGACAATGACCCTGCCTGAATTCCTGATCCCCGGGGCGGCCGCCGGCAGTCCATACAGAAAATCGCTTTTATGAAAAACGGGTGTCTCCGGGGTGTTGAGGTATTTAGGAACAGAGGCGTCCAGAACCCTCCCCCCGAATCCGACCACCTGGTTTCGTTGGTCCAGGAGCGGAAAAATAACCCTTCCCCGAAACCGGTCGTATAACTTGCCTCCGTTTCCGCGGACGATGACGCCGGCATCGACGGCAAGGCCGGTATCGACGCCGGCTTTTTTCAGTTGTTTCAAAAGGCCGTCCCACTCGTCGGCTGCAAAACCCAGGCGATAAGCCGCCCGGGAATCCGGGGGTATTTTCCGCCTGTCAAGGTAGGTTTTACCCGGTGCACCCTTTTTCGGATCCTCGAGCGTATGTTCAAAATACTTTGCCGAAATTTCATTTATTCTAAAAAGTGACCTTCTGGCCCGGGACTTTTTTTTCTCTTCAGGAGAGTAGAAGGAGGGGGTGTAGGGGATCCCGTATTTCTCCGCAAGATCCCGCATTGCCTCCGGGAAAGTGGTTCCGTGGTAATCCATCCAGAAGGAAAAGACATCGCCGCCTTTTTTACAGCCGAAGCAGTGAAAACTCTGCTTTTCGCGGTTCACGTTGAACGAAGGATCGTTGTCACCGTGAAAGGGACACCGGCCGACGTAATTGCGCCCCACCTTGCGCAATTCGACGTATCGACCTATTAGTTCGACTATATCGATTGCCCGCTTGAGTTCTTCTTTGGCCGAGTTATCAGAAACCATCGGTACAAATCCGCTTTATGGAGTTTGAAGGGCCCGATGACGCCACCTTGGGCGCTCACCGGAAGCCGTATTCAGCTCAGCAGCTTTTTAGCCGCTTGATTGACGTCTTTTCCCTGCGCTTTGCCCGCCAGCCGTTCCATCGCAGACTTCATAACCCTGCCGAGGTCTTTGGGGCTTGATGCCCCCACCTCGGTGATAACCTCCCTGACGACTTCTTCTATCTGTTCCTCTGTCAACTGCTCGGGCAGATATTGATGAAGGATTTCAATCTCCGCGGATTCCTTCTGCACCAGATCAAGGCGGCCCGCTTTGGTGAATTCTTCGATGGATTCCCTGCCTTTTCGGACCATCGATGAAACGACGGCCTCGAATTCACGGTCGTCGAGAGGGCTGCCTTTTTCCACCTGCTTGTTTTTCAAGGCCGTTTTCAGCATCCTCAGGCACGAAAGCCTCGGAGCATTTTTCGTTTTCATTGCTTCTTTCAGATCATCAAGGAGCTTTTCGTTTAACGACATCTCCACACCTCGGTCGGAATAGGTTTAACCGGAGAGCATTCAAAGTAAAAAAATAAGACGTTATTCGCCGGAGTCAAGCTGCCCGGCCTCCTCGCCGACTGCCGCCAGGGCCTGTTCAAGATCCAGCGTACCTTCGTAGAGCGCCCTGCCGGTGATCATGCCAATGACCCCGTCACCTTCCAGTTCTGCAAGCGCCTTGACATCGCCTACATCGCAAATGCCGCCTGATGCAATCACCGGGATCCGGACCTTCGAGGCAAGATCCCTGGTGGCCTGGAGATTCGGGCCCGACTGCATTCCGTCTTTCAGGATGTCGGTGTAGACCAGGGCCGCGGCCCCTGCGTCTTCGAAACGTTTTCCAAGCTCGACCGGCGTGATCTCAAGCTCACGTGTCCAGCCTTCAACCGCCACGTTGTGCCCTTTTGCGTCGATTCCAAGAATTATCCTTCCGGGGTAGCGCCTGCAGGCCTCCGCCACGAAACCAGGCTCCCGGTATACGGCCGTGCCCAGGATAGCGAATCGAACACCAAGCGCAAAATAGGCTTCGATTGCTGAAAAATCCCGGATTCCTCCCCCCAGTTGGACCGGGATCGGAACCGAATCCACGATACGCTTGATCGCGTCTTCGTTTGCCGGTTTTCCACCGACCGCGCCATCGAGGTCAACGACGTGGAGTCGCCGGGCCCCGCATCGCCACCAGTGCGAGGCCATCTGGTGGGGTTTGTCGGAAAAGACCGTTTCATCATCCATCCGGCCCTGCCTTAATCGCACACAGCGGCCGCCTTTAAGATCTATCGCCGGTATTATCAACACGTATTCATTTCTCCGAATTAAAGGTCGGGGTAATTTTTGAGTAAACCGTCAAGGCCGGAGGCGGCGAAATCTTCAACCTTCAGCCACCGCCCGCCTCGTTTCAAAAACCCTGCAAAGTCTAGGAGGTTTTCCGAAAGGGATTTCTGCGTCCTGTCGAATTTACCCCGCCATATAAGGGCACTGTCGGAAGTTCTTATGAGATTCAGATCGAATGCTGCAGAGGCGGCGCGTTCCACCGCGAAATTGGATCCTTCCCTTTCCTGCCACCGATATAAATATCCGACGAGCACACCGTCGACATCCATCGCCCTGCCGGTTTCACGGTAAATTTCAACCGCTGTAAGCTCCGCTCTGCTGTCCCGCGCCATAATGCTTGAAAGCACGGCGCTGCTTTCTTCGGGGGTTATTATTTCGTCCCCGATTGCGGCAAGCCTATCAATGAGCATGGTGTTTAGAATCTCCGTTGCCTCCAGTGGGACAGGCTCGGCGGTATAGAGCGAGCCGGAGACGGGGTTCCGGAACACGTCCGGCGGGTGCCCGGGCGGGAGAGCGGCCTTGAAGCCCAGAAAAGCCAGTCGTTTGCCAGTTTCAACTGCAGGCGGGATTTCGGTCCGAGGCTGGAACTGTGTGGCACATCCCAACCATAACAAAGGGAAGAGGGCTGACCAAATGATGAAAAAGCAACCGGAGAGGAGGTTTGATGGTCGAGTCAAAACGTACCTCTTGAAATTACAGGGTTCCCTTGGTGGTTCGGATACTGCTTCCCAGTCGCTGCTCGAGCGTGACAGCCGAATCCATGGCCCGGGCCAGACCTTTAAAAATCGCTTCGGCGATATGGTGCGGTTCTTCACCATGGATAAGATCCACATGAAGGGTGATTCCCCCATGGTTAACAAAGGCTCGGAGAAATTCCTTTATAAGCCCTACGTCGAAGCTGCCGCTGGGCCTTATGGAAGACGGAACATTGTAGGAAAGAAACGGACGATTGGACAGATCGAGCACAACCCGGGCAAGCGTTTCGTCCATCGGCAGATGGGCTTCGCCATACCGTGAAATACCCTTTCGGCTTCCCAGTGCCTTGTTGATCGCCTCGCCGAGACAAATGCCGATGTCTTCGATCGTATGATGGTGATCAACATCGATGTCGCCGCGTGCCGTTATGTCCAGATCCATAAAGCTGTGGGTCGAGAACAGGCGAAGCATGTGGTCCATGAAGGGGATTTCAGTGTCTATCGCAGCGCGGCCGGTGCCGTCGATATTCAGCGAGATCGTGATGTCGGTTTCATTTGTTTTTCTGTGGATTTCGGCTTTTCGGGTCATGAATCGTCACCTGAAAATCTCGAACGGGAAGTGAAGCGCGGGCGCATCAACAAACAAAAAAGTGAGACTTGGCCTTCGCTCAAGCGAAGGCTGGTGGAGATGAGGGGAACCAGCACATCTCATCTCAGATAAAAAATAACCTACTGAATTTACAAGCTATTAAGATTCGACTCCAGTTCGACACCCTTCAATGTGTGTAAGTTCTTAGTAATGAAATCTAATGATCTCTGCAGTGGAAGTCAAGAATATTGATCGTATTTACCGATCTCTAAAATTTTCGAGTTTGGCAGGTATAGGATGAGCCCGGCCGAATAGAGCCCCGAGGTATTATCGAATTTGAAATCCCTGCTCACACCTTTCACAGCTCGTGTACACCCAGAAATGCCACCATCGCATTTTCTCAGACCCCCGGGGGGGGTGCCTTTAGAAGGCTGTAAGCCCCCATAACAGCTCGTAACCTGGATACGAGCTGGTCTAAAATTTTTTTAACAATTTTTTTCACCCTAAAGGATCTGTGCCATGATCAAACTCATCGCGTAGAATAGCATCAGACCCCTATCAGAGGTCATACAGGGTCATCACAGTGTTACATCTTTCAGGGGGTATCCTAGGTATGGGTAGAGTGGGAAAGTGCCATAAACGACTTTAAATGACACCAGAACGCCAGTGGATGAATTTGTGGACACGAGCTCTGTGGACATGGATACGAGCTGTGGAGGTTGGCTCGTGGGAGGTGTAGCCGAGGCCGGTTGCGGAGTAAGTCTGTATACGAGCCGAAGCAATCCGCTGAGGCGTTTGCTGTTGATATGGATACGAGCTGTGGATGTTTATATCCTTGAATATCCAGTAGCATACTTGAACCTATCAAACTCTTCCTTCACTATAAGTGAGCCCGAAGACAGTGTCCGTCATCCAGCGCTTGAAGCCCTCGTTATCCATGAACTGCTTGAATAGCTCGGTGTCGTCCTTCATCACAGAGGTCATCACCCGTAAAAGTGCCTTGTCGTGCTCGATGCGAGCATTTTGCTTATCCGAATGCTGCTGTGCGTTTCGGTAAGCCGTGTCCGCGGCAACTCGGGCGGGTATGGTCTCCGTAATGAGTTGACGCACTCGGTCTGCATCTTCCCATGGGATATCGCCGAAGTGCTCATTGAACACCCTGATGATGTTGGAAAGCCGGTCCAGTTCAGGTTCGGGGCGGCGCCCACCTCCGGTGGTCGGCACAGGTTCGATCTCCGCGTCCTGATCTGGCAGGATGATTTTTTGCATGGCCCTCTTCTCAACCCGGTAGCTGTCCATGTCGATGGCATCGAGGATGCCCTTGGAAAGATCCTCCTCTTGCGGTGCCGGTAATTTCGGAATCAGGAAATTCAAAAAGATCGAGCGCTTCTCCCAATTGGTGTTGGTGAAGGGCAGCACCGAGGAGAGGAACGCGTAAGTACGTGCGAAAGCTTTCGCCTTGCCTTTAAAATCCACCTGCCCATCCTCGTCCAGGTTGCCTAGATAAATTGCCACGCAAGCGTCCAAAATGGGATCAAGCTGCTCTCGTTCAGCACCACCAAGGTAAAGCCGAACGAAATCATCAACCTGCTCTGGTGTGTATACCTGCGCTCTGTCCAGATCTGCCTGGAGGTCGTGCAGTTTGTCGGGATCGGTCTCGTCAGCCAGAATTGTGGCCTGATAATACTGGGCGAAGGCATCGCGGATCGTGTCGACATCGTTCAGGAAGTCGAGCACGAAAACGTCATGCTTCTTCGGATGTGCCCGGTTGAGGCGCGAGAGAGTCTGCACCGCCTTAATGCCTGCAAGAGTTTTGTCCACATACATCGTGTGTAGCAGCGGCTCGTCATAACCGGCCTGGAACTTGTCAGCGCAGACGAGAAATCGGTAAGGTTCTTCCCGGAACCTGACCGCTATTTGTCCGGAGGGAAAACCATTGAGATTGGCCTCACTGACCTTGACTCCGCCGAATTCGTGTTCCCCGGAAAAAGCGACCAGCGCTTCGAATTTGCTCTTGCGCTCTTTCAGGTAGGCCTGAATGGCGTGGTAATACTGGATTGCTCTCTCGATACCGTTGGTGACCACCATCGCGCGTGCCTGCCCACCTATTTTGTTCTGGGTGAACACCTGCTCATGGAAGTGGTCCACCATGATCTCGGCTTTGAGGCGGATAGCGTGATCGTGTCCCTCAACAAAACGACGCAGCTTCTTCTGGGCTTTCTTGATATCGAATTCAGGGTCATCCTCCACGGTCTTGGCAATCTTGTAATAGCTTTCCACTGGTGTGTAATGGGCAATTACGTCAAGGATGAAGCCCTCCTGGATGGCCTGTTTCATGGTGTAGGTGTGGAATGCATGGTGCTTGACCGCGCCATCGGGCTGTGGGTTGGGGGTCCCGAAAATTTCCAGGGTCTTGTTCTTGGGTGTCGCGGTGAAGGCGAAATAGCTGGCATTGGGCAATAACTTGTGCGATTCCATCAGGCGGTTGATCCGGTCTTCGAAGGTCTCCTCCTCCCCTTCTTCGCCCGCCTCGGAGAGGGCTTTTGACATAGCCGCACTCGTGCGACCGCCTTGGCTGGAATGGGCCTCATCGATAATGATGGCAAAAGTGCGTCCACGGTGCTCGTTACCGATCTCGTTTAGAATAAATGGGAACTTCTGGACGGTTGATATGATGATCTTTTTCCCGTCCTCGATGAATTGTCGCAGGTCGCCTGATCGTCCCGCGTGTCCGACTGTGGCGCTGACCTGAGCGTACTGTTTGATGGTGTCGCGAATCTGACGGTCGAGCAAAATGCGGTCGGTGACCACGATTATAGAGTCAAATACTGGTGCATCATCCTTTTCAAGCCCAATCAACTGGTGAGCCAGCCAGGCGATGGAGTTTGACTTGCCGCTGCCTGCCGAATGCTGAATCAGGTAGCGCTTGCCTGCACCGTGCTGGGCGGCATCGGCCAGGAGCTTCCGGACCACGGCAAGCTGGTGGTAGCGAGGCCAGATCTGGATGCGCTTCTTCCTCCCTGTCCGTTCATCCCTAGATTCCACCACCTGGGCGTATTTCTCAAGGATGTTTGTCAGGCTCTCGCGGGTCAGCACCTCACGCCACAGGTAGTCTGTTTTGGGACCATTTGGGTTGGGCGGATTGCCGGCACCGTCTTTCCAGCCCCGGTTGAAGGGCAGATACCCCATAGCGATCGATGGCACCCAGAAATGTGCGCGGGATGTGCTTTGGAGTAAGCACTGCCTGGAAAGGAAAGTAGGAAAAGGCGAGGATACCCGCATGCAATATTATGTTTATG
>Ga0129302_1003330_pt1 | contig 11117 bp, 11 predicted proteins | sample BlaSprsedimmetaG_FD_94476 | JGI IMG/M metagenome (GOLD analysis project Ga0129302, IMG submission 94476) | Hot spring sediment bacterial and archeal communities from California, USA to study Microbial Dark Matter (Phase II) - Blank Spring... | ecosystem: Environmental > Aquatic > Thermal springs... | reverse complement strand
CTATTATTAATATTTTGTAACCGATCACAGGGATCAAAAGTTATATCTACAAACTTTAGACAGCATAACGACCTGCGTTTCACCTACCCCGCCTCAGACAAACCAAACAAACAAACCGATCTGCTGAATTAACATCTCAAACTAAATAAAACAAAAGCCAACGGGGTCAGGTGCAAACGCGTGGTTATGACCTCGTCCACTTCCCACCTGGGCGGGGATTAGGTATGGGATGGGCTCTTTATTTTAGTGCGTTTATCCGGTATTAGCCTACATTGCAATAAATGATGCATCCCCATCGGCTCAACGGCAAAAAGAAATTGCGCGGGGTTAAAAAACGTGAGATAAATTAGTGAGATTATTGGGTCAGGCGATAGTCGGAAATTCAGAAACGTTCGATTTAATTAATCTCACGTTCTTTATTTTATTTACAGTTGTATTATAAAAAATATTTGCGAAAATGTCAAGCACTTTTTTTTAATTAAATGCAACAAACGGCAACGCAAGTTCAGCCTGAACATTAAGCCTCGTGCAGATGGCATATCAGTTTAAAAAGCCAGCTATTTATATAAAGATTGAATTATATGGCGACCGCCGACTGGTTGTCTCGTATTTTTTTTACATATCTTGTTGCTCTAAGCTAATAGAACGAGCTCTTTTGATAAAGACCGGCGGTGATCGCAGCCCCTTAAGCGTCAACAGGCGCGAGATATTTATAGAAATAGGTTTTACGTGATTTCGGAGGTGATGTCAGGGACGATACATAAGGATTTATAATTGGTATCCGTCTGAAATAGATTTTTTGTGTTTTGAAAACCGTTGAAACGGTTATTGCTATGGTTTTAGGTTTGTAACGACATCCCATCCGGCTAATGTGGTATGGGGCGCTAATACAAAAAAACATTGAATTAACACCACATATGAACGAAGTGCCGTTTAAACGATCATAACACTATCAGAAATTCCAACCGGGCGTTTTAAACGATTCCTCTCAAGCGTTCGATTTCCGCGGCCAAGGCAGATCTCCCCTCGTAAGTGGTCACATCAACGTCGAAAGCCGGGTTTAACAGCTTGACCTGCGCCAGGCTATTGTTGAAATCCAACAGCGCGAAATAGGATTCTGCCATCAGCAAGTGCAGATCCTGATAGTCCAGAGTTTGGTCATGGGCAAAGTTCCAGTTGGCGTTGATTGTCAGCGCCTGTTGCGCCGATTGAATTGAATTCTGATAACTTTTCTGGGCATTGTAAACAAAAGCCAAGCCGGCGTGGGCATCAGCCAGATTTGTATTTAAAGCAATGCCTGCTGAAAAAGAATCCACTGCTTTGTCCAGATTTAAACTTCTGGCATAAGCCCAGCCAGCGCCGGTATAAGCTTCGGTGTATCCGGGATCTTTTCCAAATGCTTCGACAAACTTATTGGCAGCGCTTTTATAATTTTTGCTGATAAATAATGTCCACCCCTGCTCGGTGAGCTCTTGAGCCGTAAAATTATCAGTGCCCGCCCCCCCATCGATGTCGCAACCGGCGATGAAAAAAATTAACAATGAAAATAGCAACCAGTGATATTGTCGATCCATTTTATTGCTCCTGCTTAATTATTTGACGAAAATCATTTTGCGGGTGGTCGAAAATTGTCCGGCATTTAAGCGGGAAAAATATATACCACTGCTGGCAGTTGTGTTGTCATCGCTTTTTCCGTCCCATACAATACGGCCCAGCCCGGCAAGCTGTTTCCCCTGCTTTAGCGTTCGGATCAATTCGCCGTTGATGTTGAAAATTGTCAGTGAAATGTCGCTATCAACTGGTACAAAATAGGTGATAGTCGTTTGATTATTGAACGGATTGGGATAGTTCTGATAAAGCTGAAAATTTTCGGGCTTTGTCGGCGACTGGTCGGTGGGATCATAAAAAAGCGCAAATTCGCCGAGCTGTGTAATTGATGCAGCTACGGTTTTTCGAACAACATCCACTTCCCCGCCGATACCAACCCAATTCTCGTTTGACCGGCGGTAAAGGCGAATTTTGGTTTCGTCGATGGTTGCTGACGCTGTTGACTGATATCGGAATTGTAACCGCAGCGGAACATCGAAAACAAAATCAACAGGATTAATTCGAAACACCGGACTGACAGCGATCAGATCAGATGGCTCATGGCGGTTCAACGATTCGCTAAATATGGTCAAATAAGTATTAGAGGAAACCGCATTAGCCGGCACCTTCATATTTAAATAGCCGTATGAAAATAATGTTTCCTGTTGGGGCTTAAGCAGTAGTACGTTAAAATTTTTAACCAAATTTTCCGGGCTCTCTCCCTGAATTGCAGCCTGCACCGAAAGCCTAGCTGTGCCGCTGCGGGTTAAAATATATTCACCTTTGTAGATTAAATTTTCAAGTTGAATCATGGAAATATTGGTCGGGGTATCGCTGCCGATTTTAATTGACGCTGTCGGCGCAGCCTGGAGAGGCGACCTGGTGATGAGGTAAAAATCTATAAATTGAGTCAATGCCGGATTTTGAAAAATGGACAGGCTCATGTTGCCGCCCTGCGGATTTTCAATAATATATTTGACAGGTTGATAGCTGTTCAGTTTGCCGTAGCCCCATTTGTCATTTGGGACCGAATTGGTAAACTGGTCCTTGGTTGCAGTTCTGATGATGGCATCCCGAATTTGAATGGCATCCAGATTTGGATTTTGCTGCAACAACAGCGCAATGGTTCCGCTAACAAAGGGCGCGGAAAAACTGGTTCCCTGGCTCAAAGCGTGTTTACCGTCGCGGGCAATAAAAGCATTGGGAAAGTCAGGATTGGGTGAATTATATATGGTGTAGTCTGTGCCTGGCGCCGCATCTGTGGAGTAACTGGAAGCGATCATTTCTCCCGGCGCGCAAATTTCGGGCTTAACGCGACCGTCACGTGTCGGTCCCGGGCTGGAAAAAGATGAAGCCTGGCCGATTCGATTCACCAAATCCGGAATTTCAAGTGTTCGATTTTCCAAATTGGTCCATTTGGCTTTAGTGATATAAGCGCCAACCGTGATCGCGTTAAAAGCTGTGGCTGGCGTTCCGGTAATCATCGAATAATCCACGTTGGATGTTAAATAGGCGTTCATGGTTGAACCCGCCAGCCATAAGTCAAATCGACCGGCGGAGCCTTCGAGAACAATTTTCCAGTTGCCTGATGCCGGCGGCGAGCTGCTGGAATGATCATAAATTTGGATTTGCATTTGATTGTCGCCGTTAAGTGCGCTGGGCCCATATCTGGCATTTGAAATAAAGATTGCGCCCTCGTCAGTTGTTTTTCCAAAATCGTTTCCAGTGCTCACCGGGCCATAAACTTTATTACTGGGCGTTATAAGCTTTGCCCGATAACTATGAGCAGCGTCATACCAGACTTCAAACACCACATAATCGTCCATGCTTTCGGGATTTGCGGTGTATGACGGAATTGTAAAGTCAATTTCATACTCATTTTTCGCCGCCGAGAAAGTTCCACTGGAATGGATCGCTCTATCGCCGTCATTACCGGATGAGACCACAATCGCCTTGCCTCTGATTCCATTGCCAATGATGTTATCAATGGCTTGTTCCGAAAGGTCGGTACCGTCGTGAGGTCCGTTGCTGCCGCCCAGGCTGAGGTTGACCACGTATGGCTTACCCTGGGCTGAAGCCAAGCTGTCGATAAATGCGATGGCGTTGATGTAATCCACATCAACAAAGGAATGGCTTCCCTGGTAGCGGGTGGCTTTCACAATCACCAGATCCGCTTCCGGCGCCACGCCTCGATAGGTATATTTGGGAACATTATTCCCGGTGGCTCGTCCGTTGCCGGCTGCGCTGCCAGCGGCGTGAGTACCGTGCCCTACTACGTCGTTAGCGCTAACAGAAATTGCGCCGCTAAGTGCGCTGTTTATTTGGGAAGAAGTGTAAAGCGTTCCACCGTAAGGACCGCTGCCATCAAGTACCTCATCGCCGTCAACATCGCCGGGATCGCTGAAATCCAACAGCGCGACAATCCGGGTGGAACCGTCGGCATTGCGAAAATCGTCGTGTTGCCAGTCGATTCCGGTGTCCACGATTCCGACAATCACCCCTTTGCCTGTGAGCTGGTAACCGCTGTGAACTTGTATGGCGCCGATCTCCGAAATTGCCCGGTCGTTTTGAATCGAGGCGGTTTTGGCGGACTGGATGTAATGGATTTCGGGATGCTCAATCAGCAGCGGGATAGTTTCGAGTGATACCGATGCAGTAACAATGTTGCCAACAATGGATTGGACAGAAACTCGGAACTGGTTTAAGTCCGATCGGGACAACTCGGTTTTGATGAGCACCGGAATTCGAGCCTGTGCTGACACTTTTTTACCGAGCGCCTGGCGGTATAGCAGCGGTTTGACCTGGGGGTGCTCAAGCATTAATCCCAGATAAGGATCCAATTTTTGAAATACAGAAGCATTGGGAGCAACAGCCCAGCCGTTGCCAATGACGATGGCGCTGATTAACAATATATTTAAAAATAGCTTCCAGTTCATTTTTCAATCTCCTCGATTTTAATTTTGGATTTGATTGAATCAGGAGAATGTAGCCTTGCCTGCTTTGCTCCTTGAATGGCGTCAACAAATTTCATCTTTGCCAGATCAATGACCCGTTTGGCGGGCAATGATGCGGTATAAATAGGACCAATATTGGCGATGATGTTGATTTCCTTTTTATTCAGTATCGATAGCTGCAGATCTGTCAAATCTTCATTAACTTTAAACATAACCGATAACTGCTGATCGAGCTGGGATTTTTCCTTCAGTGATTTAAGGGTTAACCGGAGCTCCGGATCAACTTTTCGCAGCTCATCCTCCTTACAACCGCTGATTAGAACAACAAACAGCGAAACAATCAGCAAAACGAAATGGTATTTGATATTCATAATTGACCCCTAAACAAAGAATATCAAAGATTAAAAATTTAGGTTGTAGCTTCATATCTGCTTTTCATAGATTCGATAAGTTTTATAGATTTTAGCGCCAATGTTTTGCAATGCAGTATTCATCGCGTCGTTGTTTTCAAGAATCCAGGAAAACTCTCCCCAGTTGTACCCCTTTTTAATTCCGTTTTGATAGGTGTCAACATAAAAGACCAGATCGATGCCATGGTTACGATATTCGGGCAGCACGCCCATGATAATGACTCGAAGTCGATTAATTTTCCGAATGTGATACAGCAGCTTAAACAGACCGAACGGGAACAATCTCCCGTTGATTTTAATGAGTGCTTGATTAATGTCGGGACATGAAAGTGAAAACCCGACCGGTTTTCCATTTAACTCGGCAAAGTAAACCACATCCTCATCGATAATCTGAACCAGCTCTTTTGCAATGTGGTCGATTTCGTGGTCGGTCAGGGGGACGAAACCCCAGTTCATTTCCCAGGCTTTGTTGTAAATCTGTTTGACCCGTTCGATTTCGTTTTTGATGTCCTTTTTATTGATTTTTCGGAATGTAAATTGGCTGCGCTGTTTGATGCGGTTAACGACCTTAATCACCCGATCAGACATTTTCATGGTTTCTGCGTCGAGATAATACGCCCACAAATCCATGGCTTTGACAAATCCGTATTGTTCGATAAAAGTTTGATAATAGGGCGGATTGTGCCCCATTAAAATAACTGGCGGATAATTGAATCCATCAACTAACAGTCCGCAGATTTCATTCTGCGAATAATTTTCTGGTCCTCGGATGGCGTGTAAATTTTTCTGCTTACCCCATTCCATGGCCGTATCCAATAATTTTTCCGCAACCTGGTAGTCATTTATCGTCTCAAAAAATCCGAAGAAGCCGACATTCTCCTGGTGAAATTGATTGTGACGATTGTTCAATATTGCGGCCACAGTTCCAACAAGCTTGTTGTTTCGCGTGGCGAGAAAAAAATCTACTTCAGAATGTTCGAAAAAGGGGTGTTTATTTTTATTGACGTTGTCGAGCTGCTGGCGAATCAGCGGCGGAACCCAGCAAGGATCGTGTTGGTAAATTTTCCAGGGAAATTTAACCAGTTTTTTCAGGTCCTGTTTACTGGTTGCGTGGAATATCTCGATGTAATCGTTGGACATTTTAGGTCTCCTCAAAAAACAACTCCTGACCATTTGCGGCATCAATTCAACAGAGAGAGCATGTCAGGTGTGTGCTATGTCTGTTTCATGGTTTTTGTCATATTTTGAGTTTAAATCAAACCGAATTCTTTCCCCAGTTTAAAAACAATTTCCAGCACGTGATCCAGTTCGTCATCAGTGTGAGTTGCCATATAGCTGGTTCTGATCAGCGCCTGTCCCGGTTCAACCGCCGGGCTGATGACAGGATTGCTGAAGATTCCATATTCGAATAGCAGTTTCCAAAAACCAAACGTCTTCATATCATCGCCGATGATAAGCGGGATAATAGGCGTTTGCGATCTGCCGGTATTAAATCCCATTTCCTGGAAAGCTTTTCTCATTTTTGCCGTATTTGTCCAGAGTCTTTCCAGCCGTTCGGGTTCGGATTTGAGAATATCGAGCGCTTTGTTCACGGTCGCGACAGCAGAAGGGGGCATACTCGCCGAAAAAATTAGCGCTCTGGCATTGTGTTTGATGTATTGAATTACCTTGGCCTCGCCGGCGATAAAACCGCCCAGAGATGCGAAAGATTTGCTGAAAGTTCCCATAATCAAATCCACATCATCTTCCAAATCAAAGTGCTCGCCGGTTCCCCTCCCATATTTTCCGAGAACACCGCAGGAATGGGCATCATCGAGCATAAGTCTGAAGTTATATTTCTTTTTTAATTCAACCAGATGGTCGAGATTAACAATATCGCCTCCCATGCTGAAAACGCCATCAGTGACGACAAGTTTGCCGCCGGTGTTGGAATCAAAATTTTTTAGCAGACGCTCGAGGTCTTTCATGTCGTTGTGTTTGTATTTGTAGGTCTTGCCAAAAGACAGACGACAACCCTCGAGGATACTGGCGTGATTTTCGCGATCGCCCAAAATAAGATCATCTTTTCCAACTAATGAAGCAATTGTCCCCTGGTTGGTTTGAAAACCTGTTGAAAAAACCAGCGCCGCTTCCTTTTTAACGAAATGCGCCAACTTTTCTTCCAACTCTTCGTGCAGTATTAGCGTACCATTGAGAAATCGGGAACCGGTACAGCCCGAACCAAAAGTTTCCAGTGCATCAATTGCGGCTTCCTTGATGCGGGGATCCTGAGTGAGCCCCAGATAGTTGTTAGAGCCGATCATGATATATTTTTTTCCATCGATCATGACGGTTGACCCGGCTCCGGATTGGATTGCTTTAAAATAGGGATAGTAGCCTTTAGCAATTGCCTCATCCACGCGGGTGTCTTTGTAGCATTTTTCAAATAAGTCCAAAGTAGTGTCCTCGCAGCTGGTTAAAAAAAATTTAATTTACTGTAAAATATAAAAAGCTTTTTCATCATTGTCAAGATTAAAATGAAACTGGGAAAAAATGTTATTAAATTCTTGCATTATTGACAATATATTTTATATTTATAATTGACGGCGTCGTTTCAGTAATGGGCGATTTTTTTTGATTTTGTGTAATAAACAGGGTGCAATATGCTGGCGTTGATCACGGGAGCTAACGGTTTTATTGGCAGCCATTTGGTAGAACGATTGCTTCGAAGAAACTATTCGGTAAGATGTCTGGTCAGAAAAACAAGCGATCTGAAATGGATTCAACATCTGCCGGTTTCATTGCTATACGGAGATATTACGGATTTTCATTCTCTGTTGAGCGCAGTTCAGAAGGTGGATTATGTTTATCATTTGAGCGGAAAAGTTCGGGCGCTGAATGAAGATGAATTTTTCCGAGTCAATCAGCGGGGTACCAAAAATTTGCTTGAATCCTGCCGCTTACATGCTCCGGACCTGAAACGATTTGTTTATATTTCCAGCCAGGCAGCAGCCGGTCCCAGTCCCGATGGAACTCCGCTTCGAGAAATTGATCCGCCTTGTCCGGTTTCGATTTACGGAAAGAGCAAATTGCAGGGGGAATTAGAGACGGAGAGCTACCGAAAACATTTTCCGGTAACGATAATCCGCCCACCGTCGGTTTACGGTCCCCGGGATGATGATATTCTGGCGATTTTTAAAAACATTAAAATGGGAATCAAACCGCTCATCGGGAAAAAAACGAGGGCGCTGAGCCTCATTCACATCAATGATTTGGTTGATGGGATCGTTTTAGCAGCGGAACACCCCAATGGCGCCAATGAGATATTTTTTATGGCAAACCGGAAAAGTTGTTTTATGGAAGAATGGGAAAACATGGTCGCTGCTGCTTTGGAGAAAAAAGCGGTCTTTGTCAGAATCCCGGAGTGGGGATTGGATTTTACAGCGTGGATTGCAGAAATTGTGGCCCGACTCTCTCGGAAACCAGCCTTGTTGAATCGGGATAAAGTATTGGAAATGAAACAACCACACTGGGTGGTTGACAGCAGCAAAGCAGAGAGGCTGTTGGGATTCACTCCCAAAATTGAAATTAAAAAAGGTATTCGGGAGCTCTATCGCTGGTATCGGGATCAGGGCTGGCTTTAAATTTGTTAAAATATTTTATATTTCTCCGCCCGGGGAGACCAAAAACAGCAAGAGCAATTTAAGTTATGCGATTTGTCGTTGATGTAATGCTGGGGAAATTAGCGCGCTGGCTGAGAATACTTGGCTATGATACGATCTATCAGCCAGATTTTTCCGATGATGATTTGTTCTTCTGCAGTTATCTCGAAAACAGAGTTTTATTGACACGGGATAGAGCATTGGCAGGGCGAATGCACAAAGACCGGGTATTATTGTTGAACGATACCGACCTGAAGTCCCAACTAACAGAGGTCGTTCAGTGTTTTGATTTAAAGACAGAGGGGTTGGTTTTTTCACGCTGTACAATTTGTAATCAAAAAATTATTCCGGTTGAAAAAGCCGTTGTCGCCGATCGAGTGCCGGCTTATATTTTCGACACAATTTGTCAGTTCTATTACTGTCAAAACTGTGATAAAGTTTATTGGGAAGGCAGCCATTTGCAACATGCAAAACAATTTTTAAAAAAATTAAAGGGAAGAAATGGTGAACAAAAATGACGATAACATTCAGGATGAAAACCGGAAAATGCGCTATTTGCGATTCATTGTTGATGTAACTGAGGCGCGTTTGTATCAAGAAGATTTGTCAACTGTTGAAGCAATAATCCTCACGAAATCGGTCCGTGAAGCGGTGCTGAAATTGTTCCCCGGCAAAGATGAAACCTATGATTTGATCTATACTCCACGGTTCAATAGAATCTTGAAACACAGGCTCATCTCCAACTGAAATGAGGTCTGCTAAAACTGGGGCAAAAAGTCCGTTGTCAGATTTTCAACAAGTTGTGGCATAATAGTTGCCGAATATAAAGTGACAATCCCATTGTCCCATCGTTAATTCTCGCGAGATCGGCTTCTTGGAGGATTTAAAAATGTTTAAGTTTTTGGTGAAGGTTGTGGTGGTGGTGTTAGCCATTCAAGCGGGGATGGGCTACCTTAAAAAACAGGAAATTATTTCCGGAAATATTAAAATAAATTATCCTGTTTTAAAGGAGAAAATCCTTAAGCTCATACCAACCGAAAAAATAGCTGAAAAAGTTCAAAATGCAGTAACATCTCAAATTAAGCAGGCGGTGTCGTCCAAAATTGACGACTGGCAGCGAGATTCTATTGGCAGTAGCCAGCCGGACTTTGTTGCCAGCCCTCAACAAAAGATGCTCGTTCATGTGGTCATTGAAGGCGAAACGCTCGGTGAATTATCCGAGGCGTATGATGTGCCGGCTGACGTCATTAAAAAAATCAACAAAATAAAGGATGAACGAGACCTGACAGTCGGCAAGCAATTAAAAATTCCCGCCAGAGGCAGAAACGTTACCTGAGTTCATTTTGAAATTTCAAACTGAAAAACCAGGTCTGTGCTTTTTTTGAATGTCCGCTAATTGGAGTAATATGGTTGGGGTTGGTTGTGTCGTTTATGTGGGTAAAGTTTTTTTGGTCAGTCGTGGGATGTATAAAATTTTATATTTTCTAATCACGACATGGCTTTCTTATGCCAAAACCGCTTTTTTGCCTGCATAATTGGGCATAACTCGGTTGTTTACTGCGGAGGTCGGAAAGCTCAGCGGCGCGAGGTTACGAGCGTCCGCTGGAGCGGCGTGTTAAGCGCTGGGTCGACCGAGTTAGGTCTAGTAGCGATCTCAGCACCTCATTCACTGAAGCTGAATCATGGAAAGCTTTTGCAACATCCGGCTCAAGAACGACAACGTTAGAACCTTCTTCCATTAGTCTCTTATAATATTTCCCACGAACTGCCTTTGAATAGTCGAAATTGTACTCTGGACGTAATTCATCCTGGCTTCTTTTGTGTTTATCCTTCATGCTTTTTCCTCTCATGCGCGGTTGCAGTCCGCGCGTTTATGATTCGTAGACTTTCTCCTCTCTCCGCGTGCGCAACGACAAGCAGGCGGTCGCGAGAGGACAACCCAATTGTAATGTAGCGATATTCGCCGACCGAGTGATCGGGGTCATCAAAAGTAGCCGACAGCGGATCATAGAATACGGTTACTGCTTCCTCAAAAGACACACCGTGCTTTTTTAGGTTTTTCTTCGCTTTTTCAGGATCCCATTCAAAACGCACGCTTTAATCCTTCATTAAATATTGATTGAGCGCTTAACCTATAAACCTATATGTTAGCGTTATCCACAATTAGTAATTATCAAAAAATCAGTTGAAGCATAAGGAAACCTGATGTATTTTTAACTATTTAACAGCCCACTAAAACACGTTCAAAACAGCTGCCAGAAATCCAAGTCAGGCGCTCAAAAATGAGTTGGTCAAGGAACTTTTTTTCGAAATGAACCCACTTTTTCGAACAGGGATACATTTTTCTCTTGACTGCCTCGCTTTTTTTGTTGGGACTTTTAAGGACAAATATATGTTAGCCCAACATACATAATATTGTGCACGAATTTTGTTTACTAACAAAAACTATTTCCTTTTAAATATTACTTCCATTATCAATTCATACTTTCCTTCTGAATTTGGATTTTCCATTCTTAATATTACCT
>Ga0129302_1003326_pt1 | contig 11128 bp, 9 predicted proteins | sample BlaSprsedimmetaG_FD_94476 | JGI IMG/M metagenome (GOLD analysis project Ga0129302, IMG submission 94476) | Hot spring sediment bacterial and archeal communities from California, USA to study Microbial Dark Matter (Phase II) - Blank Spring... | ecosystem: Environmental > Aquatic > Thermal springs... | reverse complement strand
TTAAATTAACTGTCATGTTTCTTTTTGTTTCGATGGGGCGGCGGTAGCGAAGCCAGGTCAAACGCGGAGGACTCAAGATCAGCGTTTGATGAGCCATCCTCTCCCGTAGGGGTTCGCAGGTTCGATTCCTGCCCGCCGCACCAGCCAACTCAACACTACACTTTGAGGGAAGAATCCTTATAACTTGAGAAACACTATCAAGAAATTGTTACTAACGCTAATATTCTTGTTCCGGGTGAATTGAATGAGAATTACAAGACTTGCTGTTGAGAATGTTAGAAATATTGACAAAGCAGAATTAAAAAACTTAGGAAACATTGTTGTTATAGTTGGTCCCAATGGTAGTGGAAAAAGTTCTTTGTTAGATGCGATTAGGGTTTTCAAATCAGCACATGGTACGTATTCAGCATACTTCGGAATAGACTTACAAAGTCAACATCCCGAGTTTATTACTATTGGGCGAGATACTGCTACAATTGAAATGGAAATAGAACTTTCTAATGAAGAGAAAAATGCCATTGGTTCCACGCGATCTACTTTGCAAGGAAAGGTAACAGTAACGCAACCTATGAATGCGATTCCGAGTGGAAATGACGTCCAATTGCTAAGAAAACTATTTTCTAGAGAAGCAAGAGCTGATGAAAAGTTAGGGAAGATAGATCATATTCCACCTTATCGAAAATTCACCAAAGGGCCTATCTCGTCAGTTTCCTTTGACCAACCTTCGCTTGAAAGAGAGTGGCATAGAGTGGTAGATGACACCACCCAGAAGTTTGACAACCTCAAATCTGACCTCTGGAGAATGAACTATGCAGACATGGAGGCAAAGCAGAAAGGCATTCTTCCCCACCCTCACTATATTGATGGAATCCAGAACGCCTTCAGCGATCTTTTAGGAAACATTGAATTTAAAGGAGTATCCGGTGGTTTAAGCGAGACTCCTAAGTTTCTTGTCGAAACACCTCGCGGTCAACATGAAATAGATGTCCTGAGTTCTGGACAAGCAGAAATACTTACGATTTTTTCTTATCTAGAAAAACGAAAATTCACTAATTCAGTAATTCTGTTTGACAGTCCAGAACTTTATTTGAATGCTGCTATTGAGAAAAAGATTATTGGTTACCTTAGGAGATTGGCTGATCTAGGAAACCAATTCTGGATCATAACTCATTCACCTGAAATTATTAACTCTTGTGACAAGGAAGCAATCTACCGTCTTACGGGAGGAAGCCCAAATACTGCAGAGCGCGTAGACACCAAAAGCAAGCGTATAAAGACCCTGGAGGCGCTGGGAGCTACCCTGTTCGCCCAGCTAATCCCACAGCGAATAGTATATGTAGAAGGGGAATCTGATAAAGACATTCTCACTTATTTCGAACCAAATATCGCTCATTTTGCTTCTTTTATACCTTCAAGAGGAGTCAAAACTTCAGGGATGGTAATCGAATTGCTTAATAAAGCTACGAAGTTCGAGAATTTCAGAGCAATACGAGACAGAGATATCTTAACCAACAACCAAATTGAAGAACTTGAGAAAGCCTATAATAATCGGCTTCTTATCTGGAGAAGACACGAAATTGAGAACTACTTACTTGATGCAGAGACCCTTTTTGTAGTGCTTCAAGAACATCCTCCAATTCGATGTAAAACGAAATTTAAAGATCCTTCTGAACTCGAAGGGGAGTTAAAACGTATAGCAGATAATCTTCAAAATATAGTAATCGCGAGAAGACTTGAAAGTTGGATGAATAATGAACTGTTCAAGCGAGTAAGGATCGATCCTAAAAATATCGATGAATCGCTCAGAATCATCTGTAACCGAAGGCTGTCCAAGATCCAAGGACTAAACGAAAGTGAATTAGAGAAACTAAGAGAAGACATTAAGAATGAAATTGAGAAAGAGTGGGATCAACGGTGGATCGATCTCTCTCCTGGCAAAGACATTCTAGAAGAATTTTGCAAGCAACATATTAAAGGAAGGATTAAAACAATATTCCCGTTTTTAATTGAATTTTTGGCAAAAAAGATCGCCGAACTGGATAGGATTCATCCGGATGTGAAGAGAGTCATTACTATGATATACGAGAAAAATTCGTGACACAATTCAATGTCCTTTCCCATAGAAGTTTGTAGGTTCGGTTCTTGCCCGCCGCACCATTCCCTCATCGTCTCGGCTGTGCGAATTTTTATATGGGCAGTGGTGATAGTGTACTTTTATGGTATCTGATAAGGGGGTTTTGTTTCAGGCAGTCAACGTTGTCGCTTTTGTGGTTACGATTGTGGTGAATGGGCTGGCTGGAAGCACAACCCTGCTCGGTGGTGTGACGAGCGGGGAGGTTTCTGGCATGTATCCCACGTTGGTTACGCCTGCGGGCTTCACGTTCGCTGTTTGGGGCGTCATCTACGCTCTTCTGCTGCTCTTCACAGTTTATCAGGCGTTGCCCAGAAACAGGGACAAGCCGTTCCTGAGCAAGATTGGATTATTTTTTGCTTTAAGCAGCGTCTGCAACATTGGTTGGCTGTTTCTCTGGCACCACGATTTCGTAACATACAGCCTGATTCTGATGTTTGCGCTCTTGGCGTCCCTGATTCTCGTTTACCTGCGATTGGACATTGGCAGAGCCGCTGTTTCGGTTAAGGAGATGGCTTTGGTGCATCTGCCCTTCAGCGTCTACATGGGCTGGATAAGCATCGCCACCATAGCCAACGTTTCTGTGGCGTTGACGGCTGCTGGATGGGACGGATGGGGCATCGAGGCGTCAGCGTGGGCTGTTGCAATAATCTGTGTTGCTTTGCTGCTGTCTTTCGCTATGCTTGCGTTAAGAAAGGACGCCGCGTTCTGTCTTGTGGTTGTCTGGGCGCTAGTTGGCATCATGACAAAACAGAGCGCATATGAGAGCATCGTTTTGGCTTCCCAAATAGGCATCATACTTCTTCTGGTTGCCATCGGGGTAACGGTTGCGGCTTCAAGGCTTAAACGCTAAAAACCCACGGCGTCTATTACTGTATGGTGACAGTTTGTTGCCGAAGAAAACCAAGATTGTGTGCACGATTGGCCCCGCCAGCCTAGAGGCTGAAACTCTGGAGCAGATGTTCAGGGCGGGCATGAACTGCGCACGGATAAACACCGCCTATGGAGACTTTGACCGCTACCGAACCGCTGTGGATAATGTCAGGGAAGTGGCTGATATTCCGGTGATGCTTGACCTCAAGGGACCAGAAATCAGGATTCGAACCGACAAAGAAACTGTTGTTGAGGCTGGGGAAATCTTGGAGGCTGGCTTCAACGGGGAACCCGTCAGCTTTAACCACAACTTCATCGACCACATGAAGGTTGGCGATGCGGTTTTGATAGATAACGGCAGAATCCGAACAGAGGTCACCGAAAAGGGGGAGGGGACTCTTCGTCTGCTGGTCAAAAACGGCGGCGTGATAGCTGACGGCAAAGGCGTCAACATCCCCAACAAGCAGCTTCCGCTTCCAACACTCTCAGCACGGGACAGAAAACTCATAGACTTCGCGATAGAACACGAGGTTGAAGTTTTGGCTCTCTCCTTCACCAGAACAGCCAATGACGTGGCTAACCTCCGGTCGGCTGCTGACGGATTCAAAGGAGCGGTGATTTCCAAGATAGAAAACTTTGAGGGAATCAGAAACTTCGACGAAATTCTGGAGGCGTCAGAGGGCATCATGGTTGCTCGGGGAGACTTGGGCGTGGAGATAGAGCCTGAAAAAGTTCCGCTGGTTCAGAAGTCGCTGATTCGCAGATGCAATCAGGATGGGAAAACTGTGGTGACGGCCACGGAGATGCTGGAGTCGATGATGCATCAGCCATATCCAACCAGAGCCGAAGTCAGCGACGTGGCAAACGCGATACTGGACGGAACCGACGCCACCATGCTTTCCGGAGAAACCGCGGTCGGAGCGTATCCGGTGCAGTCAACCGTCATGATGGCTAGGATAGCCTTAGAAGTCGAGAAGGCGGCGAAAAGCAGCGTGGAGGACCGAGGCTTCGTCAACATCTCGGACACTGTAAGCAGGTCCATCCATCGGATATGCAGCAACATGCCCCTGGACAAGGTGGTCACCTTAACCCGCTCAGGCTACACCGCGAAGATGATAGCCAGATTCAGGGTTAAGCAACCCATAATCGCGGTTACGCCGGAGAGGATAACTAAGAAGCAGCTGGAACTGGCTTACGGCGTAGTTCCAGTGCATTATGATTACAGCCAAGAGGATGACAGGATACTGGCAGTCGCAAACAAACTCCACAGCATGAATCTGCTAGACGTCGAGGAAACCGTGCTGTTCACAGCCGCCTTCAGAACCAAAAAGAAGCACGCCAGCAACCTCATAGAAATCCACCAAATCAAAGAACTCCTAGACCTAACAAGAAAAAACTGAACCAACACTCATATTAGGAGCCTAATAACAGCGCATTTGTAAGTTTAGACTTACTTTTTATTGTATTGCTAAAAGGAGGTTCTGAGAACAGTCATAATGCACGTGCGTACCAAGAAAAGAACTTGATTCGATTAAATAATAAGCGTGCACAAACTCATTCTCTGTCTTTCTGCCTTTGTAACCTGTCAAGCTTTGCCTGTTTACGTTTCACCTCACGATTTTTCTTCTTACTAGGTTGAACTTTCTGTCTTCCCCCTTTTTCTCCTCCTCTTAACTGCCTGTCTTTTCCCAAACACTCCACCTCCAGCGTGCATCTCTCTCGCGCGCGCAGTAGCTCAGACTATTGCGGGCGATTTTCTTTTCGCTTTTTTCTCCTTGCCTCTCGCTCTTTCTTAGTCAGTGGCTTATTTTTCCCAGAGCCTTTTCCCATACCCAAATCAATCACCACATCGAGGTGTTTCGCGGAGAAGATAAAACTTTGGATTATTACGCACACATTCGACTTTGCATCAACCAAAATGAAGAAGATTAAAACGAGAGTAACAATTATCACGATTGCAAGTTGGATGAGAGGCGCTGACAAGGGGCTGGTTTGAGGCTCTGACGGGGGAGCCAATGTCAGGAGAGCAAACTTCAAGGGTGTAACACATTTTAATGTAATACATTCTTGCTGGGTTACTGTTTGTTTCTTCTGCTGGACACGATACCCTTGCTGTTCTGGTATAACCCGCTGTAACCTTTCCGTGCAGCGCTTCCTAGACTGTGAAAAACTATCTGCACTATACGCTCCCCCTCCCTCAACGTAACCGCCTTCTCGCTGACGTTACAAAGATTAAGCGTCAACTGCCCGCGGAAGCCCGGGTCCACAACAGCGAAACTTCCAACAACGCCCTCCCGAGCAAGAGACGACCGAATGTGAAGAAAAGCCACCACCCCCAACCCCAACTCAACAGTTTCCAGAGTCGCCACAAGCTCATACTGACCCGGCTTCAAAACCACATTCTCGGCGCATCTCAAATCGTAACCTGCAGGATTCAAGCAAGAACGCTCAAAAGGCTCAAGCCCAACTTCCCCACTCTTAAGATGCTCCAGTATCTCCACGTCAGAAAGCACAGTCAACGAAGCTCACAGCCTTTCATGATAAGAATTGATCAAAAAGAATCTTTCCCTCTCTCGGCTAACCGACCCAAAGCCCCCGCAGCAACTCACAAGCTCTACACAGCTCCCCCACAGTTGGCTCCCCACACAGCCTGCACTCCTGCAGCTTCACTTCCTCAGCAGAAGCCTCTAAAGCAGGTCTAATCTTCTCGACAGAATTAAAGACCGTAAACAATGTGCCAGCATGCTTGTGCTCCATCCGATTGAGCATGGTCCTTATGTCGTTCCTTAAAGCGGCTTGAGCATAGGGACACAGAATAGACTGAAACCTTATCCCCTTCAGGTAAGCATAAAAAACAATCTCCCTCTCAGGCACCAAACACAACGGCTTAACCCGCTGCACAAACTTGGGATGAACCACATCCAAAACAGGTTTCGACCGCACAATCCGCATAGGATCACCGTGAACAACATTCAGAAGCATGGTTTGGACTTCATCGTCGAGACTATGGGCAATAACAAGCTTATCCACCCCCGCCTTCCGAGCCATAACGTTGAGTGCCTTCCTTCGGAGTACTCCACAATAGCTGCAGGGCGTCAACCCGCCCTCTCCTCTCCCTCGGAGCATCTCCACAATTTCATCCAATCCGTAGCCAAACAGTTCCTTGAAGGACACGACCGCATGCTCCACACCCAGCTTTCTGCAGTTCTCCTCCGCGATTTTCAGAGCCTCACCCCTATACCCCTCTATCCCCTCATCAACCGTGCCAGCGCACAGAGCCACATCAGGAAACGCCTTCTCAATCTTCGAGAGTATGTGAAGGAGGGTGAGACTGTCTTTGCCTCCGGAGACAGCCACCATAATCTTGTCCGTGGGTCCCAACATCTCATATTTGGAAATGGTTTTCCGCACCCTGTCTTCGACTGTTCTGCAGAAGCATCGTCCACAAAGATTTTCTCCCGAGTATCTGCGACCGAAAACAGCCTCGTTTCTTCCACACAGGGTGCACACACTCATGTTCTCACATCAGTCCATTTGCACAAGTAACCCTGCTTTGCCTTTCTTTTAAGGGCTTTGAGTGCACCAAAACAGGATGACGCAACCGAGGCTGAACAATAAACATGAACAAACATTCAACTTTATTTACATTAAATGACTAAAAATTCACCATTACGGAAAAGTTTATATCCTAACATATCATTATCTGGATGCTAACTGAACAAAAACATTCAACACACGATTGAATCGAAGGTCAGGAGCGTTAGAGATGAAAATTGCCGTTTCTTGGAGTGGCGGAATGGAATCCGCCCTAGCATGCCACAAAGCAATCAAACAAGGACATAACGTTGCGTACCTCGTTGTTTTTGTCACCGAAACATGGCCCGCATTCTGCCACCCACTATCCATCATGGAGCTCCAAGCCAAAGCCATGGGAGTCTCCCTTCTGAAACTTGAAGTAAAGGAGCCGTACGAACAGAGCTACAGGGAAGCCATTTCCACACTAATACAGAAAGGCGTCGAAGGCATAGTGACTGGGGACATTTACGTTGTTGATGACATGCATGGACGATGGATGGACAAAGTAACCGAAGGACTAGACATCTCCGTGATTATGCCCCTGTGGAATCAGGACACCAGCAAGGTCTTGGATGAAGAAATCTTATCAGGATTCAGATCGGTATTCACCTGCTTGGGGCGACAATGGTTCACTGAGGAGTGGCTGGGACGAGAACTCAACAAAGACTCTGTCAAAGAGTTGAGGGCGCTAGCAAAAGAGACAGGCATGGACCCCTGCGGAGAGAACGGAGAATACCACACCATGACAATCGATGGCCCAATCTACAAAGAAACAATCGAAATTTCAAAATTCAGCAAAGAAAGACATGACAACCGCCTGTTCATAAAAATCAGCGAATGCTCCCTTAAACCCAAGAAATCAACATAGTATGGAACACAGCACTAGAAAAACAGAAATAGTTACTCAAAGGTTTTAAGAACATTTAAGGCATGCTATAAGGGGATGGAGGAGGTGATGCGATGATTGGAGCGGTGATCTTCGTTATATTCTTCGTTCTGTTTCTACTAGTTTCACTTGGTGGAGTATATCTGCCCCCAGGACACATGATATTAGAGGCAATTGTTCCCGAAATCTTCCAAGCCGACCCAATGTATGGGCAACTGGCAGAAGGAATCATAAACGGCGTGATTTACGGATTCATCATCTGGCTAATATTCAGCATAGCAAAAATGGTCTACGACAGAATGCAGGGCCCAAAAGAAGTAGTGGTCAAAGTAGAAAATAACGAATAAAAGAAAACTTTGGCAGTGACAAAGCATAGTCAACAACAACTGTAAAGCCGCAATCTCTGCCTTCTGACGCAACTACATAATATGCCAATATATCTCTAAACCCGAACGTTTCCAGTGGAACTTTTTATCGAATTCATTTTATCTTGGTCATGCATATTTTGTTGAAACACTGTACATATTTTCAGTTCATCAAAACTAAATAACCCCTCAAAATAAGATTCAGGCAATCCAAGAATCGTGTGGAGACAAAATGCTGAAAAAAGTTGATTTCTCAAAGTTTGTTTTTTCCCGCCTCTTCCCACATGTAATAGAGTTGTCTCTTGTTGCTTCCGCGGCGCTTGTTCTATCATGGGTCAGCTGGCTAACATGGATTGATGTGACAGAGTGGGGTAAGGGCCTCGGCAGCATATTCTTCGGCTCCAGAGCAGGCGAACCCATCAGCCTAGGAATAGGCATGACGGTCATGCACTACTTTTTGATTGGCGTGTCACTGCTTTCAGCGGGGTTGGCGATGCTTTTAAGAAACCGTATTTTGACTGTGAAACCGCAGTTCGCTAGGTTAATGGGGTTTCTAAAGGTGAATGTGGACCAGAGGTTGAACGCGATTTCTGCGGTTAAATCTGCGGTGAAGGAGGAAACGGTGGCGGCAAGAGAAGAAACTTTGTTTGTAGGATGCCGTTATCATTTTGGGTATCTGTCAAGCCGCCCAGAGGATTCTGTTATTCCTCAGGAGTGCATGCTTTGCCATCGGTTAGGAGACTGTATGGTGGCGACGGTTTACGCGAAAAATCTCGGCAAAGATAAAGAAGCGGATTATAATAGGTTAACCGGAGAACACTTTTGAAATTTCGTAAAGTTCTAGGTCAACCTTTTTTCGTTTACCCGCCACGTCCTTTAGGGGGACAGAAACAATCTTGTTTCCATCGAGTGCAACCATCTGCCCGAACCGGCCTTTGTGAACCAAGTCTATGGCGGCTATTCCGTATCTTGTTGCTAACACTCGGTCGAAGGCTGTTGGAGAACCGCCACGTTGGAGATGCCCAAGAACTACAACTCGGGTTTCGATGTCTAGGCATTTTTCGATTTCTTTTCCAAGGTAGTAGCCTACGCCGCCGAGTCTGGGATGCCCAAACTCGTCTGAGCCAGTTCCGTAAATGATGGTGTTGGCTCCTCTGGGTTTCGCCCCCTCAGCAACAACAACGAGGCTGAAGGTTTTGCCTCTTTCCAGCCTTTGTTTGATGTTCTGGCAGACTTCTTCTATGTCGAAGGGTTCCTCTGGAATCAGGATGATGTCTGCTCCTCCGGCGATTCCGGCTTCTAGGGCTATCCAGCCAGTGTATCTTCCCATCACCTCTAGGATCATTACTCTGTGGTGTGCCTCTGCTGTGGTGTGGAGTCTGTCGATTGCTTCGCATGCTATGTGAACGGCGGTGTGGAAGCCGAAGGTGTAGTCGGTTAAGCCTAAGTCGTTGTCGATGGTTTTGGGCACTCCGACGCATGGGAGACCTAGCTCGCTCATTTTGGCGGCTACTCCCAGAGTGTCGTCTCCGCCTATAACAACCACCGCGTCGATGCCATTCTTTTTAGCATTGTCTAGGACTTTTTGGGGTCCGCCCTCACGCTTGAAGGGATTGGTTCTTGAGGTTCCCAGTATTGAGCCGCCGCGAGGAAGTATCCCTGAGATTGTTTCCAGAGTTAGAGGAGTGAAGGCGCCTTTGACTAATCCTTGCCATCCGTCTTTTATGCCTGTCATCTCGCAGCCGTAGTTTCGGATTCCCTTCCGCACCACTGCTCTGATGACAGCGTTGATTCCCGGAGCATCGCCTCCTCCACTTAACACTCCGACCTTCAAGGTTTCTTCCTTCTAAAGAGAACTTTTCCCTGATTGACTAAGTTGTTATAGCCTTTTTTTATTTTTTCCCTCTATTAATTTCAGCCCATTTTAACTTCACAGCAATTTAATCCGCGGTCTCTTTGGATTTGGGGCTAAAATCTAATGTAATTTATCGTTACACGATTTAATGTTCAAATAATAGGAGGTTCATAGTAGTACAGCAGACTTGAGGGCTGGCACGTATTATGAACTCCAAACCCTTTGATATTGAAAAAGCTGTAATTGAATTGGTCATGGCAGACGAAATAGAAATAAAGAAACAAATTGCAGAACAAATTCGTGAAAAAGCAAAAGAAAAGGGAATTTATCCCGCAAGCATCCACGATTTCTATATGGCTCGGGGTAGGGGCGAGTTTCAAGGATTCACGGTTCCAGCCATAAACTTGAGAACATTGACCTATGATTTGGCTTGTGCCATATTTCGAGTGGCTAAAAAACACAGTTCAGGTGCTTTCATTTTGGAGATTGCAAAATCAGAAATCGGCTACACCAACCAACCGCCAATTGAGTTTGCGAGCATGGTTTTGGCAGCCGCCATAAAAGAAAATTATTCAGGACCAGTTTTTATCCAAGGAGACCACTTCCAACTAAACGCCACTAAATTTGAGGAAAATCCAGATAAAGAAATCGAGGGCGTAAAAAACTTAATCAAAGATTCCATAGATGCAGGCTTCTACAACATCGATATCGACTCTTCAACCCTTGTTGATTTATCTAAGCCAACCATAAAAGAGCAACAGCGGTTAAACTATGAAGTCTGTGCAAAACTCACACAATTCATCCGTAGCATAGACCCAAAAAATGTCACAGTTTCTGTGGGCGGAGAAATTGGCGAAATAGGCACTCAAAATTCGACGCCTGAAGACCTGGAAGCGTACATGAGCGGTCTTGAGGAGAGTCTAGAAAATGGCGTGACTGGAATAAGCAAAATTTCGGTTCAAACAGGTACAACTCATGGTGGCGTTGTTTTACCTGATGGGTCAATAGCCCAGATTAAGCTTGATTTTGATACGCTGAAAACGCTCTCTGAGATTGCACGTAAAGAGTATGGAATGGCAGGAGCAGTCCAACATGGCGCATCAACTCTGCCTCCGGAAGCTTTCCACAAGTTTGTTGAATGTGAAGCCGCAGAAGTCCATTTGGCTACAGCCTTCCAGAACATGATTTATGAATCAAAACACTTCCCCGAAGAGCTTAGGCAAAAAATGTACACTTGGCTAAAAAACAATCTTGCAAATGAACGAAAAGGAGACCAAACCGAAGAGCAATTCATTTACAAAACACGCAAAAAAGCCTTTGGACAATTCAAAAAAGAAATCGTGGCGTTACCCCAACAAACCCGAACAGCCATTGCCGCTGAAGTTGAAACACAATTCGAGTTCCTGTTCAAACAACTGAATGTAATAAATACAAAAGCACTG
>Ga0129302_1003313_pt1 | contig 11145 bp, 9 predicted proteins | sample BlaSprsedimmetaG_FD_94476 | JGI IMG/M metagenome (GOLD analysis project Ga0129302, IMG submission 94476) | Hot spring sediment bacterial and archeal communities from California, USA to study Microbial Dark Matter (Phase II) - Blank Spring... | ecosystem: Environmental > Aquatic > Thermal springs... | reverse complement strand
TCCTGGCTGTCTGCGGCGTTATGGCCGATCACAGTCCCTATGCCGGCCTCAAGGGATTGACCACCCTGGAGGGCAATTACGGCCCTAAAAGCCGGATGACGGCGGCCCTGTCCGCCTACACGCCCAATATCCCCTGGGCCGCTTATGGATGTCCTGCAATCCTGCGCTTGAACGGCGAGGGGACCTCGGCGGCTACACCCCAGGTGGCTGCTGCTGCGGCCCTCTGGTTCGAGAAGTACAAACAGGAACTGCCACAAGACTGGCGGAGAGTCGAGGCGGTCCGCCACGCCCTGTTCAAGAGCGCCAGAGCCGCGGGCATGGATGAGAAGCGCATGGGTCGCGGCATCCTGCAGGCATTTGACGCACTCGAGGTTAAACCGGTTCTCGGTCTTGATCAAACCAGGTCCGAAAGCGATTCTTTTGCGTTCCTCCGCGTCATCACCGGGCTTGGAGTCCTTTCGGCGTCCCCTCGTGAGCAGATGTTCAACCTCGAGATCGCGCAGCGCTGGATGCTCAACCCGGTGCTGCAGGAAATAGTGCCCGATCCGGATGCAACCGGGTGGATGGACGAAGACGCCCTTGCCAGGTTCATGGAAGCCCTGGTAGAAGATCCGCAGACATCAAAGGCATTGCAGAAGCACGTTCTGGCACGCTACCCGGTAGCTGTTCACAGGCCCCCACCACTCATGGAAACTGAAAAATCCGTTACCCGGATGGAAGGAGCCTTCGGGCCTCACCCGCAGCCGACCCTCGGCGATCCTCCCTACCGCCGAATTCGAGTCTATGCGGTTGACCCCAGCCTTTCCGCCCGGTTCGAGACGGCAGGCATCAACGAAGTCGTGCTCAATGTCCGGTGGGAGCCTTTGAAGAAGGGACCCTGCGGAGAATACCTCGCTGTCCATGACATGGATGACGCCCGCAGGGTCTATGACCCGGTCGACCTGGAGGATACGCGCATGCTTGCCCGGGACGGCTGGGAGCCCTCGGAGGGCAATCCTCAGTTCCACCAGCAGATGGTCTACGCGGTGGCCATGAAAACCATCGAATATTTCGAACATGCCCTGGGCCGGCCGATATTGTGGCGGCCACGGCCGAATCCCGGCGACCCGTACGACGATTCCGGCTTCGTCGGCCAACTTGCCTTACGGCCCCATGCACTCCGGCAGGCCAACGCCTATTACAGCCCCAGGGAAGTGGCGCTGTTGTTCGGCTATTTCCAGGCCACGGCAAGCGATTCCGGGGATCACGTGCCCGGCAGCCGCATTTATGCCTGCCTCTCCCACGACATTGTCGCCCATGAGACAACCCATGCGGTACTGGACGGAATGCACCGCCGTTTCAACGAACCGACCAATCCCGACGTTCTGGCACTGCATGAGGCGTTCGCTGACATCGTGGCCCTCATGCAGCACTTTACCATCCCGGAGATTCTCGATGCCGAGATCAGGAGAACGCGGGGGGACCTGGAAACCGAATCCATATTGGGGAGCCTTGCAATCCAGTTCGGCCGCGGCATGGGTAACCGCGGCGCCCTGCGCAACGCCATAGGCAGCATTGAAAACGGCACATGGAAGCGCTTCAAACCGGATTCCGAAGATCTGAAAAAGCGACTGACGCCCCATGCGCGCGGGGCTGTTCTGGTAGGGGCGGTTTTCGACGCCTTCCTGACCATCTACAAGACGCGCATAGCCGATCTGCTTCGCATCTACACGGGCGGCTCAGGTGTTTTGCCCAAAGGTGCCATCCATCCGGATCTTGCACTGCGGCTCGCGAATGAGGCCGTAAAATCGGCCAAGCATGTGCTCAATATCTGCATCCGAGCGTTGGACTACCTGCCGCCCGTGGACGTAACCTTTTTCGAATATCTCCGCGCCCTGATCACGGCGGATTTCGACCTTGTCGCAGACGACCGGCACAACTACCGTGTCGCATTTGTCGAAGCGTTCCGCCGCCGCGGTATTTATCCGGTCAACCTCGATGCCCCTTCACGCGACACCCTGCGCTCACTCTCGGTTGATACGCTGCGCTGGCAGGGATTCGAATGGTCCGGAAAATCCGGATCGGACAGGATGTTGACGGACAGGTACAAAAAGATCATCAGGGATCTCAAACAGTTTTCGGACACCTGCTTTTATGTTGAAAACCGGCGGATGCTGTTCAAAAAAACGCGAATGCACCGCGCCAGACTTCACAAACAACTCGAAGAGATCTTTGCCGCGTTCCCGGACTTCGCCCTTGATCTGGGACTGGATCCTGATTTGAAAGGGTTTGAAGTTCACGAGCTGCGCCGTGCCCTACGCATCAGTCCCGGTGGGCAGCCGGTCCCGCAGGTCATCGTAGCACTGACACAGTCGAAAACGATAAAGGAGGACCGTGAAAAAGGGATACCGGAATACCTGTTCCGCGGCGGCTCGACTCTGGTTCTGGATCTGTCGGTGCCGGAGGTGAAATACCGCATCGTCAAGAATATCAAAAGCGATACCAGGCAAGCCCGAACGTCGGATTTCATTCGGGAGGCCACCGCCGATCCTCTTCGGGCACTTTTTTTTACGGCCGGGCGCGGCGAGCCTTTTGCTGCGCTCCATGCCCTCGCCGACGACGGTGTATAAACCAAATTTGGCATCGTAGGCACTTAAGACTCCCTTTACCGCTCCTGACCCGACGACTGGCCCGGAGCGGCAGGGGAATCCCTGTAAAATTAACGTGCTCGGCAGCGAAATCCCCTCGGTCCTGTTTTTGATGTTGACAATGATTTTCTGAGGGGTAGTATCCATTATCCGGGAGGGTTAATACCCGGGGAACGTTCAGTTGATGCATTGTTGCAGGCGTATATTTACCGATATGATAGTATAAGTTTTTATACGTTTGTAACTATTTGAAATGAAACAAATACTTGTTTAAACCACGATTCACGCCGTATGAGATCCGATACGTTTGAAGCCGGCCGATCGTTTTCCTTTTTGAATCCCCCCTTTTGTAAGCATCTGATTTGAAGGTATATTTTATTTTTGGACAAAATTGGACTTGCCTTCGCTTTTCCGGCACGGTGTTTGCTGTGTAGTCAGTCAGTGGTTTTTAAAAGTGAATTTAATTTGACGACAAAACATAGCGAGTGAGAGGAGAGCGAAAAATGGAAGCACTAAATAAGTTGGGCGTGTCAAAAGAGCAGACGCCGCCTCATATCCTGGTGATGGAAGACGATGCCAGTCTCGCCAAGGGGCTCGAGATGGTTCTGACCGAAGAAGGATATGATGTTTATCTGGCGGGGACCGGCGGCCTTGCACTGGAGGCTTTTAAACAAAAACGATATGACCTGCTGGTGGCTGATCTGAGGCTGCCGGATATGGACGGCATGGATGTTATCCGTAAGGTGAGGGCTGAAAAACCTGACACCGGCGTGGTTGTAATCACCGGTTACGGCACGGCTGCGAGAGCCGTGGAGGCGATGAAAACCGGCGCCCATGACTTTTTGCCCAAGCCGTTCACCGAAGAACAGATCAAGGCGGCGGTGGATGATGCACTGAGGGCTCGGACTACGCATAAGCAGGAGCCTTTCAGCGAAGTGGATGGAGAGAAAGCCCGGCTGATCCAGAAGCGGGAGGTGCTTGACGTGCTGAACCGGACCGCTGAAGACAGGGGTTTCTGGCGCGATCTAATGGAAAACGGCTCCGCGGCGCTTGAAGGCTACCAGCTCTCAGGCAGGGCCAAAGCAGCCGTGATTTCCGGCGATCTGAAATGGATCAATGAAAATGTCGGGGAGCTCACACAGAAACAATTGATGTTTATTCACAATCGCCTGGAACGGGAGGCCTGGTAATCAAAATATGAGTTCTTCGACGTCGTTCGAAAAATATTTTCACGTCATCCGGGACATTATACGGGCGATGCATTCGCTCACCAATCTTCAGGAAGTGCTCGACGTGGTGGTCAGCAAGTCCACGAAGGCTCTGAACGCGAAGGGCGCTTTGCTGAGGATTTTAAACAGGGAGACCAACCTGTTCGAGGTGCGGGCTACGGCCGGGCTGGGGGAACGCTATCTGAACAAGGGGCCGGTGAATACCGAAACAATCCTGGCGACACTATCCCAGCCTGGTGAAGTTTATATCATCAAAGATATCTGGAATGCCCCCCGGGTCGAGTATCCTCAGCAGGCCTGGGATGAGGGCATCCGGATGCTCCTCGATGTGCCCCTGGCCGTCGAGGAAAATGTGAACGGGATTTTGAGGATTTATCTTCCAGAACAACGCGAGTTGTCAGAGGATGAGTTGGATTTCATCAAAACCGTGGCGATGCAGTGCGCTTGCGTCATTGAGCGGGTGGGACTGATCGAAAGCCAGCAGTCCCGTTTTGACCATCTGGCTACGCAGGTGGAAAAGGGCTCATCCCTGGGGCGGATGGCTGCGGGGATAGCCCACGAAATCAACAATCCGCTTGCCGGGATTCTTCTTTACAGTTCCAACATGAGCAAAAAGGTGCCGAAGGGGAGCCCATTCGAAGACGGGCTTAAAATCATCATCAGTGAAACCCAGCGCTGCAAGAAAATCATCCAGGGGCTGCTGGACTTCGCCCGCGACCAGGAACCGGAAAAATTTCAAGGGGATATTGATGAAATAATGCATTCCGCCGTGAGCATCGTGGAAAACGAGTTTCATCTGCGCCAGGTGCCGATCGATGTCCGACTCGCAGGAGATTCGGTTAAGATTCTTGTGGATAAGAACCAGATTGAACAGGTGTTCATAAACCTTCTGTTGAATGCTCTCCACGCGGTGGGAGACCACGGCCTTGTCACTGTCAGGAGCGCGGTCGACCGCACGCGCGGAAAGATGCGGGTCGACATCAAAGACAACGGCTGCGGAATTCCCCCGGAGAATATGCAGAAGATCTTCGAACCTTTTTTTTCGACGAAATCCAATGGTACAGGCCTCGGATTGGCGGTCAGCTATGGTATCGTCAGGAATCACAACGGAGACATCAGGGTTTCAAGCAAACAGGGTGCAGGCACTTGTTTCACGGTGGAGTTTCCGATTGTGTCCAATGAGCAGACCCCCGGGGATTCAAGATGAAAGAACTGGATATCCTGGTTATCGATAATGAGGATGTAATCTGTGATGCCTGTGAGATGGTTTTGACTGAAAAAGGCCACAGGGTCGACTATTACAAGACAGGCAAATCGGGATTGCAAGCCGCCGGCCTGCGTCACTACGACCTCGTCCTCCTGGACATGAAACTTCCTGACATGGACGGCATGGACATCCTCAGGATGCTGAAGGAGAAGATGCCCTCCCTGGAGGTGGTAGTCATGACCGGCTATTCGACGACAACCAATGCGGTGCAGGCGATGAAGCTGGGTGCTGTCGATTACCTTTCCAAACCTTTTACGGATGATGAACTGTTGCGTGCCGTAGAAAATTCCTGCGGCGTGAAATAAACCGGGGGAACCTGAATAATCAAGACGTGGGCTTTGACATGGTCCACCGGCGCTTATGAAAAGAGGGAGCGAATCAATGAGTGAGACTGTGAGCAACCGGGAACTGCAGGGTGCAGTAATGGTCGTCGGCGGCGGCATCGCCGGCATGCAGGCGGCCCTGGATATTGCGAATGCTGGATTTTACGTCTATATGCTTGAAAAATCGCCGGCTATCGGCGGAGTCATGGCTCAGCTGGACAAGACTTTCCCGACCAACGACTGTTCGATGTGAATCCTGGCACCCAAACTGGTCGAGGTCGGCCGGCATGCCAATATAGAGCTTCTGACACTCAGCGAAGTCAAAAGCATTTCAGGGACGGAAGGTGATTTTACGGTGACCGTAACGCGGCACCCGCGTTTCGTGGATATGGACAAATGCATTGCGTGCGGGAACTGCGCGGAAAAATGTCCCAAGAAGGTGGATGACCTCTACAACGAGGGACTGATTAAACGCAAGGCGATTTATGTTCTTTATTCACAAGCGGTCCCCCTTAAATACGCTATCGACAGCGAAAACTGCATTTATTTTCAGAAAGGAAAATGCCGGGCATGCGAAAAATTCTGCCCGGCCGGAGCCATCAATTTTGATGACCGTGAGGAAGAACTCGAGTTGAAAGTGGGCTCCGTGATCCTTGCACCCGGCTTCAAATCCTTCGATCCAACTCTGTATGACACCTATTCGTATTCTGCTCTTAAGGATGTGGTGACCTCGCTGGAATTCGAACGGATCCTTTCTGCGACCGGGCCATTCATGGGGCATCTGTCGCGGCCTTCGGACAAAAAGGAGCCGGGGAAGATAGCCTGGTTTCAGTGTGTAGGCTCCCGTGACGTCAACAGGTGCGACAACGGCTACTGTTCGTCGGTGTGCTGCATGTATGCTATCAAGCAGACCGTGATCGCGAGAGAACACAGCAAGGTTCCGCTGGATTGTGCGGTTTTTTTCATGGATATGCGGACCCACGGAAAGGATTTCGACCGCTATTATGAAAAGGCGCAAAAAGACGGCGTTCGATTCATCCGCTCCCGGGTGCATTCCGTGGATCGCCCGGCCGAAGACGGCTCGATTCCTGTGAGCTACATCGACGAAGAAGGCCGGATCGAAAAAGAGGCCTTCGATATGATCGTATTGTCCACGGGCATGATAGTCGATGATTCAGTCAGAGAACTGTCCGAAAGGCTTGGAATAGATCTGGATGCGCATCATTTCACCAGCACCGACAGTTTTCATCCCGTGGGCACCTCCGTCCCGGGGATTTATGCCTGCGGTGCTTTTACCGGGCCGAAGGATATCCCCCAATCCGTTATGGAAGCCAGTGCCGCGGCTTGCGCGGCCACCGAAAAACTGGCTCCCGCTCGAAATACCCGGACAAAGGAAGTGGATGTTCCGCAGGAGAGAGATGTCCGCAGGGAGCCCTCGAAAATCGGAGTTTTTGTCTGCAACTGCGGTATCAATATCGGCGGGGTGGTGAGGGTTCCGGAAGTCGCGGAGTTCGCAAGGACGCTTCCCCATGTCGTTTATGTAGAAGAAAACCTTTTTACCTGTTCCCAGGATACCCAGGATAAAATGGCCGAGGTCATCAAGGAGCAGGGCTTGAACCGGGTGGTCGTCGCCGCGTGTACGCCCAGAACCCATGAGGGACTGTTTCAAGAGACACTGATTAATGCCGGGCTGAACAAATACCTGTTCGAAATGGCCAACATAAGAAATCACGATTCCTGGGTTCATGCAAATGATCCGGATGCGGCGACTGAAAAAGCAAAAGATCTCGTTCGGATGGCCGTTGCCAAGGCCGGTTTGTTGACTCCCCTGCGGCAGAGCGACCTTCCGATCAGTCAATCAGCCCTTGTTGTGGGCGGAGGGGTTGCAGGTATGACGGCTTCCCTGGCTCTTGCCCGGCAGGGTTACCCGGTTCACCTGGTGGAAAAATCGGACAGCCTGGGCGGTAACGCGCTGAAGCTGAACCATGCCGGCGGCGGGGAGTCGATACCGGATCTGGTCCGGAACCTGGTGGAAGAAATACGGGCCAGCGAGCTCATTACACTGCATGATAATTCGACGATCACCCGGGTGGATGGCTTTATCGGCAATTTTAAAACCGAGGTGACCGGTGGTTCCTCCAAAGAAACCATCGAACACGGGGTGGCTGTCATTGCCACGGGTGCAGAGGAATACCGGCCGAAGGAGTATCTTTACGGCGATCACACGGCGGTTGTAACCCACACTGAAATGGACGGGTTGCTGCGGAATGAGGATCCCGGGCTGGCAAAAGCCGGCAGCGTGGTTTTCATCCAGTGCGTTGGATCCAGAAACGATGAAAATCCCTATTGTTCCAAGGTTTGCTGCACCCATACCGTGCAAAGCGCCCTTGAACTGAAACGCCGGAATCCCTCGGTCAATATCGTGGTGCTGTACCGTGATATGCGAACCTATGGAAAACGGGAGGAGCTTTACAGGGCCGCACGCGAGGCTGGAGTTGTTTTTGTACGGTACTCGAAAGACCGTAAACCCGTTGTTGTTGCCGACGAAGACGGGGTGAGCGTCGAGTTCAGGGATCCCGTCCTGGACCGGGAATTGACGGTGCATGCCGATATCCTGTGCCTGGCCTCGGCCATCATATCGCACAGGGACGAGGCTCTCGCACAATTCTTCAAGGTGCCCATGGACGGGGATGGATGGTTCCTGGAGGCTCATCAGAAGTTGAGGCCGGTGGATTTCGCAAACGACGGCGTTTTCCTGTGCGGCATGGCGCATTATCCCAAGCCGATCGACGAGAGCATCGCACAGGCCCGGGCCGCAGCTTCCAGGGCATTGACCGTGCTGTCAATGGATTCGATCCAGGTGGGAGGCGTGGTCTCGGTCATTGACCCCGATCTCTGTTCCGGATGCCTTGCGTGCATCGAGGTGTGTCCTTTCAATGCCATTTCCTTGAATGAAGAGAAAAAGGTGGCAGAGGTCAATGAGGCACTGTGCAAAGGCTGCGGTGCCTGCGCGGCCGCGTGCCCGTCCGAGGTTCCTGTTTTGATGGGATTCAACAACGCTGAAATCTACGCCCAGATAAAGGGGGCGCTGGCTGCTTGAGCGGGGAAATGGATCTGTATATTCGTATAACAAGGAGACTATGGTGAAAGAAGACGGATTTGAGCCCAAAATTATCGCATTTATGTGCAACTGGTGTACCTACGGAGCTGCGGATCTGGCCGGTGTCAGCCGGCTTTCCTACCCGCCGAACATCAGGCCGATTCGTGTCATGTGTTCGGCCACCATTTCCCCTCATCACATTTTGAGGGCGCTCCAGGACGGGGCCGACGGAGTCCTGGTTGGCGGGTGACACATCGGCGACTGCCATTACCTGTATGGTAATTATATGACCGTGAAGAGAGTTACGTTTCTCCAGGAATTACTGGGCCTGCTGGGGCTTGAGGAGAGGGTGCACCTGGCATGGATTTCGTCGGCCGAAGCCCAGAAGTTCGTCGAGGTGGTGACCGCGTTCACCGAAAAGATTAAATCTCTGGGCCCCAACCCCCTTCCGGCCTTTTCCGAGGCTCCGAGGGCGGCACTGGTCGGTTTGCGTTAAGGGATTGAATCACACCGGCGGCTTCAGCGTGCAGGAGGATGAAGGCAGGATGTCACCGTGAACGGCTTCGGCATCGGTGAGATTGGGCCGTCTGGTTCGAGGAGATTATTTTATGATAGATAAAATCAAATTCTGGCTTGAAGAAGGAAAAATCGATGTTTTTTTAGGGTACAGGGAGGTGGAAAATCATCCGCTGCCCTGGTGCTTCACGCGGGAGCGGCTCGAGGAGGTCGACGATCTTGTCGCAGGCCCTGCGCGGTATTCCCTGGAAAAGATAGCGACCCACATGGCGGAGGAGGATCCTGACATCCGGATCGGGATGCTCGCCCGCGACTGCAGTCAACGTGCGCTTAATGTGTTATACGTCTGGAACCAGCTGAAGCGTGAACAGATTTCGACGATGGATGTCAATTGCTGCCCTTCCAGGTTGAAGGAACATCCAGACTGCTCTTATCTTGAGCCCGCCGGGGTTGGCTCATATAAAAAAGAGGTTGGCATAGACAACAACCTCAGCCTTGAAGACGTGGATCGGTACGGGCCGGAGGAGGGGCTCCACCGGTGGATGTATGAATTCCAGAAATGCATAAAGTGCTACGGGTGCCGGAATATATGCCCGGTTTGTTTCTGCAGGGAATGCAGCCTTGATAACGAAGAGCTTGTTCGTGCCGGCCCGCTGATTCCCGATATTCCTGTTTTCCACCTGGTAAGGGCCGTTCATATGGCGGGCCGCTGCATCGACTGCGGGTTGTGCGAGGACGCCTGCCCGATGGACATTCCGCTGCGGTTGCTTTACCAGAAGGTCAGCCGTATCGTATTAAAGCTTTTCGACTACAAGACCGGAACCAATGCGGATCAGCCCCCCTTCAGCATCCTGGGGGAACGTGTGACGCTGGAGCCGAAACCGATTCAACCCGCCAGCGGGGCGTAGGCATATAAAGGAGCCTGAAATGGAGTGCAAACTGGTGCCATCGGTCTGTTCCTATTGTGGAACCGGCTGCGGAGTTTTGTTTGAAGTGATCAACAACAGGATCGTCGGCACTTTGCCGATGAAGACGCATCCCGTCAATGAGGGCAAGCTGTGCATCAAGGGTTGGAATCTCCACGAACATGTCAACAGCATCCTGCGGCTGAAGCAGCCCCTGGTCAAAACCTTCGGGCGATTCATGAAAACGGATTGGGACGAAGCGATCCGGCTTACCGCGGATCGGTTCAAAGAGATTATCGCCGAACATGGTCCCGACAGCATCGGAGTTCTGGTATCGGCCAAGATGACCAATGAAGAAAACTATCTTGCCCAGAAATTCGCCCGCGCGGTGATCGGAACCAATAACGTCGATCACTGTGCCCGTCTCTGACACGCCTCCACGGTGGCAGGTCTTGCCGCCGCGTTCGGCAGCGGAGCCATGACCAATTCGGTGGCCGACATCGAGGATGCCGGGTGCATTTTTATCATCGGTTCCAATACCACGGCATGCCACCCCTTGATTGCACGGAGGGTGATCCGTGCAAAGGAAAAAGGGGCGAAGCTGATCGTCGCAGACCCGAGAAACATTCAGCTGTCCCGCTTTGCCGATGTGAGCGTAAACCACCGGCTGGGAAGCGATGTGGCGCTTTTGAACGGCATGATGCATATCATCATAAAGAACGGCTGGCACGACGTGGACTATATCGCTGCGCGGACGGAAGACTATGATGCACTGGAAAAAAGCGTCAGCGCCTATACGCCCGATAAGGTCAGCGCCATCACCGGGGTTGAGCCGAAGGATCTCGAGGAAATAAGCCGGTTGTATGCGACCAATTCACCGGGAAGCCTTCTTTACGCCATGGGGATAACCCAGCACACGACCGGTGTCGACAATGTAAAATCCTGCTGCAACCTGGCGATGCTGTGCGGTTATGTCGGTGTTCATGGCGGGGGTGTCAACCCGCTCAGAGGACAGAACAACGTGCAGGGAGCCTGCGATATGGGAGGCCTCCCCAATGTTTTTACGGGTTACCAGGCTGTGGCCGACGACGCCGTTCGTAAAAAGTTTTCAGACGCCTGGGGCGCGGATTTACCCGCAACGCCTGGCCTGACCATAACCGATATGGTTCCCGCTATGC
>Ga0129302_1003306_pt1 | contig 11151 bp, 9 predicted proteins | sample BlaSprsedimmetaG_FD_94476 | JGI IMG/M metagenome (GOLD analysis project Ga0129302, IMG submission 94476) | Hot spring sediment bacterial and archeal communities from California, USA to study Microbial Dark Matter (Phase II) - Blank Spring... | ecosystem: Environmental > Aquatic > Thermal springs... | reverse complement strand
TTCACAGAGGGGGTGAATCGCTTGCAAGACGGGCGTTGTACTGGGTAGACTGTGGTCTGTTCCGAATGATGGGGAATGTAATGCAGAGGGGCTGTGCCTGCTCAACAGTTCAAGTAGGTCGGAGGGCCACTCCGACCTACTCGACCAACTGTTGAAACGATACGCAGGACTTTTTCACACCACGTTATATTCAACGATCTGCCGCCCCTCCCGGAAGCGCTCAAAGTGAAGCGATGTGATGTCCAACGTGTGGGCCGCGCCGTCCAGAATCTCCTCCGCCAGCAGCAGCCCACAGATGGGGCCGTGCTGGAAACCGTGACCGCTGAAGCCGCCGATGCAGTAGAACCCCTCCACGTCGGGGATGCGTCCCAGGATCGGGTGGGCGTCGGGGGTGTTTTCGTACAGCCCGGCCCAGTGGCTGGCGAGGCTGGCCTTTTCCAGCACCGGCAGGCGCTGCATCGCCGCTTCCAGGTGCACCAACTCCCACTCGGTATCTACGTTCTGGTCGAAGCTGACCGGTTCGTCGTGCTTTGACATACCGGTCAGGATGCCCCCGCCCTCGCGGTGGAAATAGAGGGACGGCGCGAAATCAATCACAAAGGGAAAATCCGGCGGGATCTCGGGCAGCGGATCGGTGACGACGATCTGGCGGCGCACCGGGACGATGGGCAGGTCCACGCCAGCCATCTCTCCGACGACGCCGGCCCACGGCCCGGCCGCGTTGACGACCACCGGCGCGGCGATCTCGCCGTGGGGGGTGACGACGCCGCGCACTGTTTCACTCTCGACGCGGATGCCGGTCACTTCCACATCATTCAGCAGCCGGGCGCCCAGCCGCCGCGCGCCGGAGACGTACCCCTGCACCACACCGTTGGGGTCCGCTAGGCCGTCCTTGGGGTGGAACGTCCCGGCGATCACGCCGTCCAGGTCGAGCAGCGGAGCCAGTTCTGCGATCTGAAGTGGCTCCAACCACTCGGTCTGCACGCCCAGCCGGTGCTGCATCGCCACGTTATGGCGAAACGCGGCGACGTCCTGCTCGTTCGTCAGCAGGAACAGGTAGCCGCAGTAGCGCAGGTCAATCGGCTGCCCCAGCTCTTCCTCGAAACGGTCGAGCATCGGCAGGCTGAGCTGCGAGAGGCGGACGTTGATCTCGGTGCCGAATTGGTAGCGGATGCCGCCGGCGCATTTGCCGGTGGCCTCCATGCCGAAAAAGGGCTGCTGTTCCAAGAGCAGCACATCGGTGCAACCCTTCAGCGCCAGATGGTAGGCGGTGCTGGCACCCATCACGCCCCCGCCGATGATGACGACGTCTGCGGTTTGTGGTAGCTCCATCGTTTTATTGTTCTCCCAGGTACGCCTTACGCACCCGCTCGTCTCGCAGCAGCTCGTTGGCCGCGCCGGAAAGGACTACCCGGCCTGTTTCCAGCACATACCCGCGATGGGCCACTTTGAGGGCCGCGCGGGCGTTCTGTTCCACCAGCAGTACAGTGACGCCGCGGGCGTTGATCTCCTGAATGGTGTCAAAGATCGCTTTGACCAGCATCGGCGCCAGCCCCAGCGATGGTTCGTCCAGCAGCACCAGTTTGGGGCGGGCCATCAGCGCCCGTCCAATGGTCAGCATCTGCTGCTCGCCGCCGGAGAGCGTCCCTCCGAGCTGGTTCTTGCGCTCCTCCAGGCGAGGGAAAAGGTCGAATACGCGCTGCCGATTCTCCTCGATCGCCGCCTTGTCGGCAGCAAGGGTGTAGGCTCCCATGTTCAAGTTTTCGGTCACCGTCAGCGTGCTGAAAATCTGGCGGCCCTCCGGTGCGTGGGCGATGCCCGCTTCCACGATGCGATGGGCGGGCAGGGTGTGAATCTGCTGCCCGTCGAGCAGGATCTGCCCGTCGCGCGGACGGATCAGGCCGGAGATGGTGCGCAGCGTGGTCGTCTTGCCGGCCCCGTTGGCCCCGATCAGGGTCACGATCTCCCCTTCTTCCACTTCCAGGTGGATACCTTTCAGGGCCTGAATGTGACCGTAGTAGGTGTGCAGGTTCTCGATCTTTAACAGAGTCATCGGTCACACCTCCTCACTCTCTTCTTCCTCGGCTTCGCCCAGATAGGCCTCGATGACGCGGGGGTTGTGTTGAACCTCATCGCGGTTCCCTTCGGCGATCTTTTTGCCATAGTCCAACACCACGATGCGTTCGCAGATGCCCATCACCACCTTCATGTCGTGCTCGATCAGCAGCACGGTGACGCCGGAATTGCGGATCTCGTGGATCAAGGCCATCAACTCGATGCTCTCCTGCTCGTTGAGACCGGCGCCCGGCTCGTCCAGGACGATGAGCGCCGGTTCCGTCGCCAGCGCCCGCGCGATCTCCAGCCGCCGCTGGTGGCCGTAGGGCAGGTTCTTGGCCAGCTCGTCCCGGTAATCTGCCAGACCCATGAATTTGAGATACCGCTTGGCCTCGGCTACGATGTAGGCCTCTTCTTTTTGCTGTGTGGGGGGGCGGAACAGGGCGCCCCACAAACCGGCCTGGGTGCGGTGATGCGGCCCCGCCATCACGTTCTCCAGGGCCGTCAGGTTGTTGAAGAGCCGGATCGTCTGGAACGTGCGGGCGATGCCCCGCTTGGTGATCTCGTGTGGGCGCAGGGTGCGCACGTCGTTCCATTGCTGCCGGATGGCGGAGATGGGCAGCCAACTCAACCACCAGACGGGCGTGGAGAGCCGTTGGCGCCAGGTCAGTGGGGAGTGGGCGATGCGGTGATCCTTGAAGTAAACCTCGCCAAAGGTAGGGGGGTAGATGCCGGTGATCATGTTAAAAATCGTCGTTTTGCCGGCGCCGTTGGGGCCGATCAATCCCAGGATCTCCCCCTGGTGGACGTCGAAATTCACCTGGTCCACTGCGGTCAGGCCGCCGAATTGTTTGGTCAGGTTTTGGATTTTCAAAAGCGCCATCATGTTGATTCCTCGTTATTCCTCGTTCATTCAGGCGTCGTCGCCACCGCTTCTTCGGCGTGAATTTCCATTTGGATGCGCCGGCTGGGCCACAATCCCTCCGGGCGCAGGATCATCATCGCCACCATCGCGAATCCCAGCCAGGCGTCCCGCCAGTCCTTCAGCGGGCGAAAGATCTCTGGCAGCGTGATCATCCCAAAGGCCCCGACAAAGACGCCGGGAATCGAGCCGGTGCCACCCAACACGACGATGCAGAACATGATCACCGATTCCAGAAATTTGGCCATATCAGGAGCGATGACGGTCAGTTGGCCGGCGTAGAGGGCGCCAGCCAGGCCCGCCCAACCGGAGCCGATGACGAACGCCAGCAGTTTGACGTGGGTCGTGTCGATGCCCATGGCCTCGGCCGCCACTTGATCCTCGCGCACGTACATCCAGGCCCGTCCCAGGCGGGAGTTTTCCAGCCGCCGTATGGCGAAAATCGTGATGATGAGAAACAGGAGCATCAGGTAGTAGTGGTAGATCGGCTGGCGCAGCACCAGACCAAACAGAACGGGGCGCGCGATACGGCTCAGACCGTTGGCCCCGCCGGTGATGCCGAACAGGTTGTTGACCAGCATCAATCGCACCACTTCACCGAAGGCGATGGTCACGATGCAAAGGTAGTCCCCGCGCAGGTGGAGGATCGGCCGGGTGATGATGAAGCCAAAGAACGCGGAGACGATCACGGCGACCGGGAACGTCAGCAGCAGGGGGATGCCGAAATGGAGGTTGAGCAGCCCTGCCGTGTATGCGCCTATGGCGTAAAAGGCCGCGTGGCCGAGCTGAAACAGGCCGGCATAGCCCAGGATGATGTTCAAGCTGAGGCCCAGGATGGTGTAGAGGCCGGTGCGCCACAACACCGTGCGATAGTAATCGCCCAGCGGCAGCGGCAGCAGGATGGATACAACGACCAGCCCGATCTGCCACCACAGAGGGTTGATCTTGCGCAGGCGCGTCGGGGTTGTGTTCATGTTCGTCATGGCAGTCATCGTTGTCTCCTCACACCTTTTCCGCGACCCGCTCGCCCAACAAACCGGTCGGCCGGAAGATCAGAATGATGATCAGGATCGCGTACGCGATCACGTCTTTCCACTGCGGCGACAGGTAGCCGGCGCCCAGGGTTTCGATGATGCCTAACAACATACCGCCCAACATCGCGCCGGGGATGTTGCCGATGCCGCCCAGAATCGCGGCGATGAACGCTTTCAATCCATACGACCACCCCAGTGTAAAGTCGAACGAGCCGTAATAGAGGGCCACGATCATCCCGGCGACGCCTCCCAGGCCCGGCCCGATCAGGAACACGATGGCGATGATGCGGTTGACGTCAATCCCCATCAGTCGAGATGTGTCGTGATCGAGGGAGACGGCCCGCATCGCGGTGCCGATGCGAGTGCGTTGCACGAACAAGTAGAGGGCGCCCATCAACAGGAATGATGTGATCAACACGATGATCTGCATCGTGCTGACTCGAGCACTGCCCGCCAGGCTGAGGCCACCAGTCGGCGTGATGCCGGTGGGGTAGGTTTTGTAGCTGGCGCCATAGACGTTGCGGGCCAGACTCTGGAGGATGAAGGCGACGCCGAGGGCCGAGATCACCGGGGCCAACCGTCCGGCCGAGCGCAGGGGACGGTAAGCGATCCGCTCCACTAACACCCCAACCAGGGCGACTGTGAGCATCAAGATGATGACGATGGGCAAGATGCTCCACCCTCCCGCTTGCCCCACCATCGCCAGCGCCACGTTGAAGCCGGTCAGCCCCAGGTACGCGCCCCACATAAACATGTCGCCGTGGGCAAAGTTGATCAGTTTCAACACGCCATAGACCATGGTGTAGCCCAGAGCGACCAGGGAATAGAATGCGCCAATGGTAATGCCATTGATCAATTGTTGAATCAATTGTTGAATGAATTGCATTGGGTCTGGCCTCCGTTGATTAAAGAGGGATCAATCTCACCCTCTAAACTGCCACGTTTGGGCAGGCGCACAAGTAAGGGGAGTCCGGGAGGCCCGAACTCCCCTTAGGAGCGCTAAACAGCGCTATGGCTGCTGCGGGTTGACGACAAAGTTGCCGCCCGCGTCAATGATGTAAGCCAGATGGATGGTGCCGATCCGGTCGCCCTTCTCGTCCCACCCCAGGATGGGGCCGGTGATGCCGTTGATGTCCTTGGCCTCGTTGTGGAGAAAGTTTGCCAACACCTCGGAGTCGGTGGACTCGGTTTGCTCAACCGCATAGCGGATGACGTTGAAGGCCTCGGCCGCCATCATCCACCAGACGCTGTCGGGCGATTGGCCATACGTGGCCTCAAAATCCGCTACGAACTGGCGCGCTTCGGGATAATCCACATCCTTGGGAAGCGGCTCGGTGGTGATGTAGGTGCCCACGGCGTTCTGGAGACCGGCGATCTGAATCAGCTCCGGGTTATTGGAAGCATTACCCATCATCCAGTTGATGTTCAGTCCCAAGTCGCCGCTTTGCTTGAGCAGCAGGCCGCCCTGTGCATGGTAGCCGCTAAAGTAGACCACGTCCAGCCCGGCGGCCCCGATGTTGGTCAGGATCGGGCTAAAGTCCTGGTCGTCGGGGTTGATGGCGTCGTAGTAGGAAACGGTGAGGCCCTGCTCCTCCGCGTACCGTTTGGTGTGCTCGGCCAAGCCCTGGGCGTAGGTGGAGTTGTCGTGCAGGATGCCTACGTTCCGAGCGCCCAACACCTGGTTCATAAAGGTAGCGGCGAACAGCCCCTGACGGTCATCCAGGAAGCAGACGCGGAAGAAGCGCTTGAATCCCTTATCTGTCAGGTGAGTCGCCGTAGACGAGGGGGTGATGTGCAGGATGCCGGCCTCGTTATAGATCTCCGAGGCGGGCTCGGTGGCGGTGGAGTTGTAGGCCCCGATCACGGCCGCGACTTTGGTGTCCACCAGGCGCTGCGCGACCAGCGCGGACTGGGCCGGGTCGCCGGCGTCGTCCTCGATGATCAACTCGATCTGACGCCCCAACAGGCCGCCGGCCTCGTTGGTCTGATTCACCAGCATCCGGACCGCTTTCTCGAAACCCTGTCCCTCGTAGGCATAGTCGCCGGTCATCGGGCCTTGTAGCCCGATTTTGATCGCCTCACTTTCTTTCGGACCACAGCCCGTAAAGAGCGGCATGGTCAGAATGAGCACCAACAACAGTAGAGCAAGTTTCTTGTACATGTTCTCCTCCTGAAATTTCTAGTTGCTGCACCATGTTTCGACCTAGCTTGTCTGATCAAAAAGTCGCAGTTTGATAGATCCCAGTATCCCCCCCCTTCTGGTATGTCTGGCGAGGTAAAATCAGTGTCCCGTAAGCCTTGGGACAGTTTCCTCATTGAACGGTATGTCAAGTGATCTTGATTCTGGGGTTATGGTCAGCATTTGCTCAGGTCCAAGGATGTGAAAAAGCAGGTCTAAATCTTGGAATTGCTGATGACATTATAATACGGTCAAATATTCTGAATGTCAAGTGCGGACACGCTCGTCCGCCGTCGTCGTGGCCTCGGCGCTCCCCAGTCTACCGGGCCGGTCGGCGCCGCTTGCGTCGGTCCATCTACCGGCAGCCGGCCACCGCTGCCTCTCACGTTCGTCCCCCACCGGCGCGATCTTTTAGGCTGCGCCTCGACGGCGTGGAGAACTTTTTCCCAACGCGCGCTCCCGCTAGCGCCTGGCCTTGCCCGCGTAGCACCTGCTTGATCAAGTTTAGCACATGGGCCGGCATCTCGTCGTTGATCTCCCGCGCTAACGGGATCAGGCGCATTTCGAGCGGGTCGTCGCCGTAGGCGCGCACGCCGCATTGTAGCAGCCAGGAAGGAATCCTTCGGCAGGCAGTGCCCGCCCACTCCCGCGCCGGGCAGGTGCACGCGCCGGTCAGGGCGAGCGTTGATCAACTCGCGCACCTCGAACACGTTCACCCTCATACTCTCGCACAGCAAGGCGACCTCGTTCGCAAAGGCGATGTTCACGTCCCGGTAGGTGTTCTCCACCACCCTGGACATGTCGGCTGTCAGTACATCGGTCGGCGTGATCTCGGCCCGCACGATGTGACGGTAGAGACGCATCGCCCGGCGGGTGCTCTCGGCGTCCACGCCGCCCACCACGCGGGGAAAATCGGTGATGTACTCCAACAGCTTGCCCGGCATCACCCGTTCATATGAAAACGCCAGGTAAAACCTCCTCTGCACGTCCCCTGGTCCTGCTTCGAGGCCCGATTCCCGCTCCAAGATTGGCTGGACCACGTTCTGGGTCGTGCCCGGGGCGACGGTGGATTCGATGATGACCAGCGTATCAGGCTGCAGGCGGCGCCCCGCCTCCGCACTCGCAGTCGCACCACGGTCAAAGGGGATCCTAACCCTCTGCCTGGCTCGCTGCACCACGCCGCCCCAGCAAACGACGTGGGTCGCTCTCCACACCGATATAGTCGAGCAGAAAGGCCCCGAACACCCCCAGCATCAGCCCCACCGCCAAACCTATCGCCGTGTTCATCATCTTGCGAGGACCGACGGGTTTGCGGGGCGGCAGCGCCCGCGAGGCAAAGCGCACCACGGTGCCCTCGGACGCCGCGGCGATCTGGAGCTCTTGCTCCTTGGACATCAGGTTGTTGTAGGCCTGCCAGGTCAGGTCGCGGTTCTGCTGCAGGGTATTCTTCAGCCCATTCAGCCTGACGATCTCTGCCCGGAGGGCGCGCGTGTGATCCTCCAGGCGCATGATCTCCTGGGAGAGGGGTTCGTTCAACACCGAGGAATAGAGAAGTACGCCTTCCCAATCCTCCATCCGCAACAGGGCCCGGGCCGCCTGGGAATCGGCGGCCCCAAGGTACTCTGGCGCGAGAGCCTCGAGATACTCGTACCCCTCGTTGCTCGACCAGACGACCGCTTGGTCCTGGATGTATGTTTCCAGGGCGGCGATCTCTTTGCCCAGCGCGGCGATCAGGGCATCCAGATCAGCGATCTGCTCTACGGCGGTTGTGTTCATGGACAAACCATCTACTGAAGGGAGTTGAAATTCCAGCCTGCCAAAGGGCAGGAGGGTATCCGTCGCATCAAAGGTCAGCTTACCGTCCGAGTCGAAGGGTAATGCATCCGCAGTAGCAAACACCCGGGCCTTGAAGGCCAATAAGGACAGCCCGCTGGTATTGGCGCTGGCGTCCCCGCCCTGGGCCAACTGCTGGCGCATCAACAGCGCCTCATCAAGCAGATCCTGTAGGCGCTGCTTGCGCAGGTAGGCCCGCTCGAACCGACGCAACAGTTCGTCGTGCTGATTCTCCAGCATGCGCAGTTTAGCGTCCACCTCCGCCACGACCGTGGTGTTGAACAGCCGCTTTTGCGTCGCTACCTGCCTGTTCACCACTACCGCGATATCCTCCTGCCGGCCTGTGCGCAGGCTGGCGATGACGGCCTCCTCCTCCTCGATCTGGCGCTGCAGCTCGTTGGCGCGGTCCTCTTCGGCCAGGAAAGTGACCAACGCCTCCTGAGCCTGGTCGTACTCGACCTTGGCATCCAGCACTTGCTGATGAATGTCGGCGAAGGGTGTGAGGGAGGCCTCGCCGTAAATGGCGTTCACATGCCTTTCGAACATTTCCCCCCAGGCGTTGGCGATGGCGGCCGCCTTTTCGGGGTCGTGGTGCGAGACGACGATCTGGATAGTGTCGCTGTCCGCCAGCACCTGTCCCTCCACTCTACCCACCAATGCGGATGGATTTCCTTCGTCCTCCTCGGTGAGAACATCACTCAATTTGTCTGCGACTGTCTGGGCAATCGCGCCGTCGGTTACCATGCCGGTCAGGCTCTGTAGCCGCCGCTTATTGAGCTCAATCGCCGCGCTTCCACCGCCATTGGCCGTAAAAAGGTTCTCGTCAGAAATGGACTCAAAGCCTGAGCCTAGCGAAAGTTCCACCCGGCTCTTGAGCATCAAGATACCGGCCGTCGCCTCGTAGGTGGGTTTCATCAGCATGCTCACGACGAAAGCGCTCCCCCCGGCCAGCAGTCCACCCAGCACGATCAACCACCACCAGCGCAGTAAGACGTCTATGTATTGCCTCAGGTCAATTTCTTCTTCCACAGAGTAATCCTCCCATGTCATAAAATTTCGTTTTCTGCCGAGGTATTTACCCAGGCCCTTGCCGCCTGTCATTCCCGCGAAAGCGGGAATCCACGTCTGCCAAGACCGGTGGATTCCTGCGCGCGGAAATGACGGCCTGGTAGGCGTACAAGCTGAGTAAACAAGCGGGAGTATTATAAAGGCTCACTCCGCGCTGTCAAGGAGCGACCTCTGCCAGGCGGTTTTTGAGAAATGCGATACTCTCCACCGGCGTGGGGTCCACGCCATTGAGCATCGCCAGGTAATAGCTCACATAGTCGCCCAGGTGGATCAGAGACAGCATATGAGCCAGCCGGTTCTCGCCCCGTCCCTGGATCACTTGGGCCGTCACTCCCTCACGTTGGAGCAGTTCTCGCGTCACGTCCCAACGGACTTGTATCCGGGGGTGATCAAAGGGGGAACGGAGCATCAGGACCAGCGTCTCATTCCGCACCCTCTCCGGGATGCCCAGCCCTACCACCGCGTTGTGGTGCAGTTCCGGCAGCTCTTCGAAGAACGCCCAGTGCTTGCTATTCTCGTTGAACTGGGTCTTCCAGCGGTTGGCGACGGCCGCGAGAAAGCCCGCTCCATAGATCACCGGCAGCCGATCCACCAACCGACCGGCCACAGCCTTGGCCTCGTTCCGGGCGACGGGGATGTGGGGACCGATCTCTGCCTGCCACGCCTCCATCGCCAGGACCGCCAGCCCCAGGTCGGCGCTGTAATCCCGCACCAACCCCAGCCGGGAGAACAGCCCCAGCAGCAGCGTAAACGAGTAGCCCAGCGCCGCTCGAGGCTGTGATGGGTAGTCGAACTGGAGGACCGGATGCCCCGCTTGCTGGGCCATGGCAGCCAGCTTGCCGCCAGTGGTGATGGCGATGGCTCGCGCGCCGCGTTCCAGCGCCTGTTCAAAGCACGCGAGGGTCTCCTCCGTATTGCCGGAATGACTGCAGCCGACGACCAACGTATCCTCCCCCCGGACAAAGGCCGGGAGCGTGTACCCCCGCACGATGGAAACCGGCCCCTCGCATCCCTCCATCACCAGTCCCTGCACCAACGCGCCGCCGATGGCTGACCCTCCCATTCCCAATACAACCACGCGCCGGATGGGAGCGTCGAGCGAGGGCAGGTCCGCGCTCTTGACCAGCGCCCAGGCGTCTCGACATTGGCCCGGAAGCTCACCAATTCGACCGAGCATCCCATCGGGATCGAGTTCGACAAACCGGGTGTAATCGTCCACATTCATCCCCTGCCCTCCTGACAGTTCTGATCTCGACCCTGATGATACCAGCGACAGGGGTGCTTGTCAACCTTGCGTGAACCCACAGTCCGCATTATAATGCAGGTCAACAGCGGGGAAGTGTCGGAATGGGCAGACGAGCGTGACTTAGGATCACGTGGGGCGACCCGTGCGGGTTCAAATCCCGCCTTCCCCATCAAAGGCTTTGGAGGTCTCGCAGACTTCCAAAGTCTAAATTTGAAAGAGGAGGCACACGGATTGTGAATATCACCACCGAATCCCTGGAACATTGTCAAGTGCGCTTGACGATCGAGGTAGACGAAGGCCAGGCCCGGCAGGCGATGCGAGATGAGGTCCGCCAAATATCGAGACAGACCCGCATCCCTGGCTTCCGACAAGGCAAAGCTCCCTACGAAGTCATCGTGCAGCGCTTGGGAGAGGATACGATCCGCCAGCGGGTCGCCGATACATTGACCCAGGACCTCTTCCGCCAGGCGGTGGAGGAACAGGACCTCCAAATCTATGCGCCCGCCAAGTTGGAGGACGTTCAGACAGACCCCTTTGTGTTTAAATACGTCGTCTCCCTGTATCCCCAGGTGGATTTGGGCGACTATCGCGCGTATCGCCTCAAGCCCCAGGAGGCCAAGGTCTCTGAGGACGAAATTCAACAGGCCCTCCAAAACCTCCGCCAGCAGAACGTCCTCATCGAACCTGTCGAGCGGCCGGCCGCCCTCAACGACGGAGCCCAGATCAACGTGGTGGGACACACCGCCACCGGCGACCAGTTCATGGCCCAAGAAAAGATTCGCGTGGTGTTGAAAGGAGGCGCGGAACAGCCGAC
>Ga0129302_1003305_pt1 | contig 11159 bp, 7 predicted proteins | sample BlaSprsedimmetaG_FD_94476 | JGI IMG/M metagenome (GOLD analysis project Ga0129302, IMG submission 94476) | Hot spring sediment bacterial and archeal communities from California, USA to study Microbial Dark Matter (Phase II) - Blank Spring... | ecosystem: Environmental > Aquatic > Thermal springs... | reverse complement strand
GCGGCACGATCAGCATGACATTGGGTGCATCCGCCGGCGTCATCGCGTCGGTCACCCAGGGCGCGCTGAGTTCGCGCAGGATGGCCTGCAACCGCGCGGCGCCCATCGTGACATCCGCAAAACTGAGTTCGTCGCGGCACCAGCGCTCGCCCAGTTCGCGCGCCGCCGCGGGGATATAGCCGTCGAGGATCGTTGCGACATCGGCCCCATGGCGCTGCAACTCGGTCACCGAATCCGTCTGGATCGACTTGCCGGCCTTCAGGACGTCGCTGCAGAACCGCGCCAGCAGCGCCTCGTCCAGCATATGCGCGGACTGCCCGGAGCGCTGGGCAAGGGCCGAAAGCACCTGCGCGGCAAGGGACTTGACATCGCCATGCCGGTCATGGTCCCCGGATGCCTGGTCCTTGCGCGTGTCATGCATCCTGCGGACCCTCCCGATCGTCTTCGGAGCGGATTCGCCGCCACCCGGCCGCGGCCCCCGTCCTGTCCCTGTCCAGCATTGTCAAAGCCAATTGACACTTCCTTGCCGCCCTGTGGAGAGGAATCAAGTCAAAACGGTCTAGCCTTATGATTTTACGTGGCTTTGGCCGCTGAGCCTCGTAGGGCGAAACCTCTCCTCACAGGGAGAGTGTAGACGGAAAGAGTGTAAATTACAATTGACACTTTCCGCTCCCGGGATCTACCTTGACCCCGCCACCGTCTGTCAGGGAGTCGGAGGATGTCGAAGACACGCGGAGCCGCCGGCAAGGTGGTCCAACTCTATACGCCGGAAGAGCGCCAGAGACGAGATGAAACCGTCTGGACGGTCGTTCAGGGCATACTCGCGCCGGTGCAGTTCCTGGTGTTCCTCGCCTCGCTGGCCCTGGTGGTCCGCTATCTCTGGACCGGGGCGGGCTACGAGGCGGCGACGATCTCGATCGTGGTCAAGACCTTGGTGCTTTACACCATCATGGTCACCGGCGCGATCTGGGAAAAGGTCGTTTTCGGCAAGTATCTGTTCGCCAAGGCATTCTTCTGGGAAGACGTCTTCTCGATGCTGGTGATCTTCCTGCACACGCTTTACCTGTGGGCGCTGTTCACCGGCAATTTCGGTCCCGAAGGGCAGATGTATGTCGCGCTGGCGGCCTATGCGGCCTATGTCATCAATGCCGCGCAATTCCTCTGGAAACTGCGCATGGCCCGGCTGCAGGGCCAATCTGATCAGGTGGGGGCGATGGCATGAAGGACTTCGCGCCCCAATTGCCCGCCGCGGGATGCCGCAACACCCCCGTCCTGAAGGAGCGCGGCCAGCGCGAGGTTTTCTGCGGCCTGACTGGCATCATCTGGCTGCACCGCAAGATGCAGGACGCGTTCTTCCTGGTCGTGGGCTCGCGCACCTGCGCGCATCTGCTGCAATCGGCCGCCGGTGTGATGATCTTTGCCGAGCCGCGCTTCGGCACCGCCATCCTGGAAGAGAAGGATCTGGCCGGGCTTGCCTGCGCGAACGAGGAACTGGATCGCGAGGTGGGCCGCCTGCTGGCCCGCCGTCCCGACATCCGTCAACTCTTCCTTGTCGGCTCATGCCCGTCCGAGGTCATCAAGCTTGACCTGTACCGCGCGGCCGAGCGTCTGACCCAGCGGCACGCCCCGCATGTGCGGGTGCTGAACTATTCCGGCTCGGGCATCGAGACGACTTTTACCGAGGGCGAGGATGCCTGCCTTGCCGCCATGGTGCCGACCTTGCCCGACACCGACGAGCGCCAGCTTCTGCTGGTCGGCGCGCTGCCCGATGTGGTCGAGGATCAGGCGCTGGGCCTCCTGCGCGACATGGGCGTGGCGCCGGTTCGCTGCCTGCCCGCCCACCGCGCGGCCGAGACGCCGGGCATCGGCGCCAACACCGTCGTCGCGCTGACCCAGCCCTTCCTGAACGAGACCGCCGCCTTCCTCGAACGCCGCGGCGCGCGCCTTCTGTCGGCGCCCTTCCCCTTCGGCGAAGAGGGCACCACTGCCTGGCTCTGGACCATTGCGCAGGAATTCGGCGTCGATGCCGACACCTTTGCCCGCGTCACCGACGCCCCCCGCGCCCGCGCCCGCAAGTCCGTCGCCGCGGCGGCCGAGACGCTGCGCGGCAAGTCGATCTTCTTCTTCCCCGACAGCCAGCTGGAAATCCCGCTGGCCCGGTTCCTGACCCGCGAATGTGGCATGACGGCCGTCGAGGTGGGCGCGCCCTTCATCAACAAGCAGATCGTGGGCCCCGATCTTGACCTCTTGGCCGAAGGGCCTGTCATCGCCGAGGGGCAGGACGTGGATCTGCAGCTTGAGCGCTGCCGCGCCGCACGGCCCGATCTGACGGTCTGCGGGCTGGGCCTTGCCAACCCGCTGGAGGCCGAGGGCATGGCGACGAAATGGGCCATTGAGCTCGTCTTCACCCCCGTTCATCTTTATGAACAGGCGGGCGATCTTGCCGGCCTGTTCGCCCGCCCGCTGCGCCGCCGCGCGCTGCTGAGCGGTCTGGAGGGCGCGGCATGAAGCTGACGGTCTGGACCTACGAGGGCCCGCCCCATGTGGGTGCCATGCGCGTTGCCACGGGCATGAGGGGCCTGCACTACGTCCTGCATGCGCCCCAGGGCGACACCTATGCCGACCTGCTGTTCACCATGATCGAGCGGCGCAACCATCGCCCGCCGGTCAGCTATACGACCTTCCAGGCGCGTGATCTGGGCGCGGATACCGCGAACCTGTTCAAGACCGCGCTGCAGGATGCCTATGACCGGTTCAAGCCGCAGGCGCTGATCGTGGGGTCGTCCTGCACGGCGGAACTGATCCAGGACGATCCCGGCGGCATGTCGGAAACCATGGATCTGCCCGTTCCGGTGATCCCGCTGGAACTGCCGAGCTACCAGCGCAAGGAAAACTTCGGCACCGACGAGACCTTCTTCCAGATCGTCAAGGCGCTGGCCCGCCCGATGGAGCGCACCGCGCATGTTTCGGCCAACCTGATCGGCCCCACCGGCCTTGGCTTTCGCCACCGCGACGACATCGTCGAGGTGACCGCGCTGCTGGAGGAGATGGGGATCGGGGTGAACGTGGTCGCCCCGATGGGCGCGACGCCCGCCGACATCACCCGGATGGGGGCGGCCCATTTCAACGTGCTGATGTATCCCGAACATGCCGAGGCTGCGGCGCGCTGGGCCGAAAAGACCCTGGGCCAGCCCTATACCAAGGTGGTGCCCATCGGCGTCGGCGCGACCCGCGATTTCATCGCGGAGGTCGCGGGGCTGGCGGGTGTTCCGCCGAAATTCGACGACAGCCGCCTGCGGATGCCATGGTATTCGCAATCGGTCGACTCGACCTACCTGACCGGCAAGCGGGTCTTCCTGTTCGGCGACGCGACGCATGTCAAATGCATGGCCCGCATGGCCCGCGACGAGATGGGCTTCGAGGTCGTGGGGCTGGGCTGCTACAACCGCGAATTCGCCCGCGACATCCGTGCGCTGGCCAAGGACTACGGCGTCGAGGCGCTGATCACCGACGATTATCTCGAGGTCGAGAAGGCGATCGAGGATCTGGCGCCCGAGATGATCCTTGGCACCCAGATGGAGCGTCATATCGGCAAGCGGCTGGGCATCCCCTGCGCGGTGATCTCGGCGCCCGTCCACGTGCAGGATTTCCCCGCCCGCTACTCCCCCGTCATGGGCTGGGAGGGGGCGAACGTGATCTTCGACACCCTGGTTCACCCGCTGGTGATGGGCCTCGAAGAGCACCTGCTGCACATGTTCCGCGAGGATTTCGAGTTCCACGACGAGGCCGGTGCCTCGCACCATGGGGGTGCCGCCAAGCTGCGCTCGCTGGACGAGGTGCCCGTGGCCGAGCCCGAGCCCGCCATGGCTGCGGCCGACGCGGCGCCTGCGGAGGGAAACATCGTCTGGCTGTCCGACGCCGAGCGCGAGTTGAAGAAGATCCCCTTCTTCGTGCGCGGCAAGGCCAAGCGGAACACCGAGAAATTCGCGCTCGAAAAGGGCGTGACCCGGATCAGCGTCGAAACCTTGTACGAGGCAAAGGCACATTATGCGCGATGATCGTCACATCCCCGGTTACCGAGTCGTCATCGTCACGCTGGATTCGCATTCGGCGGGTCCTGCGGCCCGTGTCACCGAGCGGCTGCGTGACGACTTTCCGGGGCTGACCGTTTCTGTCCACGCCGCTGCGACCTGGGCAGAGAACCCCGAGGCGCTGGCCCGCGCCAAGGACGACGTGCTGCATGGCGACATCATCATCGCCAACCTGCTGTTCATCGAGGAACACATCACCGCGATCCTGCCCGAGCTTCAGGCCAGGCGCGACTCCTGCGACGCGATGATCGGCGTGATCGCGGACAAGCAGATCGTTCAGTTGACCCGAATGGGCGATCTGGACATGATGAAACCCGCCTCGGGGCCGATGAAGCTGTTGAAGAAGCTGCGTGGCTCCAAGGAGGGCGGCGCGCCCAAGGGCGGCGGCGAAAAGCAGATGGCCATGCTGCGCCGCCTGCCGAAGATGCTGAAATACGTCCCCGGCAAGGCTCAGGATCTGCGCGCCTGGTTCATGACCATGCAATACTGGCTGGGCGGCTCGGACGACAATGTCGAGCAGATGATCCGCTTCCTGATCTCGCGCTATGCCCATGAAAAGGCTTGGCGCGGGGCCCATTCCGAGGCGCCGGTCGAATACCCCGAGGTGGGTCTCTATCACCCCGACCTGCCGCACGGCATCACCACCGATCCCGCCGACCTGCCGCGCCCCGCGCAGCCGGTGGCCACGGTCGGCATCCTCTTGATGCGGTCCTATATCCTGGCGTCCGATACCGCCCATTACGACGCGGTGATCCGCGCGCTGGAAGAGCGGGGCATCCGCGTGATCGCGGCCTTCGCCGGCGGTCTGGACGCGCGCCCCGCGATCCACGCCTATTTCAAAGGCGAGCATGAGGTGCATGTCGACACGCTGGTTTCGCTGACCGGGTTCAGCCTGATCGGCGGCCCCGCCTATAACGACAGCGATGCCGCGGTCGAGGTGCTGAGCGAACTCGACGTCCCTTACGTCGCCGCGCACCCGCTGGAATTCCAGACGCTGGGCCAGTGGGGGGCATCCTCGGGCGGTCTCGGCCCGGTGGAAACCACCATGCTGATTGCGCTGCCCGAGCTTGACGGGGCCATTTCGCCCACCGTCTTCGGCGGCCGCCACGGCCCCGAGGGTTGCCAGGGCTGCCCCAAGGGCTGCGTCTGCATCGCCGAAACCAAGGAAATGGCCGCCTGTTCGGAACGGGTGGCGATCTTGGCCGCCCGCGTCGAGAAACTGGCACGCCTGCGCCGATCCGAGGTCGCCGAACGCAAGGTCGGCGTGATCCTGTTCGGCTTCCCGCCGAATGCGGGCGCGGTGGGCACCGCCGCCTATCTGTCTGTCTTCGAGAGCCTATTCAACACGCTGCACCGGATGAAATCCGAGGGCTACGAGTTGGGCGAACTGCCCGCCAGCGTGGACGAATTGCGCCTGTCGATCCTTGAAGGCAATGCCAAGCAATACGGGCAGGAGGCGAATGTCGCCGCCCATGTTCCCGCCGACGACATCGTGCGCGGCACGCCCTGGCTTTCCGAAATCGAGGCGGTCTGGGGCCCCGCGCCGGGCAAGATCCGCTCGGACGGGCGCGGCGTCTTCGTGCTGGGCCGCCAGTTCGGCAATGTCTTCGTGGGCGTGCAGCCGACCTTCGGCTACGAGGGCGACCCGATGCGCCTGCTGTTCGAAAAGGGCTTCGCTCCGACGCATGCCTTCAGCGCCTTCTACCTCTGGCTCAAGAACGCCTTCCGCGCGGATGTCCTGCTGCATTTCGGGATGCATGGCGCGCTGGAATTCATGCCGGGCAAGCAGGCGGGCATGGGCGCGCGCGACTGGCCGGACCGTCTGATCGGCGACATGCCGAACGTCTATCTCTACGCCTCGAACAACCCTTCCGAGGCGACGCTGGCCAAGCGGCGGTCGAACGCGGTGACGATCACCCACCTGACGCCCCCGCTGGCGGCATCGGGCCTCTACAAGGGGTTGCAAGAGCTCAAGGACAGCCTGACGCGCTGGCGCCAGATGGAGCCGGGCTCGCCCGAGCAGGCCGATCTGGAAGAGCTGATCCGCATGCAGGCCGAGGCGGTCGACATGGGCGGCACGCCGCCCGAAAAGCTGTGGCTGAAACTGCTGGAAACCGAGGATGCGCTGATCCCCGACGGGCTGCATGTGCTGGGCCGAACCGTCACCGATGCCGAGCGCGCCGAGCACCTGCGCGTGATGTGCGAGGTCGATGACGACACCCGGGCGCGCGTCGATCACTGGCTGCAACAGGATGTGGAAATCCCCGCGCTGCTGCGCGCGCTGGGCGGGCGCTACATCCAGCCGGTGCCCGGCGGCGACCTGATCCGGTCGGCCGAGGTGCTGCCGACGGGGCGCAACATCCACGCCTTCGACCCGTTCCGCATGCCGACGATGTTCGCCATGCAGGAAGGCGCGAAACAGGCGCAGAAGCTGCTTGAGGCGCATCCCACCCCGCCGCGCTCCGTCGCGATGGTGCTGTGGGGGTCCGACAACATCAAGTCCGACGGCGGCCCGATCGCGCAGGCCATGGCCCTGATGGGGGCGAAGCCGCGCTTCGACAGCTATGGTCGGCTGTGCGGGGCCGATCTGGTGCCGCTTGCCGAACTGGGACGCCCGCGGGTCGACGTGGTGATGACGCTTTCGGGCATCTTCCGCGACCTGCTTCCGCTTCAGACAAGGATGCTGGCCGAGGCCGCCTGGAAGGCCGCGATGGCCGAGGACGAGCCGCTGGAGATGAACTTCATCCGCGCCCATTCGCTGGCACATGCCCAGAAGATGGGCGTCGACATGGACACCGCCAGCCTGCGGGTCTTCTCGAATGCCGAGGGGGCCTATGGGGCGAATGTCAACGGGCTGATCGACTCGGGCGCCTGGGGCGAAGAGGACGAGCTGGCCGACGCCTACGAGGCGCGCAAGAGCTTTGCCTATGGCCGCGACGGCAAGTCCACGGCCAATGCCGCGCTGTTGCAGCAGACGCTCAAGGACGTGGACATCGCCTATCAGAACCTCGAAAGCGTGGAACTGGGCGTGACCACGGTCGACCACTATTTCGACACGCTGGGCGGGATCTCTCGCGCGGTGAAACGGGCCAAGGGCGAAGAGGCCGCCGTCTATATCGGCGACACGACCCGCGGCGAAGGCAAGGTGCGCACGCTCAAGGAGCAGGTCGCTCTTGAAACCCGGTCCCGCAGCCTGAACCCCAAGTGGTTCGAGGGCATGCTGAAACACGGGCACGAAGGCGTGCGTCAGATCGAGGCGCAGGTCACCAACACTCTGGGATGGTCGGCAACGACTGGCCAAGTGGAGCCCTGGGTGTATCAAAGGCTGTCGGAAACCTTCGTTCTGGACGAAGAGATGCGCAAACGGCTGTCCAGCCTGAACCCGGCGGCTTCGGCCAAGCTTGCAAACCGGCTGCTGGAAGCGCATGACCGCAACTACTGGCAACCCGACGCCGAAACCCTGGCCGCGCTTCAGGCGGCCGCCGACGAGCTGGAAGACCGGCTCGAAGGCATAGTGGCGGCCGAATAGAGCCGCGAACGGAGGGAACCAATGAGCCCCAGAGACGGAATTCCGCTGCTGAGAGGCGAGGACGGCGAAGGCTCTGTCCAGGTCCATCAGGACGAGACGATGAAGATCGAGGGGGCCAAGGTCTTCTCGATCTACGGCAAGGGTGGCATCGGCAAGTCGACGACCTCGTCGAACCTGTCCGCGGCCTTTTCCATGCTGGGCAAGCGCGTGCTTCAGATCGGCTGCGACCCCAAGCATGATTCGACCTTCACCCTGACGGGCCACCTGCAACCCACGGTGATCGACGTGCTGAAGGAGGTCGATTTCCACCCCGAGGAACTGCGCCCTGAGGATTTCGTGACCGTGGGCTTCAACGGCGTGATGTGCGTCGAGGCCGGCGGCCCGCCCGCGGGCACGGGCTGCGGCGGCTATGTCGTGGGCCAGACGGTGAAACTCCTCAAACAGCACCACATGCTCGAAGATGCCGACGTGGTGATCTTCGACGTGCTGGGCGACGTGGTCTGCGGGGGCTTCGCGGCACCGTTGCAGCATGCCGACCGCGCGGTGATCGTGACGGCGAACGATTTCGACTCGATCTACGCGATGAACCGCATCATCGCCGCCGTTCAGGCCAAGTCCAAGAATTACAACGTGCGGCTCGCGGGCTGCATCGCGAACCGGTCCGAGGATACCGACCAGGTCGACAAGTATTGTAACCGCGTCGGCTTCAAGCGGATCGCGCATATGCCGCTGGTCGACGCGATCCGGCGCTCGCGCCTGATGAAGAAGACGCTGTTCGAGATGCCCGATGACGAGGACGCAGTGATGTGCCGCGCCGAGTATATCCGGGTGGCCGAGACGCTGTGGAACGGCACCGAACCGCTTGCGCCCGCGCCGCTGCCGGACCGCGAGATCTTCGAATTGCTCGGGTTCGATTGAGGAACGGCCGCAAATGGACAGCTACGCCAAGACCCGAGAGCGGCTGGAACACTACTTCGATCGCACGGCGTCGAAGACCTGGGAAAGGCTGACCTCGGACGCGCCCGTTTCACGCATCCGCCAGACGGTGCGCGAGGGACGCGACCAGATGCGCGCGGCGATGCTCGCGCGCCTGCCCGATGACCTGAGCGGCAGGCGCGTGCTCGATGCCGGTTGCGGCGCCGGTCCGATGACGCTGGAACTGGTCAAGAAGGGGGCCGAGGTCGTCGCCTGCGACATCTCGCAAAGCCTTCTTGATGTTGCGAAAAGCCGCATCCCGGAGAAATACCACCGGCAGATCACCTTTGTCGCCGGCGACATGCTGTCCGACCGGCTGGGCAGTTTCGACTACGTCATGGCGATGGACAGCCTGATCCACTACAAGGCGGCCGATATCGCGGCGGCACTGGGCCGCCTTGCGCCCCGGACCCGCGGCAAGATCGTCTTCACCGTCGCGCCCAAGACCCCGCTTCTGTCGGTCATGCATGTGACCGGCAAGCTGTTCCCGCGCTCCGACCGCTCGCCGCGGATCATTCCCCATGCCGAGGCCCGGATCGCGAGCGCGCTGCGCAAGGCGGGCGTCAAGGGCCATCTGCGGCCGGTGCATCGGGTCGCGCGGGGCTTCTATATCAGCCAGGCGATGGAGCTGGACCCTTGATCATCGGCGCCCGCAGAATGGCTCAACTGAGCCTGCGTTACCTGCCCTTCGCGGACGCGGTGTCCGACGATTTCCCGCTGCGCCAGATCCTGCGGCTGTCGCTGTTCCAGGTCTCGGTCGGCATGGCCACGGTCATGCTGCTGGGCACCCTGAACCGGGTGATGATCGTCGAGCTGTCGATCCCGGCCACGATGGTCGCGATCATGATCGCGCTGCCGGTGATGACGGCGCCGTTCCGGGCGCTGCTGGGCTTCAAGTCCGACAATTACCGCTCGGCCATCGGCTGGAAGCGCATTCCCTACATGTGGTTCGGCACGCTCTGGCAGATGGGCGGGTTGGCGATCATGCCCTTCGCGCTGATCGTGCTGTCGGGGGACCAGACGCTGGGACCGGCCTGGGCGGGCGAGGTTCTGGCGGGCATCGCCTTCCTGATGACCGGGCTTGGCATCCACATGACCCAGACCGTGGGCCTTGCGCTGGCGTCCGACCGGGCCACCGACGAGACCCGCCCGCGGGTGGTGGCGCTGCTCTACGTCATGTTCCTCGTGGGCATGGGCGTGTCGGCCGTGGTGATCGGCTGGTTTCTTCGGGATTTCAGTGAGTTGACCCTGATCCGGGTCGTGCAGGGTGCCGCCGTTGCAACCGTCGTGCTGAACCTCGTTGCGCTCTGGAAACAGGAGCCAATGAACCCCATGAGCAAGGAAGAGCGGTCCACCCGCCCGCCCAGCTTCGGCGATGCCTGGGCGGACTTCCTGCGCGGTGGACGGGCCGGTCGGTTGCTGGCGGTGGTGGCCCTGGGCACGCTGGCCTTCAACATGCAGGACGTGCTGCTTGAACCCTATGGCGGTCAGGTTCTCGGCCTGTCGGTCGGCACGACCACGCTTCTGACCGGCGCCTGGGCGGCGGGGGCGCTTCTGGGCTTCGGGCTGGCCGCGCGCTGGCTGAGCCAGGGCATGAACCTCTACCGCATGGGCGCGACCGGGATCCTGTCGGGGATCGGCGCCTTCACGCTGGTGATCCTGTCGGGGCCGCTCGGCTCGGTGACCCTGTTCTTCCTGGGCGCGGGCGCGATCGGTTTCGGCGGCGGTCTTTTCGCGGTGGCGACGCTGACGGCCGCGATGTCCCTGCCGACCGATGCCAAGGCGGGGCGTGGGCTTGCGCTGGGCGCCTGGGGCGCGGCGCAGGCTACGGCCGCGGGGCTTGCCGTGGCGGCGGGCGGCACGCTGCGCGATGTCGTGAATCACTTTGCGCTTTCGGGCGCGCTCGGCGCGGGGCTCGAAACCCCGGCCACCGGATACGCGGCGGTCTACCACATTGAGATCGTCCTGCTGTTCGTGACACTCATGGTTCTGGGGCCGCTGGTGCGGCCACAGGACGGCAACCATCCCAACAGGGATTCCTCGGCCAAGATCGGGCTGGCCGACTTCCCAACCTGACCCGGAGGACCGAACCCATGGTCAACGCATTTTTCGGAAACTTCGATCTTGCCAGTCTGTCCATCTGGTCATTCTGGCTGTTCTTTGCGGGGCTGGTGTTCTACCTCCAGCGCGCGAACATGCATGAGGGCTATCCGCTCGAAGACGAGATGGGCAATCCCGCCCCGAACCAGGGCCCGTTCTGGGTCCCCGAGACGAAGACCTTCAAGCTGCCGCATGGCCAGGGCGACCTGACGGTTCCCAACCTGCTGACCGATCCGCGCAACAAGGATCTGCCGCTGAAGAAGATGACCAAGAACAACGGCTATCCGCTTGAGCCCACCGGCGATCCGATGGTGGACGGCGTCGGCCCGGCCTCGTGGTGTGCCCGCAAGGACGAGCCGGAACTGGACGGCCGCGGCCATCCCAAGATCCAGCCGATGGCGGCGCTTGGTGGCTTCAAGGTGTCGGCCGGGCGCGACCCGCGCGGCATGACCGTGATCGCCGGT
>Ga0129302_1003301_pt1 | contig 11164 bp, 4 predicted proteins | sample BlaSprsedimmetaG_FD_94476 | JGI IMG/M metagenome (GOLD analysis project Ga0129302, IMG submission 94476) | Hot spring sediment bacterial and archeal communities from California, USA to study Microbial Dark Matter (Phase II) - Blank Spring... | ecosystem: Environmental > Aquatic > Thermal springs... | reverse complement strand
CCCAAATCATATTCTCTGGATCTTATCTCATAATCTCGTGGTTTTTGACTAAGAACCTGGAAACGCTGTGCCGGATAAACCGCTCTTCTGCTCTTGATCTTAAATCCCCACTCGAGCGGTGGGGACCGCTTGCGATGGGCGTGTGCGCTCTTTGAAGCGCGTCTCGCATCGCTTCTTTTGTTCTGTCATCCCATAGTGATACAATGCAGGATCTGCTTTCTCTCCTCAATCTTGACAGTCTCGAATATGGTTCTTCTCGATCTCCCACTCGTTTCTTCAGAGACACCCACCGCCACTTCGTGGCGCTCCTCCCTCAAGGGAGGATTTAAGATGGGATCTCCGGGAGCCGATCACACCATTCGCGCAAGAACCAGCATATGAGTGGTGTTTGAGTCCCTGACTTATGGATAATGATGAGCTCCCTCAAGGGAGGACTTAAGATCAGAATCAACAGGAGCAAAATCTAGTAAGTACTGCCAAGGGAGAAAAAGCATAAAATGATTTCTTTTCAGCTCTCTAACTTATGGGCAGCGATGAGGTCGAGAAACGGGTTCGTTCAACTCCCCGATAGATCTTACCATTTTAATTGCGCTTATCATCTTACGCTAAGTCATCGATCAAGATAATAGTTCTCATTAACGGACAATCTTAATTTGGTGCTATAACAATTATCCTGCAGACTTTGAGAAGCCGGAAGCTCGTCGCTTCTTCAGAGGCCGGTATAGATCGGATGTCCTCAGTCTAGCACCGAATGAGTGCGCCCTATCTTTTGTTTCAGTGATGCTGAAGATGGCGTCCTCAAAGTGTACTCGAAGTGTGTAGAAACGAAACCCAGCAAAGTCGAAGAGAGAGAGGCATAGGTAGCACTTCATTGACTGAAGAGGAAGAAGCAGTTGCTTTAGGTTACGAAGAATATCTAGAACAAGAATAAATGCATTTTCGAAATTCAAGAGTATTATTGACTTGTTAAGGACGTCATGAAGGATCGCGCTCCAAATTGCTTTTCTGTGGGTTGCATGAAGTGCCACCAGTCTTGAGTATAGCGATTCTTTCAGGCGCTCTCTAGAGTCATTTTATTAACGATTGTTAGTCAGAAGGGGATATGATTTTTAGTAGACAGCATGGCGTGAAATTGTATTGACTAGAACATATTATTTGTGAAGTGACGTAAAGGGATTCCTCACCGAAGCTTCAAGAGGAAACAGGATTATTGTGTAAGCTGATTGGAGGAACGCTGTAGCAAGTTTACTGGATCGAAATACCGCGAGTGATCGGTGTTGTTTCGGGCTTTATGGAGTGAAGCTTCAAGGACCGGGAAAAGAGTACGCGGTTTTTCAGCCGAACGGGTGAGAGTTAACTGAAAGGGCTGACGAAAGCTGATTTTATCTCGATTATTTGCACAACTGCCAAAAATGGCCAGTGCAGGCGCCCGGGCTACAAATCGGCCAATTTTATGCTCGAAGGAGCGTTTCTATGAGAAGGTTTCTTACCCTGTTGTTTGCAGTAGTCAGTACAATTTTGCTTTTGGTAAACCCCTGTTTTGCGGTAGATGGAAAGATAGCCTTGACGGAGGATGAGATTGCTTTCGTGAATGAGCATCCTGTCATAAGGCTTGGAGTAGATCCTGCTTTTGTGCCTTTCGAGTTCATTGACAAAGATGGAAAGTACAAGGGTATTACCGCGGACCTTTTGTCGCTCATCGAAGAAAGAACAGGTCTGAGATTTGAGATAATATCGGGGTTGAGCTGGCCAGAAGCATATGATCTGGCTCTTTCGGGCGAGGTCGACGCTTTGCCTGCAATATCGAAAACCGATGAGAGAGAGAGTTACTTCCTTTTCTCCGAACCGTATTATTACTTCAAGAGGGTAATCGCAACCAGAGACACCGACACGGCTATCTCCGGAATCGAAGATCTGGAAGGACTAACAGTAGCTGTGCAGAGAAATAGCTCTCATCACAGCTACTTGCTGTACTATCCAAGAATAAACTTGAGTCTGTACGACTCTGTCGAGGCTGCAATAACAGCAGTAGCAAACGGTACGGAGAGGGCTTTCGTCGGGAACCTCGCTACAACGAATCATCTAATACGCGCAAATGGGCTGACAAACCTGAGATTCACTGCATTCGAAGCGGAGAAGCAGTTGGCCCTGCATTTTGCAGGTCGCAAAGACTGGCCCCACTTCATTAGCATTATCAACAAGGCGTTGGATTCGATCACACAGGAAGAGAGAATTGCCATCAACAACAAATGGATTGATTTGGAGTCAGAGGTTGACTACGGCCGAATAATTCAGATCATTTCTATCTTTGGTGCCTTCGTTGCCGTTGCAATGGCTGTTTCGATCTATTGGATTTTTCGTCTGAAAAAGGAAATCAGAAAAAGGGAGCTCATTCAGGTCGATCTGGAAAAGGCGAAAAGAGAAGCGGAGGATGCAAATGAATTCAAGTCAAGCTTCATGGCACGGATGTCTCACGAAATCCGGACGCCTCTCAGCGCAATTATGGGAATGGCTTATCTGCTGAAAAAGACTGAGATTTCTTTGACACAGAGCATGTACATCGATCGGATTACCCAGGCTTCAAACAACATGCTTAGTATAATCAACGATATTCTTGATTTTTCAAAAATCGAAGCAGGCAAGGTGGAACTGGAGATTACTTCTTTCAGCATGGATCAGGTTATCCAGGATGTCGTTAACATTGTGTCCTACAAGATTGAAGAGCAAGAAATCGGGTTCAGGCTTTCAAAAGATCCCCTCATTCCCAACTGGTTTTTCGGTGATCAGAAGCGAATAGAACAGATTCTCCTCAATATCCTGAACAATGCGGCGAAATTCACAAGTACTGGTGAAGTCTCGTTTGACGTCAGACTGGTAGCTAAGGAAAATGAGAAGTATCACCTGTCATTTTCCGTTAGAGATACCGGTATCGGTATGACTGAAGAGCAGATAAAGAACTTGTTTATGCCTTTCATACAAGGAGACAGCACCATAAATCGTCGGTTTGGGGGTTCGGGATTGGGGCTGTCAATCGTTAAGAATCTTGTGGAAATGATGGGAGGGGAGATCCAGGTCTTCAGCACCCCGGGAGAAGGTTCCACCTTCATCATTCATCTGTCCCTGGATGTCGACAGAGAGAGGGAGGATCTTTATGCGAAGACCTTCTCGGCGACCCACTTCAAGAATATCAGGACGCTTGTCCTGGAAAAGACAGGGGCCAGTATGAACTTGATCGAGAGCTATCTAGGCGCATTTGGAATGCATTGTGAGCTAACGACCTCTCAGGTAAGTGCTGTGAGCATGTTGGAAGCTGCCGATGGGAAGTTCGCCAAACCCTTTGACCTCTTCATTCTGGATTACGACACACCAGCGGAAGGGGGCTTCGAATTTGCAGTTTCGATTCGAAATAACAGAAGGATACATAAAACTCCAAAGCTTATCATGCTCCTGCCAATGATGAGAGAGGACCTGTTTGACAAACTGAACGACTATGGAATCGATATGGCAATTGGCAAGCCGATTATTCCTTCAATTCTCTTGAATGGAATTCTCGACATTTTCAAGCTCAAGGCCGTTTCCGCCTCCCATCCTGCCATAAAAGAGCAAGTGAGTCATTCAAAGCTGGAACGCCCACACCTGGTTCTCCTGGTGGAAGACAACAAGACTAATCAATTGATTGCCAAGTCTATTCTTCAGCAAGTGGGAATCGAATCGATTTTGGCCGGAGACGGAAAGACTGCTGTTGAACTCTACCGGCAGCATAAAGAGAACATCGACTTGATCTTTATGGATCTGCACATGCCCATAATGAACGGTTACGAGGCGGCGAAGGAGATCAGGAAGATGTCAGACAGGGTCCCGATTGTGGCGATGACCGCCGACGTAATTCTCGGTGTGAAAGAAAAGTGTGAAGCAAGCGGAATGTATCATTATATAAGCAAGCCCTTTAACCCTGACCGTTTAATTCAGACCGTCAAAGAAATAATCCAGGAAAATGAGGAAGAGAGCATACAGGAATCTACCGTTCTTGATCAATCGGCCGGACTGAAGAACATTGGCGGGGATTCAGAAGTCTATCGGCAGATATTGAAGGCATACTTGGAAGAGAACCAGGAAACTGCAGAAAAGCTTTCACTTGCAATAAATGAAAAGAGATATGCCGATGCCGTGCAGATCGTCCACAAGGTTAAGGGAAGCTCAGGCAGTATCGGAGCAAAGGAATTGTACACAGTGTCAATGGAATTGCAGAAGGCTCTAAATGAAGAAAAGGAAGAGGAAATACGGCCGCTGAAAGAAAGGTTTTTTGGTTTGCTGAGAAAACTGATTGAGGAAATCGATCGGTTTCAGACCAAGAAATGAAGAAGTATGAGTCTCTCCAACTTAAGGAGGAAGAATGATGTCTGCGAAAATTCTGGTTGTGGACGATTCGGCATCAGATCGTTTCATCATCGAGAGAATGTTGCGAGAATACGATATTCTTACAGCTTGTGACGGAATAGAGGCAATGCAGCAAATCGACGAACATGGCGATATTGACATTGTGATCCTAGATCTGAACATGCCAAAGATGGATGGATTCGAGGTTCTAAAGGCTTTGGAGTCAAATGATCGCTACAAGGGACTCCGGACAATAATTTTGACGAACTACGATGAGCTGGATAATGAGATTGAAGGCCTGAGGCTTGGGGCGGTGGATTACATTAGAAAGCCCGTCAATATGGATTCCTTGAAAGCGAGAATCGAGATTCACGTAGAACTGCTTAGAATCCAGCAGTTGCTCGAGCAGAAGCTGTATGAACAGGGGTTGACCTTCGAGACGATCTTCCAGCAGGCGCCAATCGGGATAGCTATTTCGCACGGTTCTGAACCGTCCAATAGCAAGAATGCCGTTACGAGGTTCAATCCAATGTTCGAGCAAATAACGGGAAGAACGAAGGATGAACTCATGGAGCTTGGCTGGGCGAAGATCACATATCCCGATGATCTCGATAAGGACCTGGCTAACTTCAAGAAGCTGCAGAGCGGTGAGCTTAGCAGTTATTCAATGGAAAAGCGATACGTTAAGCCCGACGGCTCGATCGTTTGGGTTCAAATGACCGTGGCACCGCTCGTAATCTCGAATGATAGCAGATATAACCATATATGTCTTGCTCAGGAAATCACCAGACGAAAAGAGATGGAGGCCGATCTGCTTGAAAGCGAGCGTAGCAAGTCCGTTCTTCTCTCCCATCTTCCCGGTCTGGCTTACAGGTGCAAGTGCGATGGGCAGTGGACTATGGAGTACGTTTCTGCCGGGTGCTCTAAGTTGACCGGTTATCCTCCGGAAAGTCTTATTAGCAACAAGGACCTTGCCTTCAACGATTTGGTTGCTCCGGAATACCGTGAATCTCTCTGGAGGGAGAGGGAGAAGGCAATTGCGAAGAGGATGCCCCTGAATTATGAATATCAAATAATTACCGCAGAGGGAGAGCGAAAATGGGTTCTGGAAATGGGAGAAGGAGTGTTCACTGAGGCAGGAGAGGTTGAGGGTCTTGAAGGGATAATTATAGACATAACAAGTCGGAAAAGATCTGAAGATGAACTCAAGTATACTAGTGAACACGACAGATGGACGGATCTGTACAATCTTAGTTATTTGGAAGGAGTTCTCAAGAGAGACTCGAAGAATCGAAAAGCGTCGAGAAGAGCTCTTATTAGTGTAAATCTGAGTAATATGCAGTTAGTGACGGCGACTTACGGATTCCACTACTCTCAGGAATTGACAAGGAATGTGGCCGAATCACTCAGCAGGTTTTGTACAGAAAATCTCCTGCTATCTTACGCATATGAAAACCTGTTTGTTTTCTACTTGAGAGATCACGAAGGTAAGGCGACTCTTCATGAATTCTCAGAAGCTATTGCAAATACACTAACTTCCTTGTTTGAGGTTGAGAGAATCGGAGTTGGGGTCGGTGTTGTTGAGATCAATCAGGATAATGATAGCGATGTTGATCAGCTGATGAAAAGACTTCTCATCACATCGGAAAAGGCGATTAATGTTAATGAGAGAAAAGTTGGGATTCGATTTTATGATGAGGAGATAGAGATGCAGATTACCCGCGAACTGGAGATAGATCGCGAACTTTCCAGAATTGCAGTAAGCGAAGATGATGGCGGGTTGTTTCTGCAATATCAGCCGGTCCTTGGTCTCAAATCAAACCTGATTCGTTGTTTTGAAGCTCTGTCGAGACTGAGAACCGACAAACTCGGTCTTGTGCCGCCTTTGGAATTCATTCCGGTAGCCGAAAAAACAAAACTCATTATTCCCATTGGTAGAAAAGTCATGTACCAGGCCTTTAGCTTTCTTAACGAGCTAAGAAAGAATGGATTCAGTGACATTGGAGTCTCGATAAATGTCTCTGCCATTCAGCTTCTGAGAAGTGATTTCGTTGACGATCTGTTTGAAATGATAAGTGAAGCGCGTGTTTCCCCCGAAAACATTTGTCTCGAAATAACTGAAACGGTCTTTGCTTCAAACTACGAGGAAATAAACCGAACTCTTGGTAAGTTGAAGGATAACGGTATCCATATTGCTATAGATGATTTTGGGACAGGATACTCATCTCTTGCGAGGGAACAAGAGCTGAACGTCAACTGCCTGAAAATTGACAAGTCTTTTGTTGATGGACTGATGCATTTGAGAGCCGAGGATACTATTACTTGTGATATCATCTCGATGGCCCACAAGTTGGGGCATTATGTTACGGCAGAAGGGGTTGAGCATGAGGAGCAGAGACAGTATCTTCTCAGTTGCGGATGTGACGAAATACAAGGATATCTCGTTGCCAGACCTCTGGACAAGGAGGCGGCAATCGAGTTTCTTAAGATTCATAATCATCAATGATGGCTGCTGATAAGTACTACATCCCTTATTGAAATGAATGGCGAGGCCGATGAAGAGGAAAGAAATAGCCTTGCGCTCGGACTGTAAACTAAGCCGGTATTCATGAATGTGTGGTTACTCTTTAAAGATATGCTTCGAGAGTTTGGTCTGTGAGAACAAAGTCTTCGCGGAAGAGCTAAGTACAGGATCTATCTGAACGGGCGACACTTTTCACGCATCTTCGCTCAGATTTCTTCAAAGGCGGACCGCTTAAACCAGAAAAATAGAATACTCGCATCATATTGTGTCGTTATTGAAAGCAGCATCATTTGACGGAGCGCTTCTTCTATTAAGCGACTCAGAAGAAGAAGTGCAGGGTATCCTCAACCGTCAGTTTGTGATTTCAATTTCTGTTTCCTGGCGTATGAGAATTCAGCGGAGTATTCATCGAGAAAGATGAACTGTGTTATACGATTTGTGATGTATAGAAGAGACAAGCTGAACGCTCTGCCATTCTTGGCATAGTTTTGCGATAATGCAGAACCTCGATGAGCAGATGTTGAATAGGGTCTTCGAAAGAACGCACAAGGCTTATGTAAGATAGACGCCCTCTGCGACAGCTGAGAATTAGCCTGCCTAGTATTCCGAAAGGATTTGATCAGCGAGAATTAATGCCTTTTGTCTTGGTGTGGCAGAGTGTAAAAAATCTTAGGGTAACTATTATAATGAAGAAAGGTGGCAAATGAGGTTCAGAAAAACAGTCGATTACTGTAGCACATGCAACAGAAGAATAAGTACTCCGAAGAGGGATGGAAAGTACTATGAGAGGAAGTAAGGGAGACATTTCAATCAAGTGGGCGGCCGCAATTGTATTCATGTTGACTATTCTGATGTCCGTGGTCGGAATCGGGAGTCTCATTTTCGCGAGATGGTTATCTTCGGCTGAGCTGACATCGGAACGGATTGTTGGAACAATAAGCGAGAGTACGTTCAGTCAGATAGTCAACTTCATGCACGAGCCTACTCACATTAACGAAGCAAACCACAAGATCATCGAAAACAATATTCTCGATCTCTCTGACGAAGAAAATAGAGAGAAATTCTTCGTCGGTGTCTTGAGTTCTCAGAAAGAGGAAGTATACAGTTTCAGCTTTGGCACGGTCAACGGAGAGTACTATGGCGCCCGCAGAAATGAAGATGGAGTAATAGAGATTATGAGAAACGACGCTTCTACGGGAGGCTACTCATGGTACTATTCCGTGAATGAGGATTTGACTGCCGGCGAGCGGGTAGTCGTAGCAGGGAAATTCGATCCTCGAACTCGAGCATGGTACAAAGCTGCAGAAGCCGCAGCGGGTCCCATCTTCTCGCCAATCTATAAACACTTTGTAATGGATGATCTGACCATTTCTGCCGCATGGCCGGTCTACGACAGGGAAGGTAGTTTACGGGGTGTTTTGGGAACGCACATGCTCCTTTCGGGTGTAGGAGGCTTTCTCAAGGAAACTGTGAAAGACTATGACGGCTACGCAATCATTTTTGAAAGGGATACAGGTCTGCTGATCGCAAATTCTTTGGAGGTCGATAACTTCTCATTTCTATCCGACGGAACGTTCAAACGGCTATCAATTTGCGAAATCGATAACTCGGTCATTCGGCAGGTTTGCAGTAACTATAATCTGAGTCAGGATCCATTTCTCACTTTCAAAGACGAGAATGGAAAGGTCTTTGTCGACATTAGAGAAATCCGTATGCCGGGAGTCGACTGGGTCTTGCTAGCTGTGATTCCTGAAACACATTATATGATCAGTGTTGTGGATAGTATTCATCTAACTGTTTTGCTGGTTGCGCTTGCACTGGTTTTCTCTGTCATCATATTCTTCATATTAGCTCGAAAGCTTATGAAGCCTGTAAACGATCTTCTTCAGGTGTCCGAGGCGTTTTCCTCCGGGGATCTCTCAAAGCGAGTTCAAGTCGCTAGGGACGATGAGATTGGAACCATTTCGACGGGTTTCAACAGAGTTGCAGACAAGATGCAGTTTCTTATAAACAACCTGGAAGATCGTGTTGTGGAGAGAACAAAGGAACTGCACAAGGTAAATGCAGCATTGGAGGAAAGCAAGAACCAACTGCAGCTCTTGCTTGACTCAACTGCAGAAGGTATTTATGGAATTGATATGAATGGGAACTGCACTTTCTGCAATACTAGTGCCGCTAGAATTCTTGGATACTCAAGCATAGAGGAATTGCTCGGGAAGAACATGCACCTTAAGCTTCATCATAGCCGCCGGGATGGAACGGTGTTTCCTGCTGATGACTGCAAGATTATCAGATCGATCAAACAAGGCAGAGGCTTTAAAGCGGATGACGAGGTCTTCTGGAGAGCTGACGGCACTTCTTTCGATGTGGAGTATCACTCGTATCCCCAGATAAGAGACGGGAAGGTAGTCGGCGGGGTAATAACCTTCATGGATATTACAGAACGGAAGAAGAGAGAGGAAGAGATCAGGTACTTGAGCTGCCATGACTCACTTACGGGACTTCATAACAGAAGTTGTTTCGAAAACAACCGTAAGGAGATCGATAAATCAGAAAATCTTCCGATGTCCGTAATCTTCGCAGATATCAATGGCCTGAAGATGACGAATGATGTATTTGGTCACGCTGCCGGAGATGAACTATTAAGGAAATCTGCAGAGGTGCTGAATCAGTCTTGCAGGGAGAGTGACGTGATTGTTCGAGCCGGCGGCGATGAGTTCATTATTCTTCTGCCGAAAACGGACAAGGAAGAGGCAGAGAAGATACTCTCGCGAATCAAGATTGGGTTTTCGAATACACGTGTCGCAGCGATGAAGTGCAGTGTCTCACTTGGTCTCGATACGAAAAAAAGTATCGATCAACCGCTGGAAGTGGTAATGGCAAACGCGGAAAACTCTATGTACAGAGATAAGACAATGAATCGCAAATCTTCAAACAGGGAGATAATAAACTCAATTATTGAGACTTTGCATTCAAAGCATCCGAGAGAGAAGCAGCATTCAGTTGCTGTTCGCGAACTGTGCGGCCAAATTGGATCTGCCCTAAACCTCTCCGTACATGAAATCAGCGTGCTGAAGCGAGCGGGCTATCTGCATGACATCGGGAAAATAGTACTTGATGAAAGCATCCTGTCTAAGGATTCTTCTAAAGTCTTGACGGGGGAAGAGAGGGAGAAGATGAGGCAGCATTCCGTTGTCGGATACAGGATCTTGAATCTTTTCGATGATACGCTGGACCTTGCCGAATTTGCCTACAGCCACCACGAAAGATGGGACGGAAAAGGCTATCCGAGAGGGCTTGCAGGAGAACAGATCCCGCTGATATCTAGAATCATATCGGTAGCAGAAGCCTATGAACGTGTTCTCAATAGAGGCGACGATTCAATCGAAGAAAGAAAAGAAGCTGCCATTCGAGCAGTTAGGGAAGGCGCCGGGAAGCAGTTCGATCCGAATATCGCTGAAATTTTCGTCAAAATGATTGAAGAAGAAACCACTTGAGCCGGGCATGGGACGCGGTTGATTTGGCGAATAGCCGACCCGTCAGGGATTGTCGCTCTTCATCTTCATTGTGAAGGCAAGAACTACCGAAATCATAAGCATACTGCATAACCTATTTCCCATAGTAATTCGGGGGAGGATTTTGGTGTATTCGCCGGCCAGAGCAAAACGGCCTGCACTTACCACGTGAAAGGCGGAACATCTGCGATCGCTCTGAATGTTCCGCCGACCAGGTCGAGATGAAACCAGCCGCCTGAAAGCCGGGCAGAGCCGTTAGTGTGAGCGCTCCGCGAAGTCTACCGACCTGTTTTTCTGTGAAGAGGCTCCCGCAAAGCAAACCAATAGCAATGAATAAGCAGCCACCGGTATAAGCACAACAATGGTCGGCAGAATGTTGAGATTGATTTCAAGTCCCAAGATGATTGCGACGATGAAGCATAGGGTGATTTGCATCGAAAACATTGGAATCAGAGGCAATGTATATCCCAGAATGCAATCCTTGGCCGTCATTGGCGAAGTGAAAAGCCTTGGAATGAAGGAATCGGGACAATCCCAAGAGATAGTCGTTCCTGAAAAGAGCTAAATGAACGAAAGGCCAGACATCGCGATACCGGGAGTCGCCTTCTTAACGGTAAAGATTCCCACCGGCACATTCGACTGAATTAGGGCTTCCTGAAAAAGCGTACAAAGCGGATGAATAGTGAAGTACAGGCGAATAATGTGGTATAATGGTGCAAGGGAAAACAAGGTATAGACTCAAAAAGCT
>Ga0129302_1003298_pt1 | contig 11172 bp, 5 predicted proteins | sample BlaSprsedimmetaG_FD_94476 | JGI IMG/M metagenome (GOLD analysis project Ga0129302, IMG submission 94476) | Hot spring sediment bacterial and archeal communities from California, USA to study Microbial Dark Matter (Phase II) - Blank Spring... | ecosystem: Environmental > Aquatic > Thermal springs... | reverse complement strand
GGGATGAATAGGGGTTTGCGATGTGGGGGGCGGAAGTGAAGGTAAATTGAGGGAGGAAGGAAGGGGAGGATGGTTTGAAAAATTTCTGTGAACCTGATCCAGATGTTTGGGGACGATATACTACAATTCACCCGGTCGCCGGATCCTCGTAGGTAAGCCCGAAGACGGTATCCTTCAACCACCGCTGGAATGATTCGTTGTCCATGAACTGTTTGAAGAGTTCCGTGTCATCCTTCAGGATGGCGTTCATCACCCTGCCGAGTGCCTTGTCGTGTTCGATGCGGGCGTTCTGTTTGTCTGAGTTCTTCTTCGCGTTCTGGTAGGCCGTGTCGGCCGCGACACGTGCCGGGATATCTTCCGTGATCAGTTTGTGGACGTGGTCGGCATTCGTCCAGGGGATATTGCCGAACTGGTCATTGAAGGCCCGGATAATATTCGAGAGCCGGTCCATTTCCGGTTCCGGTCTGTGTCCTCCGCCGCTCGCCGGGACCGGGTTGATCTCCGCGTCCTCGTCGGGAAGCTGGATCTTCATCATCGCCTGCTTCTCGGCCCGGTAGCTGTCCATGTCGATTGCTTCAAGGATGCCTCTCGAGAGGTCGTCGGATTGAGGGGCGGGAAGTTTCGGGACGAGGAAGTTGAGGAATATCGAGAGCTTCTCCCATCCGGGGTTGGGATATGACAGCACCGCCGAGAGGAAGCCGTAGGTGCGGAGGAATGCCTTCGCCTTGCTCTTGAAGTCCACCTGGCCGTCCTCATCGAGCTCTTCCTTGTAGATGGCGACGCAGGCATCGAGGATTGGGTCGAGCCGGTCGCGTTCGGCACCGCCGAGGTAGAGGGTCACCAGGTCTTCGATCGCGGCATCCGAATAGATCTGGTAGCTGTCGAGGTCTGCCTTCAGGTCGTGAAGTTTGTTGGGATCGGTCTCGTCGCTGAGGATGGTCGTGCGGTAGTAGTCGGCAAAGGCCATCTGGATCAGGTCGGTGTCGTTCATAAAGTCGAGGACGAAGACGTCGTGCTTCTGCGGGTGGGCACGGTTGAGGCGTGAGAGGGTCTGGACCGCCTTGATGCCGGCGAGCTGCTTGTCCACGTACATCGTGTGAAGGAGCGGTTCGTCGTAGCCGGTCTGGAACTTGTCGGCGCAGATCAGGAACCGGTACGGGTCGTTCTGGATCTTATCGGCGATGTCTCCTGATGGGAATCCGTTGAGGGACGCCTCCGTGACCTTTACTCCCCCGTACTCATGTTCGCCGGAGAATGCGACGATGGCCTTGTAGGGGCTCTTTCGTTCGGTGAGATACTCGCTGATGGCATGGAAGTACTGGATGGCCCGTTCGATGCCGCTCGTGACGACCATCGCCCGTGCCTGTCCGCCGATCTTATTCTGGGCGATCACCTGTTCGTGGAAGTGGTCCACCATGATCTCGGACTTGAGGCGGATGGCATGGTCGTGGCTCTCCACATAGCGGCGCAGCTTCTTCTGTGCCCGTTTGGTGTCGAATTCAGGGTCGCCTTCCACCGTCTTGATCAGCTTGTAGTAGCTGCTGACCGGCGTGTAGTGGGCGAGGACGTCGAGGATGAACCCTTCCTGTATCGCCTGTTTCATCGTGTAATGGTGGAACGGGATGTGCTGGACCCTTCCGTCCAGTTGGGGCATGGGTTCGCCGAAGATCTCGAGCGTCTTGTTCTTGGGTGTCGCGGTGAAGGCGAAGTAGCTCGCGTTGGGCAGGAGTTTTTTTGATTCGATGAGGCGGTTGATGGTGTCTTCGATGGTCTCGTCGTCCTCTTCCGCCCCTGCCCCGGAGAGGGCCATTGCAAGAGCGGCTGAGGATTTCCCGCCCTGGCTGGAGTGGGCCTCGTCGATGATGATCGCAAAGGTCCGGTCCCGGTGTTCGTTGCCAATGTCATCGACGATGTAGGGGAACTTCTGCACGGTGGTGATAATGATCTTCTTATTCTCCGCGATGAACCGGCGCAGGTCGCCGGACTGGTTCGCGTGACCCACGATTGCCCCGACCTGGGCATACTGCTTGATGGTGTCGCGGATCTGGCTGTCGAGGATGCGGCGGTCGGTGACGACGATGATCGAATCGAAGACCTTCTTTTCGTCTTTTTCGAGCGGGACGAGCTGGTGGGCGAGCCATGCGATGGAGTTTGATTTGCCGCTCCCTGCCGAGTGCTGGATGAGGTAGCGGCTCCCGGTACCCTTCTCCCCTGCATCGGCAAGGAGCTGTCGGACCACGTCGAGCTGATGATATCGCGGCCAGATCTGTGATTTCTTCTTTTTGCCGGTCTTCTCGTCCTTCGTCTCTACGACCTGGGCATAGTTTTCGAGGATGTTGGTCAGGCTCCGCCGGGTGAGCACCTGTTTCCAGAGGTAGTCGGTCTTGAGCCCGTTCGGGTTGGGAGGATTGCCCGCCCCGTCGTTCCAGCCACGGTTGAAGGGCAAAAACCATGACTCCTTGCCCTTCAGGTGAGTGCAGAACCAGACCTCGTGTTCGTCGAGGGCGATATGGACTGCACAGCGGCCGAACTCGAAGAGCTTCTCCCGTGGATCGCGGTCGCGGCGGTACTGCTGAATGGCGTCGTCGGCGGTCTGTTTGGTAAGGCTGTTCTTCAGTTCGAAGGTGGCAATGGGAAGGCCGTTAATGAAGAGGGCGAGGTCAAGGGCGAGCTGCGTCTCGTCGCGGCTGTACCGGAGCTGGCGGGTGACGCTGAACCGGTTCTTCTCGAATTTATCTTTGGCAACAGTGTTCCCCGGCGACGGTGTCGCGTAGAAGAGATCGATATGATGGGCATGGTGCTCGATGCCCTTTCGCAGCACATCGATGGTTCCCCGCTTCGTGATCTCGCCCTGCAGCCGTGCGAGAAACTTTCGTCTGGTCGGCCCGTCCTCACCCAAGGCGAGGGCCTCTGCCACCTTTGGCTGGGTCGCCGTAAGAAACGTCCTGAGCTGGACGAGGTCGACGCAGTACTCACGGTCGTAATCGGGAGGGCTCCCGCAGATCCAGCCCGCCGCATAATCGCCCGGCCGCTCCGTGACACGGTCCGGTTGTTCCGCTCCCGGATCACATGGGGCGCCGGTCAGGGCCGCACAGATCAGCCGTTCGAGGCCGCGTTCGGTGGTGTCAGTTGGTTTCATGGACGTACCTCCTTGAAGGAAGGAAGAGAACAAGCAAGTACCCAGCAAGTACGGTAAAAGTAGGTAAATGTCGGACAAAATAGGGAAAAATCCCCATAATGGGTATTTTCATACTGCGTTCCCTGCACTTAAAACACGAACTCATCAAGTATTCCTCCCCTCAGGTGCTGCCCACCATGGAACATATTTCATCATTTTTGGAGCTGCTTCCAGGTCAAAGGGTACAATTGCTCCCATCTCTACCGCCTCCCGGATAAACCGCGAGGCTGTTGCGCTGTTCTTGACCGTGAGACCGAATCTTTCCCGAAGCGAGCTGTTTGTTAGGTAATCACGGTTGACATATTTCAGACAAGCATGGAGGTAACAGGCACGCACACGGTCATTTCTATCCATTTTTGAAAGTTTTCGTGGAGCAAAGAGAATGACAAGAGTTGACTCTCCTGTGACAATAAACAGCGGCGCAGGGAGTTGGTAGTACTCGGTCTGATAGACAACTTTATCGATGCCACTGCCACGTTCTTCGCAGATTCCCACACGTCGCATGAGAGATGCCAGAGTTTCGTTTCGTGACTTTGGTTGAGAATCCAGAAAACGATCGATCTCTACAAGAGGGATCCCAGGATTGCTAATCTCCATACGGTCCTCAAAGATTTCGACCATCGGTCCTGAGCCCTTGAGGAAGAAATCCTGATGAATCAATGCATTCGCAACAAGTTCGCGCACCGCCAGTTCTGGATACATGGGGACGGTTTCACGCAATGCCGCCTTAATCACCTCGTTTGAAGGTAAGACATTGTTGATATAATCAACAAGTCCTTCAAAGCCGTTCGCATACCCTTTGTCAACCAGCTCTTCTTTTACTGATTCAATACGGTTGTTGCCGCGATAGATAACTACCCGCATCGCCTTTCGCCGAAGCGTTCGGAAATCACTCAGTTTTCTTGCAAAGAGTAAGGCGCCAAGATTCGTGATGTTCCATCCGCCCGCATCGGACCGTTGGATGAGTTCGTCATCCTCGAGTGATTTTAAAATTCCCTGACGGTTTTCCGGCAGTGGGAGTTTCATCAGGTCGAAATATGCCGGGTAATCAAGGAGTTTCAGGACCTCATCGCCCGGTACCCGCTCTTTTGCGACCATCTCCTCAAACGGTGTTTGATCGAAGATGCGCCACAGTTCCCGCTCCTTCTCAGGAAAATCCTTGAGTTTCTTTTTATAGGATCCGACCCTGACGAACTCGTGAATCTTGAACCGTACCGGATGGCGGGAGGCCCGCTCGATTTCCAACAGTATTACTGGGTGTTCTTCGGCGGTCACCTCATAAAAGTGGAAATTGATCTTTGGGGATAACGAGCGCAGCAGGTAATTTTCCAGTTCTTCGCCATGGACCTTGGCCGTATGCGGTGAGAAATTTGTACCGACAATTGCATGTGTCGCGTCTTCGATTCCCCAGACAAGGTACGCGTGCGACTTCCCGGACAACGCGGCGGAATTTGCTAGAGCCGAGATATACTCGCCCATATCTTCCGGGTCGGCATTGTTGACCTTGAACTCTGCCCATTCCGTCTCCCTCGGCAACTTGCGAAGCTCCTGCACCAGGCCGACGAGATATTTCTCCTCATGTGTCCCGCTCATACCCCGATCTCCTCCCCGGCATTATCGTCGGTCTCCATCGCAATGCCGTCGGGATATTCTTCTCCTTCTTCTTCCCCATTCCAATCGTTGTCTTCGCCGTCTTCCTGCTCATCTACTTCGTCTGCTTCCACCGGCAGGCGTGCCGCTGCCTCACGAACATCGAGCTTCCCGGTGACGACGTCGGCGATGAGGCGGGTGCGATATTCGCGGAGGAGGGCGATTTCTTTATTTATTGATTCAATATTAAATTGAATATTTTTTGTAATTTCGTTGAGATAACTAGCAATAGAATTCTGTTCATTTAAGGGAGGAAGTGGTATTTTCGACCTAGAAAGTCTATTGTAGTCAATATTTTGACCTTCTCTGATTCCCGTGACATTTAATTTCAAATTTTCAATAAAAGGTACTGATTTGAATAACCAGGCTAGGTATCCATGGGAATTTGAATTTATTGGATATAGAACGGTATAGGCGGGACTAATTATCCCCTGCTCCCTCGCATACTCAATTCCTCCTTGAAATGACCGGAGACTAATAACAAAGTCTCCGGTTTTCACTAGCTTGAGTAGATGTAGATCTTTCTGAGCAATTACTGTTCGATTTTCATAATTTTCTTTGCGAATCACGCCTTTCGATTGTGTTGCAGCAAGCAGAGGTTCATCAGGATACCCCTTTACAGCACGTTCAATTAAAACGGTTTTCATCCTCTGAAGTATCCAATGCTCCGGCACATCCCCCAGCCACTCGACGCCCGAGGGCTTGAGAGGCACATCCGGGTCGAGGCCGCGAGTGACGGCCTGGTGGATGATGGCCTGCTTCTCCTCCTCGAGGAGTTTGATGAGCTTTAGTTTGGCGTTGATGGAGCGGTGGATGCGGCTGTCGGCGAAGTCGAGGAAGCGGACGATGGCGGTTTGTTCGGGGAGAGGGGGGAGGATAATTTGAACTCTTTTCAAATAAGGCCAATATAGGTTTCTTTGAATCGAGCCTACACCCTTAGAGCATATAAGATATTGATCGATCATCCCTTTAATTCTAAAAAGATAATTTGCGAAATCGGGATTCAATGACGGCAAAATTGATAAAACAATATACGCTGGACTCACAATCCCTTCATACTTTGAAACCCCAACAGATCCACGCCAAGCTTGTTGATTATTTAGGACAAAGTCTCCTGGATCAACTGCCTGATAGTTTGTAAGATCATTACTTGTGGGATTTGTCCTCTTTTCTTTTACCTCAGAGAACTTTACTACCCCTAAATTCAAATATATTGAAAGAAGCTCGCGTTCCGGACAATTTTTTATGAATTTTAATTTTGCCGCCGAGATTAATGGACATACATCCCAATGCTCCGGCACATCCCCCAGCCATACCACACCAGAATCCTTGTGAGAAGGATAAGGGTGAAGATTAGCTATCATTCATATTCTCCTTCGCAATTGCAGCAACAATGCGAGCTCGCGACTGAGCACGTTCTGCAACCAGTACATCCTCTCCGGTCTGAGATAACCATTCGAAAAATTGCTGTAGACTATATCTGGTTGTTGTTTCATCCCTACAATTAACAAGGAAAGCAAACTGCACCTTTTGGATGTTATCCGCAACAAAAATACCAAAAGGTGCACTCACAACAGTAGCATCGGGAAACCCAAGCAACTTTATTGCCTGCGATTCAGTGGCATTTTTATGACACCCGATAATATGGAGTGGTCCTCCTCGCGATTTATTTAAAAATGCTGCAAGTTCATGGTCAAGGAGGAACGGTTGGCCAACTAATTCTTTTGCTGCACTTACGGTAAGCGCTGCAGGAATCGCATCAGGTATGGTGAGAATATTGTATCCTGAAATTTTGACAATCAGACGATTGTCAACCTCGGTCGAACCCGTACGTTGAAGCATTTGGTCATAGAGAACTTTTTGCATTTCCTCGCGACGTGTTCGAAAATCTAGGCGACTCCAGTCGAGTGCTTCCCCGCTATGAAATTTCCCTTTGCTTGCATCTCTTACGCCTCCCTTGGCTAATGAAAGAAGGGCGCCATGGAGAGTTTCTTTCACCCGGATCTTTAATTCTTCCTCAGTTGTGACAATCCCTCCACGAAATGGATCTTGTTTATGGACATATTCTTGAAAACGCTTATTTCTTAGACCTTCTGCGGAAGTCTCATCGTTATTAGCTTCTCCTTCCAATGCAACAGTCCAGACTTTTCCAGATGCCAATGATCTACCCCTCATATATTCCGCATGGCATATTCCGATATCTCCTCCTTCTTTGGCCCAACCTGCGTTCCCATTATATAATGCTATAAAAATGTCGCAATCTTTAACTGCCTGAAGGCATACCTCCCAACTGTCCTGTGTGCCAGGTTGTGGCGCTGTATCCTCATTGATCCAAACCTCGAAGACTTCCTTGTCGAAGACTTTCAGAGATTCAATTTCCGTTTTTATTTCCCGTCGAATGTCTGAAAGTTGCCGACCTGAAGGGTTTGGAAACGGATCATTACAACGACTTGAGATCATTACCCTGAGTTTCGAAGAAGGAGCCATTCTTACTCTTCACCTCCGATGATCTCTTCTTCCAGTTCTCCGTTCCCCATCTGCTTCTCGAATGACTGCCGCACCAGTCCCATGATGTAGGGGAGGTCCTCGTGCGTGTTGAAATCCACTTCGATATCGCCATTGCACCATCGCCCACGGCCCGTTACATCCCTTCCCATCCCCCTCGGATCATCGAGTTCGTGAAATTTGAGGTTCAGCGTGATGCGTAATGCCTTGTTCAGGGATACCAAATCGACGAAATTGGTCTCGGCCTTGTAGGCGACATAGAGCTTGCGGAACTCCTCGGTGACACATGGATCAAGGGCGAGCACCTCCCTGCGGAACGCATCGAAGAGAGACCGCATGGGTGCTCCGGGGCCGAGCTTGGGATGGTCTTCGATGGTGTAGACGCCATTCTTTTTTGTCTTTGACCGGTAGGCTTCGATTACTTCAATGGGGAGCGATGGTACTGCCCATACTACTGTGGTTTGTTCGGCAAGTCGTGCGGCACGCTCCTGAATTGCCGCTTCATTCCATGCATTAAGGGTGCCAAGTTCCGCGTTGAGTTTGAGCGGGCTATGCCTGAAGCCACCTTCCATGTCACGTTTTTCTGCAAATGGCCGGTCGCTGTACTCGGAGTTGTAGCCCGTAAGCGTGAGGTTCCCAAGGGTATGGAGATACGTCTCCTGGATTCGTTGCCACTCAGGTCCGAGGTCTTCCTGCCAGCGTGGCGAGAGGTTCTCGTTTTGCGGCAGGATGTGTTCGATCGTGAATTCATCGACGTGAACACGTTCCTTACGCCTATAATTTTCCAGACGGCGAAGCCAGTAGCTGCGGCTGCGGAAGTTGTAGAGGTCGCGCTGAACGATCTCCCGTCTGAACTCGTCGTTGCGGGGGAAACGCCGATATGATGGAAGGTTCAAAAGATATGCCTGAATACTCTCGAGATAGTGGCTCTTTCTCAACTCCCGACCAAAGACGGCAAAGGTCTTGTTGAGGGAGTTGGTAGGGATGCTGCACACCGCACGGCGGAAGACATAGGCCTCCACGAGACGAACCGCCCGAATGAAATCATTCTTTGAAAGGATTCCCATCCGATAGTCATGATAGAGTTCCAGGAGAAACGGATAGGCAACATCCACCCGGAGTTCCCGCAGGTCGTGGAACGCGGCACCGAGATCCTTGTCCTCTTCGTGCCCGAGAGCCATAGCACAATAATAATCGGCAAAGTCATGGATGTCTGCAACCAGGGCATCGACTCCTGATGCAGCAACGTCGGGTTCTCGTGCGTAAGCTTTGAAGGCCTCGTAGACCGCATTGACGTTGGGGATATCTCCCGTCTGAAACGTCAGGTAGTGGCGCATAAATGAATCAAATTGTGATCCATATGCCTCCTGACCGAAGGAGACCTCCATGGGCCGCCAATGATCCTCGTACAGACGGGTCTGGTGATCGGTCTCCAGTCCCATAAGAATGAAATTGCGAATGAGGTCCGCCTGGCTCAGTTCCCGTCCGGTCGAGTTCATGCTCTCGAAAATGAGCTGGGGATTGTCCTGATCCCGATTGAGTGAAATATCGACGAGCACGAGTTTTGCGAGTCCCTTACAGAGGGCGGCGATGTCTTCATCGTTAAGATCTTTGACCTTCTTTTCAAACAGAGCAAAATTTTCCGCGATGCGAAGAGAGTATTCTGCAGGCATCGGTTTTTGCTGCACCAGGGCAAGCAGGCTCAGTTTGTCTGTCTGGGTGAGGAGGAGCTTGAAGCCTTGTTCACCTTCCTCCAGTGGATTGAGCAAATAGTAATTACGCAGTTTCTTTGCAGAAAAGCCATCCACCGGTTCAGACTCTCCCAGACGCCGGGCGAGAGCCTCCAACACGAGCATAATCGTGGTAAGCCGTTGCTGCCCGTCAATAACAAGGAGCGGTGACTGGCTCGTTACCTGATACAGTCCCTTTTCAATGTAGACGATGGAGCCGACGAAATGCGCTGAGATGGCATCATTTTTTCCCGTGCGAAGAATATCATCCCAGAGCTGCTGGCATTCCCGTTCGGTCCAGCTATAGGTACGCTGATAGATGGGGATGACAAACTGGGGAGACTTCTTGAGAAAGTCGAGGATCTTTGCTTCGGTGGCTTTCATGACTGCCCACCCCCGATAATCTCATCCAACAACCCCTCACTCTCCTCCCGCACCTTCAAAATATCCGCCCGGATCTCCTCCAAGCTTCGCATGGGCGTTGGCTTGTAGAAGTAGCGGGTGAAGCTGATCTCATAGCCGACCTTCACGCTCGACTCGTCGTACCAGGCGTCCGGGGCATACGGGAGCACCTCGCGGCGGAGGAAGGCATCGATGCCACCCTCCTCGAGGAGGGGGACCTGCTCGGTGTCGCGAAGATCGCTGTCGGGTTCGTACTCGACGACGGCCGGTTTGCCGCCGATGGTCGTCTCGAAGAGGCCGTGAAGCGGGTTGGGGGTCGTGCCCTTCTTGTGCACCTTCTTGATCACGGGCGGTGCGGTCTCGTCGCGTTCGCAGGTATCCTTGAGGTCCTTGATTTCCTTTGCCTTGTAGATGCGGTCCGCCTCGATGCCTTTCAGCCGCAGCGGCCGGTCCACGGTGAGCTTCCAGTAGCCGAACGCGGCGTTCTCGAAGATCTTGCTCTCCTCGGTCTCAGCAAACGAGATGTAGGCATCGCAGATATCCTGGCAGTCCTCCTCGGTGAGCTGGCAGTTCTTCTTGCCCAGGTTCTTCCTGAGCGGTTTGTACCATTTGGTGGCGTCGATGAGCTGTACCTTGCCCTTCCGGTGCTCGGGCTTACGGTTGCTGATCACCCAGATATAGGTCGCAATGCCGGTGTTGTAGAACATATTGAGCGGCAGTGCGACGATCGCCTCGAGCCAGTCGTTCTCGATGATCCACCGGCGGATGTTGCTCTCCCCCTGTCCCGCGTCGCCGGTGAAGAGCGAACTGCCGTTGTGGACCTCGGCGATACGGCTGCCGAGCCTGGTGCCGTGTTTCATCTTGGAGATCATATTTGCAAGAAAGAGCATCTGGCCGTCCGAGGAGCGGGTGACGAGGGAGTATTCGGGGTCTCCGTTGTGCTCGATGAAAAAGCGCGGGTCGCGAAGGCCGGTCTTCCCGCCCATCCGCTCGAGATCGCTCTTCCAGCTCTTGCCGTAGGGAGGATTGCTGAGCATGAAGTCGAACTCGTGCGAGGGGAACGCATCGTTCGAGAGCGTCGAGTATTCCGGGCCGCCGATGATGTTGTCTGCCTCTTCCCCCTCGCCCTTGAGGAGCATGTCGGCCTTGGCGATCGCGTAGGTTTCGGCATTGATCTCCTGCCCATAGGGGTGGGTGGCGACCTCTTTTTTATGAGCAGCCGCGAGGTCATGGAGCGTCTCCTCGGCAACGGTCAGCATTCCTCCTGTCCCGCAGGCCCCGTCGTAGAGGAGGTAGGTGCCGGACTCGATCTCGTCGGCGATGGGGAGGAAGATTAGCCGGGACATGAGCTTGACCGCATCGCGGGGCGTCCAGTGCTCACCCGCCTCCTCATTGTTCTCCTCGTTGAACCGTCGGACCAGTTCCTCGAAGACGGTGCCCATCGCGTGATTGTCAAGACCGGGATGCTTTTCGGAACCATCACCGTTCATCACCGGATGTGGGCTGACGTTGATCTCCGGGGAGAGGAACTTCTCGATGAGCGTGCCGAGTGCATCTGCCTTGGAGAGCCGGGGGATCTGGTGGCGGAATTCGAATTTTTCAAGAATGTCCTGAACATTAGGGGAGAAGCCGTCGAGATATGCCTCGAAGTCGGCCCGGAGCTGCTGCTGGTTGGCACAACTCCGCAGGTCTCGGAGGGTGAATTTG
>Ga0129302_1003296_pt1 | contig 11179 bp, 11 predicted proteins | sample BlaSprsedimmetaG_FD_94476 | JGI IMG/M metagenome (GOLD analysis project Ga0129302, IMG submission 94476) | Hot spring sediment bacterial and archeal communities from California, USA to study Microbial Dark Matter (Phase II) - Blank Spring... | ecosystem: Environmental > Aquatic > Thermal springs... | reverse complement strand
TTGTATAATGTGCATAAAACCCCGGTTGTCAAGTCCGGTCCCGGGTTGCCGCGCAACAGAATGGCCCATTCTCAGCAGCCGCTGGATACGACCACCTTGGCGGGGCGCAGGAGCCTGTCCTTGAACCGGTAGCCCTTGACAAACTCGCGCAGCACATGATTTGCCCCGACTTCGGCACTGGATTCCATGGCCATGGCCTCCTGCACGTTCGGATCAAATTTCTTGCCGACACTGTCGATGGGCGTGACATCGAATTTTTCCAGGGTGGCCAGCAGCCCTTTCCGGGTCAGTTCAACCCCCTCGAGCATCGCATCGAGCTGCTGCCGGTCATTATCGGAATCAGCGGTGGCCTGCTCAATGGCCCGGTCGAGGTTGTCGACCGTGGTCAGCAGTTCGCGCAGAATGTTCTCGCCGGCATATTTGAGCAGGGTTTCCCGTTCCCGGGTCATTCGTTTCTTGTAATTCTCAAATTCGGCGGCCAGCCGAAGCAGCCGGTCCCGGTTCTCCTCCGCTTCCAGACGAAGAGCGTCGATGTCGTGCTCGAGCTTTTCGGCTTCAGCCGCGAGATTTCCGGACTGCTGCTGCATTTCCCCCGCCGATGCAGCCTCTCCCCCGGCGGGTTCGTTCCGCACATTTTTCTTTTCTTCAGGCACAAACACTCTCCTTCATGGCTCAGCATGCACCGGGACGCGTTGCCGCGGTCCGTGCAGCAGTGATGAAGACTTCAATGGAATCAACATGATGGAAAACGGAAACCGTTTTCTGGGATAACTCATGGCCAACATTAAGAATGGGCTGAAAGGTTGTCAAGAAAGCAACCGCCCGGAAGACAATTAAATTGAGAGGACCGCCGCCCCTTCCCGGACGCAATGTCCGCGTGCCGGATCAACCTGTTCCGGCGGAAACGGAAGGCCGGTTATTTTTCCTTCCTGCCGGAAACGGGGTGTTTCCCGCCCCCGATCCGGCAGAAGGCAGCGCTACGCGGACTCGATATAGGCCTTGATGCTCGCGGCGATGGTCTTGAAAATCCCGATGAATCTTTCCTTGTCCTTTTCCAGCAGCGTAATGCGGAAACCCTGCAGGTCGGTGGCAAAAGAGGAGAGCGGGACCACGCAGACCCCGGTTGACGCCAGCAGATAATAGACAAACCTCTTGTCCGGCGACACGTCGGGCCCTGAAACCAGTTCCGCGACAGATTTCCTGACGCCTTCATTTTCAATGGGCAGGGTCTGCCTGTGGTTCAGGGTGCCGTTGATAAAAGCCGCGCTCATGTAAAACGCCCCGTTGGTCCGGTTCACCAGCAATCCCTTGACATCCTTCAGGATGTCATAGGCGACGTTGGAACACCACTCATACCTCCTGATCCGTTCCTCCAGGTAGGCAAGGTATTCCGGATGGGACTGGATCCTGGGCAGGACGGTCTGGGGCAGGGTCGTCGAGCATACTTCAACCATCTTGGCGTTGACGATGGAATTGATATACTTCTCGAACATCTGGTCGCGGTGGCCGTTGTACACTTCGATCCAGCCGCAGCGGCTGCCGGGCCACGGCATCTCCTTGGAAATACCCCGCATGCAGATGGCCGGCACCCTGTCGCCGATGATCGTGCAGAGCGGCACCGCTTTGGTGCCGTTGTAGGTCATGTTCTGGTAGACCTCGTCGCAGATGATGAACAGGTCGTTCTTTTCGGCGATATTGACGATGTCCCGCACAATGTGCTCCGGGTAGACCGCGCCGGTGGGGTTGTCGGGATTGATGATCAGGATCCCGGCCACCGCCGGGTTGTACTTGATATGGTTCTCGATGTCTTCGAGGTCCGGGTACCAGTAGTGGTTGGGATCCAGGATATAGGTAACGGGCCGGTCGCCGGCGTGAGCTGCTTCCGCCGACGAGTGGGTGGTATAGCTGGGGGTCGGGACAATCACCCGCGCCGTCCTCTTCAGGAACCCGAATACCTTGGAGATCGCGTCTCCCAGGCCGTTGAAAAAGATGATGTCGCCGGCGTCGATCTGCGTTCCCCCCCTGCTGTTCACCTGCTCGGCGATATACTCGCGGGTGGACAGGATGCCCTTGGTGGGACTGTAGCCGTAGGTGGCGTTGTCCCGAACGGCTTCGACGACGATCTCCTTCATCCAGGCCGGGATTTCCTCGCCCTTGGCGATGGGATCGCCGATATTCTCCCAATTGACCGAAACACCGAGTTTTTGCAGTTTCTCGCCGACGTTGACGATATTGCGGATCTCGTACGTCAACTCGCCCGCGCCGATATGGACAATATCCGTTCGCATTTCAAGTTCTCCGTTCGTTATTGAACCGGGAGGGCGTGACCCGTACCCCCCGTTGATGTGTTTGTCACACGAAAGTCACTAAAATCAGGGTAAAATCAGGGCTTCTACCACAAGCCTGATTCCGCGTCAACAGGTCCTCCTACGAAAAAAGATTTTACCGGATTAATCAATATTTTTTTCCCGTCCGCAGGCCCGGCCGGAACAGCCGGTTCAGACGATGTTGTAGCTTTTTATTTTATTGAGCAGGGTCTTGCGGGTTATCTGCAGGCGGCGGGCCGCCTCGCTGCGGTTGCCGTTCGTTTCCTCGAGGGTCCTGATGATCAGGGCCCGCTCCGCGTCCTTGAGCGTTGCCGGCTCCTCCATGTCGGCGGACCCGGCATTGTCCCTGGCCCATCGCTGCAGGGCAAGGGGGAGAACCGGGACGTCCAGGTATTCGCCGCGCATGAGGATCACTCCCCTCTCCACGGCGTTTTCAAGTTCCCGGACATTGCCCGGCCAAGGGTAGCGGACCAGGAGATCCATGCACTCGGGAGTTATGCCGCTCACCTGCCGCTGGTTCTTGGCCGCAAACCGCTTGAGGAAGTAATCGGCCAGCAGAGGCACATCGCCGGTCCGGTCGCGCAGGGGGGAACCTGCAGGACCACGACATTGAGGCGGTAATACAGGTCTTCCCGGAAGCGCCCGGCTGCCACATCCTGCTCCAGGTCGCGGTTGGTGGCGGCGATGATCCTGACGTCAACCTTGAGGGTTTCCTGGCCGCCGACCCGCTGCAGTTCATGCTCCTGCAGGACCCGCAGCAATTTTGCCTGCATGGCCGGAGTTGTCTCGCTGATTTCGTCCAGGAACAGGGTGCCCCCGTCCGCCTGGGCAAACCGCCCTTCCCGCCTCCGGTCGGCGCCGGTGAACGCCCCTTTTTCATGGCCGAACAGTTCGGATTCGAGCAGGTTTTCCGCCAGGGCCGCACAGTTGACCTTGACGAACGGCCCTTCGGCCCTCCGGCTTCTGGCATGGAGGGAAGAGGCCACCAGCTCCTTGCCGGTGCCCGATTCGCCCGTAATCAGGACGTTGGCATCCGAGGGAGCCACCTGCAGGATCATTTCCCACAGCTCCCGCATCGGTTGTGACGCACCGATTATCCCCGTCTCCTCCCGGGACGATCCGTCCAGGCGGTTATCCTCGTCTTCCTGCCGCTTGTGCTGGGTCGCCGCCTCCAGGGTCTGGCGCAGCCGGTCAAAATCAAGCGGTTTGGTCAGGTAGTCGTGGGCCCCCATTTTTATGGCCTCGACAGCCGAATCAACGGAGGAATAGGCGGTCATGATCACCACCGGGATGGCGGGATTGATGGCATTGATTTTCTGCAGGGCCTCCATGCCGTCCATATTGGCCATCCGCACATCCATGAGGATGGCGTCGAAAGGACCTTCTTCCACCGCGGCGACCGCCGTGGTGCCGTCATCGGCCTCGACGCTTTCCCAGCCCCACTCCTTGAGGAGCGACGACAGCATGAAGCGGTGCACTTTTTCGTCGTCGATCACAAGTATTTTGACATTCTGCTTCTTTTTCATCAAAGGTTCTTGACCTGGGTTGTTCCCGATTCGCCCGGGCGCTCCAATAGTGTCTTGCGCCCCGGCCCGTTCCACGCTAAGCTGAAAGGGCTCCGCCCCGCACCCCGCCTGAAGCGATGGGCATCAGGGCAGCGGCTGTTCGCGGCTGAAAACTGAAGAGTGACGACCTGATTGTTCCGTCGATGCCGGGTCCCTGACAGCCTGCGGCCGGACGAAACAACAGCTTACCGCACCTTTTCCGTTTTTTAAATGGTAAACACGAATGGGTGAAACTGTCCACATCGAAAAAATAATTACCGGCGGTTACGGTCTCGGACGGCGGCAGGACGGCATGATCGTTCTCGCCAGGTTCGCTCTGCCCGGCGAGACGATCCTGTACCGGGAAAGAAAAAAACACCGGGGGCATATCGACGCCGATACGGTCGAAATCCTTGCCCCCTCCCGCGACCGGGTGCAGCCCCCCTGCCCGTACTATACTGAATGCGGGGGCTGCGATTTCCAGCACATCGCCGCCGATGCCCAGTTGTCGATCAAGGAGGAAATCATCCGCGAAGCTCTGCGGCGCGGCAAAATCGACTTCTCCCCTGCCGTGCTGCGATCCATAGTGCCGTCCCCCGCGGCCTGGCATTACCGCCGCCGGCTTCGGCTCAAGCTGTCCCCGATTGGGGCGGTCAGCTTCTGCAGAAATGCAAGCAACGAGCTGGCGGCCGTCGACCAATGCCCCGTGGCGACTCTCCCCCTCAACCGGGTCCTCATGGAAATCAGCCAATCCCCTCTGCTGCCTGCCCTGGCGGAGCCGGTCGGCGAGCTTGACCTCCTGCACAGTCCCGCCGACGACCTGATCCTGGTCCGGCTGCGCCCCCGGCCCGGAAAAACCGTCGACCCATCCCTGGTTGCCGGCCTGGCCGGGTCGCTCAGCTCTGTTGATGATGTCGGGGTCCTCGACAGGGACGGCAGGCGGCAGGGCCTGCTGCGCCAGGACTTTGACGCCGGCCCGGCCGGCCGCCCCTTTTCCCTGACCTGAACGCCCGGCTGTTTTTTCCAGGTCAATGCCGAACAGAACAGCCGGCTGATCAGTCTGGTGCTGGCCCTGGCCGGGCCTGTTGCCGGAAGCCGCGTCCTCGACCTCTTCTGCGGCATGGGCAATTTTTCCATCCCCCTGGCAATCGCCGGCACCCGGGTAACCGGGGTGGAATGGAACAGGGAAAGCATCGCCCGCGCTGCAATCAACGCGGGCGCGGCAGGCGCCACCGACACCCGGTTCATCGCCGGCGATGTGTTCTCCGTCCTCCGGCGGTTCAGCCGTCACCAGGCGCCGTTCGACCTCGTTCTGCTCGACCCGCCCCGCAGCGGCGCCGCCCGGGAAGCCCCCCTGCTGGCGGACCTGGGCGTGAAAAAAATTCTTTACGTCTCCTGCGACCCGGCGACCCTGGCGCGCGACATCGTCATCCTGGCGGCGAAGGGCTACTCCCTGGCCTCCATTACCCCCGTCGATATGTTCCCGCAGACCCATCACATTGAATCCGTCGTCCTGCTTGAAAAAAATTGACAGAACACCGTCTTCGCACTAATGATTAAGATTTTTCTTCGGAACGAAATGTGATTGCCCCCATTGGTCGACTCCTTTACCGCGATTGGAACATAGTCCCAGGATTTGCGTGCATCTTCCGTCACTGCGATCGGGTCATCACAAAATAAACCGATTCCCAAAGTTCTTCCCGCGAGGTGCAATAATGACCACCGCCGGTTCCGGTCGATTCAGCCCCGACGGCCTGCCCGTCCTGATCGGGAGTCTGCCGCTGGACAGCCACGAAACAGCCCTTGACTGGATTTTTCAGGCAACGCCGGAAATACCTCTCTGGCCCCAGCTGCCGTCCAATCCGATGGAAAGGATGCTGCCGCAGTTTGCCGAGAACATCCCCTGCATCAAGGAACAGGACCCCGGCGGCCCGGACGGCAGAATTTTCTTCGATATCTCCGCCCCCGACTTTAAAGGGGCCATGCTGGCCTTTTACGAAGACTACCTTGCCGCCGTCGGCAATCCCGAAGCCCTGGACAAGTCGAGATTTGCGGTGAGCAGGGAACGGGCCGCGGGATTGTACCTGCTGGCCGACCGTCTGCGCGCCCTGCCCGCGGCCCAGGGAGTCAAGGCCGTCAAGGGCCAGGTGACCGGACCGTTCACCATGCTGACCGGAATCAAGGACAGCGAGGGCCGCGCCGGCTACTTTGACGCGACGGTCAGGGATATGGTGATCAAGGCCGTCGCCCTCAAGGCGGCGTGGCAAGCCCGCCTGCTGGAGGACAGCTGCGACCGGCCCGTCCTGCTCTTCATTGACGAGCCCGCTCTGGCCGGCCTGGGTTCCTCGGCCTTTATCAGCGTCAGTACCGACGAGATCAGGGACATGATCAACGAAGTGGTCACCGCCGTCCACGTGGCCGGCGGCCTGGCTGGAATCCATGTCTGCGCCAACACCGACTGGGAAACCCTGCTGGGGTCGGACATCGATATCCTCAGTTTCGACGCCTACGGCTACTTCGACCGGATCGCCCCCCTCGGCCGCGAGATACACGCCTTTCTTGACCGGGGTGGGATCCTTGCCTGGGGCGGAGTGCCAACGTCCAGTGAAGAGAGCATCCGCAAGGAAACCCCCGACTCCCTGTGCCGCCTCTGGGAAAAGCAGATGGAAACCGTCATCGTTCCTGAACGGGGCAAGACGGACATTCTCCGCCAGACCCTGATCACCCCGAGCTGCGGCACGGGTTCCCTGTCGCCTGAGCTGGCCGCCAGGGTGCTGGAGCTCACCCGTGACGTCTCCGCCGCCCTGCGGCGGAAATTTTTGTAAGCGCGGCCCTGTGCCGCATCAACCATTTCATCTCTATTAACGAACACCTGCCATGGACACTCAAAGCAGCAACCTGATCAACCAGCGCCGTGAAAAAGCCCGGTTTCTGGCCGACAACGGCGTCAAGCTGTTCAGCAATGAATTCAAGAATCCCAGTCCGATTGCGGACATATTGCCCCGCGGCGAATTTTTAGGGGCCGAATCGTACGAAGAAGACGGCGATACCTACCGAGTTGCCGGCCGGATCATGTCCATGCGCAAATTCGGCAAGGCCTCATTCTTCCATGTCCAGGACGAGACCGGGCGCCTCCAGATCTACGCCAAACAGGACCTGCTGGGCAAGGAGGAGTACCAGCTCTTCAAGAAATGGGATGTGGGCGATATTGTCGGCGCCCACGGCCGGCTGTTCAAAACCAAAACCGGCGAACTGTCCCTCGAGGCGAACCGCCTGGAAATGATCACCAAGTCCATGCGGCCCCTGCCGGAAAAATTCCACGGCCTGACCGATGTCGAGACCCGATACCGTCAGCGTTATGTGGACCTGATCGTCAATCCCGAGGTACGCGAGACCTTCCGCAAGCGGGTGGACGTCATCCGCCTGATCCGCGAATTTCTGTCCAACAGGGGCTTCCTCGAGGTCGAAACGCCGATGATGCAGGCCATCCCGGGCGGAGCGACGGCAAAGCCGTTCAAGACCCATCACAAAGCCCTGGGCATCGACCTCTACCTGCGCATCGCTCCGGAGCTGTACCTGAAGCGGCTCCTGGTCGGCGGCTTCGAGAAGGTCTTTGAAATCAACCGCAACTTCCGCAATGAAGGCCTTTCCACCAAGCACAACCCCGAATTCACCATGCTGGAGTTTTACCAGGCCTACACAACCTACCAGGAGCTCATGGACCTGACCGAGGAGATGATCTCCTGGCTGGCCGACGAGGTGACGGGCTCCATGGAGCTGACCTACCAGGGACAGCATGTCAACCTCGCGCCGCCCTGGCAGCGATACACCCTGGAACAGGCCCTGATCGAGGTGGGCGGCCTCGACCCCGCGGTGCTGCGCGACGACCGGGCGGTCATGCGGCTGGCGGTCGAAAAGGGCATTGAGCTGCAGCCCGATGCCGGCCCCGGAAAGGCCAAGACCGAGCTGTTCGAACTGCTGGTGGAGGAGAAGCTCGTCAACCCGACTTTCGTGACCTCGTACCCCACCGAAGTTTCGCCGCTGGCCCGGTGCAACGAAAAGGACCCGACGGTGACCGACCGCTTCGAGCTGTTCATCACCGGCCGCGAAATTGCCAACGCCTTCAGCGAGCTCAATGATCCGGACGACCAGCTGCAGCGGTTTCAGAAACAGATCGCCGAGCGCGGCCAGGACGAGGAGGTCCACCCGGAGCTGGACCACGATTACATCCGGGCCCTGGAATACGGCATGCCCCCTGCCGCCGGCGAGGGCATCGGCATCGACCGGCTGGTCATGCTGCTGACGGACTCCCCGTCGATCCGGGACGTGATTTTCTTTCCTCACCTCAAACCGGAAGCGGCGAAATAACCGGCCGGCCCGGCGCATTCGGCTGGAAAAGGGAGGCGGATTTTCCACCGCTCCCCGTTTCCGGCGGGAGCCGGCAACCGGTACAACAGGATAAACCGCATGAATTTTGAATGGTTTGTCAGTCGGCGCTATCTGCGGGCCAAGCGCAAGCAGAAGTTCGTCTCCCTGATCTCGGTCATCTCCATCCTCGGGGTGGCGGTGGGGGTCATGGCCCTGATCGTCGTCCTGTCCGTTTATACCGGCTTCACCGAGGGGCTGCGTGACCAGATCATCGGCATCAACTCGCACATCCTGGTCCAGCGCTTCGGCGGCAACATCACCGATCCGGAAGAAACTGCCGCCCGGATCGAACAGGTCAAGGGAGTGGAGGCGACCTCCCCCTACATCTACAGCCAGGCCCTTATTTCCTCGGCCCAGGCATCGAGCGGCATCGTGCTGCGCGGCATCGACCCCGCCGGCGCCGGCCGGGTCATCAATATCGGCCGGCAGATGAAAAGCGGGGAACTGGCCGACCTTGACCTGCCCGCCGACCTGCCGGGCATCATCATCGGCCTGGAGCTGGCCCGGCAGCTCAACGTGGGGACAGGGAGCCGGATCCGCCTGATTTCCCCGGAAGGCCCCCTGTCGCCCATGGGTGTGCTGCCGAAGATCCGCACCTGTGAAATCGTCGGCATCTTCGAGACCGGCATGTTCGAATATGACTCCACCCTCGGCTTCGTCACCCTGGACACCGCCCGCAGCCTGAGCGGCGACGAACCCGGGGTGCACGGCATCGAGGTCCGGGTGGCCAATATCGAACGGGCCGACGTCATCGGCAGGTCCATCCGGGCCGAACTCGGCCCCGGCTTTTCCGTCCGCGACTGGATGCAGCTCAACCAGAACCTGTTCGCCGCCCTCAAGCTGGAGAAGGCGGGCATCTTCATCGCTCTGGACCTGATCATCCTGGTGGCGGCCCTCAACATCATCAGCGCCCTGATCATGGTGGTCATGGAAAAGACCCGCGACATCGCCATCCTCAAGTCCATGGGCGCCACCACCGGCTCGATCATGCGTATCTTCTTCTACCAGGGCGCGGTTATCGGCCTCACCGGCACCGTATTCGGGGTCATGGGAGGACTCGGCCTGTGCACGATCCTCAAGCGCTACAAGTTCATCGAACTGCCGAGCAACGTCTACCCCATGTCCACCATGCCCATCAAGGTGGTGCCGCTCGACGTGACGATCATCGCCCTTTCCGCCATCCTGATCACCCTGGCGGCCACCCTCTACCCGTCCTGGAAGGCGTCCCGGGTGCGGCCGGCCGAGGCCCTGACCTATGAATAGCCAAGCGCCGGATAAAGCGGGCCACGCCCTGCTGCTGCAGGCCGAGGACATCCATAAGTCCTTCGGCCACGACGGCATCACCGTGGAGGTGCTGCGCGGGGTGGACATGACCGTGGACCGGGGGGAGATGATCGCCGTGGTCGGCGCCTCGGGCTCGGGCAAGACCACCCTGCTGCAGATCCTGGGCACCCTGGCCGAACCCACCGGCGGCCGCCTGACCTACGAAGGACGCGACCTGACCGCCTGCGGCGAACAGGAACTGAGCCGCCACCGCAACCGCAACATCGGCTTCATTTTCCAGTTCCACCACCTGCTGCCCGAGTTCACCTCCCTGGAAAACGTCATGATGCCCGGCCTCATCAACGGCATGAACCTCGGCGAACTGGAGGAGCGCGCCCTGCACCTGCTCGACCAGGTCAACCTCCTGCACCGCAAGACCCACCGCAGCGGCGAGCTGTCGGGCGGCGAGCAGCAGAGGGTGGCCCTGGCCCGCGCCCTGATCATGCAGCCGTCCCTGCTCCTGGCCGACGAACCCACCGGCAACCTTGACTCCCAGAACGGCCGCCTGGTCTTCGACCTGCTGCACAGCCTGAGCCGCTCCCTCTCCCTGGCTGTGGTCATGGTCACCCACAACGAGGAACTGGCCCGCGCCATGGACCGCCGCCTCACCCTCAAGGACGGGGTGCTGTCGGCGTAGGGCCCCGGCCGCCGCGGGATCGCCATGCTCTATTTCCTGACCGTCGGCACGGTGCTCGGCCTGTCCGCCGGCTTTGCCCCCGGGCCTCTCCTGGCCCTGGTCATTTCCGAAACGCTCCGTCACGGCATCCCGGCCGGCGTCCGGGTCGCCCTGGCCCCGATCATCACCGACCTGCCGATCATCCTTCTGACCCTGCTGGTCCTGGCAAAACTTTCCGCTTTCCACAACATCCTGGGCGCCCTCTCACTCGCCGGCAGCCTCTTCCTGCTCATCCTGGCCTGGCAGAGCCTGCGGACCCGGGGCATTGCCCTGCATATCCGGGAGACCGCCCCCAAGTCCCTGACCAAAGGCGTGGCCGCCAACGCCCTTAATCCCCACCCCTACCTCTTCTGGATCAGCGTCGGCGCCCCGACCATGACCAAGGCGCTCACCCTGCACCTCGGCGCCCTCCTGGCCTTCCTGGTCAGCTTCTACGTCTTTCTCGTCGGCTCGAAAATCCTGCTGGCCTTGTTCGTCGGCCGGTCCAGATCGTTCCTGAGCGGCCGGCCCTACATCCTCACCATGCGCTTCCTTGGCCTGATCCTGGCCCTCTTCGCCCTGGTCCTCTTCCGCGACGGACTCTTTTTGCTGAACATACTGTAAAGGAGGATCTGCCCCCTTCCACGATCTCAGCCAGGGAGAGGTTGCACAGGAGGTCTGTTCAGGCAAACACGACATTTTCATTTGCCACTCAAAAAATTCCAGAATACATCAATATTGAGAAGGTGTATGCAGGAACATCAAAGTTGCAGCAACCACCAGCTATTCCCGGACCGTCACGATTGACAGCCTGAAAGTTGATTTTGTTGCCGACAAGAGGCCCAATACCCAAAAAACGACCTCAAGCGGCGGAGAATTAGCCTGAAATTGTTTGCCATCGG
>Ga0129302_1003295_pt1 | contig 11189 bp, 5 predicted proteins | sample BlaSprsedimmetaG_FD_94476 | JGI IMG/M metagenome (GOLD analysis project Ga0129302, IMG submission 94476) | Hot spring sediment bacterial and archeal communities from California, USA to study Microbial Dark Matter (Phase II) - Blank Spring... | ecosystem: Environmental > Aquatic > Thermal springs... | reverse complement strand
CTACGAACTGATCTGGCGCCGTTTCATCGCCTCGCAGATGAAGCCTGCCGTCTACAACGTGACCACGGTCGACATCGGCTGCGCCCGCGACGGTCGAGATCTGCCCTACGTCTTCCGCGCCACGGGGCGGGAGTTGATCTTCGCCGGTTTCCTCAAGGCATACGAGGTCGGCGACCCGAAGGCCTCGGCGGACGAGGGCGCCACCGACCAGGAACTCCCGCCGCTGACCGACGGTGAGCCCCTGGAACTGCACGGGCTTTTCCCGGAGCAGCGCTTCACCAAGCCGCCGCCCCATTTTACCGAGGCCAGCCTGATCAAGCAGTTGGAGAAACTGGACATCGGCCGTCCCAGCACCTACGCCGGCATCATCCGCACGATCCTCAAACGGGGATACGTGGCCCGCCGGCGACGGAAGTCCCTGGAAGTCACGCACCTGGGCCTGATCGTGTGCGATCTACTCGTCGCCCAGTTCCCCGATCATTTCGCCATCCAGTTCACCGCCCAGATGGAGGATGATCTGGACCGCGTGGCCCGGGGCGAGCAGGAATGGCGCGAGATTCTGCAAACGTTTTACGGGCCTTTCGAACAGGCGCTGAGACAGGCCGAGGCGGCGATCCAACAATTTCACGCGATCCGGGTGGGAGAAACATCGGGACGCAAGGAGAAGCCGGTCGCTACCGGCGAGACGTGTCCGGCGTGCGGGGGGCAAGTGGTGCTGCGCGAGGGGAAGTTCGGCCGGTTCCGCGCCTGCGCCAACTTCCCCAGGTGCAAGTGGCGCGCGCCCATGGTGATGGGAAAATGTCCTGCCTGTGGCGGCGACCTGGTCGAGCGAAAAGGCAAGCGGGGAGTCTTCTGGGGATGCGACAACTATCCAGAGTGCCGCTACACTCAGGACCCCCAGCCCAAAGAGGAAAACACGACGGTCGAGAGTTGAGCGCGCGCCGTTTGACACAGCGCAATACAGGTATCTTCTCGATAAACCGGGGACTTGTTCGTAGTAGGCGCTTCAGCGCCCCTAAAAGCGCACTGAAGCCGTTATCTAGTGCGCACACTACAAACAGATTCACCCCAAGTTATTGAAAAGATAGCAATACAGCGGCGCAATAGCGGCTGCCCGGTTTGACAACCCTTAGCGCCCGTGTTATACTTTCGTCCGCGGGCCGTTAGCTCAGCTTGGTAGAGCAGGGGCCTTTTAAGCCCAGGGTCGCAGGTTCGATTCCTGCACGGCCCATCGCGAGGCGCTTGAGAATGATTTTCTCAGGCGCTTTTTTCTTGTATTCCAGGATGCCGCTTACCCGTCGAGAGAATACCCGGATGGCGTCAAAAAAGAGAGCGGTGGCTTGGGACGTTCGTCGACGAGCAGGCGTAGAACGTCCGGCCGGGCGTAGTGGCCTAGCACGTCGAAATCGAGCTTGCCCCGGACAACGTCGCCCATATCGAGCGTGGCGTATAAGACGCCCTCTTGATCGTATAGCGGCCCGGCCAGCACCTCTCCCAACGGCGAGACGACGACGCTCCCGCCCCGGCACATCACCTCCGGTTGCGTCTCCAAATCCTCGATCCCGGCCAGATCCGGCGGGTACATCGCCCGGGTCACAAACTGATTGCAGCCCAGGACGAAACAGCGCCCCTCGCAGGCGACGTGGCGCATGGTAGCCTGCCAGGTGTCGCGGGAATCGGCGGTGGGGGCCAGGTAGATCTCCACGCCCTTGCCGTACATCGCCATCCGCGCCAGGGGCATGTAATTTTCCCAGCAGATCAGCCCGCCGACCCGGCCAAACGGCGCGTCGATCACGGTCAGCGTGCTGCCGTCCCCCTCGCCCCAGATGAGGCGCTCCGCCCCGGTGGGCTTGAGTTTGCGGTGTTTGCCCAGAAGGCGACCGTCGGGGCCGAAGTAGAGCAGCGTACAATACAGCGTCCCCCGGCTGAAGCGGTTGTCCCGTTCGATGACGCCCACCGCCAGATACGCCTGGGCCGTGCGGGCCGCCTCGCCCAGCGCGTCGGTACTCGGGCCGGGCACGTCGACGGCGTTGGCCCAGTAGCGCTCCCACGTGAGCCGCCCCTCGGGGCTACGACTGCCGACGAGCATGCCGAAACTCAACCCCCGGGGATAGGCGGGAATGAAGGCCTCTGGGAAAAGAATCAGTTGAGCGCCCCGGGCCGCGACCTCGGCGGTCAGGCGCCGGGTTTTCTCGACGGTGGCCTCGCGGTCGAAGAGCACCGGCGCAGCCTGCACGACGGCGACGTCGACTGTTATTTGCTCATCATTTGTCATTTGACATTCGCTCATTCATCTTGGCCTCTCCCCGCGTGACCCTCAACATCAAGAAAATCGCCACGGCGAAGAAGGCCGGCGTCACCAGGAAGATCAAATTGTAATCGTCGCCGCCCCACTCGACGATGTGACCATTGATCGTGGGACCAGCTATGGCCGCCAGTTGAGAAGCGACGTAGTACAAGCCGGTGTAGGTGCCCAGGTCGGCGTCAGAGACGGCAGTGTCGACGACCATGGGGAGGGAATTGATATTGATCAACGCCCAACCGATCCCGCCAATGGCCATGATCGGCCAGATCAAGGTCGCGTTACGCAGGAAGAAGTTGATCGCCAGCAGCCCGCCAAAGATGATCAGGCCAGCGATGATCGTCCGCCGTCGCCCAAAGCGGTTGGCGACGTAGCCCGCCGGCACGGCGAAGGCCAGGAACGCCAGCGAAGCCACCCCCATCAGGAGCGGCGCTTGACCGGTGGACATCCCCAGTTCGCTGACCCCATAGGAGGAGAGGAAAGTCTCGACCGCGTTGTAACCGACGAACCAACAGAAGATCGCGCCCATCAAGAAGGCCAGGCTGCGCCGGGCCTCGGGCGAGACGCGTGCGAGACCCCGCAGACCGCCCAATCCTTCCTTCTCTTTTTGTTCGCCCGCCGCCTCGAAATCACGGGTCTCCCGGACGAAGAGAAAGAGCATCAACACAGCCAGCGCCATCAACACGCCACCGAAGATGAAGGGTATGCCTCGCCCCAATCGGTAGAGCAAACTGCTGCCCAGGGTGGCGACCAACGCGCCGATCCCGCCCATCACATTGATGACGCCGTTCGCCTGCGAGCGCAGCGGACTGGGCGTCAGGTCGGGCATCAGGGCGATGATGGGCGTGCGGAAACAGGCCATCGCCAGGAGAAACAGGCCGATGACCGTGATAAACAGCGCTAACTGGGGCGTCAGGCGGCTCGTCTCGCCGCTCCATTCGGACGGGATCATCTGCACGACGACGGGGATGAGAATAAAGGCCGCGATGGCGATGGGCGCCAGCGCCAGGATGAAGGGCTTGCGCCGTCCGAAGCGGGTCCACACCCGGTCAGACCAGACACCGATCAGGGGAAGCAAAAAGAAGGCGGCCACGTTATCTAACGTCATAATGATGCCGGTCATCCTGGGCCCCAGGCCAAAGCCCACCTCTCCCGGCGCAGAGAAGGTCGGGCGGCCGGCCTGGAGATAGATGGGCACGTAAGCGTTGTAGAGGGTCCACATCACGCTGATGCCGAAAAAGCCGAATCCGATCAGAAAGGTCTTCTTGTAGTCCAATTTCATCGTCGTTCTCCTTGTCTTATGCATCTAGAGAGCTATCATCCCAATAAAACGAAAGGCCAACATACGACCCACCTCATGGCACACAGACCGGTTCGCCATCCTGGATCACGTTGACCAGCCCGCTACCTACACTCGTCACCCAGACGCGCTCTGTACGGGGATCGAGAACTATCCCATCCTGGGGATAGCTGGCGATGTCCAGGGCGACCGGCTCACCCAGCGTCGGCCAAGTGTTGGGGATCAGCAGGAGTTGGTCCCGCTCACCATCATCGCTCGAGGTGACGAGCAGCAGGTGGCCCTCCGGCCCGACATCTGGATTGACCGTGATGACACGCAGCCACATCGCGCCGCCGTCGGCGTGCCGGAAGTCCTGGTAGCCCAGCGCCTCGTCGGTCGCCCCGTCGATGACCGAGAGCCGCCCCTGAGCGATGCCGGTGGCGTATACCAGATTACGGGTCACATCCACCGTCACCCCGTAGGCGTCGAATAGACCGGCATCGATGCGCCGGGTCGCATGTGTCGCGCCGTCGATCACGGTGATCCCCCGATAGAACCCGTGGTTGGCCACGTAGACCTTATTGGTGACCGGATTGATCGCCAGGTGAGCCGGTTCGGCGAAATCGCTCAACTCAAGCAGATAGGTCAGATTTCGAGCATCGTAAATCCGGAGTGTGCCATCCCAGTAATTGGTGACGTAGACCCGAGCGTTGGCCGAGTTGTAGCCCGCCGCGTGGGGGCCGGCGCCGGCCGGCAGGTCGGCCAAGAGGCTGTAGGTCGATCCATCTAATACGAGCACGCGGTCGGGATCCCGGGTCACGGCCCAGATACGGTTCCGTTCGGGATCGTAGGCGACGCCGTGAACCGACGTGATGGCGTGGACGGCCCGAATGAGCGTATGCCTATCGGCGTCAATCACCGCCAATCCCCCGGCGTGAGCTACGAAGGCCCGTCGTCCGGCTGTATCCAGCGCGATGCCGTGGGAATCGGGGCCGGTCTCCACCGTGGCGATCAGGCGGGGGGCGCAGGGAACGGGTGGGCTGTAATTGCGCATCACCAGCGGCAGGCGGAGCGTGTAGACGGTGATCACCGGCGTCGTCAGTGTATCGCTCCCACCGACCCCGGCGTCGGTCGCAACCTGGACGACGTTGGTCAGGACGCCCCGATATTCGGCCTCCACGGTGACGACGATCTGTTGCCGCCAGATCCCGCCCGGCGCGGTGATGACGGGGGTCCAGGTGACGACTTGGCCGGGCATGACGGCCGTCCCCTCGGACGTTCGGCCGGAGACGACGTGGCTGGGGAGGGTATCGGTGATACGGGCGTGGAGGTCTAGCAAGCCGGTGTTGGTAACGGTGATGATGTAAGTCAAACGCTCGCCGGATAGCGCCGGGGTCGCGCTGGCGCGCTGATCGATTTGTAACCCAATCCGCAGTTCGTCGGCGCCGACGTCGTGCGCGTATCCCATAGGACGGGGTTCGCCGTCCACGTCGGCGCTGACGCCCGCGTCTATGCCGCGATCCCGCGCCGCCGATCCCGCCCCGATGTGATAATCGCCGTCATCAGGGGCCACAAATGCCGGATCGCCCCACGTCTCAGGCTCGTGAGAGGCGAAGGCGCCGTCGCCGTCCCAATCGGCTCCATTCGCCCACGCGCCATCGCCCCACAGCGTCGCCTCCAGCGTGACGGTGCTCCCCGTCGTGACCGATATACCCACGGCGTGACCCGCCAGGATGGTGTTGGTCGCCGTCACGAGCCCCCTCCCGGAGACGTAGAGGCCGATCCCGTCTCCACCGAGGCTGCCCGGGAAGCCCGGCAGGCCGTTGCGGGCCAGGGTGTTGTGCAGGAGACGGGCTTTTCCGCCGCCGACGCACAATCCGCTGCCCCGGTCGAGCGCTTGATTGTGGGCGACGATATTGTTGGTGAGCGACGCCTCGCTCTCTGCCAGGTATAGCCCGCCGCCCAGGCCGGCGACGTTGCCCAACACACGGTTGCTCCTGAGGGTTGGCGTGGCGTGCACGGCGTAAATGCCGCCCCCAGCATCCTCTCCGAGAGGCCCGCCGCCCAGACCCCGGGCGTCGCCGCCTGTGACGTGGATCCCCTCAAGCGTCAAGCTCACCCCTTCCGCGACGTAGAGCGCGCGCCCCTGTCCCTGCGCATCAATAACGCTACGATGGGTCCATAAATCGGGGGTGATCCAGTTGGTCACGGTGTAACCGCCCTGTATCGTCACCGTCTTGGAGACGTGAACGACTTGGACCAGGTCCTCCCTTCGATGGACGCCGGTGCAGCGCCCGGCGACCTTGATCACGTCGTCGGGCCGGGTGCTGGCATCCACGGCGGCCTGGACGCTGGTGTAATCATCCATGCTATCGTTGAGCCGGACCCAGCAGGCGCGATTGACGTCCACGCGCACAGCAGTCGAGAGACCGGCCGCACTGGCCCGCACGACGGCCGTTCCCCAATCTCCATCAGAGACGAGCGTCACAAGCGCCACGCCCCCTCGCGTCTCCACGGTATTGTCACTCAGGCGGCCTCGCGTCGTGCTGAAGTGGACCGGTACACCATCGACAATGGGCGTGAACCCATCCCCAACGACGTAGGCGACGATCTGCGCCTGACTGTGCGGGGTCATAACGGGGGGGATGGCTTCAAGCCACATGGCATGCGGGGCGTTATTGGGAACGCTCGTGTACAGGTTGCGGCCGACCTCGTTACCCCGTATCTCCTGGCTCACGTGTAAAGCCAGCGTCGCGGTATGGGGAGCGTGCAAAAGGAGCGTGGCTGTCGAGCGTTCGCCAGCGTGCAGGGGCAATCCATACACAGCGGCTCTTTGTGGATGGGTCATGACGATGGCGTGGGAGGTCGAGTCCACGAAGGCGCCTTTCAGCAAGTGGGTGGTATCGGTTACAGCCCAACGCTCGAAAAGGTCCGGCGCCAGGCGCAGTGTGAGATCGCCCTGGGATGGAAAATCGCGGCTGTACAGACGCAGGTCGGCTATTTCGTCCCCGTCATCGGGATTGTTCAGATAAAACGTCATACGAATAGGGAGTTGGACTGTTCCCGATTCACCGCCGGCGAGGGGCAAGACGTGAACACTCTTCCCGGCGACGTTGTTGTCCCACTTGGGATTCCCGTCGTCCCGGATCAGGTCCTGGTCCGAGACGAGACGCATCAGCAGAGATACGTGAGCGGGCGCTGAGGGCGGAACGTCCCAGGTCGTGCTCACGACGGCAGTCTGGCCCGGTTGCAAGGATGGCACGTGGAGCGGTTGGCCTGTGATCGCACGCCAATCGTCGGGCCACCTCAGGCCCAGAGCTGCTTCGGCCCAGTAGAGGTACACGTCCACACCGCTAAGGGGATTGACACCGGCGTTCTGCAGGCGCGCATAGACGACGTTGCCCTGTCCGGTGATCGGGTTCTGATGCCACATCTGACCGTCCGCCTGTTGTCGAATCCATACGTCCGGGCTTTGCCAGACCGGATCGGCCGAGGGGATGGCGCCAAAATCGTTCACGCTGTCTCGCGCCAACAGGTCATACGGTTCCGCTTCGATGAGCCAGATAGGCCCGGTGAAGGCCCGGTCTCCGTCGGCCTGGGTCGCTTCGGCATACCACCAGGTCCCCGGGGCCGGCCGATGTTCCAGCGGGATGGTCCAGGTCAGGGCGTGGGCATTGACGACGGTGCTGCTAAAGGGCTCGTTGTTCTGGTATAGCGTCAGTTTGACGATGGGATCCACGGGATCGGGGTCGAAAGCGTACACGTCGATCTGGATGGGCGGTTCCCGGAGCAGCGCTCCCATCCAATGTCCGTCGGCCCTCAGAAGCAGCGCCAGGTTCTCATCCTCGGTGGAAAAAACGCGCCGGGCGCGTAAAGCCTCCATCACCTCGCGTTGGGTGAGCGCCGGGGCGACGATGCCGATCCGACCCCGTCTTACGCCCCAGTTAGCCCAGTGGGTGTCGCTATTATTGGCCGGCGCGACGCGCCAACCGTTCGCCAGGGCCCGCCGGTATTTATCCAGCCGGGTATCGTCACCTACGTTGATCTCGATCAAGTTGACGTGCGGATCGACACCTCGCTCGTAAGCCAGGTTCTTGAACGAGTCTTCGGGGAAGTTGGGATGGTTCAATTGAGCGATGCCCGCGAGTTGTGCCGGTTCCGCAAGCCAGGTGTAGATTTTGCCCAGGCTATCGTAATCAGGATCGGTCACACCTACGAAATCGCGCGTGTTAAAGACGTTGAGGTGTCCTCTGGATGGGGTGTCAAAAGCGCCGCTGCTCCACTCAAATCCTCGCAAGGCCACGAACACGTCATCGACCGAGGCACGTCGCGCCTGGTAGAAGGTGTCGTCCCATTCGTTTTGGGTCAGGAGTTCAGCGTGATCAGTGCTTGCAAGAAAATCGAGCCCGTTGGCGCGCGCCATCTGGTAGGCTTCGCGGGGTGTACCTTTGCCATCGGAATAGCCGGTGTGGCTGTGCAGATCCCCGTAGTAGACACACATCCCATCCGGCAAGGGATAGGCGCACGGCGTTTGTTCACCCAGTCCAGGGAGCGGCTCCAATTGGCGCTCCGCCCACGTCGCCGCTGCCTGGACACGCTTGGCCTGAGTTGATGATACGTGAGGGCCTACCCCATGATATCCTTGTACGTCGAGCAAGAGCGTGCAATCTTTGGTTGCCCTTTGCTTCAGCCGTCGATGATCCTTTTGGGTTCCGGCTCGTCTGGGATAGAGGGGACAACGCGAAGAGTGAAGATGAGCAAACGCGGGAGTCCATGTCACGGCCCAGGCAATCGCGCCTACAGCGATCGAGATCAAGATAAAAGTAGATGGTCGCATTTTCATCTGCACCACCTCCTGCCAGATGCTCGGCCAGCGTAGTATTACGTTAACTCGGCAATGGCACATCAGACTTTCAAAATCTGGGGTGGCAAATAGCCATGGCCAAGTTAATCGAAATTTTCACTACCCGACATTCGTGGCCAAGAGCCTGATTTTCGACCACCAATCACACGAATGGTCGAATTGCTTCTTTTGGGATTTCGCATGGACGCGGTGAGAGATTAGCCACGAATCCTTCGACTACGCTCAGGACAGGTTTGCACAAATCAACACGAAAAACCCAAAGATTAGTGACAATGCGTGTTATTTGTCCATTTGTGACATTCGTGATCCAGAGATGTCGGGTAATAAATTCGAAATTGAGTATAACACCAATGAACGGGGACGGCAAATAGACGCTATGGGTGGCGAACCGAGCCTGGCAAGTTCCAACAAAGGGTTCAAAGATTTCCTACCCGTCATTCCCTGCGCCCGCCAGGTCGCAATCCGGCGTTTCGGGACAGGAAAACGCTTTTCTCACCCACCGAATGGCGGATTGTGATCCGCCACGCACAGGAAGCAAAGCAAAATCCCGACGTCGTTAACTGCGTCCGCTAATGAATGTGAAAAACTTGCGAAGAAAGACAAGATATGGTAGAATCGCAACGCTTGAGGCGACGTAGCCAAGTGGTAAGGCAGGGGTCTGCAAAACCCTTATTCGTCGGTTCGATTCCGACCGTCGCCTCCTCGTACGGTTAGTTTGCGACGCGGGCAGCGAGAGAGATGCTGCCCGTGGTTTGTACGGGGCGGTGGCGAAACGGCAGACGCCGGGGACTTAAAATCCTCTGTCCGAGAGGACGTGTGGGTTCGAATCCCACCCGCCCTATTTTTCGAGCAAATCCTTGTGTATAACAGCCAAACGTGCAACAGGAGATATCAAACGTGAAAATTATTCTGATTGATGACGTGGAAAATTTGGGAGAAACCGGCGAACTACTCGACGTGGCGAATGGCTACGCCCGGAATTATTTGATCCCCCAGGGATTGGCGACCAGAGCAACCAAGGGCGCGATCAAAGAGCTCGAGCGCCACCAGGCCGCCGAGGCACGCCGAGAGAAACACATGATCGCACGAGCCGAGGCAATATCGGAGAAACTGAGCAACGTGACCCTGGTCTTCGAGGCCAAGGCAAGCGAGGGGACCGGACGGCTTTTCGGCTCGATCACCACAGCCGACATCGCCGAAGCGCTGGGGCGTGAGGTGGGCGAGACGTTCGACCGTCGCAAGCACATTCTTTCCGAGCCATTGCGCGAGATCGGTGAGCATAACATCACCGTGCAACTGGCGAAGGGCATTGAAGTCAAAGTCACAGCCCTGGTCAAACCCGAAGGCGGAGAACTGCCGGAAAGGCCCGACGAGGATGAAGCTGTGGAGGAAGCTATGGACGAGGCTGAGGCTCAAGATGAGGCTCAAGACGAGGCTCAAGACATCGTTGAAGATACAGACGAGAGTGAGGCCGTCGAAGAAGCTTAGGCCAACATCAATTCTGATTGGTCTCACTTCTCGATAAAACTGTGATGACAGAAAGAGTCGGGGCTTGGCTGCGGCGGGCGCGGGAGGCGAAAGGAAACACCCTCGAAGAAGTCGAAGACGCCATACACATCCGCCCCCGTTTTCTACAGGCGTTAGAAGCGGGGGATTTTGCTGCGCTTGCCGGGGGAGAGGCGCAAATTCGGGGTTTCCTGCGCATTTACGCCCGTTATCTTGGCCTTCCGCCAGCCGACGTCTTGGCCCGTTACGACGCCGAGATGCGAGGCGGTGGTGGTGAGACCTCTGTGCCGCCCGCAGCAAGGCCCGCAGCAACGAAGACCCCCAACATTCAATCGCCGCCGCCTTCTTCCAACGATCCCTTCTTAGCGCCTCGACCTTCCCTTTTGCCCCACTGGCCTATCCTGCTAGTTGGCACGTTGATCATTCTGAGCGTCGTCGTCGTTGGGTGGTACCTATTTTACGGCCGATCTGCGGAATCGGAGACACCTACATCGGCCTCGGGAGTGAGTCAGTTTCCCACCGTGACGTCTATGCCCCTGAGCGCGGCTTCGTCTTCATCTCCCTCGCCGGACGTCAGCGTCGCTACGCCTACATTTCCGGTTAGCCCCGACGGCCGCGTCACGTTGACGCTGGCAGCTACCGAGCACGTCTGGACAAGCGTCTCGGCGGACGGAGAAAACGTGTTTACCGGAATGATGGCGACCAACGAAAGCAAATCCTGGTCGGGAGAACAGATGGTCACTGTGAAGACCGGCAACGGCGCTGGCCTCGTGGTCACAGTGAACGATCAAGCACAGGGGGCGATGTGTGGACGAGGAGAAGTCTGCACACGGAGTTGGCGTGCAGAAGGAGAGGTATCACCGCCGTAGTTTCCTACGTCATCAAAGTCGTCCCATTTCCGGGTAGGCTTCCAGGCCTACCCAGTTGCTTTAATAGGCGCTTCTCTTTTCAGGGCGTATAAGAACACGGATTCGCAGGATTCTCGGATCGGGCGTCGCCCAACCAACCTAGCAGCGTATCTTCTCAATAAGTTGGAACGCTTTGATGGAACGGGCGGTATGTCCGCGTCGTCTTGAGGGCATATATAGCAGCAAGATGACGACGTTCCATACCGCCCCCGGTTGATCGAGAAGATACCTGCCAACCTCCTTCCGGAGCCCTGGGGAGCTGTGGCCGGTCTCCCGACCGAGCCACAGCGGGCACGGTCAGGAGACCGACCCGAGCGAGTTTGCCCCGGT
>Ga0129302_1003289_pt1 | contig 11200 bp, 8 predicted proteins | sample BlaSprsedimmetaG_FD_94476 | JGI IMG/M metagenome (GOLD analysis project Ga0129302, IMG submission 94476) | Hot spring sediment bacterial and archeal communities from California, USA to study Microbial Dark Matter (Phase II) - Blank Spring... | ecosystem: Environmental > Aquatic > Thermal springs... | reverse complement strand
TCCACTGGACCAATTCCGAGACGCCCTTCACCCCACCGCGTGGCCCGGTCGATGGCCACGAACAGATAACGGCGCGCGTTCGGCGGGAAAACTGTCCCCCGGACAGTTTTCTGATCCGCCTCATCTCCGAAGCGTTCGGCCAACACCGTCCCGGCCTCGTCGCTCGTCTGGATCTCCGCCCGCACCTTGGGCGTTGTCGTTGCTTGCTTGTGAAGGAAGGTCTGAAAAACCTGCCGATTTCAGCCTGATCTGGTAGACTTGGGCATCCCTGCAAGGAGCCCCACCTATGCCGAAACAGCCAGCCTTTCCCGGCCTGCGCGACGCGATGAAGAAGAAGGTCACGCGGCGTGAGCAAGAGATATGGCTGAAAGTTGGTGATGGCCCCTGAGGGGCGGCATATCATGGCGGTGTTTACGCGCTGTCAATTCTCTGGAGAGAAAGGGATATGCCACATGACGAAGACTACCGTCACGCCATTGCCTGATCCATCGGGATTTTCGCCTGATCCGCTGACGGATATCCTGCGCTCCGGCGCGCGTCGCCTGATCGAGCAGGCCGTGGAAGCGGATCTGGCCGCTCTGCTTGCCGCCCATGCCGACGACAAGACCTAAGATGGCCGGTCCCGCCTCGTGCGCCATGGATATCTGCCGGAGCGCGAGGTGATGACCGGGATCGGCCCGGTGCCGGTGAAGGTGCCCAGGGTTCGCGACCGATCCGTCGGGGCCGAGAAGGTCCGGTTCACGTCATCCATCCTGCCGCCCTGTTTGCGCAAGGCGAAGTCGGTCGAGGACCTGCTGCCGTGGCTTTACCTCAAGGCCATCTCCAGCGGCGATTTCCAGAAAGCGCTGGCCGCGCTGCTCGGCCCGAACGCGGCGGGTCTGTCGTCGACCACCATCTCGCGGCTCAAGGCCGCGTGGTGGGATGAATATGAGCGCTGGCAGCGCCGCGATCTCGGGGCCCGGCGCATTGTCTACATCTGGGCCGATGGTGTCTGCTTCCAGCCGCGCATGGCCGAGGAAAAGCAATGCGTTCTGGTCCTGATCGGGGCCGACGAATGGGGCCGCAAGGAGGTTCTCGGCCTCACCGACGGGTATCGCGAGAGCACGCAGAGCTGGCGCGAGCTGCTGCTTGATCTGAAGCGCCGTGGCCTCACCCGCGCTCCGGAGCTGGCCATCGGCGATGGCGCTCCCGGGTTCTGGGCGGCGTTGCGCGAGGTCTTCGGCAGCACACGCGAGCAACGCTGTTGGGTCCACAAGACCGGCAATGTGCTGAACACGATGCCGAAATCCGTGCAGCCCAAGGCCAAGGCATTGTCGGGTGATTTCTTCCCCCGGAAGAAATCATGATCCCCTCCAATTGCACGATATCTGGCAGGCCGAGACCAAGGCTGAGGCCGAAGCCGCCTTCGATTTCTTCATCGAGACATATGGCGTGAAATACCACAAGGCGGCCGCCAAGCTGGTCAAGGACCGCGAGGTGCTGCTCAGCTTCTACGACTTCCCGGCCGAACATTGGAAACACATTCGCACCTCAAACCCGATTGAGAGCACCTTCGCCACCATCCGTCACCGCACCGGCAAAACCAAGGGCTGCCTGAGCCGGAAGACCGGCCTCGCCATGGCTTTCAGGCTGATGATGTCCGCGCAGGCCAAATGGCGAAAACTCGACGGGGCCAACCGACTGCCGGAAATCGTCCAGGGGATTGCCTTCAAGGACGGGATCAAGAAACTTCAAGCCGTCGCCTGATCACGCCGTCCCCAACTTTCGGGCATAACTCTGGGATGAAGCATTTCTATGCCGCATTCTCAATGGCTTGCCCGCAGCACGGCCAGCCGCGTGACCCAAACGCGATTGCCCTGTGTTCATCGGTGCCATCTGCGGCATCAAGGGATGGCGCGTCACCCTACCGGGTGTCCGTTATCGTGAGTTAGTCCGTGGAAATTCGCGCCCCCGGCAGAGCGAGCGCTGGGCCCTGCACGAACGCCAGAAAAGGGTTGGGTCAAGTTATCTGATGGTTTGTGTCGCGTATTCGCAATGCCCCGCGATGTGCGGTTCGCCGGGCCGCACCGCGGCATCCGGCGTGGTAGGTGGACGGCAGCTAATGGCCGTCCCTGCTGGTCCGCCCTGCCGGGTGGCGCTCAAGTGCGCCGGTCGCCACTTGCGCATTTCGAAGGTTCAAGTTGAAGTATCGACCCGCGTTCTGGCGGAACTGTCAGATGTTGCGAGTTGGCGCGTTCGTGCGGAACACGAGTTCGGGCAGGATCGTCTCCCATTCGTCGCGTTTGATGTAGGTCTGGAAGCGCTCGTCATTGTCGGTCTTGCGCCAGCGCACAATCGCGCCCACACTGCCCGAAATCAGAGTGGTGCCGTCGGGAGGCGCCCAAGCTGCTGCCATACGGCCCAGAACCCGGCCAGTCCTGTCGAGGATCAGCCATTTGCCCTCGTGCAACGAGATCGTTACCGGATCATCGACCTGCGCGGCTGCGATGGCCGCGAGGGTCGGGTTCGTCTCGGGAAGCCGTCCGGCATAGGAGAGATCGACCGAACTCATATCAGGAACCTGATACTGGTCCGGCTCAGGCAGTTCGAGCCTGTGCGGCATCTCGACCTTGCGCAGCATCTCGCAATCGCTGTCGGCCTCGACAAAGGCGTGTGTCCCGCTTGTCACTATGGCAAGGCTGCGGCGCGCGCGGGTCATCGCAACGTAGAAGAGGCGGCGGGGCGCCTCGCCGTCTTCGCCCTTAGACAGCGCCTTCCAACCTCCGTTCAAGATCACCACATGGTCGAACTCAAGCCCCTTCGAGCGATGCGCGGTCAAGAGCAAAAGCCCCCGTTGCGCGCTGCGGATATCCTGCGCCCATTCGGCCAGCCATTCGATCGTGTCGGGAACCGGGATCGTCTTCTTGCCCAGTTCCCGGGCCAGATCAGCGATGCCCTCGGCGATCAGATCGATCCAGCGATTTGGGCGCTGCTCGTTGAGCACATCAAGCATGTCCTGAATGCTCAACATCGCCGCCGGGCGTCGGCGCAGGCCCGCCACGAAGCGTTGCATCTCTCGCAGGCGCCAGATGCTGGGCAGCTTTTCGTTCGCCATCTCGACGGGCAGGCCAAGCTTTTCGGCATAGGCGCGCACCGGGCCGAGCCTGCGCCAGTCGCGCGAGATGATCGCGCATCGCGCCCAGGTGAACCCCGGGTCGAGCCGCGAGATCCGCACCAACTCGTCTATCGCCGCCACCGCCTGTGCTGTGTCATCGGCCGCGACATCCAGAAACTGCACCCGCCCCTGACCGACCGGGTCGTAGCCCGCCATCACCCCACCACCGGGATCGAGGCTGCGCATCTTGTCCACGGTGATCGGATGGCCCGCCTTCATCCGACCGCGCGCGGGGACGATGACCTGGTTTGCCGCGTCCACGATGTGCCGGGTCGAGCGGTAGTTTTCGGTCAGGAACTTCGGCTTGGCGCGGTAGTCTTCCTCGAACTGCCGAATGAAGGAAATCGAGGCCCCGGTGAAGGCATAGATGTTCTGGTCGTCATCGCCCACCGCAAACAGGCTCAGGCGCTGGTCGGGATCGTCGAGCGAGCGTCCGGCCACGGCGGCGATCAGCGCATATTCCTCGGGGCCGATATCCTGGTATTCATCCACCAGGATCCAGCGATAGCCCTGAATGAGCATCTCGCGCTGCGCCTCGGCCTCCGATCGGCTAAGGCCCTCGCCATTGATCTGCCGCACTGCCTCGCGCAGGATCGCGTCGAAATCGCGCCGTTCGGCGCTCGCGCCGGTAAAGCTTGCCCCCACCAGCCGCATCGCCAGCGCATGGCAAGTCGAGACGGTGACGCGCGCGGCATCCTCGCCGACCAGATGGCGCAGGCGGGCGCGGATTTCGGCGGCGGCGTGGCGGTTGTAGCTGAGCACGAGGATGCCGCGCGGATCCTCGCGCCTGACCCGCAACAGATAGGCGATGCGATGCACAAGCACGCGCGTCTTGCCCGAGCCGGGACCGGCCAGCACCAGTACGTTCGTCGCCTCGCGGTCGTCGGCGACGATTTCCTGCTGCGCCGGATTGCCCAGATCCTCGACGATCCGTTTCCACGCCCGGCCGGTGGTCTGGCGGCGCAACTCGACACTTCGGCCGGGCATCCAGCGTTGCAGGAACCTTTCCTGATCGAGGGCGAAATAATCCTCGGCGAGCCGCACCGCCTCGTCGATCTGGCCTAGCCCCTTTTCGGCGTAGGCCGCCATTACATGGGTCTGCAACGTCTGTTCGCGGTAATGCTCCTCAAGCGGCAGGAAGTCCTTCTTGGTGAAGCCCGCACGCCCGGGTTTGAGGTAGACCGTCATCGCCGAACGGAACACTGTGAGTCCCTTGCCGAGCGTCATCACCTGTTGCTCGTGCAGCCACAAAAGCGCGCGCTCCATGAGCTTGGTCATGTCCTTCACGCCCGAGGCCTTGATCAGCGCGTCGCCGCTCAGCGCCGCCAGAAGGTCGCCGATGGTCGTATCGACCTGAATATCCTTTCCTTTCGTGCCTGTCGGAACTTTGGAAATCAGGAAGTCGAGCAGCTTTTCCGCCGCCATCCAGCGCAGCGCGGCGGTCTGCTCCACCACGCGCCACGAGCGTTGCAGCACCACCTCGAGCGTTTTCGACGAAAGCTTGCGCAGCCGGATGTTGCCGCGCCCGCCGTCGCTGTCGCGTCCGTCGCGTTCGATGCTGCGCAAGAGCCGGTCGATCACATGCGGGCTGGCATCTTCATGGCCCTCGTCGCGCAAAAGCTGGCTTGCCGCGACCAGATCGAGGGGGGCGCCATCACCCACATCCGCCTCGGGCGCCATCTCGCGCATTCGCGCGATCAGGGCCTTTTCCAGCCGCATCGCCCGCGCGTTGCGCGGCAGCGAGGCATTCTCGAAGCCTACATGCACCGAAACCGTGATCGCGATGTCATTGCGCGCGATGCCAAGCGTTTCGAGATCCGCCATCGCCTTGCTCAGCGCCCGGTGAGTCAGCCCGCTGATGCCGGTCAACTCGTCAGTCGAAATGCCCTGATCAGGGGGCGTGTTCATCACATGGCGCACGATGGTCAGAAGCTGTCTCCGCCGCGCCCCGGTGATCTTGGCACCCTTCAGGCGGGTCTCGGCCTCGGCCAGCGTGCGCACCAGAAGCGAGGAGGGGAACACCTGCACCCGGTTTTCCTCGCGCGAGACGAGCGACGCCTCTTCGAGCCAGGAGATCGCCGTCTTGACGCGGGTGTCTTCGGTCGCGCTGTCGCGCAGGAACTCACGGTCTTTCTCCTCGCGCACGATCTCGCCCGCGGTCGCCACCACCTTGCCGCTGTTGCGGGTGCGTTCATCAATGCGGCGCAGGGCTTTCAGGATGGCGCCGATCTCGTGGCTCGCAAGGCGAGAGCGGGCGGTGAGGGTGAACTGCCGTTCGACATCGTCGGAATGATAAAGCAGCACGCAATCGGCGGGCTCCTGGTCGCGCCCGGCCCGGCCTGCCTCTTGCAGATAGTTTTCTAGCGAGCCGGGAATGTCGGCATGGACCACCACCCGGATGTCGGGCTTGTCGATGCCCATGCCGAAGGCGTTGGTTGCGGCGATCACCCGCAGATCGCCCACGCGAAAGCGTTCCTGCACCGTCTGCTTGTCGTCGGGGGTGAGCCCAGCGTGGAAATGTTCGGCGGCAAGCCCCTGTTGCTTGAGAAAATCCGCAACCCGCTCGGTCTCCTTTCGGGTCGCGCAATAGACGACGGCCCCGGATTTCCCGCCCTCGGGCAGGTGCTCGGAGATCACCGCCAGGATATCCCCGAGCTTGCTTTCCTTCGTCGTCGCCAGCACCGAGAATGTCAGGTTGGTGCGCGTGGCCCCGCCATCGAACAGCGCGAGGTCCACGCCCAGACGGTCGCGGAAATGCGCAGTGATGTCGCGCACCACTTCGGGCTTGGCCGTGGCGGTCAGGCACAGGACCGGCGCGGGCGGCGCATCGCCGGAAAACTCGCGGATGAAGCGGCCGATGTAACGGTAGTCGGGCCGGAAATCATGGCCCCATTTCGAAACGCAATGCGCCTCGTCGAGAACCCAAAGCCCCACTTCGCGCTGCGCCAGCACCGAACGGACCGAGACGGAGCGCAGTTGTTCGGGCGAAATCAGCAAGATCGCCGCCTGACCCAGCCTCACCCGGTCGAGCGCGTCCTGCCGCTCGGGCATCGAGAGCATTCCGTTGATGGTCACCGCCGAGGATATTCCCGCCCGCTCCATCCCCTGCACCTGGTCCGCCATTAGCGCCACCAGCGGCGAAATCACCACCGTCAGCGCCCCGGTCTTGTCATAGAGGTTGAGCGCCGGAACCTGGTAACAGACCGATTTGCCGGTGCCCGTGGGCAGGATTCCAAGGACATTCGCATGCCCCATGGCCTCGGCCACGATGACCTCTTGCAGCGGCCGCCCATTGCTGTCCGTTGGCTGGGGCCGGAAGCCGTCGAATCCGAACCACTTTTTCAGCGCCCCCGCGGGGTTGTTCATCTCGGCGCACCAGGCGCAGGCAGGATCGCCGCAATTGGTATCGCGCAGATCGCGCACGATCAGGGCCGCTTGCGGAAAGGCCGCCCGCACCCAGGGCGGCATCACGGACTCCCCGCCCGCGACCGAGATCCAGGCCAGCGCATAGGCCATCGGCCAGCCCAGACGCGGGTCCGACAGCGCCTCGAGCGCCGCCCCGACCTGCACTCCGCAGGCCTTGTCGGCAAGGAGTTCCCGGATCGCCGCAAGTGCCGAGGCGCGGTCGGGCTGCCGCGCCTTGCGGACATGGGCAAAGACCGCGTCGAAGCCCTCGGCACGGTCCATGCGGGTCGTAAGGTAATGATAGGCGAGCAGGGTTTCGGGGGATTGCGCCGCAAGCTCGGTCAGCGCTGCGACCTGGTTTTCCAGCACCTCGAACACCAACCGCGCATCGAGCTCGGGGTCGTTCACATGCCCGGCCTGCAGACGCCCGTCATGGTAATGCTTGACGAGGTGGTGGTAAGGATTGCGCGGAAAGGCCAGCGGATTGAGCCAGAGCGTGTCGATCGGCGCGGCCATCCTCTCGAGGAGCCGTGGGCGCGCTGCGAGCAAATGCTCGATATCGTGGCGCAGGATATTGTGGCCGATAACGTGCGACGTCTTGCCGAGCGCGTTTTCGAGCTGGTCGAGTCCTCGGTCGATCAGGCCTTTCGGCGCCACTGCTGCGGGCCCGTCGCCAAACCGGACCGCGGCCAGATCGAGGATTTCGCCTGTCTTGGGATTGACCTCGAGATCGACGGACAAACAGCGCTCAAGCAGACGCTTAATGTCCGGACTCCCCAGTCGCAGGAAACTCGGAATAGCCATCAAGCCCGGGAAAAAGAACAGTTTCGCAGGAGACTAGAGCGCCCCCACCGATGTCGCAATACATTACCGCCCGGCACAGGGAACGATACGTCAAAACCTGCGGAAGCTCAGTCACGCGCAGATCGTCCGCGGCGATCAATGGCAACGTGGTCACTGCTGCTTCAAGAAGGCGCAAACCTCTTTAACGATGCGTTCGGAAGGGCGTTGTTGTAGAACGGCAGCCTGAGGCGTGACTTGCTCTTTCCCCTTCAGGTTCAGGCCACGCAGACGATTTCGGCGGTGCCGGGGGGCTCTGTTGCACAAATCCTGCGAGGGATTCATCTTGTGAATCCTCGGTGGTAGCTGGGCTGCATCAGCAGTCCCACACACCCGACCTACAAGACCCGGAACTGGCCGAGCTACAACGAAGCACTCAAGCGCCGAGGCTCGCTGACGATCTGGTTCGATCCCGCCGTGCCCTGGGAAGCCGCGCTGACCGGCAAGCGCGGACGGCAGCCCGCCTATGGCGATGCCGCAATCACGCTGTACATTCAGGCGACGTCGCCCGGGTCGGACAAGGAGTCGAACTGGTTGCCGGCGAATGACGGTCCGCTCTGGACGGCCATGCGCATCTACTGGCCGAAGGAAGCCGCGCTCGACGGAACCTGGACGCAGCCACCGTTGATCAGGATGGAAGTGATGGGGGGGCGCCTTCGTCGGCGGCTACCGGTTCCAATCGCAACCGGGCGTGGACATCCTCGACGGCGCCACCTTCGTCTACTTCATGGCCACCGGCGTGACCCCCGCGATGGAGCAGAAGGTGGTCGGGCTCGGCTCGCAATACGCCTGGACGGCGCATGACGCGGTCGGCCCGCCGCTTGACGGCGGGTCGACTTATCGCCTTCACCCGCCCAAGGGCATCCCGGTCAAGGACTTCTGGTCGGCAATCCTCTTCTCCAACCTAGCCCGGTTGATAAGAACGGCATGTCGGAAGGCGCCGTCTGCAATTGGAAGGCCAGGTTCGGCGGCACCACGGCGCCCCGGGCTCGCACTTGCCGCGTAATCGGTCCGAGCGACGATGGCGACGCTGCTGAAGGCACTCCGGGATGAAAACGCCAAGCAGGAAAACTCCAGCGCGGGGGGGCTCGGCGAACCCCCGGTGACGGTTTCACGGGACGGCGGGATCTGCCATAACGTCAGGCCATCTCGGTCACGCGCGGGACCCAGTCATGCCCGGCCCGGCCGCGGTAGAAGCCGTTGATGAAGGGCGCCTCGATCCCGAGCTCGCGCAGCTTCGCCTCGCCCTCGGCCACATCGACCCGGCCTGCCAGCACGTCGTCGAAGGCCCGTGTCACCGCGATCATGTCGCAGGTATGCGGCATCACCCGGAAATGCGTGACCCCGATCGACCGCATGTCGTCGAGATCGGCCATCAGGTCGAGATAGCCGTAACTCAGCGTCTGGATGCCGTTGATCGTCAGGAACGGCTTTTCGTCCATGGTCTTCAGCGTCATGCCGTCTGGGTCCTCGCCGCAGACGAACTGGCAATTGTTCTTGGTCCGCTCATGCGCCCGGGCGTGATAGCAGCGCGCCGACAGCGCCAGCGAGGCGCGGCCGAAGACCTGCACCTCGACGCCGACGCCCAGCTCCCGTGCCTTTTCGCCCAGCCGCGCGATGGTCGCACGCGGCAGTTCCGGCAACAGGCTGAAATGGGTCGCGCCCTGGCCCGCCAGATAGGACATGGTGTCCTCGTTATAGACGTTCAGCAGCCCGCCGATCCGGTGCGGCCGGTCCTTGAGGTGCAGAAGTGCGGCGGTGTTGTTCACCTCCAGGTCGCGCCCCTCCTGCTTGGACCACTCCATCAGGATGTTGCGCTCGCGCTTGATCACCACCTCGGAGAAGGAGGAATAGACCACCGTCTTGCCCGCGCGTTCCAGCCGCTCGGCGACCGCCGGCAGGTGCACGTCGTCGAAAAACGGCGTGCGCTTGGAACAGATCACCTCGCCCAGATAAACGGTTCCGACCGGGCTTTCGTCCGCGATCCGGTTGTAGAAGTCGATCCGCTGCTTGGCCGGCCAGTGAAAGAGGTTCGGCCCCAGGGTCAGAGACGGGTTCATCGCCGTCACCTCCATTTCTTGGTCTTGAGCGCGCCCTCGGTCTGCTTCTGACCCTCGGTCAGCGCGATGAGGTCGGCAAGCTTGGGTTCCTGGCCCGCCATGATCGAATCGACCGCCTCGCGGAAGGCGGCGACCACCTTCTTGACATAGGCCTTGGACCGCTGGCGGCCCTCGATCTTGAAGGCATGCACGCCCGCAGTGATCAGGTCGGGCAGCATGTTCGATGCGTTCAGGCTGACCGGTTCCTCGAAGGCGTAATAGCCGCCGTCGCGGGCGTCGCATTTGTAGCGGCCCTTGCAGATCGTCGGGTAGCCGGCGGTTTCCTCGGGGCCGAAGCGATCGATCATGTAATCGCCCAGGATCGTCGACATGCTGCCATCATCGGCGCGTTCGTATTTCACGCAGGCCGCGGGTGAACAGGCGCCGTCCATGTTGGTGGACTGGCCGGTGACATAAGTGGTCAGCGAACAGCGCCCCTCGACCATCAGCCCGTGGTTGCCGAAGATGAAGGTCTCGACCTCGCAGGGGATTTCCTTCAGCAGATCCCGGATCTCGCTGACGGTCATGATGCGCGGCAATACCACGCGCTTTACGCCGAATTCGCGGACGTAATATTCAATCGCCTCGGGGGACGAAGCGGCGGCCTGCACCGACAGATGGATGCGCATGTCCGGGTGGTTGTCGCGGATATAGGCGGCCACCGCGATATCGGCGACGATGCAGGCATCCGCGCCCAGCCGCGCCGACAGGTCTACCATCTCCTTCCACAGCTCGACCTTGCCCGCGGGCGGGAAGGTGTTCAGCGTGATCAGGACCTTGGTGCCGCCCTCATGGGCGTAGCGGATGGAGTTCTCCATCTCCTCGGGGGTGAAGTTCAGCCCGACGAAATTGCGCGCATTGGTGGCGTTCTGATAGCCGCAATAGACGGCATCCGCGCCCGCATCCACCGCTGAGCGAAGCGCGGCGGGCGTGCCCGCAGGGCAGATCAGCTCGGGCTTGACCATGGCGTTCATTATTTGGCCCCTTTCCGTTTCTGGGCATTCTCGGCGGCGCGGCGCAGGGCGTTCAGCGCGGCGCGGCCGGGCGGGCCGAACATGTCGGCCACACTTTCGGCAATCGGGTCATCCACGTCGTCCAGCGCATTGCGCAGGCAGACCACCGCCTCGGTATCGCCCGTGACGATCAGATCGCGCGAGAAGAACAGCGCGTCGCCATCCTGCTCGGTATCCATCAGCGTCAGCAGGTCAAGGAACTTGCCCGAGATCCGCGCGGCATGCGGCGGCGGGTTCCTGCGGCCGACGGCGCGGAAATCCAGCGCCTCGGGATCGGGGCGCAGATACAGCATGAACGGGATGTCCACCGGGTCGATCAGGAAATAGGCATGCCGATGCGGACCCAGACGGTCGAACATGTCGGGGTTCTGCACCGCGATCCGATGCACGATCCGCTTGAGGATCGGGTTCAACAGGAAAAGCGGCAGCGGCGGCGCGAAAGCAAAGCCGCCGGGGCCGGCGCCAAGGCGCGAGGACTGGGGTTCGGATGCCATGACTTGGTCGTTACAGGAGTATTCGGGCGCAGGACTTGACCTACGTCAAACCCTCGGACCTGTCCGCGCCACGAATTGTCACAGGCACGGCACAGGGGCCGGAAACAGGCTGTTTCCGGCCGTCGCTTCCCCGATCACATCGCCGCGAGTTCCCGGGGACGGCGATCGAAGGGCAGACCGCAGAGCGGGTGTTAG
>Ga0129302_1003288_pt1 | contig 11200 bp, 8 predicted proteins | sample BlaSprsedimmetaG_FD_94476 | JGI IMG/M metagenome (GOLD analysis project Ga0129302, IMG submission 94476) | Hot spring sediment bacterial and archeal communities from California, USA to study Microbial Dark Matter (Phase II) - Blank Spring... | ecosystem: Environmental > Aquatic > Thermal springs... | reverse complement strand
GTTAGGTAGTTAGGATACTTGATTTGTTGCAAAGTTTGATTTTAGGGATAGAATAAGAGAAATAGGTTAACAGCAGTAGAATTGCACAGACCCAAAACATACACAAGGAGGAAAGCGCATGTCGGATGACCTGTTTGATACATTAGGAAGCGATAGCCTTTTTGATGAAGAGGAAGAGGAATTAGAACAGGATACCGGGGAACAACAAAACAAGACTTTCCTCATTGCCGTCGTTGTCATGGGCGGGCTGCTGGCACTGGCGTTGATTGCATTTGCCGTGTGGGCACTGGTCATCAACCCCCGTATGCAGGCGCAACAACAGGCTGCACTAGGAATCGCAACGGAGGCTCCCACGCTAGAGGTTGAGCCTCCTATTGATGAAGAACCACCTGTTGTAGAAGAGGTGCAAACTGAAGAACCTACCGCTACCCCAGAGCCGACCGAAACACCACAACCGACGGCCACGTCCACGCCCGTCATCGGGCCGACGGCAACACCGAACGGCGATGAAGTCGCGACTGGCGAAGGTGAAGGTGAAGGTGAAGGTGAAGGTGAAGAATTGACACCGACACCCTCCGTCGTACGCCGTACGCCTACGCCTCTCCCCACAGATATGGCAACGGCCACGCCAACTGGCTCGGGGACGTCAGGTACATCGGGGACAACGCCAGCGCGCACGCCCGACACCGGTTTGGGCGAGGTCGCTTTGGTGATCGCCGCGTTCTTGTTGATGGCCGTCTTCTTTGCGGCGCGCCGGCTCCGTCAAGCCTGAGGTTAAGGGGCTGCCCATCCATCGCGTAATTGTTGACGCGCAAGGATGAACAGTGAGGGCGCGAAGTACTCAGGACTTCGCGCCCTTTGTGTTAGCTACTCGCTATGCTTCGATATAATCATGTTTGCCCCAAAACTGTGCGGTGCTGGAACTGGCTGTGGATCGGCCTGATCCTCACGATTGTCGTTGCGTGTGCACCGGAGTCACCATTAGCGCCACAAGCGTCGCCGACACCAACATCGACCGCGACGCCCCTACCAACGCCAACGGCAACCCTGGCCCCTACCCCGGCACCTCCAACGGAGACACCGACCCTCACGCCCGTTCCTACCCCCGATGGGTACGCCATCGCAAGTCTGGCAGATGCAGGCGTAGTGGCAGTGGGCGCACCGCTAGATGACACAGCGACGTTGATTTGTCTACGCTACGAGGATACCGATGGTGATGGCACGCCCGAATGGCTGGCGCTGGCGCATCAAAACACCACGCCCCCTCGTCTGAGCGCCTTCGTCCTGGATGGCGATACATTCTATCCGCTCGAACCGGCATCTCCCGCAGATGGTAAACCGGATGTCGGTTTGGGCCAATACCCTACGTGCGAAGTCGAAGTGCGCGACGTCAATGCTGATGGGATGCCGGAAATTGCCATCTTCGGCCACGCGGATAGAAATGAGACGCTCTTGCACCTCTTCACCTGGAATGGCGACGGCTACCGTCGCCTGGGGTTCTTCTCCGGCGATGCCGGCGTCCATTTCGTCAACGTCGATGGCGACCTCGAAGACGAAATCTGGGAAGGCTACCGCGAGCGCAACGCGCCGAGCCTGGCCTGGTACGTGATCTTTACCTGGGAAGAGCAGACCTACGGCTGGACCTCTGACCGTTACGGTTGGTACACTTTGAATCGTCCGCAAACGTACCCCACCCACAAGCCGGAATACGCCGTGATCGCCTTCTACCTGGCGCTTGACGATCGCGATTTGCCAGGCGCGTACAACCTTTTGTTCCCGCAAGAAGACCGTAATTATGACACATGGGCACGCGGCTTCGCGACCACGGCGCGGGTCAGTGTGGGCAGTGTCCATACGATCCCCGGTTCGCAGACCGAGAACAGCGCGCGCGTGGCGGCAATGGTGAGGTCGTGGGATAACGAGGGCGGAGTGATCATCGGCCGCCTGTGGAATACCGAATGGGCGACGGTACGCACCGGCGATGGCTGGCGACTTACCCGCGCCACAGCGGAATTGTTGGAAGAGTGGACGGCCACATATTGGCCGTGAGGGTGCCTGAATGAGCAGTAAGTCATACTTGATGCCGTGGATGCTTTGTTTTTGCGTTAGCGCAAACGTGAGGTGAGGATACCCTTATGAGCAGCGGGCTGATCATTGGCCGTTTCCTGCACGGACTGAGCTTTTTTACACTAAGCTTGACCGTGTTCTTTCTCCAATACCGCAGCCGGCGTATTCTGTTGGCGCGCCAGTTGTACTGGGTGGGCCTGTTTGCGATTTGTGAGGCATTGGTCGCCTGGTACGATCTCTTTGCCGGCATTACCCCACCAGTGTCCATGCTGCCTGCGCTGATCCGGCCAGTGCTCCTCGGTGTGGGCTATATCTTCCTCATCGCCCTGGGCATCCAGACTTTTCTGCCCGAAGAAACCGCGGACGCTCGCGGGCACCGCTGGCTCATCACGCTAAACGTGCTGTGGATTGGCGGGCACCTGGGGGCCTGGCTCGCCTGGCCTGCACAACGTGGGGCGGTCGTTGCATGGGGCAACACACTCGCGCACTACCTTTTAGGATTTCCCGGTGGGTTGCTCGCGGCAATTGGACTGCGACGACAAAGCTACCAAACGTTGGATGCCACACTGCGACGCCGCATTCGCGGTTACCTGCGCCTGGTGGAAATCTCGGTGGGCGCATTGGGGATCCTGCACGTCCTCCTCTACCTGCCATCCCCGGCCTTTCTCGCTGCGTACCACGATCTGCGGGTGACGGCAACCGAGTGGATGTGGGTCCTGGTGGGCGTAGGATTGACGTTCGGTCTTAACCGCGCGTTGAACACGGTACAACTCGAAATCGAGCGGTGGATCGAAGGGGTAGAACGCCTGCAAGCGTTGGCCGTGGATCGCGAGCGCATCGGGCGTGACCTGCACGACGGCATCATCCAGTCCATCTACGCTGCCGGATTGCTCCTGGAGAGCGTACAGCCCGTCATCCCCCTCGACCCGATGCGTGCGCAGGCGCAGTTAGGGCGCGTGATGGACAACCTGAACGAGACGATCCAGGACATCCGCCGCTACATCTTCGATCTGCGCAGCGATATGCCGGACGACGACTTGCAATCAGGCATCAAGCGCTTGCTGCACGATTTTCACATCAACACACTGCTGGAGACCGAGTTCGAAGTCGAGGGCGCGCCGGTGGAGATCCTGTCGATGGAACGGCGGCGGCACATCTTCCAGATTGTGCGCGAGACGCTGGCAAATACAGCCCGTCACGCCAGAGCGCATTGGGTGAAGGTTGTGTTACAATATGACGAAAACACGCTGGATCTTACTATTTCCGACGATGGTGTGGGGATGGAGACGCTTCAGGTGAGCAAGGGGCACGGCCTGCGAAACATCCGCGAGCGCGTGCGTATGTTGGACGGCACGCTGCGCATCGAGAGCGCGCCGAACGAGGGTGTCACTTTTCATTTGACAGTACCGTACTAATATGATGCGTGATAGGTGAGAACTCACGCATCACGTATCACGCATCTCGTATACGAAGGGAGCTAAATGACACTAAGAATTCTGATAGTAGACGATCACGAAGTCGTGCGGTTGGGCTTGCGCACACTGCTGAGCAATCAGGCCAACTTCGTGGTGGTGGATGAAGCGGCCTCGGCCAAAGAGGCCGTGGAAAAAGCCGTGCAGCACCGCCCGGATGTGGTGGTGATGGACATTCGCATGCCCGGCGAGAACGGCATCGAGGCGTGCCGTGAGATCAAGATGCATCTACCGAAAACCGAGGTCCTGATGCTCACATCCTATGCTGAGGACGAGATGCTCTTCGATGCCATCAGTGCGGGCGCGGCAGGGTACGTGCTCAAGCAAGGTGGCGGCGACGAGTTGATCCGCGCCATCCAGCGGGTAGGAGAAGGCGAGGCGCTGCTCGATCCGGCGGTCACGCAGCGTGTCCTGGCACGCGTCCGCCAGGCCACCCGTCAGGAGCAGGCCGCTGCTTTCAACGACCTGACCGAGCAGGAACTGCGCGTGCTCGGGCTGGTCTCCGAAGGGCGCACCAACAAAGAGATCGCCAAAGCGCTCTTCCTGGGCGAAGGGACCGTGCGCAACTACGTGAGCAGTATCCTCTCCAAGCTGGAGCTGACCAACCGTGCCGAAGCCGCCGCCTACGCCGTCCGCCACAACCTGCAAGAATTCCTGGAAGAGCTGTCGTAGATGGCGTTGACCCGGCCCATCACCAAAAAACAACTCGGACTTTTTCTCATTATCGCCGGCCTGGGCGCAGATGCGCTGCTGTTGATCGCCGGGCGTCTGGGCGCGGGGGCGTGGTCGGGCATCGGCCCGCTCGAAGGCATGCTGCTTGCGGGGGGCGTGGCGCTCGCGCTGTGTGGCGTGCCGCTGTTGCGTCTGGGAGATGCGCCCGCCGCCGCCGAACGCGAACCGCGCTACCGGAGTGTAGCACAGTCGGAGACCAGCCACGACGTCACATTCTGGGTTAGCCGGATACTGATGGCCCTGGCCCTGCTGGCATTTCTGGCCTACCTGGGCGTCTACGTCGCTTACGCCGTCGATCTCTTCCGCTGGCCCTACGACTACGACCAGGGTGAGAGCTTCGAGCTGTACGACGCCGTCCTCCACAGCCGGGGCGAGTGGCCCTACCGCGACAGCAGCGTGTACGCCTTTTACGCGTCGAACTACCCGCCGGTGTTCCACATCCTCAACATCGCACTGTTTCCACTCTTCGGGCAAACGTTGCTTTCCGGGCGTGTCCTCTCATTCATCATCACCCTGCTGACGGCGTTTGCCATCGGGTGGACGGTGCGCCGTCGTACGGGCGGTGTTTTCCTCCCTTTGATGTCGGGGCTGGCGTACACGGCCTCGAACTTCGTCTACCACATCGGCCCGCTGTGCCGCCAACACCTGACGATGGTGTTCTTTGAGACGCTGTGCGTGTTCTTCATCGCAGGGGCGGAAGACCCGCGCCACGGCAAGCGCAACCTGGTACTGGGATTGGCTTGTTTGTTTTTGGCAGGCTATGCCAAGCAGTTGGCGGTGTTCACAGCGGCGGCAGCGTTCGGCTATTTGCTGCTGCGCAATCCAAAACGCGCCCTCGTGAGCGTGGTCGTGTTTGGTGCAGTTTTTGGCCTCGTTTTCCTGGGCATCAATTGGGCCACGGGCGGGCAGTGGTGGCTCAACACGATTTCCGCCAACGTGAACGAATATATGCTCCCCCAATTGATCGCGTTAACGCGCGCGTGGTTCAAAGTGCACACCGTCTTCATCATCCTGGCGGTGGGCATGGCGATCTACGAAATGTACATTGGGTCGATTTCTGTGCACACATTGTGGTTCATCTTTGCGTTGGGGACCGGTGTGATGTCCGGCAAATGGGGCGCGGGCGAAGCGTACTGGGTCACGTCGGTGGCAGCGGCGATCATCTTGAGCGGGTTCGCGTTGGGCAAGCTGCGTGACTACGTGGCACAACGGCGCCCACAATGGAACGGCTACCTGGCAATGCTGATTCCGCTGCTGCTCCTGGTACAATCCACGCGGATGCTGCACCTGCCGACAGAAGGCCCGTTCTGGGGGCCGGTCGCGCGCGTCCTGGGCGTCGCCGGGCGGTCGGTTTATGCCGATTACCCCTATTACGATGCGGTCGGCTACACGCAAGTCGGCCATTTCATGCTACCGCGCGACTACGAAGGCGGCGCGCGCATTATGGCATACGTGCGCGGCACCGATTTGCCGGTCTTCAGCGAGGAAGCAGCGTTCACGATGTTGGCAGGCAAGCCTGTAGTGACCAATCCCACGCAGTTACTCAACCTGTACAACAATGGTTTGCTTGATACGACCGAACTGGAAGCCATGATCCGCCGCGAGGCATTTGGTCTGGTGATTATGCGGGCACAGTTCTACCCGCCGCCGGTGCTCGCAGCCATCGGGCAGCATTATGGGCTGGTGGAACACATCCCGATGAACGGCTTCAACTACATCATTATGCAGCCGCTCGGCCAGCCGGAATCGCCGTAACACCGGCCCGACCTTGCCGCAGCGTTTGGCTGCATAGCGATGCCGTCCCGTTCAGTAAGAGGAATTGGCTGATGAAACCCTTACACGTTATGAATCTCATCCTCTTGTGCGCCTTGCTGGCTGGTGGGCTGAGCGCGCAGCCGGCGTCAACGCGAACCCAACTCGCCTACGATTGTGCCACGGCGACCGGTTTGCCTCAGAGTGAGTGCGAGGCGCTAGTCGCCCTCTACGCGGCCACCGGCGGCGACGACTGGTACAATAAACCCGGCTGGCTACAAACCACCACGCCCTGCACCTGGTACGGTGTCACCTGTGATGCCGGGCATGTGACGCAAGTCTCCTTACTCAGCAACAATCTCAACGGCGCTCTGCCCCCGGAAATCGGCGACCTCACCGCATTGACACGGCTTTATCTGTGGGGCAACGCCGTGAGCGCACTTCCGCCGGAAATTAGCAACCTCACTGCATTGACCTGGCTTGACCTGGAGAGCAACATCCTGTCCACTCTCCCGCCGGAGATCGGTAACCTCACTGCGTTGGAGAACCTTTTCCTGGATTATAACGCCTTGTCCGCCCTACCCCCAGAGATCGGCAATCTGCCTGCGATACGATCCCTTTCTCTGGCCGGCAACGTTCTAACGACACTTCCAGCGGAAATCGGCAATCTCACGACGTTGACCGAACTCTATCTAGGCGGTAACGCCCTCACCGCCCTCCCGCCAGAGATCAACCACCTTACCGGCTTACACGCCCTCTATCTGGGCCACAATGCCCTGACGGTCCTTCCGCGCGAGATCGGTGACCTCACTACGCTGACGGAACTGTGCCTGAACGCTAACAGGCTAATCACTCTCCCAGTGGAGTTCAGCAATCTCACTGCGTTGCGATACCTTTATATGGCCGACAACGCTTTCACTGTTCTCCCACCGGAGATCAGCGACCTCACCGCATTGACGCGGCTTTATCTGAACGATAACGCTCTCAGCGGCGCGATACCCCAACCACTCACCGATCTCACCGCGCTCCAGCGTTTCACGTTCTATAACACAGACTGGTGTGTGCTGGAGACAGGGCCGGTGTCCACATGGCTTGCTACAATCAGGGATGTCGAAGGCACTGGAAGAATCTGCGGGCAGACATCGGGCAGTCTGCGTGGCACCATCACATATCCTGATGCCAGCCCGGCCATCGGTGTGCGTGTGAGCCTCTACCGCCCCATCGAATGGTCAGAATGGAGCTACGTGACCAGCACACATACCCTCACCAACGGAACGTACCGGATCGACGACCTGGGACAAGCCATTGACTATCACGTCGAATTTGTCGACCCCACACACGTCTACGCGCCGCAGTACTACGACAACCAACCCACACTCGGACAATCCACACCGGTGACCGTCACGCCGGGCATAACACGGACGGGCATCGACGCTGTGCTGTCGCCCGCCGTCGTCAAATCAGCGACACCCGCTATCACCATCACCAATGGCGATATGTTGGTTTACCAGCTCCTTCTGCATACGGATATCGATACCACGCTGCACCTCTATGACCCGCTGGATGCCCACCTGACGTGGCAGGGCTTTGTGGACCTCGAAACGGACTCTCTCACTTATACGGGCGGCGCACTCACCGGCACCGTTCCCCTCTTGGCCTTCACGCCGGTCACCGTTGCGTTCGCTGTCCGGGTTGAACTGCCACAGGAATCTTTCGTGAGTGAGTACGCGCAGGTCAGCAACACAGCCTATTACGCCTCCCCCGACGAGACGCTGCTGCTGGCACATCCATCGAACACGCAGGTCAACGTTGTGCATAATGTGGTCACGACGATCTACTTGCCGGTGGTAGTACACGGTTTCTGACACAAAACAAAGCCCCCCGTTAACCGGGGGGCGCTAAGAATCTCGGGCGATTGGACATCACTCAAATGCTGTGATGCCATCCCCCGTCTACCGTCTACCGTTTACTGTCTACCGGCACTTCACTGCCCATCCGCATAATCCTCGCCCAAGATGATCACAATATCGTAATCAGCGGTGGGATTGTTGCCGTTCACGACTGCCGACTGCGGCAGCTTGAGCAGCGAGAGGATTTGCACAGCGGTCATTGGCTTGGCGCGGTTCAAAATCACTAGAGACGTGTCGTAATCTTGGCGGTCGGCGTTGTCGTAGGCGAGGACGCGCAAGCCGTTCGCCTCGAGGAATTGGTAGGTGCTGTAGGCCAGGCCCCCCGTCTGCGTGCCGTTCAGCACCGAAAGCGTGGCAGCTTCCCCTTCTAGCGTCTGCATGTCTTCGCCGTTCCCGATGAGGCCGAAAACATCGTCACGCACTCGGCGGATTTCGTCTCGCAGGGGGATGAGGATATCCAGATCATCCATCGTCTTTTTAATCAACGTGCTACGTTCATCAATGACGCGGAAACGGGCATTGTCCAGGTCGACTTTGGTCGCCAACGCTCCTAATGCGATGACTTCATCCAGTTGTAATTTGGGATCGAGCTTGACGGATTTTTCTAGGAGTTGCAGCATCTCCGGGGCTTGCGCAGCCAGTTGGGGGAGCAGATTAGCCTCTGTGACCCGCTTGAAAATCGCCTTGATCACTTGCTGCTGCCGCCGCGCGCGGTCGAAGTCGCCGCCGTTAGAATGTCGGGTGCGGGCATACTTGAGCGCCTCTTCACCGTAGAAATGATGCACCCCGGCATCCACGTGAAACAATTGGTAGCCATAATCCGGCGTGGGGTACAGTGGATCGTGAATGGTCTCCGGCACGTCGATCGTGATGCCGCCAATGCGATCCACAAACTCGATAAATGCCTGGAAGTTGAGCCGCACGTAATAGTCAATATCTACACCCAGGTTGTATTCCACGGTTTCGACCGCCAGGGCCGGCCCGCCGCCGGGATGTTTGTAGGCGTCGCCGAGAAAGTGCGCCGTGTTGATGCGGGTCTCGGTGTAACCGGGGATCGGCACCCACAGGTCGCGCGGGATCGAGAGCACACCGGCCTGCATCGTCACCGGGTCGAGGGTTGCCAATATCATCGTATCGGTGCGCCAGAAATCCTCCTCCTGAACACGCTCGTCGATGCCGAGGATCAAAACGGTGATGCGATCGGTATCGGTCCATACCGGCAGCGTTTCGCCTTCGACACGGCTGACGTTAGGGCTTTCCGGCTCTGTTTGTTTGATCGTAAACTCCGGCAGAATCTCCAAAACGGCAGTACCCTGACGTACTTTGACGAACACAGCAAAGCCGGCCGCAACGGTCAGGAGCACGTAAATCAGCAAAAGGCTGAGATTGATCAGCAGTTTATACGGCAACTTATTCTGGCGGACGTTAGTTGATGTTGAGGCCATAGGTCTTACGTTTCGGATGGAGACTTAGTCCTGCGGTGGACCGGTGTAATCGGCGCCGAGGACCACCACAACGTCGTGGGTCGCATTGGGATCGCTCCCCCTGATCACCGCTGTGGCAGGCAATTGCAATAGACTGACAATGCGAGCGGCGGTCACCTGCTTATCGCGATTCATCACCACCAGCGACTGCCCGTAATCCTGGCGGTCGGCATTGCCAACGTTGGCGACGTCGAGGCCCTGCGCTTTCAGATAGTCGGACGTCGTCCCGGCCAATCCAGCACGCGTGGTACCATTGAGAACAGAAATCGTCGCCACTTCAGGCGTCGGCGTGATGCCGGCAGCCTGACCCGGCGCGGGTGTGGGGATATCGACGGCGAAAACGTAATCGCGCACTTCGCGCATCCGGTCGCGCAAGGGGATCAAAACCTGCGCGCCATTCGGCGTGATCCATTGCTGCGTGCAGGTCTGGTCGATCACGCCAAAGCGAATGGTCGAGCGATCCACCTGCGTCGCCAGATTCGCCAGCGCCAGGATTTGATCCAGGGCCATATCCGTCTGAACGTACATTTCGAGCATTTTGTAGATTTCGGGTGCTTGCTTCGCCAAGTCAGGCAGTAACTCGATGCTGGTCACTTTCTCCAAAATGGCGGACATCACCTGCTGCTGGCGGCGCGCGCGGTCGAAATCGCTGCTATCGTGGCGCGTGCGCGCGTATTTGAGCGCCATTTCCCCATCGAAGTGGTGCCAACCGGCCTCGATGTACAGGGGATCGTAGCCGTAAGCATGATCAGGATAGGTGGGATCATTGATGTCTCTCTCGACGTAAATATCGACGCCGCCGATCATATCCACCATGCTGACAAAAGCCTGGAAGTTGAGGCGCACGTGATAGTCGATGGGGACACCCAGGTTGTACTCGACCGTTTCCCGTGCCAGCGCCATCCCGCCGCCGGGATGGTCGTAAAGCTCACCGAGACGGTGCGCTGCGTTGATGCGTTCCTCATTGTAACCGGGGATGGGAACCCAAAGGTCGCGGGGAATGGAGAGCACGCCCGCCATCTTCGTGACCGGATCAAGCGTCAGCACCATCATCGTATCGGTACGCGACGGCCCGGTCTCGTCCGGGCGTTCATCGATGCCGAGGAGCAGCACACTCACCCGCTTCGTGCCCGTCCAGGCCGGTAAGACCTGGCCGAACTTGTAGTCAACGTTTTCGCTGGGGCTGTTACTGCTTGGCAAGCCTGACGCGATGCCCGGCCTGGCTAACATCCCACGCACCCATGAGATAGCAGACACCGCAATCCCTCCGACGATGACCAGGAAAATGATGACCAACATCCCGGTAATCAACGCCGGCGCGGTGTTTTTGCGTTTTCGCCTTACCATTGAACGCCCTCTCTGCTGCATCAACCACAATTATACCATACCTGGGAAATCCAGACGACACAAGTCTCAAACGACATCCGAAGCCGTGGAGATCACGTCCAACGCGATTTTTTAGTCACCAAACCCATCGTCAGACTTTTGTAGTCTGAGCAACGCCGCCTCCCACTTTGCGATGGCGGCCTCGGTATCGTAGTGCGTCTGGATGAAGCGTTGCCCGGCGCTACCGAGGCACGCTCGCGCTTCGGGAGCGCGCAACAGGGCGAGGACAGCCGCCGCGAAATCTTCCACCGTGTCTGCCGTCAGCAAGTGCTCGCCCGGTGTCGCGCCGAGGCCGTGATTGCACACCGAGGTCGCCACCACGGGCACACCAAGCACCATCGCATCCACCACCTTTTGTAGCAAACCTCCCGCCACGAGCATAGGAGAGACAAAGACC
>Ga0129302_1003287_pt1 | contig 11202 bp, 9 predicted proteins | sample BlaSprsedimmetaG_FD_94476 | JGI IMG/M metagenome (GOLD analysis project Ga0129302, IMG submission 94476) | Hot spring sediment bacterial and archeal communities from California, USA to study Microbial Dark Matter (Phase II) - Blank Spring... | ecosystem: Environmental > Aquatic > Thermal springs... | reverse complement strand
TTGCCAGGCCGAAGTGGCGGAATAGGCAGACGCAAGCGACTCAAACTCGCTCGGGTAACTCCCATGTGGGTTCGACTCCCACCTTCGGCATTATAACGCACAAGCGGGTGAACGCCAAGTTCATCCGCTTTTTTGATGCTTGACGCTTCTATGCCCTCAGGATATAATCCCCCCACACGGTAGGAGGAAAGACAAGAGGGCATGAAAAGCATTTTCGAAAGTCTGCGCAAAACCCGCAACGCCGTCTTTGGACAGATCGCGCACATTCTGGGTGCCGGCGATATCGACGATGATACGTGGGAAGACCTGGAGGCGTTGTTGATCCAGGGTGACGTGGGCGTGGAAACGTCACTGGCATTGATTGAGCGGCTGCGGGAACGCACCAGCGCCGAGGGTATTTACCGGACAGCCGATCTGCAGAAGGTATTGCACGAGGAGCTGTACGCACTGCTGCCGGAAGCCCAACCGCTGAACCTAGAATGGCCGCTTGTGGTGGTGCTGATTGTAGGCGTCAACGGCTCGGGGAAGACGACGAGTATCGGTAAGCTGGCAGCGCACTTCAAGCGCGAGGGGCGCAAGGTGGTACTGGCGGCGGCGGACACGTTCCGCGCGGCAGCGATGGATCAACTGGCCGTTTGGGGGCAGCGCGTGGACGCACCGGTCATCACGGGGCCAGAAGACGGCGATCCTAGCTCTGTGGCCTACGACGCGATCCAGTATGCGCAGTCGCACAAATTCGATATGGTCATCGTCGATACGGCGGGACGTTTGCACACACAGCATAACCTGATGGCCGAATTGGAGAAGATTCAGCGGGTGATTGCCAGACGCGTGGCTTGGGCACCACACGAGACGTTGCTCGTCCTCGATGCTAACACCGGCCAGAACGGGCTGATCCAGGCGCAGCAGTTTCTCAATGCCGTGAAAGTCAGCGGCATCGTGCTGGCGAAGTTGGACGGCAGCGCCAAAGGCGGGATGGTGCTCTCCATAGGACATCAATTGGGACTGCCGGTGCGCTTTGTGGGCACCGGCGAGCACGTAGAAGATTTAGCGCCCTTCGATCGCGAAGCTTTTGTGGAAGGGCTATTGGGGCAATGAATGAGCCAGACTACAAAAGTCTCACGCGGCCTTGCTTGAGCCAGTAGATACGCTAAACAACAGGTCTGCAAGGCACGATACGTGCTGAGACTTTTGTAGTCTTCGCTACTGACTAAAGACTATCCGACTATTTTGGAGGAACAATGACTGAATCTACAGATCGTCTCGAAAATCTGGCTTCCCGCGTGGAAGCTATCTGGAGGCGTCTTTGACTTACCTGGCAAAATCCAGGAACTTGAAGCGCTAAACGCACAAAGCGCCGATCCCACCCTATGGGATAACCCCGACAATGCCCGTGAGGTGATGCAACGCCTGGCATCGGTGCAGGAAGACGTACAGTACTGGAGCGGTCTGCGCCAGGAGATTCGCGACACGCAGGAATTCTTCGCGCTCGGCGATGAAGACCTGTTCGATGAACTTGAACAAACGACAAATAAACTGGAAAAAGAAGTGGCACAAGCCGAATTTCGGCTGCTTCTTGCCGGCCCCTACGACCGGGGGGACGCCATTATGGCGATTCATGCCGGGGCCGGTGGGACGGATTCGCAGGACTGGGCCAGTATGCTGCTGCGGATGTTCCTTCGCTGGGCCGAGCACAGTCGCTTCAAGACCGAGATCCTCGATATAATGGAGGGAGATGGGGCCGGCCTCAAGAGCGTAACCGTGAGCGTGCGTGGACGGTTTGCCTATGGCTATCTTCGCTCGGAACGCGGCGTTCACCGGCTGGTACGCCTGTCGCCCTTCGATTCGGCGCACCGGCGGCACACTTCGTTCGTGCTTGTCGAAGTCTGGCCTGATTTGGGAGATGAGGCGCCGCTGGAAATCAATCCCGACGACTTGCAGATCGACACGTATCGCGCTTCGTCTGCCGGAGGCCAGCACATGCAGAAGAACGAGACGGCGGTGCGCATCACGCACTTGCCCACCGGCATCGTTTCTTCGTGTCAAAACGAACGTTCGCTGACCCAAAACCGCGAAGTCGCTATGCGCGTGCTCAAAGCTCGTCTGATGCAGCTTGAGGAAGAGAAACGTCGCCAGCAACTCGACGAACTCAAGGGCGAGCACGTGGACGCCGGTTGGGGCAACCAGATCCGTTCCTACGTGCTGCATCCCTATCAAATGGTCAAGGACCACCGCACCGATCACGAGACCGGCAACATACAGGCCGTGTTGGACGGGGAGTTAGACGCTTTTATCGAGGCGTATTTGCGTCATACGATGGGTGATTATCAAGATTAACCGAACCCGCTTTCGACACCATTAAGGAGGAAATCGATGACCGAGAAAAAGAGCCCGAGTCGTTCCGGCCGTAGCTTGAGCAGCGCCAAGAAACCCTCTTCCGGCGGCCCCAAAAGTGGAGGTAAGAAGACGCCGTCAAGCACTCCGCCCAGGCCCTCTGGCGGCGACGTCAATATCCGTTCGCGAATTCGACAATCAACGCCTGAGCCAGCTTCCAGACCCAAACCATCCGGCGTCAAGGGTTCCAGGCCAACGGCCGCTCCCACGCCTTCCGCAGCGACGCCATCGCAGGCCGATACCCGCGCTCAACAACTCGCCAGCGTGCGCGCGCGCTGGGAGCGACTGGCCGGCCTGGTCACTCTGGGGACGATCTTCAATCAACTATCCTCAGTGACCGGCGAAATCGATAGCCTGGACAATCAGATCGCCGAGCTTCGCGCGCGCGGCTATCGCTTTGGGCGTACTATGGAAGAGCGCGCTGCGACCTTGAAGTCGCGCTGGCCGCAGGAGAAGGCGTCGGCCAATCGCTTGCTCCAGGATCGACGTAACGTCTTGCAAAATGCTGCCAATGAGACACAGCGGCTTCTCGGCCAGGCGGAGCGCAATACCGGCTTGTTGGATACGGTGGACAGCCGCCTGCGGACGCTTGAAACTCAGATCGACGAAGCGCAACGCAATGTGCAAGGCGTCTTCAGCGGCACGGAACAGGAAATTAATGCGTTGCAAGGCGAAATGCGCGAGGTGCGCGCCTTATTGGATGCATTAGACAGTGCCTCCTTCGAGCTGTTGCCCGATGAGCATGGCGTAGCGGTCTGCAAGGCGCAGTGGGTGAGTGACAACCAGGAACCGGAGGGGATGTTGTTCCTCACCGATAGCCGTCTCATCTTCGAGCAGCGGGAAGAACGTGTGATCAAAAGGAAGCTCTTCTCCTCCGAGAAAGAACTCATCCAGGAAAAACTCTGGGACACACCGGTAGGGGCGGTTGTCGAATTACAAATGGAAGACAAGAAATCGGGCTTGCTTGGGCTGAAGCGCCAGGAGCTGCTCACCCTGAGTTTCGTCGAGCGCACGCGCGAACTGCCGAGCGACGCGACGTTGCATCTTAAGGGTGGGGCTACGAATGAGGCTTGGCTCTCACTTATCCGCCGGGTGAAGAGTGAGCAGATTGCCGCCGACCTCTTCGGCGCGCCCCCGCCGCAAGAACTGCTGGCCGCACAGACGGAAGCCGAAGCCGCCGCACCCGAAGCCGAGTTGCCCACCCGCTGTCCTTCGTGTAATGCCACGCTGCCGCCAATCTACAAGGGGATGAAGCAGGTAGAGTGCCAATATTGTGGGATGATGATCAATATTTAAAGCGGTAGACGGTAGTCGGTAGACAGGGATGCCAATACTATGGATTTATTGCGCGAGGTACAAGGCTATATCGATACCCACCGGCTCCTGAAGCCCGGAGCGCGGGTGGTGGTCGGCGTCTCTGGCGGGCCGGATTCGGTGACGCTGCTGAACGTGCTGCAACGCCTGGCCGAATCGCTGAACCTCACCTTGCACGTCGCGCATCTCCATCACGGTATTCGTGACGCCGACGCCGATGCAGACGCCGATTTTGTTGCAGCGCTGGCCGAAAGCTGGGGGGTCCCCTGCACCATTGAGCGCGCCGATGTGCCCGCGATTGCCGCCGAGCAGAAGATCGCTTTGGAAGAAGCCGCGCGTCGCGCCCGTTACACCTTTCTGCACCAGGTCGCTCGGCAAACCGGCGCGCTGCGCATTGCCGTAGGCCACAACGCCGACGATCAATCCGAGACGGTGCTGATGCACTTGCTCCGTGGTGCCGGTCCGGCGGGATTGCGCGGGATGCTGCCAGCCACACCGCTGCGCGACTATCACCTGCTTACGTCCTGTCCCAAACCGGTACCGGAGATGAAGCTCATCCGCCCCCTGCTCTGCATTCCGCGTGCCGATGTCGAAGCCTATTGCGCGGAGCAGCAGTTGTCCACCCGCTTCGACCGCTCCAACCTGGACACGACGTTTTTCCGCAACCGCCTGCGCCACGAGGTACTGCCCTACCTGGCCCAAATCAACCCGCGTTTCGCGCAGAACCTGCGCCACCTGGCCGAAGTTGTGCGCGCAGACTACGATCTGCTTCACGAGTTTACGTCAGTGGCGTGGGATACGCTGCTCGTAGAAAGCACGCCTAATCTGCTGGCTTTCAATCTGGAAGGATGGCGAGCGCAGCCGCTTTCCATCCAGCGGGCCATTATCCGCCGCGCGGCATATAACCTGCGCCACTCCTTGCGTGACGTTAGTTTTGTCCACGTTGAGGACGCGGTGCGCATCGCCCAACAGGGTACGACCGGCGCGCAGGCCACCCTACCACACGGTCTGCGCTTGACGGTCGGTTATACCACACTCAACATCAGCGGCGAGGAGGAGGCCGCTCGCAACCTGTTGCACCTGCCACCGGAAAGCCCCTGGCTTGTGCCGGGAAGCACAATTCCGCTGTCCGTACCCGCCGAAATTGATCTGCCGAAGGGCTGGCATGTACACATCCAGGAAGCTCCGCATTGGAACCTGGAGGCCATCACCAACAACTGCAACCCGCTGGTCGCGTGGATGGATGCCGGTGCGCTGGGCGAAGATGCCAGCGGAGCCAGCGTCGCAATCTTGCGCACCCGGCGGCGCGGCGACCGCTTCCAGCCGCAAGGGATGCACCACGCCACAATGCGTTTGAGCGATTTGCTGATCAACACGAAGATACCGCGCGCGTGGCGCGATTACGTACCACTGGTCGAAGCCAATGGGCGCATCCTCTGGGTGGTCGGCGTGCGGCTGAGCGAAGAAGCTCTGGTGGGCCCGGATACACGGCGCGTCGTCTATTTCCGTTTCTGTGGGCCGTAAGGGCCTGACCACGCACATTCTTGCACAACGAGCAAGAAAACGGGCGTCGAAAACCCATTTAGTTCCGGTTTATCCGAGTTAGGAGTCTGCATGGCAAAACATCTGGTTTTAGTCGCCGGGAATATTGGTGCTGGTAAAACGTCGCTGGCCGAAAGGCTAGGATCACGACTCGGCTGGCACGTCGCCTATGAATCGGTGGATAACAACCCGTATCTGGCCGATTTCTACGCCGATATGCGTGCGTGGAGCTTCCATCTCCAAATCTTCTTCCTGGGCCATCGCGCCGAACAACACCGCCAACTGGTGGCCCTGCCAGAGTCGGCCATCATCGACCGCAGCATCTACGAGGACGCCCACATCTTCGCACGGGCGCTGTACAGTCTCGGCAACATGACTGAGCGCGACTACCACGCCTACCGGCGACTCTACGGGCTGGTGATCAACACGTTGCCGCGTCCTGCGCTGCTCATCTACATCAAAGCCAGTCCTGCCACATTGCTCTCGCACATCCGCCAGCGTGGGCGCGAGATCGAGAACAGTGTCTCTGCCGATTACCTGGCGCTCCTTGGGCAGTTCTACGACGAGTGGATGGCGACCTTCGATCAGTGTCCCGTGCTAACCGTGCCGGGAGATGACCTGGATTTTGTCCGTTATCCCGAACATCTAAAGATCATCACCGAACGCGTGGAGGACAAACTGGCAGGCAAAGAGCGTGTGGAATTTCCTAAGCCAGGAGCACTGAATGCCCGCTGAACCTGGGGAACCGCTGAGCGAGCGCGAAATCGAGATCGTGGAACTGGTCGCCGACGGGTTGACCAACCGCGAGATCGCCGTCCGCACCTACCTCAGCCCCAACACCGTCAAGGTACACCTGCGCAATATCTTCGCCAAGACCGGCGTGTCATCCCGCACCGAACTAACGGTGCTGGCGATGCAAGAGGGCTGGATCACCGTCCCCGGCATCACCGGTGCAGTAGATAGCACCGGAGCAGACGTCTCTGCAGAAGAAGACGCTACGATTGAAGCAGAGTCACCGGCGCTACCGCCCTGGCCGCTCACGCGTTGGGCCGCGCTGGCAGCCGGTCTAATCTTGGCGCTCGTGGCGTTGATCCTGCCCCGGCAGCCGGCGGGACAGGCTGCTACTCCCATCGCCAGCGGTCTGGTCGACCAAACCACAGCCGGACCTGTTATCGATGCCCCGGCTTCTGGAGAGAACGGTGGTGCGCACTGGGATGAGTTGGCGCCTCTGCCGGTGCGCCGGGCACGGATGGGGGTCGTGGCATGGGGCAACAGCATTTACGTCGCCGGCGGCAGCGCGGAGGACGGATCCACCGGGCGGCTGGACATCTACGATATCAATACGGCGCTGTGGCGCAGTGGCGCAGCCCGTCCGGCGGCTCTGGCGAACGTCGGCATCGTGGCACTCCCGGATGACAAACTCCTCGTTCCCGGCGGGTGTGATGCAAGCGGCGTTCCACAAACGGTCACCCATCTCTACGATCCGCAGAGCGACACGTGGAGCGAGGGCGCGCCGTTGCCCCAACCGTTGTGTGCCTACGCGCTGGCAGGATACGGCGGACAAGCCTATCTCTTCGGCGGGTGGAACGGCACGACGTACCAGGCCGTGGGCTACGTCTACGACAACGCTAACAACACCTGGACGGAAATTGCGCATCCGGCCGAAGCGCGCGGATTTGGTGCAGCAGCGACCCTGGCCGACCGCATCTTTTACGTGGGCGGCTACGACGACAAGCGTGAGTGGGCTACCTGCGAAATTTACCTTCCCGAAGACAATCGTTGGGACAGTTGCGCGCCGATGCTCCTGCCGCGCGGCGGGCTGGGTCTGGCCCCCGTCGGCGGGCGGGTGTATGCAATAGGCGGCGGGTGGACCACCTACCTGGGCTTCAACGAACGTTATGATCCTGCGACCGACACATGGTCGGTCGTCCAAACGCCGATTGTCGGCGAGTGGCGCAACCTGGGGCTGACGGCCTACGACACGTCGCTCTACGTCGTCGGCGGCTGGAGCGGCGACTACCTCAACCGCGTCTACACCATCGAAGTGCTGCCCTGGCGCGTCTTTATCCCCACCACGTTTTACTCTCCATAATTTACCCCAAGTTCCCACTTGTACGCTTAACCTGCAACAGTACACGGATCAACACGGATTTGACGGATCAAAAATAAAAATCCGGGTTGATCTAGGGTGGCGGAGGTGTCGTCAACGGCGAAACTGGCGCAGTGGTTGGCGGCGGGGTTGTAGGCTCTTCCGTAGGGGCTGGTCCCGGCCCTGGCCCCGGTTCAGGGGTTGGCGCCGGTGACTCAGGCGTGGGCGTCGATGTAGCGGTGGGCGTGGGTGTGGGACGCCGCGTCGGGGTGGGCGTTGGGGTAGGCGTGCTGGTCGACGTAGGCGTCGCGCTCGGGGTTGGCGTCTCCGTCGGTGTGGCGGTCTTTGTGGGTGTAGGCGTGTTCGTCGGGGTTGCGGTGGGGGTGGGGGTATCGGTCGGCGTAGGCGTGGGGGTGAAGCTGGCCTGCGCAATGAGCGCTTTCACCGGACCGGCGAGCGGCGGCGACTCTTTCTCTTCCTGCTCCATCATATCGATGATCAGATCGGGTTTGAGCGGCGCGAAGCGTAGCGGCTCGGCATCGCGACTGTAGTCCGGGTAACGCGCCGAGGCAAAGATCTCATCGTACCAGGTGGGCCAACGCGGAAGCAATCCCAACTGAATCGCCAGGAGCACCGCGCCGGTGGACACGATGATGAGTCCTATGCCGAACAGGATCCAGATGATGTTGCGCATCCGTACCATCCTATAGCCTCACTGCATACGTATTCACGGGTTCGACACGGCCCTTTACCTCGACATCGCCCAGATGGACGGCCTCCACGGGCGGCGTATTGCCCAAAAGCATCCAGGTAGCGCCGTTCACGAAAAGGTCATACTCAGGGTAGAGCTTGTTCATATCGCTGAGCCTCTGGCTAACATTGACAGCATCGCCGAGGATCGCGTACTCGAACCGGCTCTCGGATCCAAGGATGCCTGCCACAACCGGTCCGGTGTTGACGCCGATCCCCAATCGAATGGGCAATTCGCCTTGCGACAAGCGGCGATGATTGATCGTGCGCACGTAGTCCAACATGCCTTGTGCGGCAGCGACTGCATCCCACGCGCTTTGTTCCGGGGGCTTGTTCTCCGGCAGCACCCCGAAGAAGGCCAGGACCGCATCACCGATGAATTTGTTGACCACGCCGTTGTGTTGGCGGATGATGCCGACGATGCCCTGAAAATACTCGTTGAGCATATCGATGATGTACGCCGGTTCGTGGCCTTCCGCAAGGGTGGTGAATCCGCGGATGTCGGCAAACAGGATCGTCGCCGTAATTGTCTGCGCGCCCAGTTCCAGGTGCCCCTGTTCCAGCTCATCACGCAAGCGCGTGGCGACTTCCGGGCTGGCGGTCATACCGAGCAAGTCCCGGTAAAGGCGACCTTCACGCAACTGGTTGACCATCTGGTTGAAATCGGCGGAGAGAGCGGCGACCTCATCCCGTCCTTTGATTTCGACCTGGGTCGTCAGATCTCCGGCGGCGACCTGCCGGGTGGCGCCGGCCAACCGCTCAATCCGCCGCACCACGGCGCTGGCGGTCACCACGCCGACGATAACGACGAAGAGAACAAAGAGACCAAACAGGGTCAGTAAGCTCTCACGCGTCGCGCCGCCAGAATCGGTGACGAAAGACAACGGCAAGGCGACGGAGAGCAAGCCCGCATCTTCCACGAAACGCACGGTCAATCCGGCAAAGACTTCTGCGTACGTTCGCCCGGACACCTGGAAGTCACGACGCGGGGATTGGTAGGTCTGGCGCTCCATATACTGCTGAAAGGTCACCGGATCGAGCGCCAGAATGCCGGGCGTTTGCGGCGCTAACGTGGTCGCTTGAGGAACACCGGCATCCAGATAGATGGAGATGCGCGCCAGCGCCGCCGCATCCAACCGCGCGACCAGATGGTCGAGATACGTGCCCACCAACAGGACCCCCACGACGCGGTTCTCACGTCTGATCGGGCCAAGCGTGTAAAAAACCCAACCACGCCCGGTCTCGACGAAATCGGCGTACTTATCGCCGAAAGGATCGGTGGCCCTGTCCAGAACACGCTGTACGCCAGGCCAGTCCGCGTGACCCGAACTTGGCGCGAAGGTATAATCGGTGGCCGTTCCGCCCGGCGTGTGATACATCGCAAAGAGCGCGTCCCCTTCACGATCCAACACTTCCAGGACATCCAGTTGCGCGTTGATGACCGGCGGCGTCGCCAGCAAGCCGGTGGCCTCGCCATCCAAGGCCGCGACCGCTTTATCCATCCCTTCGATGTAGGCGATGCTGCGCCACGCCGCCAGATGCTCTTCTTCCAGCGATGCCATGCTGTCGGCAGCTTTGCGCCCGGCATCTAACAACGTGCTCTGGAAACGGTTCTCCAACAGGCTCGAAAGCAGACGTGTGACCAGGAAGGCGGCAGCGAACGTCACGATGATCGCCAGCAGGATGTAAGGCAGCGTGATTTTGATACGCAATTGGGACAGGATATACATGAATTCGGATTGTGTGCGCTGTTCAACTTCAGCGCCTTCGTGCTCAGGGATCATCGCACGCCTCCTCAACCAACAAAAGCAGATTTCGTCTCTTCCTCGCCGCGTAAGAACCAGTGAGTTAGCTCACGCTTATTTACTATTATACAGTAGTTACGCGGTCAGTTTAAAGTGGGCGCGACTGGGGTACAATGGTGTTATCTCTTGTTTCAAGGAGGCCATAATGCTGGCTCGCTTGTATCCCAGTACCCGTCCGTTGTACCAACGGGTGATGCAGGTCTTGACCCGCTTGCAGGTAGGGGCGATTTGCACGCCTACCCAACTGGCATTGATCGGGCTGTACATTGCCGGGTTGATCTTACTCGACGTCGATCAAACCAACACGCGCATCACGCAGTATCTTCCGGCCCGTTGTCACGATGCCCTGAATCGGTTGTTGCGCGTGATGCCCTTTTCCAGTCGCGCCTTGCTCCAGTGCTGCGCGGCGTGGGTGCGGCGCCAAGGCGTGCTAGGGCACTTCAGCCTGGATGATGTGATTGTGCCCAAGCCCTTCAGCGCCACCTTGCGCTGGGCCACCAAGTTGTGGTGTCCAAGCGAAAAACGCTACGTTCACGGCATGTGCATCGTGGTACTCAGTTGGGGCTGGAGCTATTTCAAAGTGCCGCTGGCCATCCGGCTGTGGTGTCCCCGCAAGCATACCCGCGCCGCGCGCTACCGCACCAAACTGCAATTGGCGCAAGAGATGCTGCGCGAAGTGCTTCCCTGGGGCTTGCCGGTGGCCTATCTGGTGTTCGATGGCTGGTACACGGCGGGCTGGTTCACCAAATGGCTGACGCGTGTCGGGCTGACCTGGGTAGGCGCCGGTGCCAAGAACGCCAAAGTGGTGTACCACCGCCGCACCTATCGCCTGGACGCCTTACCCGCGACCCTCAAGCTCAAGTGGCGCAAGGTCTTGGGCCTCCGCGCGGCGACCGCTTGGGTGTATCTGCCCACCTTGGGGCATGTGCGCTTGGTGGTGACGCGCGATGCTCACGGACATGTGGACTACATTCTCTCCAATGCCCGCACCCAAGACCTGTGTACCCTGGTGCTGTGGAAGCGCTCCCGGTGGAACATTGAAACGTTGTTTCGGAATAGTAAACAACTCGCGGGCTTGGCGATGTGCCAGTGCCGCGTGCCACAAGCGATGGTGCGGCATGTCACCTTGGTCTTTGTGACTTGCTTCGTCCTGGATTTGTTGCGCACCGACCCGTCACAGACGACGGATGGTATTCGGCAACAACTCCAACTCGAAGTGGTCACCCATGGGTTTGCTCCGCCTCAGCCCCTTCGCGCTCGTACGATGTGACTGTAAATGTACTGAATCGAATAACCGCGTAACTACTA
>Ga0129302_1003285_pt1 | contig 11203 bp, 6 predicted proteins | sample BlaSprsedimmetaG_FD_94476 | JGI IMG/M metagenome (GOLD analysis project Ga0129302, IMG submission 94476) | Hot spring sediment bacterial and archeal communities from California, USA to study Microbial Dark Matter (Phase II) - Blank Spring... | ecosystem: Environmental > Aquatic > Thermal springs... | reverse complement strand
ATCTCAACCGGGAAATGCAGATGCTGTGTCATGAACAGGCCCGCAACACCACCGAGAAGCGCGCTCCACTGTGGTGCTTCGAGCAACTCGGCACCGTGCGACGCAAGCTGATTCAGCGCGCCGGCCGCCTGACCCGGCCGCAGGGGCAACTGACGCTCACCATGAGCGCGAATCCGGCTGTAAAATCCGAGTTGTTGCATTATTTGGATGCCATGAAGTCCGCCGCATGACCATTTTACGGCGCGAATTTATGCAATGATTGGGTTTATACTGACATCTCTTCCAGCCCACACCTCTGCACCACGCGCTAGCGTATTTCTCTCCATTGATGTGGTCGTCGTCGTCGTTGTGCCCACAAATCCGTTTGCCGTTGGACCAGTCAGGAAATTATCGATAGCATCAATGGCTTTCAGATTCCCACTTATCTTGCTCACTACGTCGTCGCCATCGTCAGACGCACGAATCGCATCAACCGTGTCTTCAAAGTTGTGCTGCAGACCAGCGCTTATTCCGCTGCGACTCAAGCTTTCGACATGACGCATTGTTTCCGTGCTTTCTTCGCTAATTAGCTGTATCGACCCTCCTGCCATAATGTCGATATCTCTCCCTGCGAGAATTTCTCCTGCTCCGTGATAAAAATCGGTCTTGGCTGCAATCCGAATGTCATTTCCTGCCTGAATTCGTCCAAGATGGACGTCATCCTTATAATGCTCACTAGTCAATCCACGTGTTTCAATACCCGCGAAGGAATTCATGCCATTGCCGTCAAACTTCACCTCAAGCCCAACGCGCTCGACCGTCTGCTCTTCCCTGTCCATTGAATAGCTTCTACCGGCTGCGATCCTTACTTCGTTTGCCGATACATATAGGTCTCGACCGGCATTGATCTCCGAACCCATGACATCCACACCGCCGGTTGCGGAAATCTGAATATCCTTCCTGGCTTCGAGAAACGAGCCAACGTAGCTCTCTTCCGTTTTCCAGTGCTTGTCATGCCGCTCCTCGGCAATACTCAGAAAGTCATCTTCTAACTTCAGCTTTATCCTGCTTTTGTATTCGTGTTCGAACACCGCCAGCGCCTCCTTCTCGCCGACGATGTTGATGTTCGCCTGGCGGTCGTCGCCGGACTGGTAGCCGGCATCGGCCATGATGTTCTCGGCGCGGATGCGGCCAGCCACGACGTTGATGTCGCCCGCGGCAAGCAGGATGGTGTCGCCGCCGCTGGTGAGCTCGGCATGGCCGAGGCGCTGCGCCTCGGAGCGGTGCACGCTGCCGGATTTCGAGAAGCCGCCGAAGCCGCTCTTGTGCCGCTCCTTGCGATAGGTGCTGTATTCGAAGCCGGAGAGCACGTTGAGGCTGTCGCCGGCGTAGAGCATCAGGTCCTGGCCGGCGGCGATGCGGGTGCCTTCGAGCACCACCCGCCCGCTCTCCTGCGGGCCTTGTGCACCCAGGTTGACGAAGACGTTGCCGCCGCTGGCGAGTTCCGTTTCCGCCAGCTTGACGTCCCGGCTCTCGATGATGGTCGTCTTGCTGCGGCCGAAGCTCTTTTTCTTCTTGCGGTAGTAGTAGTAATAGTCCTCGTTGTTCACGCCGAGCAGGCGCATGTCGCCGCCGGCATTGAGGGACAGCATGCTGTCTTCGCCGTCGCCGGCGCGGATGCGGCTGCCGTAGGTGATGAGGTCCTGCCCTGCCTGGATGGACAGGTCGCCGCGGCTTGCCAGCGTGACCACGTCGTGGCGCACGGTGCGCCTGATCTCGCGCGCGCCCTGGATGGTCTCGGTCTGGCGCAGGTTGCGCAGGGCCTCGAGCCGGACGTTTTCCCCGCGGATGCGGATGTCTTCGGCCTGCACCTGGCTGCCGGCGAGCATCACGTCCCCGTCGGCGTCGATCACCATGGCGCCGCCGGCCGTGAAGCGGCCCACGGTGTGGTCGATCTCGCGGGTCTTGCTGCCGTAGGTGATCCAGCCGCGGGAGATGAACCCGCTGGACCGGTCGATCCGGATCGCCTCCTGCCGGATGTCGCCTCCCGCCTGCAACAGGATGTCGCCATCCGCCCGGTAGCGCCCGGCGGTGTCGACGATGTCGCGCTCGGCCGAGAGCAGGATGTCGCCGCCGGCCGCGAGCCGGCCGGTATCGAGGATCACCGCCTCGTTGCCCCGGCCGCTCACCAGGCGGTCGTTGCGGATGTCGCGTGCCGCGACGACGATGTCGCCGCCGGCGGCGAGGTTGCCGCTGTTGCGGTAGTCGCCGTCTTCCACCCGGGCGACGATGTCGCCGCCGGCCTCGAGCGTGCCGATGACGTCGCGCCGCTGGTAGGTGGTGACATCGCTCGGGCCATCGTCCCGCACCTGGCGACGACCGAAGAAACTGTCGTCGTCCGGCGTCTCCTTCTGCCAGGTCTCGCGCTGGCGGCGATCGCTGGCGCTGGCCAGCAGGGTGGCGTTCTCGATACCTTCACCGGCCTGCTGCAGGATGTCGCCCCCGGCGGTGACCTCTGCCCCGATGTGCCGGATGTGTCCGCCGACCTCCTGGATGATGTCGCCCGCGGCCTGTAGGCTCGCCCGCTGCACCTGGACGTCGTGCAGCGTGCGTTGCGTGTCGCTGGAGCTGACCAGGCTGTAGTCTTCCCGGGTGCTGCGGTGTGTCGTCACCTGCTCCCGCAGATAGCGCTGCGCCAGGCTCTCGTTGACGATGTCGCCGCCGGCCTGCTGCACGATGTCGCCGGCCGAGCCGAGCGCCGTACCGCGGTTCTCGATGTCATTCCCGGCCACCTGCACCAGGCCGCCTTCGCCGGCCTCGATCTGTGCCACGTCCACCGTGACCTGCTGGGCGCGCACCGTGCTTTGCGTGCGGGTTTGCTGGTCACCGTCGTTGAAATAGTGGAAGCGGCCGCCCCGGCGGTCCGCCATGTCCCACTGCCGCTCGCGCACCGACATCACGCTCGCCGTGCGGATGTCGCCCTCCGCCTGCATCAGGATGCTCTCGCCCGACAGGTAACCGGCCTGCTGGGTGATGTCACCCCCGCGGGCGACCAGCACCAGGCTGCCGTCGGCCGATGACGATCCGGCAGTCATCGAGGCCACCGATGGTGTTGCCGATGACCGCACGGCGCGGATGTCGGCCTGCGTCAGGGTCATGTCGTCCTGCGCGATCAGGAGCACGCTGCCGCCCTGCACGTTCGCCGTGCCGGCATCGCCTGCCCGGTAGGTCGCGTTGCCGGCCATCGTCACCCGCTTCGGCTCGGCGGTCTGCGTGCGGCGGGCCTGCAGTTTCATCAGGCCGCTCCAGGGCGCGGCGACGGCGATGTGGCGCAGCGGGCGTTCCTGCGCCAGATGCGCCGGCGGCGTGCGGCGCCGGTCGGCGATGTCGATGGACTGCGCCTGTACCAGCACCTAGTTACCGGCCAGGACCTGGGCGCCATCCTGCACGTAGCGGCCGCTCAGCTGCACGACCACGTCGTTGCCCGCCGCGATCTGCGCCGTGCGATAACGCACCTGGCCATCGGCGTCGACATACCAGTCGCGCTGCCGGCCGCTGATGTTGAGGTCGACGGCCTCGATCACCAGGTTGTCGCCGGCCAGCAGATCGGCATCGCGGTTGGTGATGGTCTCGCCCTTGAGGAAGAGGTTCTCCTGGGCAACGATCTGCGCGCTCAGGCGCTCGGCCTGCTGCTGCAGGCCGCCGTCCGCCTCCGGCAGCAGCAGGCGCGGGACATAGAGGGTACGACCATCGGCCTGTGCCTGCGGCGCGAACACCAGCACCGGCGCCCGGACCGCGGCACGCTGGCTGCTGTCGGGCAGCTGGCCGAAGGCGAGGCCGGTGGCCTCCATGTAGGCCCGCGTGTTGGCGTACAGCGTGCTCAGCTGCCCCAGACCGTTGCGGTCACCGGTGGCAAAGGCCATGCCGCCCTGCGCACGCAGCGTGTGCATGAGGAGTTCGGCCAGGTAGACGTCGTCACCCGCCAGCTGCGCGTCCGGCCCGAGCCGGATGCCGCCGGCATCCAGGAACGCACGGGTGAGCCGGGTGGGGTCGGATACCAGCAGGTCGTTGTCGTACAGCAGCCGCAGGATGTGCCGGTAGTCACCGCCGGATTGCGCGAACCAGGCCTGGCCACCGAGCGCGTCCAGGTAGCCCGCGGTGTCGATCACGCCGCCGGCCGGGGCCGCCGGCGTCCAGCCGCCACCGGTGTTGTTGATCACGGGGGCATCGAGGATGACGTTGCCGCCCTCGATCAGCCCGCTGTTGTCGATCCGCTGGCCGAGCGTGGCCTGCAGCCGGCGCCCGGCGCTGATCACGCCGTAGTAGGGCGCCGCGTTGGCGTTGCCGAGCACCTCCCCCGTGATGGAGAGGTTCCGCCCGGCCGTGATCTGGCCCCCCTGGTTGGTCAGGGTACCGACCTCGAGGTCGACGTCGCTGCCGCTGATGCGGCCCGTGCCGGTCTGGGTCAGGCGCTCGGCCTGGATGCCGACCACGCCGGTGACGGCCTCGTCCAGGTTGAGCTCGGCGATCAGCCGGGCGTTGGCGTCCTGGATCTCGCGCGCAAGCTCGGCGGCGCTGCGCTGCCTGCCGTCCAGGATGGCGCGCGTATGCGCCATCACCAGGTCGCTGGGGTCGAGGATCATGCCGCTCTGGCCCAGCTGGTTGTTCGTCAGGTCCAGCGCCGTGATCAGCCCGCTGTTGTAGATCTGCCCCGTCGCCTCGCCGGGCAGCCGGTGGCCGATGTCCACGGCCCCCTCCAGCGAGACGATGAGCCCGCTGTTGTCGAACCGCTCGTCCACCTGCAGGCGCAGGGCACCCTGGTTCTCGATCAGCCCCTGGTTGTCGAGCCGGCTGACCCGCAGGGTGCCGTCGGCGAGGTCGGCCAGCACGTCCTGGTTGATCAGTTCGTACAGGTCGATGTGGCGTTGTCCGCCGATCTGCTGGGTGCCCGTGGCATCGTGGCGGTAGCTGCCGTCACCCTGCAGGTAGAGCTCCCCGCCGGTGACCAGGCTGCCGTCCAGGATCAGCTGCGCCCCCGCGGCGGTGACCAGTGTCAGGTCGCCGGCGGCACGCAGGCTGCCGGTGCTGCGGATGTCGCCGGCGGCCGCGGCGATGCGCAGGTCCCCGCCGCTGTCGAGGCGGCGCCCGCTGTCGAGATCGGCCTGGATGGTCAGGTCCCGCCCGGCCGCCGTCTCGATGTCGGCCTGGGTGTTCAGTGTGCCGGCGGCGAGCGTCAGGTCGCGCTGCGAGACCACGCGGCAGGCCCCGTCGCCCGCCGCGCAGTGGAGGTTGATGGCCCCGCCCGCGCTGAGCTGCCCCGGACCATCGGTGATCTGCGCCGCCTCGCCGCTGATCTGCCAGGTGACATCGCCGGCGGCAACGGTGCTGCCGGTGGTGCGGATCCCGGCCCGGGCGTCGGTGGTGCCAACCGTGACGTCGCCGCCCCGCGCCTCGGCGCTGCCATAGGCGAGGTCGTCCTGCGCGGCCAGGTCGACGGCGCCGCCCGCCGTCACCGCGCCGGCCGTGAGCCGGCCCGACCGGCTGGTGGCGGCGACATCGCCATCCGCACGCAGCTGCGCCGCCTGCACATCCCCGTCGGCCGCGAGCACGACGTCGCCCGCCGCCTGGGTGAGGCCGTCGCTGGCGAGGTCCGCCCCGGCCGCCGTGGTGCCGATGCGCACATCGCCGGCCTGGCTGCGCGCATCGCGATACACGAGGCCCCCGGCGGCGGTGATCTCGATGTCGCCGCTGGCGAGCAGGTCGGTGGGCAGGCTGACGCCGGTACCCGCGTCCGTGGCCAGGATGAAGATCTGCCCGGCATGCATGGCACCGGCCGCGGAGGCATCGATGGCCACGCTCACGTCGCGCCCGCCGGCGGCCGGGTCGGGCTGCCAGGTGGTCGCGGCGCCATCGGCCACGGTCATCTCGCCCGCACCGGCGTACAGCTGCAGCTGGCCGCCGAGGGCCTCGACCAGGCCGTTCACGCTGGCCTGTCGGGTCAGCAGCGTGGTGATGTCGACATTCGAGGCATCCAGCCCGCCCGCGCCGATGACCAGCTGCGCGGTGTTGTTGCGGTCCACCGTCAGCCGAATGGTGGCACCATCCAGGGCATCCAGCCCGGGCACGGCGGTGCTCAGCAGCACCTCCTGCAGGCGCGTGCCGGCATCGCCCACCGCGGTGGGCGTGCGGATGAACCCGCAGCCGTCGCAGGTGATGCCGTTGGGGTTGGCGAGGATGTAGCGGGCGTTGTCGCCGAACAGCTCGGTGGTGCCGTTCAGGTCACTGCGGCGGTTGCTGGTGACTTCGTTGAGGATGATGCGGGCCGTGCCGTCGGCCAGGTTCGGGTTGGCGGACAGGGCGCCTGCAAGCGCAGAGCTGCCGTCCACCCGGGAGTTGTTGATGACTGCACCCTCGGTGCCGACACTGAAACGGTCGAAGGTGTTGTGCGAGACGCCGCCGGCAGACGGCCGGGCGATGTTGACCACCTCGGCGCCGCCGATGCGGTCCACCGTGGTGGCGGTGGTGCCGTCGGCCACGATGTCGGCATGCGCCAGGCCGCTGTGCAGCGTGACAGCACTGCAGAAGGCGGCGGCGAGGGCGAGGGGCGACTTGCGGAGTGCGGCCAGATCCATCTGGAGATACTTCCCTGGTTGTGTGTCTTGCGTCGGGTTTTATGCGTGCGCAACCGCAAAGGATACCAAAAATCTGCGTCGCTGCTAGAAGCATGTTTATAACACAGACTGTATCCTGGATTATTCAGCTTCACTCCCGATCAGCACGCCGATGCCCTCTTCACGTATCGTCGCCATGGCCTCTTCCAGCGCGGCGGCATCGGTGGGGAATTCATCGTCCCACACGGTCGAGTTGCCGTAGGCGTCAACGACTTCGAGGACCCAGCCTTCACTGCCGCCCCGGTAGATCTCCACGCGCACGGTATCCCCGCCTTCGGTGACATCCCGGCACAGGGGGCTCATTTCCAGTTCGAATTCCTCGTCCATCGCATGTCTCCGCTTGTGATTATTTCGCCTAGTCATCCACGTCCGGCTCGCGCACGGCAAGCCCCAGCACCAGTGCTGCGGCCAGCGCCAGGCCGCCGCCGTAGACGAAGGTCCAGACGGGATCGAGATCCCAGAGCAGGCCGGCGATCAGGGCGGCCGGCAGGGCGGCGAGACTGATCACCAGATAATAGAGACCGAGCACGCCGCCACGCTGCAGCTCGGGTGCCAGGTCGGCCACCAGCACGCGGCTGCTGGCCTCGACCAGGGCGTAGCTGATGCCGTAGAGCGCGAAGAGCATGACGTAGGCCGTGATGCCGTCGAGCAGCGCGAAGCCGAAGCTCACCAGGGCAAAGGAGAGATAGCCCGCCAGCACGACGCGCCGGCGCCCGATGCGATCGGACAGGCGTCCTGCCGGATAGGCGAAGACGGTGTAGGTGAGCTGGAAGAGCGCATACAGCAGGATGGGTATGGCGATGGCCAGGCGATCGTCGAATGCCGTGGCGCTGCGCAGGACGAAGAACATGTAGCTGAAATTGCCCAGGGCGAAGAGGCCCGAGGCGAGGAGTACCGGCCGCAGGCCGGCCGGCAGTGGACCGGTGGGCCAGGCAGCGGCCTTTTTCACGACCGTCGCCGGCTCCCGCACCCAGACCAGGGGCAGCACGGAGGCGAGCCCGAGCAGCCCCGCCAGCAGGAACAGCTGCGCGAAGCCCCAGTCCAGCCACCAGTAGAGGGCGAAGACGACCAGGGTGCCGATGAGGGCGCCGGCCGAATCCATGGCGCGATGCAGGCCGAAGCCGCGACCGCGCCGCTCGCGCGTGGTGGAGGCGGCCAGCAGGGCATCGCGCGGTGCGGCGCGCAGGCCCTTGCCCAGCCGCTCGCCCGAGCGCAGCGCGAGTACCTGCCCCCAGTACGCCGCGGCGGCGAGCCCAAGCTTGGCCAGCGCGGAGAGCAGATAGCCCACGAACACGAAGCCCTTGCGACGCCCGAGCCGATCCGACCAGTGGCCGGCAAGCCACTTGGTGAGGCTCGCGAGCGCGTCGCCAAGGCCCGCCACCAGCCCCACCGCCAGACCACCGCCGCCAAGCTGTACGATGAAGAGCGGCAGCAGGGGCAGGATCATCTTGCTGGAGGTGTCGTTGATGAAGCTCACCAGACCGAGCAGCAGCACGTTGCGCTGCGGGGTGTCCGGCTGTCTGTCTGCGTCCCTGTGCATGGCCGACCTCGCGCCGCCTTCAAACGGTCGCCGGCGTTCTGCCGCCGGCAAATGGACTCGCTTGCCTATTCAACCCATAGCACGTGCAGGCTGCGCGGGCCATGCGCGCCGAGCTGGATGGTCTGCTCCACGTCGGCGGTGCGCGACGGGCCGGTGATGAGATTGACGGTGCGGGGCCAGTCGCCGTCGCGGGCTCGCAGGCGCATCCAGGCATCCTCGAGATGACTGACGAGGTCGCCGGCATGGACGACCACGAGGTGGTGATCCGGCAGGAAATTGAGGCTGGTGGGATTCTCGGGCCCGGAGAGCAGCATCAGGCTGCCGGTCTCGGCGATGGCGCAGAAGGTGCGACTGACACAGAGCAGTTCGCCGCCATGGCTGCGGCCGAAGCGTGGCGAGAGCGCCGCGCCAGGCCAGTCCAGCGCCTGCAGTGACGGGGCGACGGCGATCGGTCCGGCGAGCTGGTGGTTGACGAGATAGCGCGCCACCTGCCCCGGCACCCCGGTCTCGTCCGACAGTATCTCCAGCGTGCCGGCCGCGGCCTCCAGCCGGGCACGGAAGACGTCGGGCAGGCTGCCCGGTGGCAGCTGCGGGCGCAGCATGGTCTCGCCGGCATCGCCCCGCAGGCGCAGGGCCAGGGTGTCGCGCGTGGCCGAAGACAGCTGGTCGCGGCCCAGGCCGCGACGAACCGCCGCGAGGATCTTCGCGCGGGCGTCGCTCATGTGCCCCGCCCCCTGCGGCGCCAGGCCGCCATGAAGGTCTCGCCCTGAGGTGCCGGCAGCACGCGCCCGCCGCGAAACCAGTCGCCGGCCAGGGGCATCGCGGTCAGGTAGCCGCGACGACCACCCAGCAGCCGCAGGAACCGTGCCTGCAGGGCCGTGACACGGTGGTAGAGCCGCGGCCGGCGCGCGAGCCAGCCCCAGACGGCCAGGCCCCAGCGCGCGCGCCGGGTGCCGATGTGATGCTGGAACTGGCGGTGTCGCAGGCTGCGCAAGAGGTCCGGCAACGGGATACGCACGGGACAGACCTCGGCGCAGCGACCGTTGAGGGTGCAGGCATTGGGCAGGTCCTTCGCCTCGCGCAGGCCGAGGGTGAGCGGCGTGAGCACGGAGCCCATGGGGCCGGGATACACCCAGCCGTAGGCATGACCGCCGATGGCGCCGTACACCGGGCAGTGGTTCATGCAGGCGCCGCAGCGGATGCAGCGCAGCATCTCGCGGAACTCGTCCTTGAGCATGGCACTGCGGCCATTATCCACCAGCACCACGTGGAACTGCTCCGGGCCGTCGAGATCGCCGGCGCGACGCGGCCCGGTGAAGAGCGTGGTGTAGCTGGTGATGGGCTGGCCGGTGGCGCTGCGCGCGAGCAGGCGCAAGAGTGTGGTGGCATCCTCCAGCGTGGGCACCACCTTTTCGATACCGGCGGTGACGATGTGCACCTTTGGCAAGGTATTGGTGAGGTCGCCATTGCCCTCGTTGGTGACGATGATGCCGGAACCGGTCTCGGCGATGAGGAAGTTGGCGCCGGTGATGCCAACGTCGGCCGCGAGGTACTTGTCGCGCAGCACCTGGCGCGCCTCGTTGACGATGTCCGGGATCTCGCTGAGCTTCTCGGTGAGCCCGTACTTCGCGTGGTGTTCGTGGAACAGCGTGGCGATCTGCTCGCGCGTCTTGTGCACGGCCGGCGCGATGATGTGGCTGGGCGGCTCCTTGGCGAGCTGGATGATGTATTCGCCGAGACCCGTCTCCACCACCTCCATGCCCGCGGCCTCCAGCGCCGCGTTCACGCCCACCTCCTCGCCCACCATGGACTTGCCCTTGGTGACGCTGCGCGCGCCCGCATCCTGGCAGATCGCCACCACGATGCGCTGGGCCTCCTCGGCCGTGGCGGCCCAGTGCACCTGCCCGCCCCGGTCGAGCACCTGCTGCTCGAACCGTTCCAGGTAATAGTCCAGATGTTCGTCCATGCCCAGATACTCGATGTCACGCCAGTCCGGTGCGATGACGTCCTGGGCCAGCAGGGCCTTGTCGATGGCCTTGACCGTGTGCCAACCCACGCCATAGAACGCCGCCACCTGCTTCAAGGGCAGCATCCGGGCCAGGCGCCCGATGGCCGCTTCCAGACGCCGGGTGACCCGCCGGTGGGGCGACAGCCAGTCCAGCGCTTCCAGGTGCGGACCACCGCAGTGCTCACACCACAATCGCCGGCGCGGCACGATCAGCACCACGTCCCAGTCCAGCATCGGCAAATCGCGGATACGCCGCAGAGTCGTGTCATGGACCGCATGGCTTCGCCGCCCGCACCGGGAACAGTGCATCGTCTTGCCGCGCGGCTCCAGCCGGATCAGCAGCTTGCCGCGCCCCATCCAGCCTTCGCCCGGCCGGTACGCCAGATCCGCGACCCGGTAGCCTATCCAACCACCCAGCTCGCTCAACGTGCGCTTGTCGAACATCGCCCCACACCCCCGTTGTCGTCACACGGCAACGGTACGGCGCTATCTCCAGGTGCTCAAGCTCCCCGGAGATCTACGATGAACCAAAAAGGTTGTCACACCCCGGTGCTGGCGCTCACGCGCCGAAATGCACCTCGGCCACCTGGCCGGGCTCGACAGTGGCATTCCCCTGCTCCAGAAACTCGATATCGTCGTCACTCTCAACGAGATCCAGGTCGGCCTGGCAGGTCAGGGCCGCCGTGTAGTCGCCTTCGGTCAAGAAGGCCACGTGATACTCATATTCGCCCGTCGCATCGTTCAGCGAAGGCAGCGCACTGGCCAGCGGTTCGTTGGCGCTGCCCACGTCATCGGGCTGGGCATCGTACCCCTCGAAGACGTACACCGCCGCCGAACACGCCGGATCGCTGGCAATCTCCATGGCCACCGTGCCCGCGATGCTGCCGACCTGGATGTTGTCCACCAGGCGCAGGGTCGGCCGCAGCGTATACGGGTTCCCCGACTGCCCCGGCTCCACCACGGACTTGCGCAGATCGAAGTCGATGGTGAAGCTTGCGTGCCCGT
>Ga0129302_1003284_pt1 | contig 11204 bp, 10 predicted proteins | sample BlaSprsedimmetaG_FD_94476 | JGI IMG/M metagenome (GOLD analysis project Ga0129302, IMG submission 94476) | Hot spring sediment bacterial and archeal communities from California, USA to study Microbial Dark Matter (Phase II) - Blank Spring... | ecosystem: Environmental > Aquatic > Thermal springs... | reverse complement strand
CCAATGGGCGTACGCCGGGCAGATGGCCCCGGAGCCCACTTTTCCGGCGGTGGAGCCAACACGGAAGATTGACTACATCCTGTACAGGCCGAAGGATCGCTGGCGCGTGGTCGAGACCCGCGTCATTGATGAGAAGGTCGCCTCGGATCATTGTCCGGTCTGGGCCGTGCTGGAGCTGCTTGCCGAACACTGATCCGCAAGCACGTAGTGCCACATTGTCTGTGGAGCACAGGCTCGTCCAGAGATTGAGTGCTGGTTTTCGGTTTCACGTCACCGTGTCGAAGGATTGACTCCGACTTGCAGGAGGACGACGCAGGGGGGACGCAGGTTTTCCAGGTGCAGGCGCTCGTCGGTCAGGTTGCCGATGACGGATGGCTCCAGGTCGTGGTCGGCGTCGACCCGCAGGATCGACCAGGGGCGAGGCCCCGTGGGCTCCAAGCCGCTCACATGGACGGTCGCCTCGGTTTCATCGCCGCCCAGGACCGCCAGCAACAGATTCAGTCGCGTGTTCGCCGCATTGGTGGCCGCGCAGACGGCGACGTGGCCGGGCCGGTCGTGTACGGCCTGGACGCGATGCGGCGTCTCGAGCAGGCGGGCAAAGGCGGCCATGGCGTACCAGGTCTTCTTGGGCGTGCCATAACGGTTGAACAGGCCGAAGAGATTCGTGTCGCCACTGTAGTAGTTGGCGACGTCGATGGGGCTGTCTTGCAGGTCGATCAGCACGGCCGTCAGAAACGCCGCCCCCTCGGGTCCACCCTGCCGGGCGAACCACCGCTGCCGGGCGGGGCCCTGGCTGGCCAGGCCAAGGGCTGACCAGTCCTCGTCCGGCAGATAGTTCCACTCGTTCAGGTGCAGTTCGGTCTTCTCAAAGCCGTTGGCATCGAGCCAGGCCCGGATCGCCCGCGCGCGGCGGCCGTACTCGAACGGGTCGGCCGAGTAGGTGTGCCACGAAAAGAAGTCCAGCGGTGCCGCGTGCTCCCTGCAATGCCGCAGAAACGCCTCCAAAAAGGGGCTGGGGATGAGCCGCCCATCCACGAATTGGCCCGGAGCCCCGACCGCGGGCCCGCCCACCCGCAGGTGCGGAAAGGCGGTCTTGATCCTCCTGGCGGCGACGGTGTACAGCCGATAGTAGTCCTCATCCGTACCCGTCCACATGTTGGGCCGATTCTCCGGCTCGTTCCAGATCTCCCAGTATGGGATGTCGTAGCGGTACCCATCGGCCCAGCCCTGCGTGTAGTGGCGGATGATCCCCATACAGACGGCCGCCCATTGGTCGGGGTCGGCGGGCGGGGCGACGTGGTGCTTGCGGCGGGTGTGCTCGATGCTCTCGCCGAGACGGTAGACCAGCTTGGCGCCCGTCCGCGTGGCCGCGGCGAGGTAGGCATCGGTCTTGGCAAAGCGGTAGCTCTCGGGCCGATCCGCCGGTTTGCTCATGTCGGGGAAGATCGTGTGCACGTCCACCAAGTCCGGGTCCGGCCACTGGCAATCATGCAGGCGGATGTGCGGGACGGCGATCCGGCGGTAGGATTCGGTCAGGTCGATCAGCCCGCCGAAGTCGAGCGGCCCGTTGTTGACACCGTGCAGCGGCCGCACCGCACCGATACGTCGCTGCATATCGACGCGGACAGTCAGACCCCACGTCCGCGACGCATTGAAGGAAAGCAGCCCGACCACAAGAACCAGAGGTCCAACAAGGTTCCTGGATGCCTTGATCACGTCGTACATGGTCGTCAACTCCTGTCGTTCAGGGGGATGCATCAATCCCACGAGTGTATGGCGCGGGGCGGGAGCGGGCAAGAAAAACGATTGACCGGACACGGCAACGGGCGTACAACCATCAGGCACAAAAAACAGCAAGGCGAGGGTGGAGTATGGACAGAGAGCAGGTCACAACGTGCCGGGATGAGGCGCGGCATCATCTGGTGAACGAGTTGCTACCGTTCTGGCTGACGCGGTGTCGCGATGAAAAGCACGGGGGGTTCATCACGCACTTCGACCAGGAGGGCAACGACACGGGTGAGGACACCAAGTCGCTTATCGCTCAGGCCCGTTGCACGTACACGTTCGCCTCGGCCCACCGCGCGGGCTACGGCGACGGCGCCTGCGGCGAGTTCGCGCGGCACGGGGTGGACTACCTGCTGGGCCGCCTGTGGGATGAGGCACACGGCGGCTTCTACTGGATGACCGACCGGACCGGCCACGTGACCGACGCCAAGAAGATTCTGTACGGTCAGAGCTTCGCGATCTACGCCCTGGCCGAGTACACGCTGGCCACGGACGATACCCGCGGCCTGCAGGCGGCTCAGCGGCTCTTCGAGCTGATCCAGACCCACGCGGCCGACACCCGCTATGGCGGGTACTTCGAGATGTTCGAGCGGGACTGGTCGCTGTGCGGCCGCGGGGCGGCCGGGGGCGACCGCAAGACGCTCGACGTGCACATGCACCTGATGGAGGCGTTTACCACGCTGTATGAGGCGTCCCGGCGGTCGGTGCATCGACGCAAGCTGATCGAGGTCATCGCCCTGCTCAACGATCGAATCCTGCACCCGGAGTACCGAACGGGCATTCCGCAGTTCTGGCCCGACTGGCGGGTCGCGCCGCAGATCAAGTTCGACGTCGTCTGGGGCTGGGACCGCTTTCCTGACGGCCAGCAGAAGGAGCACGCCACCGATAACACGGCCTACGGGCACAACGTGGAGCTGGCCTGGCTGCTGATGCACGCATTGGATGTGCTGGAGCTGCCGATCGACGAGCACGAGGAGACGATCCGCACGATGCTGCGGCACGCCGTGGACAACGGCATCGACCGGCGGTTCGGCGGGGTGTACGTCGAGGGGCCGCACGCGGGCGGCGTGTACGATCGCGAAAAGGAGTTCTGGCAGCAGGCCGAGGTGCTGATCGGGATGCTCGAAGCGGTCCTGCGTTTCGGGCCCGATCCGTTCTGGGAGGCGTACCTGAACGTGCACCGCTTCGTGTTCGACAAGGTGATCCACCACGCCGTCGGCGAATGGTGGCCGCTGCTCACCCGCGAGGGCCGGCCCATCTGGACGCACATGGCCCACGCGTGGAAAATCAACTACCACACGGTCCGCGCCATGATCCAGTGCATCCGTCGTCTGGAGGCCATCGCGCAGACGCTGTGACCACGCGATGACGATCAGGCGACTTCTTCAACCCGCCAATCTTCGTCAACCCACAGGCCGATGACCGTCAGGTCGGGGTAGCGGTCGCGGATGTATGCCAGCGTCCGAGCCAGTTGCTCTTCTTGCTCGGTCCGAGGCACCGGATTGCCGCCGCAGTCGTGATGGGCCACCACGGCGACGCTGCTCGATCCGTGGCACCGCATGGAAAGGTCCAGCCGGCTCATGATTGAATCGACCCGTGCTCGGTCGCGGCCCTCGGCCAGGATCTTGATCGGGCCCGGTTCGGTGATGGAATCGACGTACTCGGCGTTGCAGCGTCGCTGGAGGTAGGCAATGACGGGCAGTTGCACCCGCCCATCCATGCAGTTGATCACCGTACAGAATGCCATAGCTGGTCCTCACGCCGGGTTCCACGGCGATGGGTCTTGCGTCTGTTCACAAGAAACACATTATTATGGGTGCGGGAGGCGGTGCGGTCAATCTCGGAGGCGATGGTTTGGCGCCGGTGGAAAAGGTTGCATGGTATGGGCGTGGCGGCTAGAATCCGGTGGGTATTCGGGGGTGTCGCGGAGGCGGCGGATGAGCCCCTGAACGGGATGCAGGGAGACGGCGATGGTCAGGATGATACGGATCACGGCGGGGGCGGCTACGGTCGAGGCGGAGCTTCGGAAGACGCCGACGGCCAAGGCCATTGAGCGGGCCCTTCCGCTCACGGGCCGCGCGGATCGGTGGGGCGGCGAGATCTACTTCGAAATCCCCGTGACAGCCGAGTTGGAGGCCGACAGCCGGGAGGTGCTTTTGCCCGGTGAGATCGGCTATTGGCCCGAGGGGCGGTGCATGTGCATCTTCCTGGGGCCGACGCCCGCTTCGGAGGGTGAGGAGATCCGTCCGGCCTCGGCGGTCAACGTCTTCGGCCATCTGAAAGGGTCCTGGGAGGGGCTCAAGTCGGTGCCTGTGGGCACGGAGATTCGCGTCGAGCGGGCGGACAAGGGCGCATCCGGCGCCGGATCCGCGGCAGGGGTGGAACGGGCCGGAGTCGTGAGCGGGGTTCCGCGGGCCGACACGCTGATGGAGCCGGGCACCCCCGAAGGGGCTGAAGAAGCGCCCGAGGGAACGGTGGATCAAGGCGCTGGACCTGATGAGGTCGGCGGACCGGTGGACACAGAAACGGCTGAGTCGGCGGCCTATGTCCCCGTGGCGATTGAGCCGTCGGGAGCCGAGCCGGAGATTCGGCCATCCGTCGCGGAGATCGGCGAGCCGATAGAGTATCCGGCGGAGATGGACACCGAGGCGGCAGCGGGCCCGCCCGTGGGCAAGGTGCGGTTCGAGATGACGCGGCCGACGCTGTGGCTGTGCGTCGGGATAGGAGCGGTGATCGCCGTCGTGGCCTTCGCGCTGGGGCTGGCCGCCCGATGGGGCGATGGGGGCGTCAGCAATCTGCGGCAGGATGTCGAAGCCAACGCCGCCGCCCTGGAGGAGGTTCGTGAATCCGTTGGGGAACTGACCAAGTCCGTGCAGGAGCACGGCTCGCAGATCAACCGGCTGCGGCAGGCCGAACAGCAGATCGCCCAGCTCAGGCAGCAGGTCACGCCGCTGGACCGGCGGCTCGGTGTCGTGGAAAAGCAGGCCCAGGGTCTGGCCCTGCAATGGGTGTGTGACCCGCGAAGCGGACACTCCTACGCCGTGACGCCGCACGCCTTGCCGTGGCACGCGGCCAAAGCCTACGCCGAGCAGGTCGGGGCGCATCTGGTGACGATCACCAGCGAGGCCGAGAACGAATTCCTGGTAACGACGTTTGGCGAGGGCATAGAATACTGGATCGGCTTGAACGATGAGAAGGAGGAGGGCAAGTGGGTCTGGGTGACCGGCGAGCCGTTTGAGTACGCCAACTGGGCCCCGGGCGAACCGGACAACTACCGCCAGAAGCAGCACTTTGTCATCATCAACGACACCAAGCCCGACCGCGGACACTTTGAGCCGGGCAAATGGAACGACGTATTTGGCAATGAGGCGCATTTGGCGATTCTGGAGAAGGACCGCTGAGACCGTGATGGCGGATGACGGGGGCGGAAAGGAGGTTCAGTGTGGAGGGTGCAGGGGATCAATTCCAGCAGCAAACCCGGTATGAGCGGGGCCATGTCCCGCGGGATGATCGCGGTGCGTCGGCGGAACCGGCGCCGTACAAGACATACCCCCAGGCCCAGCGGGTCGATTTGCCGTTCGTGGGCGACATGGGCGGGCCCCGTTTGTATGAGCTGATCCGCCGTCGTCGTAGCGTGCGGGCCTATGCGGATCGGCCGATCAGTGCCGAGGTGCTGGCGTGGTTGCTGTGGGCCTCGGCGGGCATCACGCGTCGGCAACGCGGCTGGACGTTTCGCGCGGCGCCGTCGGCGGGGGCGCTGTATCCGATCGAAACGTACGTCTCGGTCCATCGCGTCGAGGGCATCGAGCCGGGGGTGTACCACTACGCCGTCCAGGAACACAAGCTCGAACGGCTCAAGGCCGGTTCGGCGGCGGGGGCCCTCAGCGCCGCGGCGCTGGATCAGCGGATGTGCGAACGGGCGGCGGTGGTCTTTATTTGGACCGCGGTCTTCGCCCGCACGACGTACAAGTATGGCCAGCGGGGCTACCGATACGTGTATATGGACGCCGGCCACGTCGGGCAGAATCTGGCGCTGGCGGCGACGGCGGCGGGCCTGGGCAGTTGCCCGATCGCCGCGTTGTACGATGACGAGTGCAACGCGATTGTGGGCGTGGACGGCACGACCGAGAGCGTGATCTACATGACGGCCGTGGGTCACGAGGCCTGATCGGCGGCGGGCGGGAGGACCTGTCATCGCAAAGACAGAGGACCATTCGGAAGGGATCGAGTCGCGGCTTCGGCTGGCGATGGCGGCCGGGGTCGGGCCGGTCGCGTACCGGCGGCTGGTGGCGCACTTCGGCTCGGCCGAGCGGGTGTTGGAGGCGTCGACCCACGAGTTGCAGAAGGTCAAGGGCATCGGCTCCAAGACCGCGGCGGGCATCCGGGCCGCACGGAACCTGGATGTGTCGCAGGAGTTGGCCGAGGCCAACCGGCTGGGCGTGTGGCTGGTGCACATCGACGATCCGCGGTACCCGGCGCCGCTGCGGGTGCTGGAGGATGCGCCGCCCGTGCTCTACGTCAAGGGGACGTTGGTGCGGGGCGACGCCCTGGCCGTGGCCATCGTCGGCTCGCGGCGGTGCAGCACCTATGGCCAGGAGCAGGCGTCCCGGTTCGCCCACCTGCTGGCCTCGGCGGGGTTCACGATTGTCAGCGGCATGGCCCGCGGCATCGACACCGCGGCTCATCGTGGCGCCCTGGCTGCCGGCGGTCGGACCATCGCCGTGCAGGGCTGCGGACTGGGCAACGTGTTCCCGGCCGAGAACGCCGAGCTGTTCGAGCGGATCGCCCAACAGGGGGCGTGTGTGAGCGAGCTGCCGTTGACGTATGAGGCGTTGGCGCAGAACTTCCCCGGCCGCAACCGGATCATCGCCGGTCTGTGCCTGGCGGTGCTCGTGGTCGAGGCCTCGGCGACCAGCGGGGCGTTGATCACGGCGCAGGCGGCGATCGACAACAACCGCGACGTGATGGCCGTGCCGGGCCGGATCGATTCGGGGTTCAGCCGGGGCTGCCACCGGCTCATCCGCGACGGGGCCCGGCTCGTGGAGAGCATCGAGGATATCATGGATCTGCTTGGACCCGTCGGACAGCCCCTGGCAGGGCCGGTGACCGAGCACGCCCGGCGCACCGATGTGGTGAATCAGGAGCCGCTGTTCGAGATGGCCCGGTTTAATCTAAGTGACGTTGAAAAAAAGGTTTATGAGGCGTTGGACGGCGAGCCGCGGCACGTGGAGGAGATCATCGCCGCCACCGATTCGGGGGCTGGGCAGGTCAGTTCGGCCTTGATCCAGCTACGCCTCAAGGGCCTGGTTCGCCAGCTTCCGGGCAACGTTTTCCTGCGGTAGGGGGCCTATTCATCCGCGCCGACGGCCCAGAATCGCCGCCAGCCCGCGCCGGGAAAAATTTTTCTGTTTGGGGGAGAACAAATCGACCGCTGATACGTCTAATAATACGGAGACTGATGAAAAGCGAATCGGGGGGTAAAAGAAGGGCACGCAATCATAAGCACTTGTTCATCACCCTCCTCCGGAGCCAGATTCTGGTTTTTTTGTACGGAATCTGGCTTTTTTTATGCCCATCCGTACCCGCCTGTGATTTCCTGGACGCTTGTGCGTTTTTCCCGGCGGTTCGGCGTTTCGGGCGTGGACGGGCGGCCGCCGGGGGTGTAGAATCCAGCCCTTTTCGGAACGGTCATCGGAAGGGATGCGTATGCAGGTCGAGTCATTCGTGCTGGGGCCCTTTGAGACGAATGCGTTCGTCGTTCGCCGTGACGTCTCATCGACGGCGTGTGTGGTCATTGACGCCGGGATCTCGGCCGGGCCGCTCGTGGCGTACCTGGAGCGGCAGGACCTGCGGCCCGAGGCGGTCCTGCTCACGCATGGCCACGCCGACCATATCGAGGGCGTGCGGCTGATCCGCAAGCACTTTCCCGATGTGGAGGTCGTGATTCACAAGGCCGACGCCGTGCTCTTGGGCGACCCGACGGCGAACGTCTCGGCCCTGGTGGGTGCGCCGCTGACGGTCGAGCCGGCCGATGTCACGCTCGATGGGGAGGGGCCCATCGGCTACGCGGGCCTGACGTTTCACGTGCTGCATACCCCCGGCCACACGCCCGGCGGCGTGTGTTATTATTGTTCCGAGCAGAACGTCGTCTTCGTCGGTGACACGCTGTTCGCCGGCAGCATCGGGCGGACGGATTTCCCCGGCGGCAGCGAGAATCAATTGTTGGACAGCATTCGTCGAAAGCTCTCCACGCTGCCGGAGGACACGGTCGTCTACAGTGGCCACGGTCCCCAGACGACCATCGGCTGCGAGAAGCGGCATAATCCATTCCTGCGCGGGGCGTGACCGGCGGCGACGGATGATGCGGAGGCCCGATGGCTTATCGCATCAGGCCCGTCCAATCGCACGACTCCAGCGCCGTGACGACCGTCCGGCCCAGGCGACCGCTTTCCACGTGCGACGCCGGATCGCGGGGTACAACCGCGAGGATTCGCGTGCGGCCCCACTCGCGGAGGACATCGCAAACGGTTTCCTCGGCGATGGAGGCGCTGGCCGCGTCATAGCCGTTGACAACCAACCCCGCGATGGCCAGGCCCGCCCCCCGCACGGCATCCAGAGTCAGCAGCGTGTGGTTGATCGTGCCCAGGTTTGGCCGCGTCACGACGACGACCGGCAGGCCGAACGCCCGCATCAGGTCCAGCTCGTCGAGGCCTTCCGAGATCGGGACCCGAACGCCGCCAATGCCCTCGACCAGCACGCACTCGCTGGACCGAGCCAGGTGCTTGTACGCCAGCGCGATCGCCTCAAGATCGACCGTGCGGTGTTCACGGGGCTCGCAGACGATAGGCGCCGCGGGGATGGCGTACCCGACCGGGTTGATGACCGACAGCGGCTGATCGCTGTCGGCACAATGGGCCAGGAATTCCGCATCGCCGCTGACCAGGCCCTCGCGTTCGTGGCGGCAGCCGGTGGCGACGGGCTTGAAGACGCCGACCTTGACGCCCCGCTCGACCAGTACCCGCGCGATTCCTCCGGCCACAAGCGTCTTGCCGACCTCGGTATCGGTGCCGGCGATGAACAGGCCGCGCGCTTTGGGCAGATCGAGCGAACGGCCCATCAGATGTCCCTCACCAAACGCGGCAGGTCCTTGGCGAGCGTTTCTTCGACGATGGCCAGGAGACGGTCCAGCGTCGGCAGGTCGATCGCGATCGGCGGCATGAGAACGATCACGTCGCTCAAGGGGCGCAGCATGACGCCCTTGGGTCGCATGGCCTCGCACACGCGGGCGCCGAGGCGCCTTTCATAGGGGAAGCCCTCCCGCGTGGCCTTGTCGCGGACGATCTCGACGCCGGCCATCAACCCGCACTGTCGGACGTCGCCGACGTATTCAAGCTTGCTCAGCCGCCGCAGAGCCTGCGCGATTCGTTCGATCTTGGGCCCCAGCGACGCGATCAGGCTCGTGCTGTCAAACAGGTCCAGCGACGCCAGGGCCGCCGCGCAGCCCAGGGCGTTGCCCGTGTAGGTGTGGCCGTGGTAGAAGGTCTTATGTTCGTGGGCCTCGCCAAGGAAGGCGTCGAAGACCTCCTGCGTGGTCAGCGTTGCCGCCAACGGCAGATACCCGCCCGTCAGGCCCTTGGCCAGGCACATCAGGTCCGGGCAGACGCCCTCGTGTTCACAGGCGAACATCCGGCCGGTGCGGCCGAACCCCGTGGCGACCTCGTCGACGATCAGCAGTACGTCATATCGCCGCGTCAACTTGCGGACGGCCTTGAGAAAGCCGGCAGGATGCACGAGCATCCCCCCGGCGCCCTGGACCAGCGGCTCGACCACCACCGCCGCGATGCGTTCGGCCCGCGTTTTCAGAACCGCCTCCATCCGCTCCAGGCTGAACCGCAGGCATTCGTCGGTCGTGCCGTCGAAACGGTACGGGTGCGGACCGGGCACAAAGTGTGTTTTGAACAGCAGCGGCCCGAAGATACTGTGAAACAGCGGCATCCCCCCCAGGCTCACCGAGCCGATGGTGTCGCCGTGGTACGAATCGCTCAGGGCGATGAACTCCGAACGGTCGCGGCCTTGGTTGTGCCAGAACTGGTAGGCCATCTTCAGGGCGATCTCCACGGCGGTGGCGCCGCTGTCCGAATAGAAGACCTTCGCCAGGCCCCGTGGGACGATCCGGACAAGCCGCTCGGCCAGCTCCGCCGAGCGGCTCTGCGCCAGACCCAGCAAGGTGCTGTGGGCAATGCGGTCGAGCTGCTCGTGGATGGCCCGGTCAATGGCCGCCACCCGGTGGCCGTGCACGTTGCACCACAGCGAGCTGACGCCGTCGATGTAGCGGCGGCCCTCCGTGTCGATCAGGGTGAATCCCTCGCCGGCCTCGATCACCACCGGCTCGTCGGCCAGCCAGTCCTTCATCGGCGTGAACGGATGCCAGACGAAGTCCTTGTCCGTTCGCGCGAGTCGTTTGGTCCGCGGCTTCATGGTGCGGGCTGATCCTTCTCCGGCTCGCTCGACGCGGAGCGGTTGAGGACGATCGGCTCGCCGAAGCCGTCCTTCGTCTTGGCGCACCGCACGACGAACTTCTGCAGATCAGCGGTGCCCGCGGTAAGCACCACACCGTCGCCGTCATCGGGCCGCTCGTGCCTGACGAGCGTCGGATCGGCCTTGAGCATCTTGTCCACCGCCGTGGGGTTCATCACGTGCAGCTTCAAGGTGTCGCCCTGGCGCTGCACGCGCCAGAGTGTGTGAGCCGGCACCAAGTGGAGTGCATACAGGTCGGTCATGTCGGGTCTGTCTTTTGTGCTTGGATACAGGTCCATAAACAGCAGATCACCCAGCCGGACCAGGTGGGCCTCAAAACGCCCGCTCTTGCCGTCCTTCTCGGCGACCTGTACCTTGTAGCCGTCTTCGTTCGCCTCGAAGGTCCAGGTGGTCTCGTCGTCCTCCTGGACCCACCGCCCCGGCAGGCCGTCATCGGATACGGTCGTTTGCTTGTCGTACAGGCGGTGCAGTGACGGCACACAACCCGAAAGGAACATTGCCGCCAGACAGATCGCGATAGCCTTTGTTCTCATCTTTGTTCTCCTTGCCCGATCCCCTTTTTTCGATGTGGTCCCTGCCTATCACACTATACCCGATGCACCGGGCCAAACCAAGTCCGAGCGGATTTGGGTTGCAAACAGGCCGCCACGGCGCGATGATGGAGTTATGGTTTCGTACGATGAGCAAAACGCGCTCAAGGCGGCCCGCGAGATCATGATCCACGACCACCTTCAGGCCCGCGGTATCACGGATTCGCGGGTTTTGGAGGCCATGCGCCAGATCAGCCGGGATGCCTTCGTCGGCCCGCAGTACACCGCGCACGCCTACGAGGATCGGCCCTTGCCCATTGGCATGGGCCAGACGATCAGCCAGCCGTACAT
>Ga0129302_1003275_pt1 | contig 11219 bp, 10 predicted proteins | sample BlaSprsedimmetaG_FD_94476 | JGI IMG/M metagenome (GOLD analysis project Ga0129302, IMG submission 94476) | Hot spring sediment bacterial and archeal communities from California, USA to study Microbial Dark Matter (Phase II) - Blank Spring... | ecosystem: Environmental > Aquatic > Thermal springs... | reverse complement strand
GATGCCCGTATTGCCGCTGGTCGGCTCGACAATGATCGAATCCCGCCGCAGCTTGCCGTCCCGCTCGGCGCCCTCGAGCATCGCCAGGGCCACGCGATCCTTGATACTCCCGCCGGGGTTGAGAAACTCGGCCTTGGCGCACACGCCGTACCCCTTGAGATGAAGTAGCGGGGTGTTGCCAATCAAATCCAGAATGTTATCCGTCAGCATTGAACCACCCCCATGAGACGGTTACTGCGAGCAGATACGGAACCAACTCTGGAGAACGCCTCGCAGCTTGTTGAAGGCTTTATCCTCGCAGCGTCGAAATGACACACGCTCGGCCAAGTCACGATAAATGGCCGATGACCGTGGCCTGCGGCAATAATACAGAACAGCCTCCAAGGCCTCCTTGGGTCGACTTGGCTTGGATTGTCCCACATCGAGATACCCCTCATTCCGCAGCCACTGCCGCAGACGAACGCCAGGCTCACGCCATCCCACGACTTCATCGACATGGGGTGAATCGCTCCAGACCCAGGCTTCGAGTTCAGGGTCAATCACCACCACGGCCACCCGACCCGACCAATCACTTTTGCGTAGTTGCTCCTCCAGGTCGTTCTCGATCTGTTTTCGTGGTCGGTCATCGCCGCACCCCTCTCGGTCAAACATCAGGAGAGCATGGTGGTACTGAAAGCGAAAAGGTGATAGAAACTCGGGTCCTCCATCCCGACACCCGGGATCGCGCTCGGGATGGACGAAGATGTCGTAGGACAGTCTTCGAATCCCCAAGGCCTTCGGTCGAGACAACAGCCCTTCCATGGCGCCCTGCATTTGGCCATCGGCCACGAGCACCAGAAGGTCTTTATCAGGCCCCTTGGTCATCCGAGAACCCCACTGGCAAACAAAACATCCAGATTAGGGCGCCCCCTCCAATCCCGTAAGGCTGGATGCTGATCTCCCCGAACGATATCGGTGGCCCCGGAATTGGCCTGTTTGAAACACAAAACCTGCTCAGGCCGGGCAAGGCTCAACAGCACGGTTGAGTGGGTGGCCAGAAGCACCTGTGCGTCATAGACAGATGATAGAGAGTGAAAGACCGCTTCCATCGCGCTGGGATGAATCCCATTCTCCGGCTCCTCAACGAGGTAGATGCCGCCGATCCCCTCCATGTAAGCCGGGAGTGTCAGCGCCAGGAGACGTAACGTACCATCCGATGTCATCCACGAGGGGACTTCCAGATCATGCGCGTAGCACAGCTTCAGATAACAATGGCGGTCGTCCTCGCGCACCACGGTCTTTACATCATGGATCCCGGGAAGGGCCGTTTGAAGATGTTGAATCCACTGGTTAAACTTCGGTGGGCAGGCTTCTCGTAGGGATCGGATCACCCACGGCAGGTTCGAACCATCTGGTTTGAATCCCCTGCGCAACAGGGGAGGACTCGCCTTTCGTAACTCCATGCTGTTCAGAACCAGATTCTCCACGCCCTCCGACAACAGCGCCTTGAACCATGTACACACAGGAAATTTTGACTCGTCTTCATGGAGATTTCCCAATACAGACTTGGAAGGTCCAAGACGAACTGATGGATACCAGCCCTTTCCCGACTCCGTTTCAACTTCGCTGTAGAAATGGTCACTCCCCTCCGTCTTGGACAAGACGGTGCGCTGATCCTTTCTGCGTTGAGCCATGATGGTGTCGGGGGCCGAGGGCTCTATCGGAAACAACAGCGGCCCACGAGACACTGACTCCAATCGCTTGAGGGAAGCGCGTTCCTCCAAGATGGCCGGCGCTTCGGATGTCTCGTCCAGGCCGACTCGGACTTCATAACGAAGGACGTCGTAATCACTTCTGTGCAATTGCCTCCGGCGAAGCTGTGGGATTTCGGCTTCAACCGCCAATTCAAAAGAGTGCCCCTCACGTCCCCACACCAAATCCCGAAAGTCCGCAGTTCGGTCTTCGATGGCCCTTTCCAATCCATCGCTGACCATCTTGCCCAGAAAGCTCAAGACATCTAAAAACGTGGTCTTACCGCTGGCATTAGGTCCGACAAGTATATGGAACCGATCAAGAGGCTGATGAACATACCTCAAGCACCGATAGTTCAAAGCCTCAATGAGTCGAATCATGGTCGTCTGCCTTCATCGCATACAGGTTCACCCTGAAACCCGGCGGGCGATGCCGCCGGTACCACAAGCTAGCGAGATTATACGAACGCCAAGCAACACCGTCCAGAACCCGCCACCGCGATCCGCGACTTCCAGGCGTTCCCGACTCACCGAGGTTCACCGCTGGGCTAATCTGGAACCGGCAGTTCACCAATCGCCGACGGAGATATGGGCGAGGCTCTGTTGCAGGCGCACTAGGCGATCCGGCTCATCGGCGGCGAGGTCGGTCTGTTCGTAGGGGTCCTCGGCCAGGTTGTACAGCTCCGTCTTGCCGTTGTTGAAGACGATCAGCTTCCAGTCGCCCTGCCGCAGCGCCCGGGCGTTGGGGGTCTTCCAATAGAGGGTGCGTTCGACGGCCGGCCCGGACCGCCCCTGCAAAGCAGGCCGGATGTTCCGCCCGTCCCACCGCATATCGCCCTGCGGCTCGACGCCGACCACCGTCGCCAGCGTGGGCATCCAATCCACGATGTGCATCGGGGCGTCGCAGCGGCCGCCAGGCAGATGCCCCGGCCACCGGATAATCGCCGGCACGCGGATCCCCCCTTCGTAGACGTCGCCCTTCCAGCCGCGCCAGGGCCGGTTGTCGCCCAGAACGGTGTGGGATTTGTCGGCATACCGCCCGTGGTACTGTGTCGCGCTGTGCCAACTCTTTTGGCCGCCGTTGTCGCTGACGAACAGGACCAGGGTATCCTCCCGCCGGTCGGTCCGATCCAGCGCATCGAGGATCCGGCCGATTCCGTCATCCATATGGCTGACGGAGGCCGCGTACCACCGCCGCGAGACGGGTTCGACGTCGAGATACAGGTCCAGCCATCGCTGCGGCTCATCCAGCGGAAAATGTGGCACGCTGTAGGCCACGTACAGGAAGAACGGCTCCTGGCGCGGGGTCTCGATCACGCGGACGGCCTCGGCCGTAATCAGATCCGTCGCGTGGCCTTCCTCCTCCAGCAACTCATCATTGCGATGCCACGAGGCCTCGCCGGTCTTGTAGTGGTGTGTGTACGGATCGATCTGCCCGTGGAAGTAGCCGTACGACTCATCGAAACCGTACTTGCGCGGCGTCTCATCGGGCGGCGACCCCATGTGCCACTTGCCGCTGATCGCCGTGTGATACCCCGCCCGCTTGAGCAGTGCCGGCAACGTCAGGGTGTCATCATGGAAGATCTTGCCGTAAGCCGGGGCCGTCACACCGAAGCGGCTCGGATAGCGCCCCGTGATCAGGCCCACCCGCGTCGGCGTGCACGTCGGCGTGACGTAGTGCTGTTCAAGTCGCAGACCCTGCCGCGACAGTCGGTCGATATGGGGCGTTTTGATGGCCGAGCCGTGATAGCCGACATCCGCCCAGCCCAAGTCGTCGGCCAGAATCACGACGATGTTCGGCGGCCGCTTATCCGGAGCATCCCCACCCGCCGATACCGCACAACCCACCAGACCCGCCGCCGCGCACCCGCCGAGTCCTTGCAGAAACGCCCGCCGTGTCACAAGCCCATTGTCCATATCCCGCTCCCCCGGACGCGTCGGCGGTCTTTCACCGCCACCACATGTCATACCGCATTCGCACGTTAATACTCTCATTGACGGCCTGCTCGATCTCGCGGCGGGTCAGCTCATCCTGGTCGATCTCCATCCGGATCAGGCTACCGTACTGGAAGATGAGCCTGTAAGGCTCGGTCCGGCGGAACCAGTCCTCCGTGCCGCAGTTGACGGTGAGATCGCAGCCGTATTCGACACGATCGCTCTCCTCCGCCAACCATCGCAGACCCTCAATCCGCGCCCTGGCCTGTTCGATACTCATGCCCAGATGCACCTGCTCGCGACAGGTGTACTGCACGCAGCCGCCGGACAGAATCATCGGCCACACCAGCCAGGCCCATTTTTTCATGGCCGTCCCCTTCCCGGCACAACCGACATCTCGTTTTGCCGATTCCTAAAGAATGATAAAGGGCCCGGCACCGGGATGCAACAGCCCGTCGAGCGTGACGTGCGGTCAGCGCTTTTGCGTTGCATCCGATCCAGGGCTCTGCGAGAATCGCCGAAAATGAAACGAATACAGCGAGCCTGCTCCGAACAGGACAGAAGACGCCCATGCCCACAGAAATCGAAGCCAAGGTTGCGGTCGAAGCCCTGGAGCCGATCGCCGAGCGGCTGACTCGGCTGGGGGCCCAGCCCCACGGGGCGGCCCGACAGCGGGACACGTTCTTCGCGGATGCCCAAGGCCGGCTGATCGAGGCCGGATATGGCCTGCGGATCCGCCGGCAGACCGGAGGCGGGGCATCCAAGGCCCTGTTGACGCTCAAGGGCCCCAAGGCACCGTCCCGTTACAAAGTCCGCCCGGAAACCGAGGTCGAAATCGCCGATCCCGAGGCGATGGAGGCCATTCTTGAACAGTTGGGCTACCGGCGGCTGCTGGTGATTGAGAAGGACCGCGATACCTGGCACCTGGACGGCTGCGAGGTCTGCCTGGACCGCGTCGCCCGGTTGGGCACCTTCGTGGAGGTCGAGGGCCCCGACGAGCACGCGATCCGGCGGGTCCTCGTTCGGCTGAGGCTGGACGGCCTGGAACCCATCCGCGCGGGCTACGCCCGGTTGGTCCGAGAACACCTGGACCGGACGGATTCCGGAAAGCGCGAAGCGGTTTTTGACGATGAGTGAAGATGTCCCGCTCGATGCACCGGAGAACAGGCTGTGAATCCAGACGACGGTTACATTGCGTTGATCATCAACCCCAAAAGCGGGTCGAGCAGCAACAAGGCCATGGTCGGCGAGTTCCGCGAGTACCTGAAGGATCGGGGGTTCAGCGTCCGCACGCACCTGACGCAGTCGCTCACGCACGCCGGCGAGTTGGCCGCCCGGGCCGCCACCGAGTCCGAATGCATGCTCATCGCGGCGGCGGGGGGTGACGGCACCATCCGCGAGGTGGCCCACAGGCTCGAGGGACGTTCCACCCCCCTGCTGGTCATCCCCACCGGGACCGAGAACCTCCTGGGCAATGAGTTGGGCTTTGATCTAAAGACCAAGACGCTCGTTCGTACCTTCGAGGGTGGCGTCGTGCGGGCCCTGGACTTGGGGCGGGCCAACGGGCGGTGCTTCACCAGCATCTGCGGTTTCGGCTTCGACGGCACCGTCGTCAGGATCGTCAACGAGAAACGCAAGGGGCATATCAATCACCTGGACTACTTCTGGCCGTTGTGGCAGACCTTCTGGGGCCACCGTTTCCCCCGGTTCGAGATCGAGATCGACGGCGAGGAGACCCTCGACGGCCACGGCATGCTGTTCGTGGGCAATATCTCCCGCTACGCCATCGGGCTGCAGTTGCTGCACTACGCCGATTACAGCGATGGGCTGCTCGACCTGTGCTTCTATAAGTGCCGCGGCCACGTGCACCTGCTCAAACACGCGGCCCTGACCGTGCTCAAACGCCACGCGGATCGACCGGATGTGATCTACCGCAAGTGCCGCACCATCCGCGTCCGCTCATCCGATGCCTGGGTCAACACGGAGATCGACGGCGACCCGGGCCCGGCCCTGCCCATCGACATCGAGGTCGTCCCCCAAGCCGTCCGCGTCCTGGTGCCGCCCGGCGCCAAACCGGCGGGCATCCGCACCCGCCTGCTGCGCATGCTGAGCTGATTTCGGTTGACCGACGGCGATGCGGCGCGGAGAATCCTGGCGCGGGGACCGATCCGAGTTGATCCCGCGACAGGGAATCCTGGAATGGAGAAACGAGCGTGCTTTCTATCGGTCGGGTCACTATAGAGCCCGGCGGCGGGCTGTTTGTCATCGCCGGGCCCTGCGTCATCGAGAGCCGCGACCTGTGTCTGGACGTGGCCGGGCGGCTGGTGGAGGTCGCCCACGCAACCGGTGTGCCCATCTTCTTCAAGGCCAGCTTCGACAAGGCCAACCGTTCGAGTGCCGGTAGTTTCCGCGGGCCCGGTCTGGTCGAGGGGCTCAAGGTCCTGGCCGAGGTCAAGGAGCGATCGGGCCTGCCCGTCGTCACCGATGTACACCTGCCCGAACAGGCCTCGGAAGCGGCCACGGTCGTCGATTGCTTGCAGGTGCCGGCGTTTTTGTGCCGCCAGACCGATCTGCTCGTGGCCTGCGGCGAAACCGGCAGACCCGTGAACATCAAGAAGGGCCAGTTCGTCTCGCCGGAGGAGATGGCCAACGCCGTGGACAAGGTCCGGGCGACCGGCAATAACCAGGTGTTGCTCACCGAGCGGGGCACGTTTTTCGGCTATCAGCGGCTGGTCAACGACATGACGGCGATCCCGGCGATGCAGGCGTTGGGCTGCCCGGTGGTGTTCGACGCCACGCACAGTACGCAGCGGCCCGGCGGCCTGGGACACGCCAGCGGCGGCCAGCGCGATCTGGCGCCGATCCTGGCGCGGGCGGCGGTGGCCGCCGGCGCCGATGGGCTGTTCATCGAAACCCATCCCGACCCCGAGCGGGCCCGCTGCGATGCGGCGTGCATGATGCCCCTGGACTGGTTGCCGGATGTAATTCGCACGTGTAAAGCCATTTACGACCTGGTCAAGCAAGGGGAGCCGTCGTGAGCCGCGAGAAGTACCTGTTCGGCCCCGTCCCCTCCCGGCGGCTGGGTTTGAGCCTGGGGGTGGATATCACCCCCCTCAAGACCTGCACGCAGAACTGCGTGTACTGCCAGTTAGGCGTGCACGCGGCCCAGCAGATCGAGCGGGGCGTATTCGTGCCGACACAGGCGGTGCTGGACGAGATCCGAGCCCGGTTGAAGGCCGGCCTGAACGCCGATCACATCACCTTCAGCGGCTCGGGCGAGCCGACCCTGCACCGCGATCTCGGCCGCATGATCCGCTCCGTCCATGAGATGACCGATATCCCCGTGGCCGTCATCACCAACGGCACGCTGCTGAGCGACCCGGCCGTGCGGGCCGACTGCGCACAGGCCGACGTCGTGCTGCCGTCACTGGATGCGGGGGACGAGGCCACGTTTCGCCGGATCAACCAGCCGCATTCCTCGATCACGTTCGACGGCTTTGTGGACGGGCTGTGCCGCTTCCGCCGGGAGTACCGGGGGCCGATTTGGCTGGAGGTCTTCCTGATCGAGCCGATCAACACCAGCGATGAGCAGATCGAGAAGATCGCCCGACTCATCGAGCGGATCGGGCCGGACCGGGTGGACCTGAACACGGCCGTCCGGCCCACCACGGAGCCCGATGTTCACATGGTCGACCCGGACCGTATGGCGCAAATCGCCGCGGCCCTCGGCCCCCGCGCCCAGGTCGTGGTCGATTTCGACCGCCCGGCCCCCAGTCGCTCCGAGGCCGCCCTGCTTGACCGTGTGCTGGACGTGCTGCGACGGCGGCCGTGCACCGCCCACGACTTGGCGGCCTCCCTGGGGGCGCCCTACGCGGAGGTGCTCAAGGCCCTGCAGCGTCTCGAAGGCCAGGACCGCATCGAGCGCCGCGCGCGGGGTTCGGCGACGTACTTCCAGGCCCGATAGCCCCCGGCAATCGAACGTCCGCCACCGACACGCCTGACGCGCCGACCGCCCCGAAAACGGGCGGACGTTATGGGACGTTTCTTCGGAGAACCAATCCCGGCCCGTATCGCGCGCCGGTTATCCACACCCGATAACACGCCTTGCCAACCCTGATATCGGCCCTGCGGTCTCCGTGTCCGGAGAAAGCCGAAGGGACCGAGAAAAAACCTTAAAAAACCGCTTCAGCGAGCGCGAAACAGCCCGATAAAAAGCTATGGACATGTTGGCTTGGCGGGATGAACCACGAGTGCGTGTGGAATGAACGGCGACCGAAAACAACTCGTTCTGAACAAGGGCCAGGAGAAGTACATCTTCCGTTACGACGCCGGCGACGAGGCGGATCTGTTGGATTGCCTCGTGCACCAGGCCACCGATGAACGGACGAGTTTTGACTGGTTCGACGCGGCCGTGCTGAGTTTCAAGCTGACGCAGTCGCTCATCGGCGAAGCCGACCGCCTGCTGTGCAAGGACCTGCCCGACCCGCTGCAATCCTTCCCGGATGAGTCCTGAGGTCGGCCATGGACAAGGATGAGAATACGGATCGCTTCGGATACCACAAGAAGCTGAAGGGTCAACCATGAAAGATTGTGCCATTACCCAAGAGTTTTTGAGCTACCTGAAGTATGAGAAGCACTTCTCGGACCACACCGCCAAGTGCTATGGGGCGGACCTGGAGCAGTTCACGGACTGGCTGCTGGGGCACAATCAAAACGAGCCGGCGCCGTCCGGGGCGAGCCTGGAAGGCAGCGGCGCGGCCACGGCCGTGGCGACCCAGACGCAGACGAACCTGGAGCAGCGCATCCTTCAGGTCGACACGGACACGATCCGGGCGTTTCTCGTGTTCCTGAACGACAAGCAGTACTCCAAGTCGACGACGGCCCGCAAGCTGGCGACGCTGCGCAGCTTCTACAAGTTCCTCGTGCGCCGCAACTACCTGACGAGCAACCCCGTGGCGGTGGTCAAGACGCCGCGGCAGGACAAGAAGCTGCCGCGCTACCTCGAGTATACGGAGGTGCAGCGTCTGCTCAACACGCCGCCGTCGGACACGTGGCTGGGCGCCCGCGACCGGGCCATCCTGGAAACATTGTACAGCACGGGCATGCGGGTCAGCGAGATCGTCGCCCTGAACATGGACGACGTGGATTTTCTCGGCGAGGTCATCCACATCCGCGGCAAGGGCAAGAAGGAGCGCATCAGCCCCATCGGCTCCAGCGCCCTGCAGGCGATTCAGCGTTACATTGAGCTGCGCAACCGCCGGATGCAGCACGACAGCCACTTCGACGGCAAGGTCCTGTTCGCCAACAAGCACGGCAAGCGGCTGAGCACCCGCAGCGTGCGGCGCAAGATGGACAAGTACCTGCGTCAGGCCGGGCTCGACCCGGCGATCAGCCCGCACACCCTGCGACACAGCTTCGCCACGCACATGCTCAACAACGGCGCGGACCTGCGCAGCGTGCAGGAGCTCCTGGGACACCAGTCGCTGTCCACCACGCAGATCTACACCCACGTGACGACCGCCAAGATGAAGGAGGTCTACGATCAGGCCCATCCGCGGGACGGCATGGGCCCGGACTCGTCCTACTGACCTTCGCCAGCGCCTTCCACGGCCCGTTGATTTCGACGGGCCGTTTTTTTTCACGCGGCGGACACTGAAGCGTCGAGGAACGTCGTTCGGTGATCCCGAATGGAGGGAGTCAACCCCGCTGTGATTCGGTGCCGGCGGCGGACAAGACCCGTGTCTGGTCGTCGGCCCCGACCGGTTCGGACGTGGGCAGCGTGAAGTAGAAGCGGCACCCCTGCGCCGGGGCACTCTCGACCCAGATTCGCCCGCCGTGCATCTCGACCAGGCTCTTGGCGATCGCCAGGCCCAGCCCCGTGCCGTGTTCGCCCGCTCCGGCGATCTTGTGCATTTGCACGAAGCGGTCGAAGATGCGCTCCATGTCGTCGCGGCTCAGGCCGGGACCATCGTCTTTGACCATGAACTCGACCTCTTCGTCCACCTGCCGCGCGGCGACCTCCACGTGGCAGTTGACGGGAATGAACTTAATCGCGTTGCCCACCAGATTGGTCAGCACCTGAATGACGCGATCCCGGTCGCCGAACACCGGCATATCCCGCCGGGGCAGTCGGCCTTCCATCTCGATGCCCTTGGCCTCGGCCAGGGGACCCAGTGAGGCGATCACCTCCTCGACGAGGGATCGCACTGACAGGCTCTCGCGTTCAAGCCGCAGCGTGCCCGACTCGATCTTCGAGATATCCAGGAAGTCGCCGATGATCCGGCTGAGCCGGTCGATGCTCCGGTCGGCCATCTCCAGGCTGGCGTACAGTTTCGGGCTGACCTTGCCCATCACGCCGGCCATGGCGTTGGAGATCGTGTTCTTGAAGATGCACAGCGGCGTCCGCAGCTCGTGCGAGACGGTGGAGACGAATTCGCTCTTGAGCCGGTCGTGCTCGCGAAGCGCGGCGTTGATGCGAAGCAGCTCCTGGTGGGCCCGCCGCACCTCCGTCACGTCCCGGGCGTACAGATTGACGTAGCCCGCCTCCCGGATGGACGCAAAGACGATGCTGAAGATGTGGTCTTTGCACTGCACCTCCACGCAGCGATGCGAACCGGTGCCCTGGATCGTCCGCGTAATTGTCAACAGATCATCGGGTAACAAATGTCCCGGCTCGCGGCCCCAGAGATGCAGCAACGGGGCACTGGCTTTGTTGGCGTAGCGGATCCGCCCCTCGCCGTCCACCCGCAGCACGGGATTCGGGTTCTCATCGGGAAATCGGGCCAACTGCCGGATTTCCTCCTCCTTGCGGCGATGCTCGGTCATGTCGAGCATCAGGCCGTCCCACTGCGTTTGGCCGTCCGGCGTGCGGGCCGGCTGGGCCACGCACTGGAACAGGCGGCTCTCGCCGCAGAAGCGGCCCGTGGCCCACCATTGCCACGGGCAGAGCCGTTCGGCCGAATCCGCCATGCCCTGCAGGATCTCCGTGCGGTCCTCGGCGGTGAAGTGGTCGAACAGCACGTAGGGGTCCTCGCAAAGCTGTTCGGCCTCCAGGCCGAACAGCTCCCGCGACCGTTCACTGACGAACGTGAAGCGCATGGTGCCGTCCGGACGAAGCTGGAACTGGAAGACCAGACCCGGGACATTGGCCACCATGCGATGATACCGCTCCTCACTGTCCCGCAGGGCCTGCTCGATCTGCTTGGCCTCGGTGACGTCATCCACCAAGGCGTCGATGCGGCACAACCGCCCCTGATCGTCGGTGTGGCGGATCAGCGTCTGGCGCACCCAGCGAACGGCCCCATCGGCGCGGCGAATGCGACACTCGATCGGGCCGACCGGACGGCCGGCGAGAACCTTGACGAGGGCTCGGCGCAGGGCGAACCGATACTCGGGCAAGACCAGATCACTCCACCGCGTCGGCTCGGCCAGGAACCGCGCCGCCGGGTACCCCGTCACGGCCAGGCATCCCTGCTTGCGGTCGGTCCGGACGATCCGCCCCTGCTCGACGTGGGCCGTGTAGGTGAAAGAGGTCAAACGACGCACCTTCTCGTG
>Ga0129302_1003272_pt1 | contig 11224 bp, 3 predicted proteins | sample BlaSprsedimmetaG_FD_94476 | JGI IMG/M metagenome (GOLD analysis project Ga0129302, IMG submission 94476) | Hot spring sediment bacterial and archeal communities from California, USA to study Microbial Dark Matter (Phase II) - Blank Spring... | ecosystem: Environmental > Aquatic > Thermal springs... | reverse complement strand
TCTATAATGCTCTCCTCCTTTCCCCCTTTTTTTCCTTTCTTTTTTGTATAGTGTTAGTAGTAGGCAGGGTCCACTGTAGAGTGAGTTGGCTTTTTGTTTGTAATCCAGTCAAGTGAAGAAACATAACCGCTTTCGTCTTACCTCCTGTGGCTTCTTCTTACTCAGCCTCTTTTTCCATCTGGTTTTTTTCTTTTTGCCGAATGCGCCACAAAAAAACCAAAGTTTTATATAGTTCCTGGGCATATTAGTTTGATAGCAAAAGGATAGCATAATGGGCAACCATGGAACGAAATCCTCAACAATAGAGGTGCAAAATGAACATAAAAAGGTTTAAGGGAAGGGAAGGCGTTTCCGAGGTCATCGGAACAGTGCTCCTGCTGGGCATAGCCGTGATTATTTTTTCTTCACTCATCGTCTACGTGCTCTCCATGGACACCGGGAACCCCTCGCCCGACGTGCACATGGTAGGCTACATGAACGAATACGGGCACGCCATCGTCGAGCATAGGGGCGGAGACCCGCTCCCCATAGAAGACCTCAAGGTAACCATATGGAAGGGAACAGATGCCAGCAAAAGCTTTGAAGGAAGCGAATTGGCGGCTATTTTCCGGGACAGCAACAACAACGCCATATGGGACGTGGGAGACTACATAGATATCAACTGTCCCCAGATTTTCGGCGGCGTAGCCCACTGGCAGGTCTCCGTTGCTCTGGTGGACAAGGTCAGCAACTCCATTATCATGAGCGGCGTGGTGCAGACCGGCCACACGGAATACCTGTTCACCGACGAAAGTGAAATTGACGGCGCCGCCGACTTCACCTGGAACCCTGAGCCGGCCTGCGTCCGGGACGCCATTGCCTTTAACCCCAGCAGCTCCGCACATTCCAGCTACATAGTATCATACTACTGGACCTTCGGCGATGGCACCCCCGCCAGCACCCTGGCAGAACCTGACCACCAGTATGCCACCCCTGGAACCTACACGGTGACCCTCAACATCACCTATGCCCCCGGCGTCAACGTGTCCGGGGTGAGAAACTGGGACACGGTGACCAAGCAGGTGACGGTGTCCGACATTCCCCACATTACGGACAACAGCCCCCACCCAGCCACCACCGGCGACCCCTACACCTTCTCGGTGTCGGTTACCGACCTGGACGGCATCGATTCCGTCTTCGTCCGCTACCGTTTCGGGAGCGGAGCCACCACCAACGTCAGCATGACCAACGTGGGTGGCTCCACCTGGGAGCACACCATCACCATTCCCGCCACCAGTCTCAACGACCTTTACTACAGCATCGCCGCCAACGACACCCTGGGCTTCTGGAACAGCACGGGAACCCTCACCACGGACGTGGTGGACAACGACCCGCCCTCCATCGTCAACGACTCGCCATCCAACGGTACCACCGGCGACCCCTACACCTTCCGGGTCAACGTGACCGACAACATCAACAGCGGGAGCGACATCGTGGTCACGGCCGACTGGTCCCACGGCTCCCTCAGCGGCAACACCTCCCTGAGCTACGTCAGCGGAACTATGTACGAGGGAACCATCACCCTGGACCTCTACTCCACTGCCAACCTGGCGTATGACCTCTATGCGGAGGACGCCGCCGGCAACGGCAACACCACCGGCCCCTTCTCGGCCACCGTGGCCGACAACGACCCGCCGGCCATCACCGACCACAGCGACCAATGGGCCTTCTGGGGTGAGGATTTTGTTTTCAACGCCTCGGTCACCGACAACATCGCTGTAGCAAATGTATATCTGGAATACTGGATAGACGGAGGTACGCCTACCAATGTATCTCTAACAAATGTGGGGGGAAGTTACTATCAATACACAAAGCACCTGCCAATCTCAGGCACCACCCTATACTATGTCTTTGCTGCCGTGGACACCTCCGGCAACTGGGCCGATTACTTTGAGTACAACAAGACCCTGTACTCCGGTCACGTCCACAATGTCAACCAGGGAACCTGGTACGACCAGATATATCAAGCGACTAAGGTTGCCAACCCCGGCGACGAAATCCGCATCTACCCGGGCACCTACGATACCCATGGCCAAGGCAATAAAAACATTGTCATCGACCAAGACGACGTAAAACTGGTGGGAAGAAGCAGTCCTGATACCGTGCTCATGATCAGCCAGCAGGACGGCATCACGGTCACCGCCTCAAACGTGCTCATCAAAAACCTTACCATGGTGAAAAACTCCAACGCCCAGCCCTCCAACTCCTTCAAGAAGGGCATTTACGTGAACGGCGCCACCAACGTGACCATCGACAACGTCGACATTTCGGAGGCCGGGCAGAGCGCCATCTACATAACCGGAAGCACCCAGGTCACCGTTGTCAACTCCAAGCTGTGGAACAACCAGCAGCACGGCGTCTACGTGGGGGGAGATTCCACCAACGTGTACATCGAAAACAACAACATTTTCGACAACGACGAATCCGGGGTGCTCATTGAGGACTCCGACGGCAACACGGTGGTGGGCAACAACATTTACCACAATGCTGATGGCGTGTATCTGTACCGGGCCACCTACTGCAATGTCAGCAGCAATACCATATGGGGAAACGACGCCGGGGTCACCCTGCAGGGCACCAACCAGGAGGATACCAAGCTGAACATCGTATACAGCAACGTCATCAACCACAGCAACATCGGCATTGAATTCGTGGAGTATGCTCGTCAGAATAACCTCACCTACAATACTCTGCACAACAACACCCAGTACGGCATCTACATCCCGGCCCCCAACAACAAGGAAAACAACAACAACCAGCTGGACCACAACAACTTTATGGACAACGGACTGTCCAACGCCTACGACGAATGCAACAACATCTGGGACGACGGCAGCCAGGGAAACTACTGGGACGACTATACGGGAAGCGACACCAACGGCGACGGCATCGGGGACACGAATATCCCCCATAACATCGTCGGCGGACCCAACACCGACCCCTATCCGTTTGTAAATCCAGTATAGTATGCCCCCCAGAGCCGCAGCCGGCAGACAGTTCCTGGCCATACTGGCCTGTGTCATCCTGCTGACGTCTTTCGCCCCGGTGACCATGACCCCCAGCCATGCCTACACCTTCTATGTGGGCGGGACGGGGGGTGGCAACTATTCGTCCATCCAGGCAGCCATCAATCAGGCCTCGGCCGGGGACACCATTTTCATATACAGTGGAACCTACCACGAGAATCTGGTGATATCCAAACGGCTGACCCTGACCGGGGAAAGCCCGGATACCACCCACATCATGGGGAGCGGAACGGGTGACGTGATATCCGTAAGGGAAGCCGCCGTGGACCTGCGCAATCTCCACGTGAGCGGAAGCGGCTCGGGCATGGGCGATGCGGGCATAGAACTGCGGGACACCTCCGGATGCGGGATATACAACGTGGAGGTCAGCAACTGCAACTACGGGATATACTTCCTCCGCTCCTACCAGGCCGTGGTGGAAAAATCCACCATCGGCAGCACCTATTACGGCATCTACCTGTACCTGTCCTCCAATGTGTCCATATCGGAGAACACCGTTTCCAACAACTACCGGGACGGGGTATACGTGCAGGCCTCCCATTACAACAGCATAAAAATAAACACCCTGTCCCACAACATCAAGGACGGCGTGTACCTCCGGGCGGCCACCCACAACCAGGTACAGGGAAACAACATTTCCTCCTCGGAGCACGGCATACATATTTTAACGGCTCAGGACAATCTGGTCACCAACAACGTAGTGACCGACAACCAAATCGGCATGCAGGTGGAGGGGAGCTCCGGCAACATTCTCCACCACAACAACTTCATTTTCAATCACAACTTCAATGCCCGCGATACGGATTCCAACACCTGGGACGACGGCAGCCAGGGAAACTACTGGGACGACTACACGGGGAGCGACCTTGACGGCGACGGCATCGGGGACACCTCCTACCTGGTCCCGGGGGGAGGAGGAAACCGGGACCACTATCCCCTTATGAATGCCACCATCACCGACACCCATCCCCCTGAAATCCTGAGTGTGAGGGCCTACCCCTCATTGCAGGAGCTCAACGGTCGCACCAACATCACCTGCCGGGTGGTGGACAACCTCAAGGTGGGCACCGTTTCACTGAACGTCACCTACCCCAACGGAGCCAGCCACACCGTGGAAATGACGGAAACCTTCTATGACACCTACCACCACCTGGTCAACTGTACCTCCTACGGCACCTACAACTTCACGGTCACCGCTGTGGACGTGTTCAACAACAGCAACACCTCCGCTCAGCACCAGTTCCAGGTGTCGTTGCCGCAGGAAAACCCCACCCTTTCCGGCATCGACGCCCAGCCCAACCCCCAGGAGTTCCCCCAGCCCATTACCATTTCCTGCACGGCCAGCGACAATGTGGCCATAGGCAGCGTACGGGTTATCGTGAAAAAAAATGGCGTCCTGCAGGGAAATTACTCGATGCAGGGCGTGAACACGGACGCCGATGGCAACGGAGACTACGCCTATGACTTTGTTCCCCCGGATTTAACCGACTACTCCTACCACCTGTACGTGGAGGACATAAACGGAAACCACTACCAGTCATCCTCCCGCATCTTCTCTACCCAGGATACCACGCCGCCTCACCTGGCCAATGCCACCGCCAGCCCCTCGCTGCAGGACGTGGGGCAGCCGGTGAACATCTCCTGCATCATCACCGACAACCATCAGATAGAGGTGGCCCGAGCCCTCGTTTCCTGTCCCAATGGCACCCTGCTCAACATCAGCCTGACCGCCAGCGGAGACCTGTTCCACGCCCATCGCTCCTTCGCCGCCACCGGAGACTATACCTACGCCATATGGGCCCGGGATTTCTCAGGCAACGGGGCCCGCTCTGCGGACCATTCCTTTACCATCACCTATTTCCCGGAGGCCCAGTTCACCTACACCCCCACCAACCCCACCGACCTGGACACCATCTGGTTCGACGCTTCCGGCTCCTATGACCCCGACGGCACCATAGCCACCTATGCCTGGGACTTCGGCGATGGCCACACCGGCTACGGCCGGCACTGCAACCACTCCTTCAGCGACGACGGCACATACCTGGTGAAGCTCACCGTGTACGACAACCAGGGGGCATCTGATTCCCTGAGCCGAAGCATAGAGGTGGCCAACGTTCCCCCGGTGGCCGACTTTACCTTTTCCCCCTCCCCGGCCATCGTGGGGCAAACCATCCAGTTCACCGACAGCTCCTCCGACCCCGACGGAAGCGTCAAGGCCTGGAGATGGGACTTCGGCGATGGCACCGTTATCCCCCAGGGGAGCACCACCAACCCCACTCACGTCTATGAAACTGACGGCACCTACACCGTCACCCTCACCGTCTGGGACAACGACTACGCGACCGCACATCTCACCCGGCACCTGCAGGTGGAGGACATCTACCCCCCGGCCATCACCAACGTCACCGCCACCCCCAACCCCCAGGAGATTCAGGGAGAGGTCAACATATCCTGCACCATCACCGACGACGTGGCGGTGAGCGCCGCCTACGTCAACGTCTCCGGACCCGCCACCGCCTTCAATGCCAGCATGCACCCCGCCGGCGACGGCCGAACCTGGTACTACCTGGCCCCCTACACCAAGGAGGGAACCTTCACCTTTTTCATCGGGGCCACCGACCCCAGCCACAACCACAACAGGTCTGCCACTCACACCTTTGACATCATCATCCCCGCCAAACCACCGGACATAGGGGAAACAGATGCCTCCCCCTCCCCCCAGCAGTTCGGCTCTCCGGTGAACATCACCTGCAACGTCAGCGACAATGTGGCCATGCAGACGGTGAGGGTAAACGTCACCTTTCCCGGCGGCAACTACCTGAACGTCTCCATGGACCCCGTACAGGTGGACAGCAAGGGAAACGGCCTGTATGCCTACGACCACATCTACCCCTCCCTGGGCAACTACTCCTACTACGTGTGGGTAACGGATGTCAACGACTACGCCAATCGGTCGGCGGCAGCGACCTTCAGCATCATTGACACCACCCCTCCCTGCATCGACCAGGTAACCGTCTCTCCCCCCGTGCAGGAGCCGGGGGGCATGGTCAACCTGTCCGCCACGGTCACCGACAACCTGCAGTTGCACACGGTGAGGTTTACCATACAATATCCCAACGGCAGCATGGAAACATTCACTCCCCGTCAGGCAGACAGCCGGTTCTACGTGGCCGATGTCTTCCCTCAGACCGGCGTGCACAACTGGACCATAGAGGCCAACGACAGCAGGGGCAACGAGCAAACGTGCCTGGGAACCTTTGCCGTCACCCGGTTTCCGGAGGCCAACTTTTCTTACAGCCCTCCGGACCCCACCAGCATCCAGAGCGTGAATTTCACCGACGGCAGCACCGACCCCGACGGGGTCATCGTCAACTGGACCTGGGACTTCGGCGATGGCAACAGGGCCTACGACCCCCATCCCCGGCACACCTTTTCCCGTGCCGGAACCTATACCACCACCCTCACGGTGAGGGACGACTTGGGGGCAACAAACAGCACCAGCCGGGACATAGTGGTGAGCAATATAGCCCCGACGGCCAATTTTACCTTCAGCCCGGCCAGCCCCACCGACCTGGACGACGTGACCTTCAATGCCTCCCTGTCCCATGACCCTGACGGCTCAATTGTCAACTACACCTGGAACTTCGGGGACGGAACCACGGGTCACGGAGCGGTGACGGTCCACACCTACCATGACGATGGCACCTACACGGTGAGGCTCACCGTCCGCGACGACCACGGCGCTCAGGCCTCCCGGGAAACGCCCCTGCAGGTAGCCAACGTGCCTCCGGTGGCCAATTTCTCCTACAGCGTGGATGACTACCTGGTGTCCTTTACCAGCACATCCCTGGACGAGGACGGCACCATCGCCAGCTACACCTGGGACTTCGGAGACGGCAACATCAGCTATGACAGAAACCCCTTCAACCTGTACGGAAGCCAGGGGGTATACCAGGTCTCCCTGACCGTGGGGGACAACGACGGGGACAGCCACACCGTCACCAAAACCCTGGCCGTGGGGGACGTCCTGAGGGCAGACTTTACCTATACGCCCTCTCCGGCCCTCTCCGGGGAGCCCGTGCAGTTTATGGACAACTCCTCGGCTGCCTCCTCCTGGCAGTGGACGTTTGGCGACGGGACCACCGCCACCGGACAAAACCCGGAGCACACATATACCCTGGGGGGATACTACAGCGTGACCCTGACCGCGTCCAGCAATGGCGACAACGACACCGCATCCCGGACGGTGCAGGTGAACACCCGGATATACATCTACAAAAATGACCGCAATGTGGTCAACTACGTCCCCTGGCTGGGCACCACCACGTCCGCCTCCTCCCTGGCCTCCCTGATAGGCAGCCAGGTGATGCCCGCGGGCAGCGTGGTCAGCCGGTGGAACACCAGCCGGGGAGCCTTCGACAGCTATGTGGTGGGGATCTCACCGCCCTCCTATGACTTCCTCATCGCCCCCTACGACGTGGTGGTGCTCCGGGTGGCCCAGGCGGGTTCCTTTGTGGAGCAGGCCTACAATCTTTCCCACCGCACGGTCAGCCTGTTCAAAAATGACCACAATGTGGTGAATCACCTGGCCTGGAGCTGCTACCAGGCCACCACCGCCTCCTCCCTGGCCTCCCTGATAGGCAGCCAGGTGATGCCCGCGGGCAGCGTGGTCAGCCGGTGGAACACCAGCCGGGGAGCCTTCGACAGCTACGTGGTGGGGGTCTCACCGCCCTCCTACGATTTTTTCATTCAACCAGGAGATTGTATAGTGTTGCGCGTGGCGCAAAGCGGTCAATTTGACCTGGAGGTAATAATATGAGAAAAACACAGGCAGTAATGGTAGTGGCCATGATGCTGGCCGGACTGATGAGCATGGTGGAGATGGGAGACACGCTGGACCAGCCCTTCCCGGTCTACGGCTACATAACAGATGCCGATGGCACCGCCATCCCCGGCGGGGTGGAGGTGGTGGTGAGCGACCTCACCCGGGGAACCAGCATGACGGAGGTCACCCAGAGCGACGGCTACTACCAGGCCGACCTCTTCGAGCTGGAGGACTGCACGGATGGCGACACCATCGAGGTGTACTGCCAGTACGGCTCCCAGGACAACGCCAAGACCTTCGTCCTGGACATCAGCACGACCTCCAAAAGCCTGGATTTCTCCCTGGTGGGCACCCCCTCCGTATCCACCGGTTCTGCTGACGGCGTGGGCAGCGACTCCACCACCCTGCACGGGTCCCTCACCGACCTCAACGACCAGAGCTGCCAGGTGTGGTTCCAGTACGGAAAGACCACCTCCTACGGCAGCATCACTCTTCCCAAAACCACCAAATACCAAGCGGGAGACTTTTCGGCATCCCTTTCCGGGCTGGACCCGGACACCACCTATCACTATCGGGCGGTGGCCGGCAACAGCCGCCGGACGGCCTACGGACAGGACCGGACCTTCACCACCGGGGCCACCCCGCCCCAGGTGTCCACCAGAGCCGCCTCTGGCGTGGGATACAGCAGTGCCACCCTCAACGGCTACCTGAGCAAGGCCGGAGCCCAGAGCTGCCAGGTGTGGTTCGTGTACGACACGGTTTCCCACTCCAGCTGGCAGGACTACGCCCATGAAACCAGCACACTAAACAGGGACTCCAGCGGCTCCTTCTCCATCTCCATCTCCGGGCTGAGCGTGGACACCGCCTACCACTACCGGGCGGTGGCCAGCAACAGCGCCGGCACCGTAGCGGGCGATGACGTCGACTTCACCACCCGGGTAGTCCTGCCCTCGGTGTCCACCGGACAGGCAGAAAACGTGTCCAGCGACAGCGCTGTCCTTAAGGGGACGCTGTCCGACCTGGGAGGAGCCCAGCAGTGCTCTGTGTGGTTTGAGTACGGCACCACCACCGCCTACGGCCAGACCACAGAGATCCTCAACCTCTCGGAAACCGGTGGCTTCGCCCTGGCCATAGCCAGCCTGGAGCCGGGCACCGTCTACCACTACCGGGCGGTGGCCCACAACCAAAAGGGCACCGCCTACGGCACCGACGGAACCCTCACCACCGCGGCGGTCAAGGCCTCCGTGGAAACGGGCTCCGTGGAATTTGCCGTGGTCCTGTCCGCCAACGTGACCGGCCTGGGCGGCGACCATCAGTGCCAGGTGTGGTTCGAGTACGCGGCCGAGGGCAACCAGACGCCGGTGCAGACCCCGGTACAGGTCATAGACAGCGAGGGGCCGGTGACCCAGGTGGTAACGGGGCTGGAGGGCAACCGCACCTACCACTACCGGGCGGTCATCAACAACAGCCAGGGGCCAGCCTACGGTGCCAACCTGTCCTTCAAAATGCTGTCTCTGCCCGCCGCCCCGGAAATCGAGACCGGTGATGCCCGGGCGGAGACCACCTCCGCCTCTCTGAACGGCACTCTCTCCTCCCTGGGAGCGGGCAGTTCCTGCTACGTGTGGTTTGAATACTGGACGACGCACAAGCAGTCAACCGTGGTGTCCCTGATTAACGGCACCGGCCACTTCCAGCACAACGTCACCGGCCTCCGGGACGGAACCCTCTACTATTACCGGGCCATCGCGGTCAGCGACACCGGGCGTATAGCCTACGGGGACACCCGCACCTTCACCACCCAGGGCACGGACAACGGTCCGCCGTCGGTAACGCTGCTCTCTCCCGCCAATGACAGCACGGTGGACCGGTCTCTCTCCCTGCGGGCCACGGTTGCCGACCCGGACGGAGACACCCTGACCGTCACCTTTTACCTCAACGGCACCGTCCTGTACGCAGGCACCTCCCCCAACGGCACGGTGAGCGTGGCCGTCACCCTGGACTACGGAGCACACTACACCTGGCAGGTGGAGGTAGACGACGGCAGGGAGAGCGCCACCTCTCCCCTGTGGCATCTGACCACGGTTGATGAAACCGGCGTGAACTTCACCCATACCCTGCTGGTGGCCGGAGAAGCCGGATGGTTCAACGACTCCTCCCCGGGAGACATCCAGCAGTGGGAGTGGGACTTCGGAGACGGCGCCCAGGCCTTCGGCTCCTCCGTCAGCCATGTCTATCAGGATGCCGGCACCTACACCGTCACCCTGAGCGTCACCGACGGCTTCGGTAACGTCCTCCATAAAAGCACCAGCGTGACCGTGTGGAAACGGGGGGATGCCAACCTGGACGGGGCCATCAACGCCCTGGACCTGACCAAAATCCAGCGCATCGCTGACGGACTGGATGACCATCCGGACCTGCCCCATCCGGCCGATGCAGACGGCAACGGGACCATAGACGAGCAGGACGTGGACCGGGTCATCGACATAATATTGGGATGGGCATGAAAAACACGGCTCTGGCGCTCTGTGCAGCCTGCCTGCTGCTATTGGCCGGTGCGGCCCTGGGGGAGGCAGCAGAGGACACGGAGATTGCCCTGGATGCGCCCTCCGTGGTGCTGGTGGGATCCACATTTTCAGTCAGCGTGAGCATTCAGGATGTGACCGATTTTAACGCAGCAGACGTGGTGCTCACCTTCAGCGGCGGAATGATGAACGTGACGGGGGTGGAAAACGGCAGCATGGGAGGAGTCCCCGTCCCGGTGAGATGGCAGTGGGAGGAAGGGCGATGCTGCCTGGTATGCCATCTGGACTCGGGCACCGTCAGCGGCTCCGGCCATCTGGCCCGCGTCACATTCGCCTGCCTGAGCAGCGGAGCATCCACGGTGACCGTGGAGGGAAACCTGAGCGACGGGCAGGGCAACGCCATCTCCGCCTCGTGGAGGGGGGCGGAGGTGGTGGGGACCTCCACCCGGCTGGAGGTACAGGCTCCGGAGACGGTGGACGGGCCGTTCAACGCCTCTCTAGCGGTCAGCGGCGTGGACAGCTTCAGCGACATGAACTGCGAGGTGCTGTTTGATTCCTATTTTCTGAGCGTGGCCGAGGTGAGCAACGGCTCCCTGGGAGGACAGCAGACCATGGTTTCCTACGCGGTGAGCGGGGACCGTCTGACCCTGGTGGTGCGGGGGGAAGGAAGCGGTGACGGTCACCTGGCCCACATCCGGTTCCTCCCCAAAGAGCCGGGCAGGGTGTTCCTCAACATCTCCAACCTGACCATCAGCAATCAGCAGGGGGAGCCCGTGGTGGCCCTGGTGAGCAACGCCACCGTGGTGGTGGAG
>Ga0129302_1003268_pt1 | contig 11230 bp, 8 predicted proteins | sample BlaSprsedimmetaG_FD_94476 | JGI IMG/M metagenome (GOLD analysis project Ga0129302, IMG submission 94476) | Hot spring sediment bacterial and archeal communities from California, USA to study Microbial Dark Matter (Phase II) - Blank Spring... | ecosystem: Environmental > Aquatic > Thermal springs... | reverse complement strand
GGTAACGAAGTAATAGGAACCAGCGCTCTGATCGGTTCTGAACACAAGGCCTGCATCCACATTGGTGGCGCCAGAAACGCGGATGATGTCCACCTGTGCGCCGAAATCGCCATAAACGTAACGATCGGGGAAGACCTCATAGGTCATCACACCGCGCTTGGCAGCGATTTCCCACCACAAGAACTCACCATCAGTATAACTGACCTGTTTGCGGTAGTCATCGTCAGTCTCTCCCTCAACCCAGCCCTGGCTGTTATCATTGAACTGATCACAAAACACCGGGGTCAAACCCTCCAACAGGTAGGGAGAAATTTGAGAATAGCAAAGAACCAGCGGGTTGGAAGTGTCGCTGACCGGTGTCCAGGTAGGTTCAGGGGTCGCAGTCGGGGCTACAGTCGGTGTGAGGGTAGGTGGTGGTGTTTCGGTGGCAGTCGGTTCACGGGTGAATGTCGGCCGCAAAGTGGCGGTCGGACGGGGGGTAACGGTCGGTGCCAGCAGAAAATCAAGCGCGCCAAAGATAACCAGCGCACCACAGGCTAACATACCCAGCAAAGCTCCACCAATGATCACCCACACCCACCACGCCATGCGTTTTTTCTTCACTGGCGGTGAGTATGCCGGCATACGGACTTCCTGCGGCGGAAGCGGATCAGCCCTATAACCTGTGTTTGCTTTTGGGTAAACGGGCGGAGGGGCGGGTTGAAAATCAGGTTGGGTTGGCGCCACCGTACGGGGTCTGGGACGCATCACAGTTGCTGATTCCAGGCTGGTCGCCGTGGGTTGTTCATCCGCCAACTTCTGCAAAGCAGCCGCGAACTGGCCCATATCCTGGTAGCGGTCATCTGGTCGTTTCTGCAAGGCTTTTTGCAGCACCGCCACCACATTCGCGGGTAGTGTCGGCACATACAAACGCGGGTCGGGCAGCGGTTCGGTGGCTTGTTTCCAAACCACCGCCATGGGTGTATCGGCGCGGAAAGGTTTGCGGCCGGTGACCATCTCGTAGAACACCACCCCCAGCGAATACACATCAGCACGGTGATCAACAGCAGCGCCTTGCCCCTGTTCCGGCGCCATATACTCAGGCGTGCCAATGCCGACCCCCAGTTGGGTCAAAGCAGGCTCATTAACCTCCAGCACTTTGGCGATACCAAAGTCCGAGAGCATGGGCTGCCCGCTTTTACGGATGAGAATGTTGGCTGGTTTTACATCCCGATGGATGATATTTTGCTTGTGGGCGAATTCCAACGCCTGTGCCACTGGCGCCAGCAAATTGGCGGCATAATGAACCGCATGCGGGGTACCCATCTGACTTTTGAGGGTGCCGCCCTCAATGAACTCCATCACCAGATAAGGTGTGCCGTTTTGTTCGCCGTAGTCATGCACCTGAACTATGTTAGAGTGGGCAAGTTTCGCCAGCGATTTGGCCTCACGCTCAAACCGCTGCAGATACTGCTGCGAAGTTTGCTGGTTGGCTGTGATCACCTTCAGCGCGACATATCGCTCCAGACGCGTATCGTAGGCCTTATAAACTGTCGCCATGCCCCCTTCGCCCAATTGTGAAACAATCTCATAACGGTCGATGCGTGAACCGATTAAACTTGTCATTGAATGCGCTCTCCCATGTATTCACCGTAGTATAGTATCTACAACAACGACATGCCCTGTAGTTATTGTAACGAAAAATAGCCTCGCTGCATACTCCTTTTCAGTAAACAAATCACCCACTCGTTTCCGAATGGGTGATTTTGTGGTGGTAGGGGATCGAAGTTTACATCTTGCGCATGGATTGTGATGTAAGGTTGTCAGCCTCGTTTCCCAGGGTGTTCAACTGATGATAGGTTGGCTCTGCGCTTTGGAAGCGGCGATTAGGACGGTAGACGGCATTCTCACGTGGCATGGCGGCACTGACCGGCGGATGGGCGGTGGCGGCATTGATGCGAACCGGTTCTTCCCGGCTGGAGCGTTTTTCCTGTGCCATCGGTGCAGAGAAACGGGCAGGGGAAGAATTGCTGCGTGGTTGCGCCTGGCGTGCGGCACTGACTGGCTGGCGAGAACTGCGCAAGCTTCTGCTGCGATTCGCCATCCTGGGCTGCTGCCCCCACAACATCTGCTCACCCAGGCTGCCGATGGTGCCGATCACCAGCACGCGAATGACCCACACCAGAATGGCAACGAACAAAGGCACCACCTGCAGGATTTTGCTGCTGTCAATAATCACCGCACTCTGAATAGAATGGTTAGAGATCGCCATCGACACCCCCCACCAGGTGAGTGAAGCGTTCATGGTGGCAGCCAAAAGCCAGGCGCCAAACAAAAACCAGATCTCTCGCGGTTCATCACGCCCCTGCTCTGGTGAGAACATGCGTGAGATGCCGGCGAAGTCAATGGCACAGAAAGCCAGTGACAGCAAGGTTGCCCAGCGGATGCCGAGGGTCTTCAGGTCACCCAGCAGGTCCTGCAGGGCAAAATGGGTGGTAGAAAAGTTGAACACCTCAAACAGGATCAAAGCCCCGACGATCAACACGCCCAAAAAAAGCGAACGCCGGTCTGAAGAATTGCGAAGACGATTGAAATTGATTTGGTTCAGGCTCATGGGATACCTCCGTGTACTATATGTCAATAATAGAACAATTGTTCTATTAAGTCAATAACCCTCTTCACCTGTCGTTTTATGCAATCATCGCCCGACAGAAAACCTCAAAACAAGGTAAAATCGTACCCAGACAACGCACAGACCTAACACACAAGGAGTGTTTTCATGCCCATTTTCTATTACATCCTCGCAAGCATCGCCGTGCTTTTGCTGGCCATCGTCATCATCGCGCTGGTGCGTGCTTTTTCTTTCGGCAGCCAAAAGAAGGCATCCGCTGTAAAAGCAGAGCCAGTGCAGGTTTCTTTTAACAAAGACTCCCTCGCTGCCCACCTTGCCAACGCCATCCAGTGCGCCACAGTGTCAGACCTCGAACGTGAAAAAATCGACCTGGCTGCCTTTGACCAGTTGCACAAGACCCTGCAAGAAGACTTTCCCCTGATTGAGGCCAACCTGGAGAAAACTGTCCTGGCTGGACACAACCTCATTTACCGCTGGCAAGGAACCAACCAGGAACTGGATCCAATCCTGTTCATGGCCCATCAGGACGTGGTCCCGGCCGACCCCGCCAGCCTCGACCAATGGACCCAGCCACCCTTCAGCGGCGCCATCGTTGACGGCAAAATCTGGGGCCGCGGTACGCTGGATGTCAAAGGCCAGATGGTCGCTGCCATGGAAGCTGTTGAGGGTCTCATCAACGCCGGCTATCAGCCTGAACGCACGGTCTATCTGGCGTTCGGACAGGATGAAGAGATCGGCGGCACACAGGGACAGAAATTGATTACAGAACACTTCAAAGCGCAGAACATCCACTTCGCTGCTGTCATGGATGAAGGCGGCGCTGTGTTAGAAAGCCAGATCCCCGGCGTGAAAGTACCGGTTGCACTGGTTGGCAATTGCGAAAAAGGCTACCTCACCCTGGAGATCAAAGCCAGCGGCAGCGGCGGACACAGTTCTATGCCCCCCGCCGTGACCACCATCGGCCGCCTGGCGCGCGGCATTGCCTATCTGGAGAATAACCCCATTCCCGGTATCCCTCACCGCGTTCAGCCCATGTTTGAAACCATGGGCAAACACACCCCCTTTCTCATGCGGCTTGCCTTCGCCAACATGTGGCTGTTCAATGGCTATCTGAAAAAGCGCTTCGAGTCCGCTCCCCGCATGGCAGCCATGATCCGTACCACCACTGCCGTCACCATCATCAATGGCGGCGTAAAGGACAATGTACTGCCTTCCGAAGCCTCCGCCTTCGTCAACTTCCGCCTGTCACCCGGCGACACCATCGAAAGCGTGATCGAATTCGTCAAATACCTGGTAAAACCCTTTGATCTGGAAGTGAAGATCAGCGGTGAACATCCATGGGAAGCTTCCGGCGTATCTGACCCGAATTCGCCCGCCTTCGACCACCTCGTTGCCTGCATCAAAGACACCTTCGGCGATGTCGCCGTTGCCCCCTACACGGTCATGGGCGCTACTGATGCCCGCTACTACAATGAACTGAGCGAAAATGTCTTCCGCTTCTCCCCCATCAAGATGGAAGGCGACCAACTCGGTTCTGTACATAATATCAATGAATACATCACCGTTGATCAATTTCATCAGGCAGTAGCCTTCATGAGCGCCATGCTGCAGCGCTGGGCGCAAGCCCGCTGGGTGGAATAAAGACCTCGCAACAAAAACTCACCGCCCCACTGAAAAAAGTGGGGCGCTTTTTATTTACCCTTGAAGCTGCGCAATGGTCAAAAACAAAATAAACGTTACGGCTGTCGGTCAAGATACTGGAAATGCGCCAGCAGGGTGTTGTATATGTAATTTTCCCACAGGTTCATTGTATCGATTTTGCGATAATCATGGGTGGAGAAGGTCTGCAGCACCATGCGTTCTTCCAGGCATTCTGTGATCAAGCCGTAATAAATGGAGTGGCGTGTGTTCAATCCGCCGATAATGGCGGCATGCCCCAACGGCAGCACCGACATCTGGTCGCCCACATCCCCCTCCCAGAAAAAGGTCGGGATCAGGGGCATATTGACCTTGCGCGGGCGGTTAAACAGGCGGTGGTTGTTATCTGCCACATCCACCACCACAAATTGATAAGCTTCGTGGCTTTCGTCACGGAACCAGTTGTTATGCACCTTTACCCCACAATCATCCAGCAGCGGTTTGATCGAGCCGCCGCTGACCTCGTCCAGGTACCATGCCTCTACAATGATGGCAGTGCCGTTTTGGGCATATTCATGCAAGGTTTCCCAGATCGCCAGACGCGCGTCGGTGCGTTTTTCTGTTGCCACGATGATCAAATCCCACTCTTCGCCGGCTTCCAAAGCTTCGACAAAGAATCCAGTGGCATCGTGATAGTTGTAAACGTTGTCCGTGTTCATGCCCATGCGAGCGATGATGGCGTCAAGGCGGGGCACCAGCACCGGATGCCCGACGATATCTTCGAGGATCAACACGCGCGCGTTATAAATGCGCTGCTCCATCTCGGCAGAGATACGCGGTGTGGGAGTAGGCTGCGGCGGGCGCGGGGTGTTGGTTGGCCCGATAGTCGCTGTTGGGAAATAGGTCGGGGTATAGGTTGGCACGATCACCGGCGTTTCTGTGGGCGCTTCTGCCTCCGGCGTTGCGGTTGCCTGTTCTTCCTCATCACCCACATCAGCCATTGTCGGCTGCAGCGTCTCTGTCGGCGCTATTTGCGCCTCATAGGTACGGGTCAGGAAGATCTGTTTAACCGGCGCGGCAAACTCTGTCTGTCTGGCGTACAGGGCTGTCACGGTCTCTGTTTGCAGCAGTTGCGCCACACTCAATTCGACTGCACCCTGGCGCACACCTGAGAACAGGTTGCAAGCCGACAACAACAGCGCCAGGATGGCCAGGCTTATGAAAAATCCAATTTTGCGAGAGTTTCGGATTGGTTGGTTCATTTCTGACTTTATTCTACATGAAATCATGCCAAACCTGTACAAAGAAAATACCCTGTTCTTACCCCTTTCTAATATCATTGAAGTAGAAATATCCTTGATAATACGATAGTACCCGCGACTGACACAGCTATGCAACGCTTTGACCGTATCCTAATAACCGAAATAACCCTCAGGCGAACCCCTCATGATGACGACAAAGCACATTGACCAATTCAAAATTAACGTCTATGACCTGTATCAATTAATGCGCCAGCCAAAACCTTTCACTTTCGTGGATGTGCGCATGCCTGATCTGTTTAACAGCAATGATTACAACCAGGATGACGGTTACCAGCTTGTACATATCCCTTATATCGAATTCGAGGACGACCTGCCCGCCGCCCTGGCCAAATTGCCAGCCGGAAAACTGGTTTTCATCTGCCGCAGCGGTAACAAAACCCGCATCGTCATGGATATCATCAAAGACTATCCGTTTGACATGGTGTGGCTGGACGGCGGATTGCGCGCCTGGCGTTCTTTTTACCAGACCACCTCTGTGTTCACCGATACAGCCGGCAGCATCCTGCAGGTGGCGCGCCCCGGCCGCGGCGATCTCAGTTACCTGATCGTCAGTCAAGGCGAAGCTGCCCTGATCGACCCCATGCGTGATACGCAGGAATATCTGGATCTGATCGATGCCCATAACGCCCGGCTGACCCATATCTTTGACACCCACAACCACGCCGACCGCATCAGCGGCGGACGTTTTTTGGCAGACATCAGCGGCGCACCCTATCACAAACACCCTTACGACGCCAAACACCTGGTCGACCGCCTGCCCATGCAGATAAGCTACCAACCTCTGTGGGACGGTGACATCTTCACCATCGGGGATTTTACCCTGCGTGCCATCTGGTTCCCCGGCCATACCCTCGGCATGACCAATTTCTTACTCACCACCCCGCAGCAAAAACAATTCTTGTTCAGCGGCGACGGTATCTTCATCCAATCCGTCGGACGGCCGGATTTGATGGGCAAGGGCGAGTCCTGGGCAGAAATCCTCTATGAGAGCCTGAACAAGCGGCTGAAACCGTTTGTAAATGATGACACCATCATCCTGCCCGCCCATTTCCAACTGTTCAGCGAGATCAACGCCGATGGACTGGTCGCCGCAACCCTGGGCGATTTGCGTCACAGCAATCCCATGCTGCGCCCCATGACCCAGGAAGAGTTCTCTGCTTACGTGCTCAAGGGGGCAGCCGAAGCGCCTGAAGAATACCTGGAAATCCTGCGCATTAACCATGCCTTACTGGAGGTATCTGAAGAGCGTGCTATGGAGCTGGAAGCCGGTAAAAATTTATGCTCGGCTACCATTTAAGAATATCGACGATTTAGTGATCCAACCCCTCGCGCCGCAGTTGCTGAATGGCGTTGTTGAGCGCCAGTAATCCTTCGCTGGCTGAACAGCGCAGAAAAATGTCGCTGATCGTGTCAGTGAATTCAGAGGCCTGGATATTGATCTCAATGATAGTGGCACGATTGCGTTTGGCCTCGATCGGCATGCCACAGGCTGGCATCACCTCGCCGGTGGTGCCAACCACCACCCATACATCAGCCACTTTGGTTTCATGGTAAGCATCATCATAAGCCTGCGCAGGAATACCTTCGCTGAAAAAAACAAAATCTGGTTTCAACACCGAACCGCATACCGGGCAGACCGGCGGAAACACGTTAAATACCTGCGGTGTAGCCTCTACACGTTCTCCGCAATCAAGACACACCAGAGACTGGTTACTGCCATGGAATTCGATCACCCGCTGTGAACCAGCAGCCTGGTGCAGATGGTCGATATTCTGGGTGATCACCCCGCCTGCCAACAGCCCTTCGCCTTCCCATTGCGCCAGCACTTTGTGGGCATCATTCGGTGCTGCCTGCGCGAACTGGTCGTAAAAAATCTCACGGATCACCCGCCAGGCATCTTCAGGATGGCGCAGAAAGTAACGCAATTCCAAAAAGGAAGGGTCATATTTCATCCACAAACCGCCCGGCCCACGGAATGGCGGGATACCGCTCTCCACCGAGATGCCCGCGCCGGTAAATGCCACCGCCCTTCGGGCCTGCAGCAGTTTGAACGCCGCCACTTCCACCAACTGTGGGTTTATCATTCGTCAGCCGCCTGTTCGTCCGCCAGTAATGTCACTCCGCGCCGAAAACCCTGTGCGATAAACGCGCGTTGTTCACGCGGCATACTGCGATAAAGAGAACGGAAGAACCGCAGCCGTTCTTCTGCATAGAAATTAATCGCTATTTCATAGAGAAAATGGGCGGTCTCAGGCAAAGAACGCTGTGAAAGCGCTGCCACAAGTCGCTGCAAAAATGGCCGCAAGTTTGCATCTGCATCCGCCAAAGGTTTTTCCAGCAGGCGGAAAACAGTTGGCAGATGAGCATCATCACCGGCTTCCACCACACTCAACAGCGCATAAAGCCCGCGGGCGCAGGTGTCAGCCTGTCCCAACCAGCCAGCGATCATGTCTGTCCAGACATCAAAGCGCTCTTCTCGCAGCCGGCGCGCCCCTCGTTCGAACAAAAGCAATTGATGTTCTGCAGCAGGTGCATGTGCCAGCATACCGTTGATGGCTTCGATCAACAGCGATACATCAAACAAAGGCGCCTGTCCCAGCACCAGCGCAGCCACCCATTTGGTTTCAAAATAGGCATCCTGCCAGCATTCCTGCGCCAGCAACAATGCCGGACGTGGACGCTCTTGCGCCAGTGCCGAAAATGGGATTTGGATCTCCTCTAACATAACGCCAGGCAGGTGATAGGCTGGCTCCGGCAGGGCTTTCACCTCACGGCTATAACGATAACCAGGCTGCTCATAACGTTCGAACAGCGCCGTTAACTGCGCATGAAACTCCTTCGGCAAGGAAAATGCCAAAAGCAATTGGTTCAGTTGCTGCTGGAATTGCTTTAATTGGAAGGATGGCACAGCCCACCTGCCTTTCCTGCCCTGTCACACCGCTCAATAGGCGCGTGCAAAGTACACCTTGCGGCGGGCGGGCCTGCCGCAATGAATACAGACACCCTCCCCCTGCGGTTGATCCAGCGGGATGCAGCGCGTGGTGGCTTTGGTATCTTGCTTGATGGCTTCCTCACAAGCTGCATCTTCGCACCACCAGCTGAACGCCCAGCCATCCTCGACCGACTGCTGGAATTCCGCATAATCCTGCGGGTCAAAGATATGCGCATCACGGAAAGCGACCGCTTTGTCATACATCGCCTGTTGAATCTCCTCCAACAGGTCACCTGTCCACTGCACAACATTTTCCTGCGGCATGACCTTCTTGCCGGGTTTGCCGGGCATATCGCGCCGCGCGGTCATCACTGTGCCACTTTCTACATCACGCGGGCCGATCTCGAAGCGCAGCGGTACGCCACGCAGTTCCCATTCATTGAATTTGAACCCCGGGCTGACATTGTCACGGTCATCCACCTTGACACGAATGCCGGCCGCCTTCAGTTCCGCAAACAGCCTGTTAACGGCCTCCATCACCTGCGCACGATCCTCTTCTTTGCGCAGAATCGGCACGATCACCACCTGGGTGGGTGCTAATCGCGGCGGCAGCACCAATCCCTGGTCATCGCCATGTGTCATGATAATAGCGCCGATAAAGCGTGTGGAAAGACCCCATGAGGTCGTCCAGCAATACTGCAGGGTGTTGTTCTCATCCACAAAGTCGATTTCAAACGCCTTGGCAAAGTTTTGTCCCAGGTTATGCGAGGTGCCAGCCTGCAGGGCTTTGGTGTCCCCCATCATGGCTTCGATCGAATAGGAGCGCACCGCTCCGGCAAACTTCTCGCTGTCGCTTTTCAAACCCGGAATAACGGGCACTGCTGCCATATCACGGGCAAAGGTGGTGTACACATCCAGAATTTTCAAGGTCTCTTCTTCCGCTTCCTCCGCGGTAGCATGGGCTGTATGGCCCTCCTGCCAGAAGAATTCCATCGTGCGCAGGAACAGGCGCGTGCGCATCTCCCAGCGCACCACATTCGCCCACTGGTTAATCAACACCGGCAAGTCGCGGTAGGATTCGATCCATTTGGCATACATGTAGCCAATCACGGTCTCTGAAGTAGGGCGCACCACCAGTGGTTCTTCCAGTTCCTGCCCGCCGCCGATGGTCACCACCGCCAGTTCCGGCGAGAAACCTTCCACATGTTCCTTCTCTTTTTCAAAGAAGGACATGGGGATAAACAGCGGGAATTTGGCATTCACATGCCCGGTTTCTTTGAAGCGCGCATCCAAATCCGCCTGGATATTCTCCCACAGAGCGGTGCCATATGGGCGCACAACCATACAACCGCGTACCGGCGCATAATCAGCCAGTTCCGAACGTAAGATCACCTGGTTGTACCACTCTGAATAGTTTTCACTCTGTTTGGTTAATTTCATGTCTGCCATAGCATTCTCCCAAGGTTTATGTCAGGGTTGATTATACTAAAGAAATTCCCTCTCTCTTCTGCCTCAGCACCCTTATCGCCCCCATGTAACGCAGGTTTCGTCGAATTCACACAATTGTATGGTCGTACAATATACTCCCGCGACATACCGCGTTGTATAATGGGGTTATCAATGGATGGTGGGTGATTTCCATTGATGGGGTTTTCCATAGGGAAAGAAAAACAAGATGGATAATTTCATGGACTTGCTCCCAAATCTTCTGTTTATTGGCTGTTTCACCATGTTATGCGGCGTAGCTCCGCTTCTGATTGCAACCATCATCTTCCTCTCCTCCCGCAAACGAGGTTCGCTCAGGGACACGCTCCACATTGTGCCCCTGATAAAGGTCGCCCAGGTCCAGCCGGGAATAGAATGGGTCAAGGTGTATGGCCGCATCAACCGTATGGCAGATAGCAGCGATGGCGGCGATGCGCCGCCCTATGCCCTGCTCCGGCTAAGGATAGAAAAATGGCAGGGCGGTGATGCTGATCAGCGCCCCGGCTGGCGCCCCTTCCTTGACCAGATAAAAACAACTCCCTTTCTGCTGGCGGATGAGACCGGTCAGGTGTGGGTGAATCCGCAGAATGTTGACAAGAACCTGCTGGGCAGCAGCCGCCAGCCTGACCAGGCGCAACTAACCAGCGCCGTCCAGCAATTGAAAATCGATCCCTCACTCTTTCAACATGGGCAGTTCCGCTTTTTTCTGTGGGCCCTGGCCGTTGATGACCCTGTCACCGTAATGGGCAGCACCCAGGCCCATCAGGGTGAAACCTGGATCATGAAAGCCAAAGGCCAACCCATGGTACTCACCAGCCTACCCCCTGAACAGGTCCTTGGTGAGGTAGCCTCGCAATCTTCAAAAGCCAGGCTGTTCACCCTGCTGCTGGTGATTCCCGGCGGGTTGACACTGGTGGTTTCTTTCCTGTATCTGTTGTTTGTGGTGATCGACCAACTGCTATAGAGCCAGGCATGCCATTCACGTTACCAGATATTCTTTTAAAAGAAATGACTCGAGCACGCCGTGCCTCGAGTCATTTGCGCTACCTGTAATTACTACCAATAAACTTGCTACCAGTAATTATGTACCAATCACCATTTACATACCCAGTATACCGATGAAATCGTTTTCATACATCCTGCAAATGGCCAGTCTTTACTGGATAAATGTAGAGGTTGATGCCAAAAATACCATTATTCTTCAATAGCAACATAGATGCGTTTGTTGATCCTGCCCTTGCT
>Ga0129302_1003262_pt1 | contig 11250 bp, 8 predicted proteins | sample BlaSprsedimmetaG_FD_94476 | JGI IMG/M metagenome (GOLD analysis project Ga0129302, IMG submission 94476) | Hot spring sediment bacterial and archeal communities from California, USA to study Microbial Dark Matter (Phase II) - Blank Spring... | ecosystem: Environmental > Aquatic > Thermal springs... | reverse complement strand
GACCCATGCCCGTTGACTTCGCCGGCAGCAAGATTACCCTTGCTGCCGGCCCAAAAAACCGAGCAGCACAACATGCATTTTCAACTTGCCCATTTTGCTACATTTTCATGAGGCCGCTAACACATTAATGCGTGAATCAAAATACATAGATGAAACCCCGCTTAATCACAGGAAAAATTACGGCCAGTTTTTTACGCCAATCCCTGTCGCACGACTCATGGCAAAATGGGTTATGAAAGGTGATCCGAAAACAATATTAGACCCTGCATTTGGTTTGGGTGTTTTTTACGATGAAATAATAAAGATAAATCCAAATAATCAAATTATGTTCACGGGATACGAGATTGACAATCATATTATGGCTTATCTTAATCATAACGGAAGAAGCCCGAATCTTAGAGTTAAAAATAATGACTACCTCGAAGCTGAAGTTGGTTCTTTTGACGGTATCATTTGCAATCCTCCATATATGAGATTCCAGAAATTTCTTAAACGCCATGATGTATTACCGAAAATCGAAGAGAAAATAGGCAAAAAACTTATTGGCTACGCTAACATCTCTTCTGTATTCCTTGTTAAGTCCTTAAAAGAGCTTAAAGTTAATGGCAATTTAGCATATATTATGCCATTCGAGTTTTTTAATACTGGTTATGGAAAAGAAATTAAGAAATGTCTCCTTGAGAATCATTTGTTAAAACAAATAATAATCTTTTCAAATGAAAAAGAAATTTTTCCAGATGCAACGACAACGGTCTGTGTGCTTCTTTGTAAAAATGACGGAAAAGATGAGGCTATAAAAATAACGGTTATCAAAGCAAATGAAGAAATTGACAAAATATCTGATGTGAGCAATTTCTATCAGCGGGAAATCATCCCTTCGGATTTGCCATACAATAAAAAGTGGACACCTCTTATATTATCATTATTCTCTGAACAAAAATCTCCAAATGGTTTCTGCAAAGTATCTCTTTATGGTATGTTTACGAGGGGTATTGCTACTGGCGCAAATGATTTTTTTGCGCTAACAAAATCAAAAATTGAAAAGTGGAAATTGGACGACAATAATATTTGTAAGTGCATTACAAAAAGCTCTCAAATACGCAAAGCGGTATTTACTGAGCATGATTTTAATAGACTGTACAACGCAAATAAGCCAGTACATTGTTTAGATGTAAGAGATCACGAGAATCAACAAATACGAAAATATATAAACGAAGGTGAAAAACTCGGATATCACGAGAGGTATCTTACAAAAACAAGGAATACTTGGTATAAAATTGAAAACAGAAAACCTGCTCCAATTTTATTCGGTGTGTTTAATAGGGGCCGCTTAAAAGTAATACGAAATCTTACAACAGCAATAAATTTTACATGCTTCCATTCTTTTTATCCAAATATGTTTGGACAACAACTTGTAAACAAGTTGTTTGTGTATTTACTAAGCGACATAGGGCAAAAGATAATAAAAACCAATAAACGAAGCTATGGCGATGGATTAGATAAGTTTGAACCCGGTGACCTAAACGATAGTTTGTGTCCAAGCCAAAAACAATTTGAAATGATTGATGATGAAGATGCTGAAAAAGTGATTGATCTTGCCAAGATTGATGAAGAAACGGCAATTCAATGGAGTAACAATTTGATTGAAAAAATTATGAACGCCCAACAATGCGCCCCACCTGACCGCTATTCCGCTGCGCTCCATAGCGGCAGGTGAGCTTGGTCGTGTGTGCCGGGCATGGCATAGGACTATCGGGGTGAAAGTCCCCGAGCCAGGTTTTAGCGGAGCCGAAGGCCAGGAGAAGGGCAAGCGCCTGCCCCGGACATGATCCGGGAAACAGGAACCGGATTTGATCCGCCTGCGTCGGACGGGACGAGTTGGTACGTGATTCGTATGCCCGGTGGTGTGGGAGGGGGAAAGTCGTGAGGTTTCTCCCTATCCCGATTATATTCTGAAAACGATTCGCGAATAAAATAGAGAGAGAGATGCAATGCTTGTTGATAAAATAAAAAACAGAGAAAGTGGAATTATTCTCTACGGAATTACCCCACCTAAAAAGGGAACGAGTTCAGAGGAAATAGAGGAAATTTCTTCTCGGCAAATACAAAGACTCCAATCTCTTAAGGTTGATGGTTTGATCCTTTATGATATTCAAGATGAAAAATCTCGAATATCGGAAGAGCGTCCATTCCCTTTCATGGAGACTTTAGATTCATTCTCCTATAGTAAAGAATATCTATATTCTTTGCCTATTCCCAAGATTATTTACAGATCTGTTGGAAAATATACTAAGTCAGAGTTATCCCAATTCCTTGTGAACGCATCTTCAAAGGATTATTTGACTGTATTTGTCGGGGCATCTTCGAAGTCTCAAGCAGTTACTTTGTCAATGAATGATGCCTACAAATTAAAAGCGGAAACAAACAGTGACCTTCTTTTAGGTGGCGTCACAATTCCAGAACGACATCAAAGTAAGGGCGATGAACATATTAGAGTATTTAATAAAATTGCTCAGGGCTGCACTTTTTTTGTTTCACAAGGCGTCTATGATGTAAATGCGTCAAAGAACTTTTTATCTGAATACTATTACTATGGACAGGAACATGATATTCCACTTGTTCCAATAGTGTTTACCCTGACGCCTTGTGGTTCCCTTAAAACTCTTCAATTTATGAAGTGGTTAGGAATTAGTATTCCCAAATGGTTGGAGAATGAACTGATCCACTCAAGTGACATTCTCCAAAAGTCCGTTAGTTTCTCCGAACAAAGTTGGCTGGAATTAAAGAGTTTTGCGGATGAAAAAGGAATTCCTATTGGATGCAATATTGAAAGTGTTGCGATTAGGAAAGTTAAAGTCGATGCTTCAATTGAATTGTTACGAAGAGTTAGTAAATAGTTTGACCTTGAGGTGCATCCATCGAGGAAGCGCGGAGGAACCTCCAGGAAGCCACTGAACTGTATGGTAGCAACGCGGTCAATTAACAGCGGATAGGAAGTTTGCGCGAGAGATTTCTGAAAAGCTGAGTCGCCGGATTGAACATGCATAGCGAGCACATTCCCCGCTGCTTGCAGCGGGGTTAGCGAGCGAATACGATGCATTTTACCTTGCATACGGAGATTCCCCGCAGCTTGCTGCGGGGAGCTTCAATTACGTGGGCCCGGGAGGCCAAGGAAGTCTATCATTTTCTGATTTTCTACGAGGTGAAAAACATGAGCAAAGGAATGGACAGCAAAAAGAAAACCAAGAAGGAACCGGCCAAAACCCTGAAGGAAAAGAAGGCCGCGAAAAAAGCCAAGAAGGATGAGAAAAAACGCTAGGAGTTCCGGATATCGTAACCTGCCGAATCTCCTGAATCCCTGACCTGCAGGAGTTTTTGATAGAGTGCCCGGCCCAGCCAGGCATCGGTGGCCGCATATCGAATTTGCGGCGGGGTCAGGGTGCTCCGTGCCCAATTGGAAGTCTGGGCTGCCTTGGAGATGCGGAGCCCCAGCAGAACGGCGGCAAGTCCCCGCAAGCCCTGATTCTGAAGGCCCGCTTCTTTGGCCATCCTGCCGAGGTCCACACACCGCGCCGGATGGAAGGGAGCCAATTGCTGTAATTCCCTGAGATCATACGTCAGAGCGACGCCGGCCTTGGTTATCTCGGGTTGCGCCAGGAGGCTGCGGAGCGGTTTGGGCAGGCCGAGGTGCTGCAGCTGGAAAATGAAAACCCCCTGTCCGCCTGCCAGCTGCAGCAGCGACGGCGGGTAACTCTCTCCCTTTTTGAAGGCAGGCCTGGTTTCCGTGTCGAACCCGAGCAGGGTTTCCTTTGCCAAATGCCGGACCGCATCGGCCATCTCCCCGGCAGTGCGGATGACGTGCACCGGTCCCTGCCATTTGGTTATAGGGCAGGCATTGATCTCATTTTTGGACAGCCGCCGGGGCAATCTTCGGCCGTTGCCGGCCTCTTTTCCGGACATTCCTTATTCTCCTGGGTAATTGAACATGCATAGCGAGCGCATTCCCCGCTGCTTGCGGCGGGGTTAGCGAGCGAATACTATGCTTTTTACCTTACATACGGAGATTCCCCGCAGCTTGCTGCGGGGAGCTTCAATATTCCTTTGATTAAACTCAGGGGCCAAGGGAGTGGCCCCGACCTGGTCTGAGCTCCGGCACAATCCCCCGGCAGCGCCGGTTTGGAAAAACAGCAAGAAAGAGGGGTTAATCCTCGGTCCCGTTGCCGGAGCGGCCGGACTCTTCCTCGGGCTGGAGCGATTTGTCCGCCTGCCGTGCCGGCTCCTCCTGACGTTATTCGTAGCCATAGTTCGGTCTTCCTGCCATTCGATCTCCTTTGGCGGCAGTGATCGTCCGTTAGAGACTCAGCAGGCCATTTCCTGAAATATCTCGCCTCGGAGCCGGGTGACCTCCGCGTCCTCCAGATAATCGTCATAGTTTGTGATCCGATCAATGATTCCGGTCGGGGTAATCTCGATGATCCGGTTCGCCACGGTGCCGACGGACTGGTGATCATGGGAAGCGAAAAGCACCACCTCAGGGAAGGCGATAAGGCCGTTGTTGAGGGCGGTGATCGATTCTAGGTCCAGGTGATTGGTCGGCTCATCGAAGATGAGAGCGTTGGCGTCGGCCAGCATCATCCGCGCCAGCATACAGCGGACCCTCTCGCCGCCGGAAAGGACGCCGACCTGCTTGAGAGCCTCTTCGCCGGAGAAGAGCATCCGGCCGAGAAACCCGCGGACGAAGTTCTCGCCCTCGGTGATGGGCGCAAACTGGCGGAGCCATTCGATCAGGTTCAGGTCATGGGCGAAGTAGTCGCTGTTCTCCCTGGGAAAATAGGCGGTGGAGATGGTCTGGCCCCAGCGGAAGCTGCCGCTGTCCGGCGACATTTCTCCGGTCAGGATCTGGAAAAGGGTCGTCTTGGCCAGGCTGTTGCCGCCGACAAAGGCGATTTTGTCCCCCTTGTTGACGGTGAGAGTTAAATTGTGCAAGGCCACCACACCGTCCACATTCTTGGACAGGTTGTTGATCTCGAGGATGATGTCGCCGCAGGGCCGCCCGGGCTTGAACACCACATAAGGGTATTTGCGCGAGGAGATCGGCATATCGTCAATAGTGAGCTTTTCCAGCAGCTTTTTGCGCGAGGTGGCCTGCTTCGCCTTGGAGGCGTTGGAGCTGAAACGCTGGATGAACGCCTTGAGCTCCTCGGCCCGGGCAGTGGCCTTTTTGTTCTCATTCTGCCTCTGCTTGAGAATCAACTGGCTGGCCTGGTACCAGAAGTCGTAGTTCCCAACATACACCTGGATGCGGCCGAAGTCGATATCCGCCATATGGGTGCAGACCTGATTCAGGAAATGGCGGTCATGGGAAACGATAATGGTCGTGTTCTGAAATCGGAAGAGGAAATTCTCCAGCCAGGTGATGGATTGCTGGTCCAGATTGTTTGTCGGCTCGTCAAGCAGAAGGATGTCCGGGTTACCGAACAGGGCCTGCGCGAGCAGCACTCGCACTTTGTCGCCGCCGTCGAGCTCCTTCATCTTCTTCTGGCGCAGCTCCTCATGAATGCCGAGACCGTTGAGCAGCACCGCTACCTCGGATTCAGCATCATAGCCGTTCATCTCGGCGAATTCGATCTCGACCTCGCCGCAGCGGAGGCCGTCCGCTTCCGAGAGATCGGTCCTGGCATAGAGCGCTTCCCGCTCGGCCATCAGCCTGTAGAGACTCCGGTGCCCCATGATGACCGTATGGAAGACCGTTTCTTCGTCAAAGGCGAAATGGTCCTGCTGCAGTACTGCGATCCGCTCGCCGACGCCTACCGTGATTTCTCCCTTGTCCGGTTCCATTTCGCCGGCGAGGATCTTCAGAAAGGTGGATTTTCCGGCGCCGTTGGCGCCGATGAGGCCGTAACAGTTGCCGTGGGTGAATTTAATATTTACGTCCCGGAAAATGGCCCTCTTTCCGTAGGAGAGGGCGACATTGGATGCGTTGATCATTTTTACCTTCCTGTATGGGTTTGTGCCCTTGCAGCCGCCTGCGGCGGGCGCGCTACTTATTGTGTGTGGCTGGCGAGTATTCGAGCTTCGTGAAGGGGAAACCGCCGAAAAATCAGAAATGGTCGAAGCGAGAAACGGCTGGGGAACAGGGCTTAACCCCCGACAGCCAAAGCCAGAGTCTACAGTGCTGCCGTTAGACTACCCCCAACCTCCAGCAGCGGGTCAATATGCTGATGAACTTATAAGCTACCAGTCGTAAATTGTCAAGCCAGTCGCAACATAAGGGATGATCCCCTAAGTCTGACAGGCTCCTGGAACCACGGCCTGGGCCTTAATGAGTAATCATGTCCATATCCTGCTTTTCAGCGGTCACCAGGGGATCTCAAGTTTTATGCGTCGGCTCTTGACCGGTTACGCTGTCAATTATAACCGTAACCGGCGGCATCACAGAACAGGTCATCTTTTCCAGAATAGATACAAATCGATTGTCTGCGATGAGGATGCGTATTTGCTAAAGGTAGTCCAATCCAAAAGTGCGGGGCGGCTTGTCTGCGTGCGAACGCACAGGCAGGCGTACAGGAATCCGTCCCCGCCGGCGGAAAGTCCTCCTGTGTCAACCAGTTGGGGTTATTTATGATGACGCCCAGATAAGTTTACCGGTTTGGCTCGTATCATAACCGCCCAACTGTTCAACGATTTCCTTAAACTCAGGTGACATGATAACCGCCAGGAGTACCCGGATCCTTTCATCATCCCAAAACATAGCCGGTATGACCAGATCGTAACGCTCCTTAACTACCGAAATAAAATCTAACCCTAGCGCCCTGGCCGCAGCATATATGCCCAGGCCTACATCAGCGCTGCCGCTTAAGACGTCCACGGCTACCGACATGTGGGTATATTCTTCCCTTTCATAGCCATTTATTTCCGCAGGAGAGATACCCAGCTTCTTGAGCTGGAAATCAAGCAGGATGCGGGTGCCGGAGCCTGCCTGCCGGTTGATAAAGCTGATATCCGGCCGTTTGAGATCGTGCATGGCGTGGATTTTCTGCGGGTTGCCTCTGCGCACCATTAGCCCCTGCTCCCGATAGACCAAGTTTACCAGTTTTACCGGGGTCCCCGGAAGTATTTTTTTAATATAGGGAATATTATACTCGCCGGTTTCCGGGTCAAAAAGGTGTGAGCCGGCCAGGTGGGCCATGCCCTTGCCGATGGCCAGCAGCCCGCCGGTGCTGCCTACATGGCTGGAGGACAGGCTTAACCGGGGCGTCCTTTTTTTGATCTCGTTGGCTAACACGTCTATGGTGAGGTCGTGGCTTCCGATGATGACCAGGGTATTTGCGATTTCACGGGCTTCTCTTAGAAGTTCTATCTCCACTTTTTCATCAGCGTTTATCCCCTCGGAAAGATGTGGTATGCGCAGTATGCCGTCGGCCCTGGTTAGGGTAGTAATTGATCCGGCGCCGCGGGGCAGGGGAGTGGCAATGGTTGTATCGCCTACGCGACCTACATTGACCCTGAGAAATTCCTCCATGCCTAGTTTAGAAGGGATCTTGCGTGCCGGTCTGGCCGTAATACGGGGGCGTTCCGGTGGTGGGATACCCGGCATTTTATAAAGAATGGGACGGACAAACTGGTCGAAGGAGATGACCGCCGATACCGGGTAGCCTGGATTTCCTATGACCGGTTTGCCGGCGATGATGCCCAGTATCGTAGGCTTCCCGGGCATAATAGTTACTCCGTGGACCAGAACCTGTCCCAATTCTTTTATGACTGTATAGGTATAGTCTTCTGAGCCGGCCGAGGAGCCGGCATTAATTATTATGCAGTCATAATCGGCGGCGCAGGCCTTTTGTACAGCGCCTTTGATGCGATCATAATCATCGGCTATTATCTCGTGTTGGATGGGGATGGCCCCGCATTCTTTCACCAGACCGGCCAGGATATGCGAATTATACTCGACAACCTTTCCCTGCGGGGGGGCATCACCGGTAATCTCCCCGGCGGCTATGAGCTCGCTGCCGGTAGGGATGATAGCTACGCGCGGTTTTTTCTTTACCGAAATCTTAAATATTCCGCCGGCCAGGAGCGCGCCGATGTCAAACAGTGTTATACGATGGTTTTGAGGCAATATCAGTTCAGTGGCTACGATGTCCTCGCCTACTTTGCGCACATATTTCCAGGGATGGGCCGGGGCCTGTATCTCCACCGTTTTGTGGTCTGTCTGGTGGACCTCTTCAATCATGATAACTGCATTGGTCCCGGGTGGCAGCATGTGGCCGGTGTTGACAAAGAAGGTGTTTTTGCCGATGGTCAGTTGTTTGGGGTTTCCTTCGGAGGCGCCGTAGGTATCTTCAGCCAGAACGGCTATACCATCCATGGCTGCGGAGTGAAAGGCCGGGGAAGAAAAACGCGCATATACAGCTTCGGCGGTAATTCTGCTCAGGGCCCCGGTGGTGGAGATATTTTCGCTGCCAAGCATATAAGCGTAGTCCAGGGCGTTAAAGAATATTTCCCGTGCCTCGGCCAGGGTCTTCATCTCCAGATAGATTTTCCGCAAAGCCGTGACCTCCTGATTATTCAAAAGTAACTATTCAATTTTTCACCGCCAAGACGCAAAGGACGCAGAGAAAGGCACACTTTTTTCTCTACGCGCCCTTGCGGTGAGCTATTTTCAAAATAAATAAACGTCGACCAGGGAGTTCTCATCGAGCCCTTCCGTGTTCATATCGATCTTGATTATGCCCTGGGCCTTGGTCATGGTAGAAATAAGCCCTGATTTGCCGAAGACGGGGTCGGCTCTATAACCCGTTTCATCACGGAAAATCCTTATACGGACATAGTCCTCACGGCCTTGCGCAGACGGTACATTGCGTGACAGCCTGGCTTTTATGAGTTGTGAGTGAGTTATTATTTGTGGCTCGAGACCTCCGATTCTTTGAAGTAAAGGACGGACAAAGAGCCAAAAGACAATCATGGAAGAGGCCGGATGGCCGGGCAATCCCCAGAGGGCCTTCTTCCCGGCCCGGGCCAGGATGGTGGGTTTTCCCGGACTTACTGATATGCCGTGCACCAGTATCTGGCTTTCAGGAAGGGACTCGAACACCGCGGCTGTGAAATCACGGCTGCCTACCGAACTCCCGCCGGATACAAGGATAACGTCTGCCTTTTCTGTTCCCTCGGCACATTTGCTATGGAGGTCGTCAAATTTATCCGGCACGATGCCTAGGTAAATAGGTATTCCGCCGTTTTCAAGTATTGCGGCCCAAAGCGTATAGGCGTTAATATCTCTGATTTTACCGGGTGGCGGCATCTCTTCAATCGGGACTATCTCGTCCCCTGTGGAGATAATAGCCACCCGTGGTTTTTGATGAACAACGATTTTTTGCCGGCCGATTGCGGCCAATGCCCCAATATCCTGGGGGCGTAGCCTTTGGCCCCTGGATAGGATTTCTTCGCGTTTTTTCAAGTCTTCTCCACGCAAAATAACATGTTCGCCGGGAGCAACCGTTTTCATGACTTCAATAGTCGTCTCGTCCACTTGTTGTGTATATTCCTGCATGACTACGGCATTAGCCTCTGGGGGAAGCATCCCGCCGGTCAGAATCCTATAGGCCTGCCCGCCCGAAAGCGCCTGGGAAGGAAGTTCGCCCATCTCTACGCTGCCAGCTACAGTCAGCAAGGCGGGCATACTCTCAGAGGAACCGAAGGTATCTCTGGCCCGAACCGCGTATCCATCCATAGTAGAACGACTAAAGGGCGGCATATCTTCCGGTGAGATAATGGGTTCGGCCAAAATGCGCCCGGTACCTTCTGTCAGAGAGATTTCTTCTGTAGGTCCAACCGGGAACTCGTTGATAATGGCGAATACCTCGTCGGATGTCTTGACCTTAAAGAATTCTTTCATTTTTGTCTCATAATAGAGTATCTTATAACATCTGCCTTACAAGGGAGCCTCTTGCAAAATCCTCCATTCTGTCATTCCCGCAGCGATTCTGAGCGGGAATCTGGTTCTAACTGCTTGAAAAACCATATCCCCGATAGAGGCATTCGGGGATGACAAACAGTTTTGCAAGCGCCTCAGGGGGCACAGAGATAAAAATTTCGAAGTTCAAATTTTAAAGGGGTTATCCATCATGTCTTCCGGGCTCATTAAATCATTTCCGGTCATTCAAGTCAATAAAAATGGCCGCCAAATGGTCTCAGACGAGGTGGCATGTGAGGCGGCTTGCCGTTTTTTTATAGACCGAAACCTGGTTGCTACGGTTAGTGTTTCACCTGCGGACCTGGAGGATTATGCCATTGGCCATGTGGTGACGGATGGGTTTTTGGCCTTTAAGGAGATTGCCGGGGTCAATATTGACGAATCTGAAATCCATGTACACAGCAAGACCGGTGTAGCCGTTGGCGACAGACCGTCAAGGCATATTCCACCCATAGATTCGGCGCTACAGATTTCGGAAAGACAAGTCCTGTCCTGTGCCGGTTCTTTATCTTCTTTTGCAAGCCATTGGCAGAGGACGGGGGGATTGCACATCGCGGTCTTATTTAACCGCCATAGCGAGCTAATCCGGGCAGCGGAAGATGTCGGGCGTCATAACGCGGTGGACAAAGTGGTGGGCTATGCCTTTAAAAACGGCTATAACCTTTCGGAATGTTTTTTATTGTGCAGCGGCCGACAACCGGAGGATATGGTGGCCAAGATCGCCAGGGCAGGTATCCCCGTTGTTATTTCACGCGCAGCAACTACCGACCGGGGCATTGCCCTGGCCGATAAAGTCGGCCTGACGTTGATTGGCTTTGCCCGGGAAGATCATTTTACCATTTACACTCATTCCGGCAGACTTATCAAGTTTTCCTTATAAGACGGGTTCGTAAAAAGTCCATTTGCTGCGTTGCGCGGCATCCCCTGCCCTGTTAAATTCTCGCTATGCGAGACGGCGAAGCCGATTTAACAGGGTAAATCACTGCGGAGTAGCTATGGAAATAGTTCACCGTTCACAGTTCGCCGTGCACCGACAGCAAAGAGCAGACTGGAATATGTCCACGCATTATCGGTGAATGGACAACGGATAACGGTCAACGGATAATAGGATTTGCGCGCCTTGCAACTGGAGCTTTTTACTGTGCCGTCCCAAATTTGACTTCCAACGAACTCAGGTTGACGTAGCTGGTATAATTTGTTCATGTTCTTTGATAGTTATAAGTTTATAGCCAAGGTTTTTTGCTTTACGTTTTAAGGTTGCGATCACCCGATCTTTG
>Ga0129302_1003261_pt1 | contig 11251 bp, 8 predicted proteins | sample BlaSprsedimmetaG_FD_94476 | JGI IMG/M metagenome (GOLD analysis project Ga0129302, IMG submission 94476) | Hot spring sediment bacterial and archeal communities from California, USA to study Microbial Dark Matter (Phase II) - Blank Spring... | ecosystem: Environmental > Aquatic > Thermal springs... | reverse complement strand
TTCGCCACGAATTGCACGAATTGTCACTAATCTTTGGGTTTTTCGTGTTGATTCGTGCAAACCTGTCCTGAGCGTAGTCGAAGGATTCGTGGCTAATCTCTCACCGCGGCCATGCGAAATCCCAAAGAACCGAATTTGGCGGTCAATGGTTCCTTATTGGCTCTGGCTTGGAAGTGCAGCGGCTTCTGCCATGTTAGGGCAATCGACCGTAGACTTGAGTCATATCGTGGAGTCGTTGGGCGATTTCGTCGGTCAGCGTGCCGGGACGGAAGCGCCAACTCCAATTGGGCGGGCCGACGGTGCCGGGGGTATTCATCCGGGCCTCGTGTCCCAGGCTCAGGAGATCCTGAGCTGGGGTGACGGCGGTGCAGGCCACCGACGACCAGGCCAGCCGGATCAGGTCCCAGGCGATGTCGGACCCATCGCGGGCGAGGTAGCGGCGGGCGCAGTTCCTCTCGGCTTCGGTAGATGTGACCTGGTACCAGCCGATGATGGTATCGTTGTCGTGGGTGCCGGTGTAGGCGATGCAATCGCGGATGTAGGTGTGGGGCAGAAAGGGATCGTTGGGGCCGCCGGCAAAAGCGAACTGGAGCACCTTCATCCCCGGATAGCCAAATTCCTCCTGCAGAGCGTCTACGCCGGCGCGCGATTCTTCGTCGAAATCGCCCAGATCCTCGGCGATGATGGCGACCTGGCCCAGGGCGTCGGTGACGGCGTGGAAGAATGCAGCGCCGGGGCCGTAGATCCAGCGCCCATCGACTGCCGTCTCGGCGCCGGCCGGGACCTCCCAGTAATTGTAGAAGCCCCGGAAGTGGTCGATACGCGCGACGTCGGCCTGGGTGAAGGCCATGCGGAAGCGCTCGATCCACCAGGCGTAGTCGTTCTGCGCCATCACCTCCCAGCGGTAGAGGGGGTGCCCCCACAGTTGACCAGTCTCACTGAAATAGTCGGGGGGAACGCCAGAGATGACGGTGGGCTGGAGATCCTCGTCGAAGTGAAACAGGTGCGGGTTGGCCCAGACGTCGGCGCTATCCATCGAGACGAAGATGGGGATGTCGCCGATGATGCGAATGTTCCGTTCGTTGGCGTATCGCTTGAGGGCCAGCCATTGCTCGAAAAAGCGCCATTGGATGTACTTATGCTCTTCTATCGCTTCGCCCAGCTTGTCGCGCCACCGGGACAGCGCCTCGGGCTGGCGATGGATCAGTTCATCCTCCCACGCCTGCCAAGGTTCCAGATCGTGGGCTTCCTTGAGCGCCATGAATAGGGCGAACTCGTCAAGCCAGTGATCGTGCTGCTCACAAAATGTTAGAAAAGATTGGCGTTGTTCATTTGAAGCGCCTGTGTTGAAATTGGCGAAGGCCCGGTTCAGCAAACGCCGCTTGTGATGGTTCACCGCGCCGAAATCCACCCGCTCGTCGGAGAAGTGGGGCGCGTCGGCCACGTCTGCTTCTGTGAGGTAACCTGCATCCACCAGCCGCTCGATGTTGATGAGCATGGGATTACCGGCGAAGGCGGAGTGGGTCTGGTAAGGAGAGTCGCCGTAACCGGTGGGGTTCAAGGGCAGCATTTGCCAGTAAGATTGTCCGGCGGCGACCAGGAAATCCACGAATTGGTAGGCCTTGGCGCCGAAGTCGCCGATGCCGAATCGACCCGGGAGCGAGGTGGGATGTAGCAAGATACCGCTGAGACGGTCGTTGAGGCTTGGGGATGTCATCATTTACTCCTGAATGTCGGGGGCTTTGTCAATAGCCTATAGAGAGATTCACTTTGTTCGGCGCCGGTTCGCCGCGAGCCAGGGCGTTGAGCAAGATGGCGAGCTGATCCAGGCGACTTTTATCCCGGTCATCGACGTGCCCGGCCCGGTGCGGGCTCATCACCACGTTTTCCAATTCGTGAAACGGGTAATCGGATGGCGGCGTGTGGGAGCGGGAGGCTTCGTCGTCGGGATAATTGTACCACACGTCCAGCCCGGCGGCGTAGAGCGGCCCGTCTTTGAGGGCGTGGTAGAGCGCGGCCTGGTCGAGCACGGGGCCACGCCCCACGTTGACCAGCAGCGCGCCGTCCGAAAGCCGGTTCAACGCCTCGGCACCGATGAGGCCGTCGGTCTCCGGTGTATGGGGCAGGCAGATGATGAGCGCGTCGGCCCGGGGTAACAGACTGTCCAGTGCTTGTGGAGGGTGGATCTCGTCGGCGTAGGCGTCCCCCTCCCCCGGTTTCGAGACGTGACGGCGAAGGGCCAGCACCTGCATACCGAGACCCCGGCACATCTGGGCCACCCGCCGGCCGATGGCGCCATATCCCAAGATAAGGGCGGTTTTGCCGTCCAGGAGAATGGCGGGCGTGGGGCGGTAGCGGGAGGTCCAGTCGTGATCGCGAAAGGCGCGGTCGACAGGGACGATGTGTTTGGCGGCCGCCAACATCAGGGTCACCGCCATCTCGGCGACGGCGATGGCGTTGTAATGCAGGTTGTGCACGCTGACGTGAGGAAAATCGAGCATCAGGTCGCGTGTCTCGTTGGGGACACCGGTCCAGGGCACGATCAGCGTGTGCAGGTTAGGGCTGGCGGTGACGTGTTCGCGCCGGGGCCGCCCGGCGACGAGGACGTGGTACTCGGGCGGATCCGGAAGATCGGGGCCAGCGGTGATGTGTAAGTCTGCATCCAGCTGGCGCTGGAAATAGATCAAGTTTTCTGAGTCGAGGGGACGCAGCAGATGGACTGACGTGATCATTCGACCTCCTAATCTGGACTTCACTACCCGACATTCGTGACCAAGAGTCTGATTTTCTATCACGAATCACACGAATGGTCGAATGTCACGAATGTTTTTTGAAATTCGAAGCCGAAATTCGTGCCATTTGTCCATTCGTGCCATTCGTGATCCAGAGATGTCGGGTAACTTGATATCATATCATTTTAGCACGTTTTGGGGGCCGCGCCAATCCTTGCGCTTTGGCAATGTTCTGGTAAGATGTAAGTGGTAAGTGTGCAAGTATGCAAGTTGCAAGTAGCAAGTTTGCAAGTTGCAAGTGTGCAAGTGATTATCGGGAGAGGTGAATGAAAAGATTGACGTGGCTTATCGCGGTGGGTGTGGGTTGTATGCTTCTGTTTGGCGTCATCGTCTCGCGGGCGGATCCGGCGAGCGCTCCGCGCACGATAAATTCCGGGCAGCACTTCCTGCCCCCTTATCCCAGCGACCGGGATCGTTTCGGTTTCGACAGTGAGAAATCGCCCCCCCTGACCGAGTTCGACGTCGCGCGACTCAACGCCGGATGGTACAGCGATTGGGGATACAGCGCCAACCCGGCCCACCCGGACCATCTGACCTACGTGCAATTGATCCGTTTCTCGGCTGGGAGTTGCAGCAGTCCCTACACCGACCCGGCGGAGGTAAAGGTCAGCCCCAGCAAGGCGACGATGGCCCAGATCGCGACCGCCCAACCGGGGTCGCTATGGATGTTGAGCAACGAGCCGGATTCTTGCTACCAGGGCAACCCCGTGCTGCCAGAGATCTACGCCCACGTCTACCACGAGTACTATCATTACATCAAGAGCGTCGACCCAACCGCCGTGATCGCCAACGGCGGCATCGTCCAGCCGACGCCGTGCCGGATGATGTACCTGGACGTGGTGCTCGATACGTACCAACAGGCGTATGGCGAGCCCATGCCGGTGGACGTGTGGAACATCCACGCCTTCGCGCTGCGGGAGGTGTGGGACAGTTGGGGGGCCAGCACGCCGCCGGGCGTGCCCCGGAGCTGCGGCATCGACTACAAAATCCGCGACGCCGACGACATCGACATCTTCCGCGATAATCTAATCGCCTTCCGCCAGTGGATGAAGGGCCGGGGCGAGCAGGACAAGCCCCTCATCATCAGCGAGTACGGCATCCTGTGGCCGGATTGGTTGAGCGACGAGGACGGCAGGAAATTCACCCCCGCGCGGGTGAGCGCCTTCATGATCGAGACCTTCGACCTCTTCCTGGGCGAGACTTACCCGGAGATTGGCTTGCCCCAGGACAACGGTCGGTTGGTGCAGGCCTGGGCCTGGTACAGCCTGAGCGAGGACAGCCAGTACAACGGATATCTTTTTCACAGCAAGACCAAGGCGATATCGGCCATGGGGCAGGCCTACGCCGATTACACCGCCGCTTTGCCGGCCGACGATCTGTACGTCGATCTGTCGATCTCGCCGCATGTGACGTTGGATGTGACGCCCCTGCAAAATATAGTCCTGGGCGAGCCTTATGAGACGACGGCGGTGACGCTGCCCGTTAGCGCCTGGGTGACGAATCTGGGGAAATTGGCGGCCGACGGGGTGACGATCGAATCCTGTGTCACGGCCTTGACGGCGGGCAGCGTCAAGTTGCCGTGCGCGCAACAGATTCTCAGCGTCCCCGCTCGCTACGAGGCGGAACCGATACCATTTCTGGCGGCGTCGGTCGTTCTGACCCAGTCGGGTTTGTATGACCTCGACGTGACAATTGAGATGGACGCAGACCCCGAAAATGCATTTGACGACCAGCGGGCGTGGAACGATCACGTGACAGCGACGGTGAACGCTGCGTTTGACGCCCGCCCGGATCTGGCGATTACGGACGTCTGGTGGCAATTTGATTTGCCGACGATGCAGAACGGCGCCCTGGACGTCGCTTTAAGGGTCGGCAACGAAGGGATATGGCCGACGTCTGACGTTTCGGGCACGCTGTATCTGAGCGATACGCGGGGCAGCCTGCTCGTACCGGCCCAACGCTTCACCGTTCCCGCGCTGCTCTATGGGGAGCAGACGACAATTGATGTGGATTCGCTGCCGCTCTACGTCGCCGACGATTTTTACCACTTGACCCTGGAAGTGGACGACGACGCCATTCTGGATGAGGTGAGCGAGGAGAACAATCGGGTTGATTTGTTGATCCCTGCCATTGTGACGGCGACCCTGTATCCAGAAAGTGGGGTCGTGATCACTTCCACCAGTGGGGACGTGACCCTTGACGTCTCCGCCGGGACGGTGACGACGACGACGGTCATCTACCTGATCCCACGCCTGGTCTCGCAGGTAGCGCCCGATTACCTGGGAGGACTTTCGGCCTTCGGATTGATGGCCTATCAAAATGGACAAATGGCGACTGCTCCGTTTTCCCGTTCGATCACCTTGACGTGGCGCTACAACGCCGATAACATAAGCGGCGTCATGAGCGAGGAAGGCCTGAAACTGTACCACGAAACAGAAACGGATGGCGTGTGGGAGGCGGTTGCTTGCCCGGGAACGTGCCTGCATCCCGACAAAGATGAATTAACGAGCCCCCTGTACGACGTGGGGGAATATCTCCTCGGCCAGTGGATCTATAAATTGCGGCTGCCGGTGATTTTCAGAGAGGCCCAATAATGCTTGCCCAGCGTAACGACTGCTCATCATACGTGTGCCGTGCGGATTACAATCCGCCGACCGGGCGTTGAGGGGGCTGATGCGTCGCCTGCAAGTGACTGGATTGTGATCCAGCGGGCGCGAGGTGGGCAGTTGTCACCTAACCTGGACGAGCCAGAACCAAGAAGGGTCATCGACGGTTGAAGCGAAGGGCAACCCAAAGTTGCACGCTCTTGCTCATCGTGCAAGGATCCTATTGGTTAGGCCCTAACCTGGCAGAAGCCGCTGCGCTTCCAAGCCAGAGCCAAAAAGGAGCCATTGACCGCTAAATTCTTGCTCGCTGTGCAAGGATCCTATTGGTTAGGCCCTAACTTGTAAATGCGCCCCGGGCGGTCACAGTTCTATCAATCTATGCGCTTCAATTGCGCCAGGCTGGCGATCAGCCGCTTCAACCCGACCCCCTCGAAGGAGACGGTGACGATCTCGTCGGCGCCATCGGCCCGGCTTTCGATGACCAGGCCCTCGCCGAACTGGGCGTGACGCACTCGCTGCCCGGCGCGGAACTGGGAATCGGGCCGGCGCGACGGCGATGAAACGTCTCCAGTGGGGCCGCGAGTGGGGCTGCCAATGACGACGCGGCCCGACCCACGGCCCGACCCAAGGCCCGACCCAAGGCCCGGCCGTCGGCGACCGGATTGGGATGCCCGACTCGGTTTCTCGTTCCCCTGCCAGGCCCCATCGACGAGCTCCAGCGGGATGTCCTCCAGGAAGCGGCTGGGAATGGTGACTTCCGTCTCGCCGTAGCGGGTGCGGACGAAGGCGTAGGTGAGGAACAGGCGCTCCTCCGCCCGCGTCAGGCCGACGTACATCAAGCGCCGCTCCTCCGCCATCTCCTCCGGCGCTTCGAGGGAGCGGCTGTGGGGCAGAAGCCCCTCCTCCAGGCCGGCGATGAAGACGACGGGGAACTCGAGCCCCTTGGCGCTGTGGAGCGTTAGCAGCGTGACCGCGTCCACGTCGCCGCTCAAGTTGTCCACGTCGGAGACGAGCGCCACGTCAGCCAGAAAGTCAGTCAGCGTGAGCTCACTGTACTCGGCGGCGACGTTGCGTAACTCCATCACGTTGTCCCAACGCTCCTCCCCCTCGTCGCTCGATGAATCCGCGCCGTCGCGGATATAGCTGCTGTAACCGGTGTCCTCAAGCACCCGGTCGATCAGCTGGGCCACGGTCGATTGTTGATTGAACGCGATCCAGCCATCCAACATCTCCAGGAATGCGCTCAACACGCCTCGGGCGCGCGTGCTCAGCTCGTCGGGCAGATGCTTGAGCACCTCGTAGATCGAGACGCCGCGTCGCTTGGCGAGATTCTCTACCTTCTCCACCGTCTTGCGGCCGATGCCCCGGGGCGGGACGTTGATGACGCGGGCCATGCTGATCCCCTCGCTTGGGTTGTGAATCAGGCGCAGGAAGGCGATCACGTCCTTGATCTCGCGCCGGGCGTAGAAGCGGGTCGCGCCGACCAGCTTGTAGGGCGTTCCGGTCCGCATCAGGGCCTCCTCCAGGGCGCGGGACTGGGCGTTTGTGCGGTACATCACAGCGCAATCGCCGAAACGCTTGCCCTGGCGCGTCAACTGGGCGATGGTGCGGGCGACGAAGGCGGCCTCGTCATCCTGATCGTAGGCCTCGTGGATGACGATCTTGGGGCCGCCGCCCCGCTCGGTGAAGAGCGCTTTGTCGGTGCGGTCGAGGTTGTGCCGGATGACCGCCTGGGCGGCGTCGAGGATGTTCTGGGTGGAGCGGTAGTTCTGTTCCAGCAGGATGGTGAGGATGTCGGGGTGCTCGTCGCGCAGGCGGCGGATGTTGCGATAGTCGGCGCCTCGCCATGCATAGATCGACTGGTCCTCGTCAGCGACGCAGAAGAGGTTGTGATGACCGCCCTGCAGGTGGTGGAGCAGCGTGTATTGGGCCTGGTTGGTGTCCTGGAATTCGTCCACCAGGACGTGCTGGTACCGCTCCTGGTATTTAGCCCGTACGTCCGCGTTCTGGCCCAGCAAATGGGCGGTGACCATCAGCAGGTCATCGAAATCGAGCCCGCTGTTGGCCCGCAGCAGTGCCTGGTATCGCTCGTACACCCGCTTGACGACCTCGCCGTAGTAGGTGCTGCTGGTGTAGGCCTGGGGCGGCGTGAGCTCGTTCTTGGCCCGCGAGATCGCGCTGTGGATCGAGCGGGGGCGATAGAGCTTTTCATCCAGGTTGAGGTCCTTGAGCGCCTGTTTGATGAGGCGCCGCTGGTCGTCGCTGTCGAAGATGGCGTAATCGCGGGGAATGCCAGCCGCCTCGGCCTCGCGCCGGAGGATGCGGGCGCAGACGGCGTGGAAGGTGCCCAGCGTCAGGCTGCGGGCGCGCGCGGCCCCCAACAGACGATCCAGCCGATTCCGCATCTCGCGGGCGGCCCGGTTGGTGAAGGTGACCGCCATGATGCGCCATGGGGCGACGTCCATCTCCTGCACCAGCCAGGCGACGCGGCGGGTGAGCACGCGGGTCTTACCACTCCCGGGCCCCGCCAGAACGAGCACCGGCCCCTCAGAAGCGGCGACCGCTTTTTGTTGTTGTGGGTTGAGTCCCTGTAAAATATCCATAATGGCGCATTGTAACATGGTCGGCGGGTAAGCGCCAGCGCCCCGCTTTGGAATCTGGGCGAAGTATGTTATGATAAGGCCTGATGGGATCGACAGGGATGAGGAGACAAAGATATGGTGATTACGCAAGAATTACACGTGAATACGAAGGGGAATTGTGACATCCAGGACGTCACTTCTCAGGTCGCGCGGGCTGTGGGTGAGTCGGGTTTGCAGGTGGGGACGGTCACGGTCTTTTGCCCCGGCTCGACCGGCGGGCTGACGAGCATCGAGTACGAAAGCGGGGCACTCTCGGATCTGAAGCAGGTGTTGGACGAGATCGCGCCCCCGGATCGGGATTATCGCCATCACCTGCGATGGGGGGATGACAACGGTCATTCGCACGTGCGAGCAGCGTTGATAGGCCCCTCTTTGGCGGTGCCCTTCGTCGATGGCCGATTGACGTTGGGAACCTGGCAGCAGATCGTGTTCATCGATTTCGATACGCGCCCGCGGTCACGGCACTTGATCCTCCAGATTATGGGAGAATAACGCGCTGTTTACAGACGGAGAAAGGAAAGAAGGATGGTCAATCACAAGGTGCTGGAGGCAGCGGCGGAATGGCGGCACAGTCAGCATCGCCAAGCCCAGCGAACTTACACGAAGCACGGCGATCGCGTCCCCCAGTTGATCCGGCAATTGGCGGGGCCGACACAGGAGATCCACGATCGCGCGTTTGACCTGTTGAGGCAGATGGGCGCGCTCGTTATAGAGGAATTGTTGGCGGCTTTGGCGGATCCGGCGTTGGATCCCATCGCGGCCGACGAAGTGATCTCTCTGTTGGGGGTTACCGGTGAGGAGGCGGCTAAAAAGCCGGTGTGGCAATTCCTGCAGGCCAATCTGGACGATCCTGAACGGGCTTCGACGGCGGCGTTGAGCCTGGCCGGTTTGGGGGATGAGCGCGCCTTGCCCTACCTGCGAGAGGGATTGGACGACGATGACGAAGACCGGGTGTCCAACAGCGTTGCCGGTCTAATCATGGTGGGTGAACTGGAGGATGTCGAGCATTTGCGCAAGGTGCATCGCCGCCACCTGACCAATTCAGAGATTCGAAGCGGGGTCGCCAGCGCCATTCTGACGATCCTGGAATCGAGCGACGAGCGGACATTCAGCCGGATCATGGATCACATCCGCACCAGTTTCGCCGACCGGTACCTGTGGGCTGACATCTGGGATATCATGGAGCGCGAGTTTGGATCGGGCCAGCAGCCCATCCATTGAGATGAGGTATTGATGAGCAAGTGGTCTGTATCTACGTTCAAAGGATCGACCTGGCGTTGGCTGGCTACGGCCCTGATCGCATGCGTGTTGCTGGTTGTGCTGGTGGTGACACCGGGCGGGATTCTGTTCAAGGCCGACTGGGTGGGGTACGCGGTGTGTCACCGGATCACAGAGCGCTCCTTCGTCATCGCCGGGCGGCAGCTTCCCCTGTGCGCGCGCTGCACTGGGACGTTCATCGGTGCGTTGCTTGGCCTGGCGGGCCAGGCCCTCGTCCTGCGCCGGCGTCGCGCGGCCAATTTCCCACCCGCACGGGTCCTGATTTTTCTCTTTGCCTTTGTCCTGTTTTGGGGCGCCGATGGTTTCAACTCCTACATGGCCTTGATCGGTGGCCCTCACGTGTACGAACCCCAGAACTGGCTGCGATTGACGACGGGGTCTCTGCAAGGGTTGGCGATGAGCAGTTTCGTATATCCGGTGTTCAACTTCACCCTGTGGCGACAACCTAGTACCGAAGCAAACGTGCGCGATCTCCGGGAGTTGGGGATACTGGTGTCGATGGAAGTCGCTTTGGTCGCGTTGGTGCTGACGGAATGGGGATTCTTGCTCTACCCGCTGGCTATTTTAGGCGCTCTGGGCGTTCTGACGTTGCTGACTATCGTCAACAGCATGCTGTTACTGATGATCACACGACGAGATAACCTGGCGGCGACGTGGCCGGATGCCATTTTGCCTCTATTGATCGGTTTCGTGTTTAGCCTGATCCAGATCGGCCTGATTGATTACGTGCGATATCGATTTGCCGGTATGATGGTCGGCGCGCCGCCAATGTGGTAAAAGTTGCCCGGTCAGGCTATAATACAGCTTGAGTGCCTATCCAGTGAAATTCTTGTTTTTTGTGCAACAATTTTGCATATGTGGTGTGATACTTATGGATCCCGGATTGTCAGGGTTAGGGCCTAACCAATAGAATTCTTGTACAGCAAGCGTAACTGCCCAGCCAGTCGCTTGCTGCGATGGAGAATGGGGGTTTGGCTTGGAAGCGCAGCGGCTTCTGCCAGGTTAGGGCTTTATTCAATCGAATGAAAGAGAGGAAAAAAGATGGACATCGGTCGGGCATTTGGTGTATTGTTCGAAGACAAGGATTGGGTGATGAAACTGGTTTTGGGATCGGTGCTGATGCTGATCCCTATTTTTGGTCAGTTGGCTCTTCTGGGATATGGCATAGCGATCATCCGCAACGTGATAGCGGACGATCCCAACCCACTGCCAGCCTGGGAGAACATCGGCGATTACTTCGTGGATGGTCTGAAACTGGCGCTGGTCAATTTGATCTACGCGGTCCCGCTCATCCTCGTCGGATGTCTCTTTTTCGGGGTAGGTATTTTGCCGGCCCTGGGAGGCGATAGTGATGAATTGATGGTCGTGTTGATGGGTATGACCAGTATAGTGACGCTGTGTCTCACGTGTGTGGTGATATTGTACGCGCTATTCCTGGGGCTGCTATCCCCGGTGTTGCACATCTTCTACGCCGAAAGCGGCGACATCGGTGCGTGTCTGCGTTTTGGGGAGGTTTTCCGCTATCTCTCCAATCACATCGGGCCGATCATCGTTTCCTTGTTGGTGGTGTGGGCAATAAACGCTTTTATTCTCCCGATTGTCTTGGTGGTGTCCTTGGGCTTGTTGGCCTTACCAACCGCGTTCTGGATGAAGACGGTGTCGTGCCATTTGTACGGCCAAATCAGCCGGCAGGCGCAATTGACTGTTCCGGGGGGATTCTAAAACGCAGGTTGTGCTGCGAGCGGAGATCTGGAAAGAGCAACAGGAGGTGTTGAAGTGATCGGTCAAGCGTTCCTTGGATTAGCCACCGCGTTCGGGCTCTCGACAGCGGCGGGATTAAACGCTTACATTCCACTGCTCGTCGTCGCACTCCTGGCGCGCACACCGCTGCTCGAGTTGGGCGAACCCTACGACGCGCTGTCCAGTTGGTGGG
>Ga0129302_1003259_pt1 | contig 11256 bp, 12 predicted proteins | sample BlaSprsedimmetaG_FD_94476 | JGI IMG/M metagenome (GOLD analysis project Ga0129302, IMG submission 94476) | Hot spring sediment bacterial and archeal communities from California, USA to study Microbial Dark Matter (Phase II) - Blank Spring... | ecosystem: Environmental > Aquatic > Thermal springs... | reverse complement strand
TATATGTATCTCTTGTTCCATCACGATCTCTTTCTCCTGGTTTCGGTCTGCCGACTTTAACCTTAGAAAGAGATCGTGTTTTAATCAAAACCTTTTTGCCTCACCTTTTGAACGATACTAAATTATTAGGGGAGCAAAGAGGGATCTTGTTTCTTACATTGCCTTTCTTTTGATTTGAAAAAGAGTGTAATATGCCTTACTGCGCAGAAGGCTTTCCCCTCCTACACTATGCCGGATTTTGACCGGCGTTTTTTGGACGCCCCGTATTCCGTACCCAGTCAATTAAATCTGATCGAATGACAAATTGCATAAAAGCATGACCGTCCCATATTTCACACACATATTTCCCTCCTCTGTGCCGAGCAGACCGCGTTAGCTGGGTCGTTTTTTCTGTGCACCTGGCAACGTTGCTTGCATGTCAAGTAGGCAAGTTGGGTCGGAACAAACAACTCAACGAACAAACGGCGTCCCCTGTCAGGGGTTCTGATGCCCCTCCATACTGAAATAATAGGCATTGTCCGGGCGGTATGGTATATTTACAAATTCCATAGGTTTCGACGTACTGGAAGCATTACAAGGTTTGTAAAGAAAGGATTTGGAATCAGATGAGCAATGAACCGAATAAGGTTATTTATTCCATGATCGGGGTAAGCAAGTATTATGATAAAAAGCCGGTCTTGAAAAACATCTATCTCTCCTATTTCTACGGGGCAAAGATCGGAGTCCTTGGTCTCAACGGGTCAGGAAAAAGCTCCCTTCTCCGTATCCTTGCAGGAGTGGACAAAGAGTTCAACGGAGAGACGGCCCTCTCCCCCGGCCACACCGTAGGTTTCCTCGCGCAGGAACCGGAATTGGATGACAAAAAGACCATACGGGAGATTGTGGAGAAAGGGGTGCAGGAGATAGTAAATACCCTTAACGAATACAATCTCATTAATGAAAAATTCGCTGAGCCGATGTCGGATGATGAGATGAGCAAGCTTATCGAGCGTCAGGGAGAGGTGCAGGAAAGGCTGGACGCACTGGACGCATGGGACCTGGATTCACGTCTGGAGATGGCCATGGATGCCCTGCGCTGTCCACCAGGCGATACACCGGTTAAGATCCTCTCTGGAGGGGAAAGGCGTCGCGTAGCCCTTTGCAGACTCCTCCTGCAGAAACCGGACATTCTGCTCCTGGACGAGCCCACAAACCACCTCGACGCCGAGACCGTGGCCTGGCTGGAGCGCCATCTGCAAGGCTATCCGGGCACCGTCATCGCAGTGACTCACGACCGCTATTTCCTTGATAATGTCGCCGGGTGGATTCTGGAGCTGGACCGGGGACAGGGTATCCCATGGAAAGGGAATTACTCCTCCTGGCTGGAACAGAAGAAAAACCGCCTGCAGCAGGAGGAGAAAACCGAGAGCGAAAGGCAGAAGACCCTGCAGCGCGAGCTTGAGTGGATACGGATGTCTCCCAAGGGACGCCATGCAAAATCGAAGGCGCGCATCAGTTCTTATGAGGAACTTCTCACTCAGGATATCGAAAAGAGGTCAAAAGATCTCGAAATCTATATCCCCCCCGGACCCCGTCTGGGTAATGTCGTCATTAATGCCGAAAACGTTAGCAAGGCATACGGCAATAACATTCTTATGGAAGGCCTGACCTTTTCCCTTCCTCCGGGCGGGATTGTGGGGGTCATTGGAGCTAACGGAGCGGGAAAAACTACCCTTTTCCGGATGATCACCGGCCAGGAAAGGCCTGATTCAGGCACCCTCAGGACAGGAGAAACCGTAAAGCTGGCCTATGTCGACCAGAGCCGCGACGACCTCGATCCGAACAAGACCATCTGGGAGGCAATCTCCGGCGGAGAGGATGTTATTCATCTCGGCAAACGGCAGGTCAACTCACGTGCCTATGTGGGGCGCTTTAATTTCTCTGGGAGTGATCAGCAGAAGAAGGTTTCCATGCTGTCCGGCGGAGAAAGAAATCGTGTCCATCTGGCCCGCATGCTGAAGGAAGAGGCCAACGTCCTTCTGCTTGATGAGCCTACCAATGATCTGGACGTAAACAGCATGCGTGCCCTGGAAGAGGCATTGGAGAATTTTGCGGGCTGTGCCATGGTCATCAGCCATGACCGATGGTTTCTCGATCGTATCGCCACCCACATACTCGCCTTTGAGGGCGACAGCAAGGTGGTCTGGTTCGAGGGGAACTACTCCGAATATGAGGCGGACAGAAAGGTCCGTCTCGGCGTTGCCGCAGACCAGCCCCACCGCATCAAATACAGGCATTTGTCGAGAGGGTAAGCGCCCCGCGAAAGGGGGAGGATAAATACCCCACGCGTACTAAAATTAAACTATGCCCGACGAAAAATCGAAGTTAGTGTATTCCACAGAACAGGCGATCCCCCGGAAGGAGAAGCCCGTTGCAAAGAATCTCCAGGCAGGCTTGCGTCCTGCGCAGCAGAAGGTTACTGTCCGGCTTGACCGGAAAGGCAGGGGCGGGAAGTCCGTCACGGTCATCGAGGGCTTACAGATGCCGCAGAAGGAAAGCGAGGCGCTCCTCAAGCAATTGAAGGCGAGACTCGGCACAGGCGGCACGGTTAAGGATACCTCCCTCGAAATCCAGGGCGACCACCGTGACGCGATCATAATAGCGTTGGAGAAGATGGGCTACACACCGAAACGCTCCGGCGGCTGAGAATAGAAAAGGGTCTATAGACAAGGAAGAATTGCGGGACGACTTTTTAAATATAATCTTCCCTTCTATCTTTTCCCTTGACAACTGTTCCAGAACATCGTATTGTCACTCAGGGATTTTGGAAGTTTTTGCGTTTACAGAGGCCACAAAGACTTTTCACTTTGTGGCTTTTTTTGTTGAGGCCTTCTGAAATTTCAATTTATAGAAAAGGAGGTAAAAGAAATGGCACAAGGAACTGTGAAATGGTTTAACGACAGCAAAGGTTTTGGTTTTATTGCTAGCGATGATGGAAGTGAAGCTTTCGTCCACCACACGTCCATCCAAGGCGACGGATTTAAATCCCTTGCCGAAGGTGACAAGGTCAGCTTTGATACTGAAAAGGGCCCGAAAGGCCCCAAGGCAATCAATGTCGTAAAAATCTAATCAACGGGGCAAGGCTCCCTCAGCGGAGGGAGCCTTGCATCACACTTTAGCTATTCTCCACGAAGCTGCCATGCGACACACCCCAATAGCGCTGCCCTCCAACCTTAAGATCAATTAATATCTCGCGTCCCTCTCCCAGTGTTGACCCCCACCGTGTTTTTGTAAGAAAAAATAAAATCAGAATAATAAGCGCGAGAAAAGCAACAAAAAGCGAAAGGAAGCAACAGGTCTTAGAACAGCCCCGCAAATTCCAGGAACTTTTTCCATTCCTTTTTCTTACTGGAGGGAAATTCCTCCATCAGCAACTGTTCCCACCGCGGAGCACGGGGCTTCTTTAATAAGGTCATACCGGCTTCCCCGGGGGTCTTGTTCCCCTTTTTCAGGTTGCACTTCTTGCAGCAGAGGACAACGTTTGACCAGACGGTCTTTCCGCCCCTGGAACGGGGTATAATATGGTCAACACTTCTCTCCTTGGAGACCCGAACACTTTTTCCGCAATATTGACAGGCGTGGGCGTCCCTCACAAACAAGTTGGCCCTGGTGAAGATAATATCTGTCTTGGGAAGCTGATCAAAGCGGGAGAGAATGACGGCGTCCGGGGCCACAATAGAAAATCTGGGGCTGTGAATCAAACGTCCGTTGTTATGGAATTGTGATACTTTCACCCATTCGGCAAAGGAATGGGTAGTCCAGTCCAATGTAATCACCCTGGCCGCTCCCTTGTAGAGGTGACAGATAGCCCTCTGTACGGTGGTCACATGAACCGCCTGATAATATTTATTTAATACCAACACCTTATTATCTAATATCTTCAGCAAAGAATGCTCCTTATGCAGGATAGCCACCCAAGATGGTTATTAAAGACAATATCTGTTTCCGAGTTTCTTCAAGCGGGCCGTTATTATCCACCACATAATCGGCTAGTTTTTTCTTTTCGTCAATAGGCATCTGGGCAGCGAGCCACTTTTGGGCTTCGGCAGGTGATATACCGTCTCTTCTTATCAGGCGATCTATCTGTACCTCGGGCCGGGCGTAAACCAGGACGGTCTTATCAAAACAGTCTTTCCATCCGGCCTCGAAAAGTAGCGGGATCTCAGCCACCGCCAGGTCTGCCGTCCCACTTTCCTCAATCTTCCCTAAGTCCTTTAAAATAATCTCCTTTACCCGGGGATGGATAATTTTGTTCAAAGCCAGGCGCGCCTTCTGGTCGGAAAAGATAAACCGCTTCAACCGGCTGCGTTTAAGGCTCATATCCGGAGCAAAATAACCCCGGCCAAAATGTTTATATATTTCCCACCAGGCCTCCTGATAGGGTTGGGCTATCTCGTTACAGAGGCGATCGGCGTCGATGACGGTCACCCCCGAGGCCCGAAGTATCTTGAGAACAACGCTCTTCCCGGTAGCCAGGCCGCCTGTAAGACCGATTTTTATCATGAAAGGGCCTCAATTATCTCTTGCATATCAGGGGGCATTCGGGAATGAAATTCCATAAACTGGCCGGTTCGGGGATGTACAAACCCAAGCTCCCTGGCATGCAGTAACTGACGGGAGACACTTTTTATAATGTTTCTCACGGTTATATTACGGATATCCGCCCACTTCTGTTTACCGCCATAAACCGGATCTCCTACCACCGGATGCTGCATTGAGGAGAGGTGGACACGAATCTGATGGGTGCGGCCCGTCTTAAGGGTCAGTTCCAGGAAGGTCAATCCGTTAAAAGACTGAATAACCTGCCATATAGTAATCGCTTCCCTACCACTTGCGCTTCTTACCGACATCTTCTTTCGCTGGGTGGGGTGTCTGCCGATAGGCGCCTGAATAATCCCGCTCTTTTCCCGAAAACCGCCGTACACGAGCGCTACGTACTTCTTATAAACCTCTCCGGCCTTAAACTGTCTGGCCAGTTCCTGATGGGCCAGATCATTTTTGGCGACCACCATCAGACCGGATGTGTCTTTGTCCAGACGGTGAACAATACCCGGCCGCAGAATGCCGCCGATGCCGGAAAGATCCGAACAATGATAGAGGAGACCGTGCACCAGTGTCCCGGTATTGTGCCCGGCCGCAGGATGGACTACAATACCCGGCGGTTTGGACAAGACCAGGATGTCTCCATCTTCATAGAGGATGGTAAAGGGGACTTTCTCCGGTTGAATACCTAATGGACGTGGCGGTGGGATTTCTATGCTTATCGAATCATAGGGGTCAATCTTGTGGCTGGCTTTAACCGTCTTTCCGTTAATCTTGACCCGGCCCTCATGGATAAGACGGTTGATCTGCGAACGGCTAAGAGAAGCAAACTTTTTCGTCAAATAGACGTCGATCCGTTGATCTTTGTCCGCAGGTTCCGCACGCAATAACTCCGGCATGATATTACGGGATTTACAAATTCGAATTTCGAATTTCGAAATTGAGATGTGGCCCGGCCGTCATGAGGCATCAAAAAGCGCTTCAATATCTCGCCTGACCTTGCCTTCTTTCACATTACGGGCTATGGAAAGCTCCTTTACCAGCAGATTCATGGCTGTGTCCAGCATCTTTTTTTCACCAAATGAAAGGGGTTTTTCATCTTTCAATATGTACAAATCCCGCAAAACCGAGGCCACTTCAAATACTGAACCCGTCTTTATCTTATCCATGTACTCCCGGTACCGTTTATTCCATGTCTGGGTCACGATCTCAATACTTCGATCTTTCAAGATATCCAATACCCTGGGAATATCTTTTTTGTTTACAATGTTTCTAATGCCTACTGATTGTACATTGTGGGTAGGAATCATGATTACCATGTCGGTATCAATGATTCTCATGATGTAAAAGTTCTGCTTTTCCCCATTAAACTCTCGGCGCTCAATAGACTCTATCACACCTACGCCGTGGGCCGGGTACACAGCTAATTCCCCTGTCTTAAACATTCGTCCCAACCCCCCGATTTGAAAGAAGGATTCTAATATGGTTGAATTTAACACTATTTGTTAAATAAGGCAAATACAAATTGACAGAAGGACTGCCCCCGTGTTATGGATGGGCGGCATTTAAATTTACTGTCATGACTTTAGACACTATCCCATCATTCACGGCCAATGGACTGGCGTCCTTGATCGGCAGCCTGCCCGTCAAAGACCATGAGCAGGCCCTGGACATGATGTTAACTTATGTCCCGGAGATCCCGCTATGGATACAACTGCCGGTCTATCCGGAAGAACGGCTTCTCACACAATTTGCCGAGGAACTGCCGGGAATAGTCATGGAAGGTGACCGGGTACATTTTGACACGGCCTCACCGGGTTTTGAGGATGAACTACTTGCTTTTTATGAGGATTACATCCCGGTCTCTGAAGGCAACGCACCCCTTTTAAAGTCCCGTTTTGCCCTGGGGCCACGCACCGGAAAAGGTCTGGCAGCGTTTATCAAACGCATGGGCAAGTTAGCCAAACCTCCTCACGCCATTAAGGGACAGATCACCGGACCTTTTACTTTCCTGACCGGGATTACTGATCAGGAAAAAAGATGTGCCTTCTACGACGAACGCCTGCGTGATGTTGCAGTTAAGGCCCTATCACTGAAGGCCGCCTGGCAGGTAGAAGTGCTGCGGCAATTTAAGGTGCCGGTTTTTGTCTCTATTGACGAGCCCGGCCTCGCCGCTTACGGATCTTCGGCCTTTGTCAGTATAAATCGCCAGGATGTAACAAACATGCTCAGAGAAATGGCCCAGGCTATACACAAGGCCGGCGGACTGGCCGCAGTGCATGTCTGCGCCAATACAGATTGGTCCCTGCTCATGGAAAGCGATATAGATATTATCAGCTTTGATGCCTATAATTATTTCGACCGGTTTATACTCTACCGGCCGGCTATCCTCTCCTTCCTGGCCCAGGGAAAGGTTATCGCCTGGGGTATAGTGCCTACCGCCAACCCTGCTGATATCGAAAAGGAAAGCGTATCGTCACTGGCGGCACGCTGGAAAGAGGAGGCACAGGAACTGAAAGAAGATGGGATTACCCTGGCGGCGCTGTTCAGGCAGTCACTTATTACCCCCAGTTGCGGCACCGGCGCCCTCCCCCAGCCCCTCTCTGAACGCGTCCTGCATCTGACCCGGGAGGTCTCCCTTCAATTAAGGAAGGACTTACTTTAACCCTGATCCGCCAGCAAGACATCATCTGCGGCGTTGCCTTCGATCGCTCCTCCTTGCGGCGTATTGCTCCATACGCCTTGTCGTCACTCCTCGGCGCCTTGCATCTAATATCTTGCTGGTGATCAGGAATACTCCATAACCTGCTGATTTTAAACTTGATAGCCAAATTAGACGGTGGATTGGGGTTAATTCCCAATCCACCCGGTTGTTTCTATCCCGTCTTTTACTCTTTCTGCGGACCTTCACGGCGGAAAATGGCTATGCCTATAGGCCAGGTATAAGAGATAGACTCGCCTTCCCGGAGCAAGGCCCTGGCAACATTTTCAGCCGCAGCGGCCTTGTTCCCAAAGAAACCAAAGAAAACACCCCGCACCCGGAGCACTTCCAGGAAGTCGCTTGCCCTGCGGAATCTCTCCTCCATACAATATCGTTCAAAGCGGATGGGTACCAGGCCCGGCAAGCCCCTTACCACCTCGTTCCAGTTTAGCCCGCGCGTACCCCGAAACGGATGCCAGGCCGGCTGTATCTCTTTTAATCTCCGAAAGATGGTCAAAAGCAGGCTGTTCCCCTCTTTTTTGGGAAAAGGCATAATCAAAGGAAAGGACATTACCAGGACGCCGTCTTCCTTTAGGGCATTTCTCAGGACCAGCCGGTCTCCCGGGGACAACCAGTGGTAAGACATGTTGGCTATAATGAGATCGAATCTTGTTTCGGAGACCGGAAGGTCTTTGGTCTGTCCGTAACAGAATGTGACGGTTCTTATATCCTCTTTCTTTCTGGCCAGCTTCAGCATGGAAGGGGATCGGTCCAGCGCCGTGACCCCGGCCCCGGGAAAATGTTTAATGATTTCCACTGTAGAGATGCCCGTGCCGCAACCTACGTCCAGGATTGACTCCGGCTGAACGTGTTCTTTCGCCAGGATACATAGTTTTTCCGCCAGATGACCGTAAAAAAAGTGATGCCGGGGCTGATCGTAGGAAGAGGCCACATGGTCATAATGGAGAAATGCCTCAGCCATGAACCACCTGCCCGGCCAGCCACGACCAGATCACACCCCACGTCTCGCGCGAGGTAAGTATGTCGTGATGGTCGCTGTCTTTTATCTCTTTGACGGTGTAATTATCCGGAGGTGCTGCCTCAGCCGTCTTCTTTACCTCCGGAAGGTCATATTGCCCGAACAATAGCAGGCCCTTTTTATCAGGATCAGTCGATAGATCTTCGCCCAATCTGTTTAGTGTCTCTATCAGGCCGGCAAAAGGGGTTGCCTCCCTGACCCGCCGGGGCCTCAGAATGCGTATCATCTCCTTTTTCCCGCCTGCAAAACTGGCGGAAAGGGGCGGCGATATGACCACATTCCAGGAAAAGTCAAGCGACAAGACCAGACGGCCGCCGATGCTGTGGCCTATGGCCGCCACAAAATTATTTCTCCTGCGTTCCTGCCAGTAAGTCAGGCATCTCATCGCACTCTCATAATCAAACAAACCGCCGCTTTCCCCGTGGCCGGGTAAGTCTGCGGCTAAAACTGAAATCCCTTTCCCGGCCAGAAATATAGATAGCGGAAGCATCTCTTCCTTACAGCCGCCATAGCCGTGCAAGACAAATAACCATGCCGGTGACGCATTCTCCGGCTCAACCTCTAAACCGGTAAATTCTCCCCCTCTAACCGGCCTGATACGAATTTCAATGTCCTTCATGTAATCGTTCACCACATCCTATTTACCGCTGAGGACGCGGAGAACGCAGAGAAAAAAAATGGGGTTCTTTGCGCCCTTTGCGCCTTTGCGGTGACTTATTACCTCCCCATCAGCCTTCTTCCGTAACTTTCTTTATAGACCTATAGGTGATGGAGACTATGGCATCCAGCTCTTCCAGGCTCACCGAAAGGGGCGGCATAAGGACAACCACATCCCCCAGAGGCCGGATTATGAGTCCATGCCTGCGTGCCTCCAGAATGACCTGCCTCCCCATCCGCATGGATGCAGGATAGGGTCTCTTGGTCGCCTTGTCTTCGACCAGCTCCATACCCACCATAAACCCTCGCTGGCGGACCTCGCCGACATGAGATAGTTCATTAAATTCTTTCAGTTTATCTTCTAAGTATTTGATTTTTGGTTGAAGAGATAAAAGCGTCTGGTTGGTCTCAAACAGGCGCAGGTTAGCCAGGGCGGCCGCGCAGGCCAGGGGGTTCCCGGTATAGGTATGGCCGTGAAAGAAGGTCTTCTCTTCTTCATAATCGCCATAAAAGGCGGCGAATATCTCTTCCGTAGTCAAGGTCGCGGCCAGGGGTAGATAACCTCCGGTGATACCTTTGGCCAGGGCCATCAGATCCGGACTGACCCCTTCCTGTTCACAGGCAAAAAGGGTCCCGGTGCGGCCAAATCCCGTGGCCACCTCATCGGCAATAAGCAGTATCCCGTATCGCTCTGTAAGCCGGCGCAGGCGTCTGAGATAACCTTCCGGCCAGATCAGCATTCCGGCCGCACCCTGCACACCGGGCTCGATAATAATGGCGGCCAGTTCATGGGCGTTTCCGGCCACGGTATCTTCCAGTTCCTTAAAGCAGGCCAGCTCACAACCGGGATAATCAAGCCCCAGATGACACCGGTAACAGTAGGCAGCCGGGACACGCATGGATTTTACCGTCAACGGTCCGTAAATACGGTGGAAGAGATCGATCCCCCCTACCCCGACTGCACCCAGGGTGTCGCCGTGATAGGCATTTATAAAGGAAAGAAACCTGGTCTTTTGTCTGCGCCCGGTCTGCTGTGCGTATTGAAAGGCGATCTTTAAGGCCACTTCTACCGCTGTGGAGCCATTATCTGAATAAAATACCCGTTTAAGACCGGACGGCGCACGTGTTATAAGCTCCCGGGCCAGTTCAATCGAAGGCACATTACCTAATCCCAAGAGCGTAGAGTGTGCTATTTGGCCAAGCTGAGCCATAATGGCCCTGTCGATCTCGGGACAGCTATGTCCGTGCACGTTCACCCACAGGGAAGACACACCATCCAGATAACGTCTCCCCTCGGTGTCAATGAGATAACTGCCCTCTCCCGCATCGATAATCGGCGCTTCTTCTGCTTCATACTCTTTGGCCTGGGTAAAGGGATGCCAGACGTAACGCAGGTCATCGGCGCGCAAAGAATTATTATTGGACATGCTCTTCCCTCCAGCGAGAAAGCCGTTCCAGCAGTTTAAACTTTTTATCCACGGCCCGGGCTACCCTTTGAATATCCCCTTCTTCTGCCTCTTCCACGGAAAGTCCGGTGATATGCGGTACAATAGCCAGAACCGGCACTCCGGCAAATTTTTCGATGGCGCCGGGATTATCCGCTTCAGCCGGGCCCGGCCTGGCCGGGAAATTATTTATTATTATACCGGCTACTTCAAGACTCCTGGCCTGCGCACAAGATACCGTTAAAAGGGTGTGATTAATCGTCCCAAGGGAAGGTCGGCTGACGATGACGAGAGGAAGCCTGAGCCTGGCCGCTAGGTCGGCCATAAAGGAGTCATCGTTCAGAGGCGCCAGGAGTCCCCCCGCACCCTCTACCAGGACCGCATCGTATTTTGAACGCACTGCGGCATGATCGGACTCAATCCTTGCCAGATCTATCGTGACACCCGCCCTTGCCGCGGCCAGGTGCGGGGAAACAGCCGGAGTAAAGGCATAGGAATAGACCGGCCCCTCTCCAGTAGAAAGCACCCTCCGCAGGAGGGCCAGGTCACCTGCCAAGGCCGCATCCTCACCTGCTTTCACGCCGGTTATGACCGGTTTTTCCAGACCGACCCTTACGCCCGCCTCCTGGTAGAGTAGGGCCAGAAGGGCGGTGATAACCGTCTTTCCCACCCCGGTATCCGTGCCGGTAACAAACAATGAAGGCAGTTTAATCAATAATGATGGTTTCGTAAAAAGTCGTTTTTAGCTTAAGTATTTGAAATAATATTATTTTATTGCATTTTTGTCTTGACTTTCATGTTGTCCCGTGATAGAAAACATATGCAACATCAAC
>Ga0129302_1003253_pt1 | contig 11275 bp, 12 predicted proteins | sample BlaSprsedimmetaG_FD_94476 | JGI IMG/M metagenome (GOLD analysis project Ga0129302, IMG submission 94476) | Hot spring sediment bacterial and archeal communities from California, USA to study Microbial Dark Matter (Phase II) - Blank Spring... | ecosystem: Environmental > Aquatic > Thermal springs... | reverse complement strand
GCAGCTAAAGCAAAAGCAAGAGGCTATAGGACATTCAAAAACCTCAGGACAATAATCTATATGCTTACAGGGAAATTGGACTACAGCAAAGTTGGGTTACCCACTTGAAATGAGAAAGAACCTTTTAAGTGGATATACAGATGTTAATTCCATTACCGAGGCCATCAATGTTGGCAATGTTTATAAGTTCATTTTAAAGCCATGGGAAGATGAGGCCCTGAGAACCACTATTAGGGAATCCCTGGATATTGCGCGTCTGCAAAGGGAAAACAAGGCGCTGACCGAAACCATCAAGAAACAGAACGAGGAGCTTAAGTATCTTAATAAGAATCTGGGGAAAGAAGTGGAAAACAGGATAGCCGAAATTAAATTGCAGAATGAGGCCCTGAAACTGGCACGGGACATCCTGGAAAGTCTCCCTATAGCGGTGCTCGGTACGGATAACGAGGGGTCTATAGCCCTGGTAAATAGTCTGGCCCGGGGTTACTTTGAGCCGGAAGGTCTGGCGCTTCTTGGTTCAAACTTAAGGCATCATTTTGCCGAGGAGTTAATAGAAATTATTACTGATACCATAAATTCCGAAGAGCAGAAAGAGGGGCAATATAACCATACAGATGGTAGCAGCTTTGACGTGTACTGTATCCCGCTTTCCAGAGGTAATTTTGAAGTGCCCCGCTCTGGAATGGTGATTTCGTTTTTAAATCGGCCACGAAGCCACTAAGGCACGAAAGATGAATATGAATTTATTTAGTTTCTATCCGAAAACTTCCCCTCCCTTGGCGGGAGGGGATTGAGGGGAGGGGGAATAAATTGAAATTGCTCACTTTTTCACCCCCACCCGAACCCTCCCCCATCAAAGGGGGAGGGAATATAGGGGGCTCCAGATGAAAACTATCTATAGTCTTAGGGCCTTTGTGTCTTAGTGGCTAGATAACTACTTGAAAATTTAAAAAGGTAAGGTTTCACGATGGAAGACACAACCAGGACCATCCTCATGGTAGATGATGAAGAGAATATCCTCTCTTCCCTGCAGCGCCTTTTACGGCGGGAAAATTATAATGTCATAACGAACGCCAGTCCTGAGAAGGCTCTTGAGATCCTCAAACACGAACCTGTCTCTCTCATCATATCTGACCAGAGAATGCCGGAGATGGATGGGACTGAATTTCTGGAAAAGGCCAGACAGATCCAGCCAGAGGCCATACGCATTATATTGACCGGATATGCGGACATCAGCGCGGCCATGGCTGCCATAAACCAGGGACAGGTCTATCGCTTTATAACCAAGCCCTGGAATGATCTTGATCTTAAGGCAAACATCAAGCAGGCTATTGATTTTTACCACCTGCGTAAGGAAAATCAGAGGCTCTTCGAGTTAACGGTCCAGCAAAACACCGAGCTTAAAGAGCTAAACGAAAACCTGGAAAGAAAGGTGGAGGAGCGGACCCAGGAGATAGCCCGTCTCTATAAAGAGCTTCAGTCGAGTTATTTCAAGACCATTCGCATCTTCATGGATCTCATGCAGATGTATGACCCTGCCCTGGGGGGCCATGCCAAAAGGGTAGCTGTCCTTTCCAGGCTCTTAGCCGAAAAGTGTGAGTTACAGGGGGAGGAATTGGACGTAGTAGAGGCTGCGGGCTCCCTCCATGACATAGGCCTGATCGGTATCCCGCGAGAGATAATCAGAAAGAAGGGTTCGGGGCGGACTGCGGCGGAAGAGGCCCTTTACAGACAGCACCCGGCCTTAGGCTATGCGATACTTAATTCCGTGCCTAAATTGGATCAGGTCAGTATATTAGTCAAATCACATCACGAGTGGTTTGATGGCGCTGGGTATCCGGACAGGCTGAAGAAAGAAGAGATTCCTCTCGGGGCGCGTATCATAGCCGTGGCCGATGTCTATGATCATCTTTCGGTCCGCAGGGATATATCGAGAGAGGATGTGCTGCATCGCTTACATAAATTAGCCGGGGCGGAACTGGATCCCTCTGTAGTTTCTGCGGCCATAGAAGTATTTTCAGCGATCAAGACGGCAGACAGGGCAGAGGTGGCAGTTACTCTTGCGGATCTGCGACCGGATATGGTTCTGGCCCGGGAGTTAAAGACGCATACCGGCCGGCTGCTTATGCCCAAGGATGCCGTTCTTAAAGAAGCATACCTGGAAAAAATCAAGAGGTTTCATGAGATAGACCCTATAGTGGGATGGATTTATGTGTACAGATAGAAAGTTCATAGCTCATGGCTGATAGCTGATGGCAAATGACAAAAATCCAACATTGACGGCTTCGTAAAAAGTAAAATTTTACCGCAGAGATCGCTGAGAACGCTGAGATAACATATTGAATAGTTTACAGTTTTTCTCTGCGGACTCTGCGTGCTCAGCGGTGAAAAAGCTTTTTTACGGATTCGTCAGATTTAGATACAATTTCGGATTTAGGGATTGATTATGTCTAAACGAAAAATTATCAAGGGTGTAAAAATAGACGACGTCCGGCCGGGATCGGTAACAGGTAAAGACATACTAAATCCCCAGGGACAGATGATCCTGGCGAAGGGTTCCAGACTGACCCCGGACCTCATAGATAGACTCAAGCGGTTAGGTGTCAGCAGTATTCCCATTGAGACGGAAGAGGATGTGGCCTATGTTGACCCAAAGGCCATGGAAGAAAAAATACAAAGGGTTGACCTGTTAGTTGAGCGGAAGTTCCGCCGGGCCTCTCCCGATAACCGGGTGATGATGGGATTAAAAGATATTTTCAGGGAATTTCTGAAAGGGAAGATCACCAGTGGATCGTGAAGAGATCAGAACGAAGATAAAAGAGACTGCCGAGGTCGCCACGATCTCGGCCGTGGCCTTACAGACCGCACAGCTCCTTAAAAATCCCAACGTGCCCGTCACTAAGATTACGGAGATCGTCAGCCTCGATCAGTCATTAACTGCAAAGATACTACGGCTTGTCAACTCATCGTTTTACGGCTTTCAGGGACGGATCAGTTCTCTTTCACAGGCTGTGGTCCTTTTGGGTTTCAAGACAGTGCGGAATGTTATCCTTTCGGTTTCCGTCCTCAAGGCATTTTCCGGTGATAAGGGATGTAAGGTCTTTGACGCAGGCAGGTTCTGGGGACATTCTGTAGGTACGGCCTTTGTTGCCAAAAATCTGGCCGAACATATCAAGTTTAAAGAGCCTGAAGATGCCTTTATTGGCGGTCTGTTGCATGACATAGGCCGGGTCTTCATAGTCCAGTTTCTGCGGCCGGAGATGGAAAAAATCATCGATCTTATGACTAAAGAAGATATGCTTATGCGGGAGGCCGAGGAAAGAGTATTAGATACGGATCACGCCTGGATAGGTTATGTCATGGCCAAAAACTGGCACTTTCCCCCTGTACTCTGTTCTGCTATAGGCCTTCATCATGCCCCAAACGGCAAGGATGAGGAATTTCTTCTGGCCTCGATCATTCATCTGGCGGATATAATCTGCCGGGGGATGGATCTCGGGTGCGGTGGTGATGACTTTGTCCCTGATGTCAGCCCGGCCGCCTGGCGGGAACTTTCCCTTTCCTTAGAAGATGTAAAGGTCTTAATACAAAAGACAGACCAAAACCTCTATCAGATCGAGGAATTTCTGGCTATTCTGCGTTCGTAGAAAATAGAAGTCAGGAAGCTGTATTCTGGATACTAACGCACAATGTCTGGGAACAGGTGAAAATTATTGAATGCTGCATAATAAATGTCCGCTTATCGTCATTCCCGCGAAAGCGGGAATCCAGAGAAAAAAGACTGGATTCCGGGTCAAGCCCGGAATGACAATAATACATGAAGATAGGGCATTAATATTACAGGTATCAATAAATATTTTCTTTGTGTGCTCTGTGGTTAATCTTTTGAATATGAATGGTCGGGGCGAGAGGATTTGAACCTCCGACCCCCTGCTCCCAAAGCAGGTGCGCTACCGGGCTGCGCCACGCCCCGAATTCTAAAAACATCCGGATGAATTATTAACACGGGGTATCTTACAACGCAAGGGCTAATTGTTATCAGTTTTGTTATCCCCGCCCCTTTTGCCCGCTTAAATCCTCTTAAGCTCCGCTTTGATATCCTTGGCATCGATTAAGATCTCTACATATCCGCCATTTTTCAGCATCCCGGGATTTATGACAATAGTCTGGCCTATGGTATCTCTGCCTGTGGCCTCGTGAATGTGGCCGGTGATACATACCTGCGGCTGGTGTTCCTCGATAAAGGAGCGCACGGCCTTGCTTCCTACATGGTGGCCACCGGAAACCACATCCACGCTGGTATCAAAGGGAGGAGCGTGGGTAACGAAGATTTTCAAGGCTGCATTTTTTACCTTTGTAAACCCCTGGTAAATGAAGTTATTAATCTCTTCTTCGCTATATTCGATTGGGGTGTTAAACGGCGTATAATTGGAACCGCCCACGCCAAAAATGCCTGCATTCTCTATCAAAAATCCATTGGCGTGGAGGTTTATATGGAGTTCAGTCAGGTAATCCTGTACTTTCTTCTGATCAAAATTTCCGGCCTGGGCATGGAGGTTGGAGTTATGTCTCCGCACGTTTTCTAAAACCAGCTTAGCCTTGTCTATTCCACCCACATTTGTTAAGTCGCCCGTAATGATGACACAGTCAGCACGAGAAAGGTCTTTAATTTTTTCTATATTTTCCGTGCGTTCGTGGATATCGCCGAAGGCTATGATACGCATGACTATTACTTGATGAAGTCCGTAATGTAAGGGTTCGTCTCTCTTTCCTCTCCCAGGGTCGAGGTAGGTGAGTCTCCGTAATTATGTCCCGGCCAGACGATTGTATCATCGGGTAATGACAGGATTCGCTCTTTTAGAGATCTTAGCAGGGTTTCAAGTGAGCCGTCGGGTAGATCGGTTCGCCCCACCGCTCCAACAAAGAGGGTATCTCCCGTAAAGAGATTCCCTCCGCCGTAAAGACAGATAGCCCCGGGTGTATGACCGGGTGTATGGATAACTTTGAGCGAAATGTTACCCACGGTTATTATATCTTCGTCTTTGACACGGATGTCGGCAGGGGGAGCCGGATCAAATCCCATCTGGCGGTAAAACATCTGAATTTTCGGTTCGGAAAAGAGATCGTCATCCAGCTCGTGCATGACTATCTGTGCCCCGGTTAATTCCTTTATCCGTCTGTTGCCGCAGGTATGGTCAGGATGGCCATGCGTATTGACCACATATTGAACTTCGAGCCCAAGGCCATTTGCGGCCTGTACAACTTCATCTTCATCCCCGGCCGGATCGATGAAAAGTGCCTTTTTCGTCTTAGGACAGCCAACCATGTAACAACAGACCTCCATGTGACCGACTATCATCTGTTTAATGATCATGCCCGGGCTCCTGACCTTCAGCGCCTTCCTTGCCCTGTCCTTTTACATAGGTGGCGGCGCTTATGCCGGCCACACAACCTTCGCCCACCGCCTTAGCCATCTGGAAGGGAGGTCCACAGATATCTCCGGCCGCAAATATGCCGGGCACGTTTGTCGCCTGCTTTTTATCCGTTACTATGAATCGGAAGGATTCGGGATCGAGTGCTATATCGAGATTAAGTGTTAGTTCCATGATCCCCTTAGCACCCAATTCGACAAAAAGGCCGTTTAAAGGGAGGGTGCGGGTGTCTGTTAATACAACTTCTTTAAGCTCATCTTCTCCCCTAAGTTCCTTAATCCAATTCCCTTCCAGGAGTTCAACTGCGCTTTCTCTAATCTGGCGTTCCAGAGACGGGACGACAGAGAGTTGTTTACAAATCAGATAGACCTTTGACGCATACTTAAGGAGCGTAAGGGCGCCGGTAGCGGCCGCCGAACCGTTTCCAATAACGGCCACCACCTGGTTGCGGAAGAAGTTGGCGTCGCAATCGACGCAGTAGCTTAGCCCACGGCCTAACCATTCTTTTTCCCCCTTGAGTCCTAACTTCTTGCGCGCCGCGCCCGTGGCCACAATAAGGACCTGGGCCTGTATCTCTTTGCCGCTTTCACTTTTGACAACAAAGGACCGATCGGCCTTTTCCAACTCCAGGGCGTCTTCTTCCAGGAGATGGGCGCCAAAGGCCTCCGCCTGCTTTCTCCCTGTCTCGAGCAACTCAGTGCCGCTGGTCTTAAGAACTGAGCAATAGTTTTCAATATGGGCAGCCGCAAAAAGACTGCTTTTGTCCAACCTTCCCATGACCAACACAGAGACCTTACGCCTTGCCGCATGGATAGCCGCTTGCAGTCCGGCCGGGCCTGTTCCCAGGATAACAATATCATAATTGAGCGGTGTCACACGCATCCTCCCTGACAATTTTTTCACCGCAAAGGCGCAGAGCTGGTAAAATCAGTTGAGTAGTTAGTAGTTGAGTGGTTGAGTAGTTACCCAACGACTCAGCTGATTTTACCACTCATCTACTCAACCAATTGACTAATATGCTTTTCCTTTGCGTTCTTTGCGCCTTTGCGGTGAATAGCTACTTTCTGTCTTCCTTTTCCGTATCAGCCGTTGCAATCTCCGGTTCCCCCGGGATACGATAGCCTTCGTCAATCCATTTACCAAGATCGATCAGTTTGCAGCGCTCGGAACAAAAGGGACGGTAGGGATTCCCTTCCCATGAAGTTAATTTATGACAGACCGGGCATTTAATCTTCACGAGACTATCCAGACGGCCAGGTTCTCAGCCGAGGCCAGAATCTTGCTGGAAACGCTACCCATAAAAAATTCCCGGGTCTTAGATAACCCTCTCCTGGCCATAACGATCGTGCCAAAATCCCGCCGCTGCGCTTCACGAAGAATCTCTCTGGCTACGTTGGTTGGCCCCTTTTTAATTTTACATTTGACTTGTTTTTCCGGGAGGCCTGCATCCTGCAACATCTTTTTCGCCTGGCCGAAGACTGCGTATATCTCTTCGGCCTCCTTTTCCATCCACAGGTCTTCTACATCCGAAAGATCAACCTCTTCCTCTTCAGCGCTGAAAAAACCAAGCCCGGGCAGGACATGATAGAGCGTGATTTCTATGCCGGGCAGGCCATCGATCATGAAACCCAGGTGATCGACGGCTTTCAGAGATGCATCCGAGGTGTCCATCGGCAGCAGGATCTTATTGGAGGTTATCTTCCCGTCTATCACCCAGACAGGCCGTGTTTGCAATGCCTGTACAACCTTTGTGGATATACTCCCCATGATAGCCGATTCCAACTTGGATAGACCGCGGCGTCCAACGACCACAGCGTCGTAATTTCCTTTTTCGGCCTCAAAGATAATATCTCTGGCTAGTCCTATTTTTTTCTCCACGATTTGAGTATTAATGACTTCTTCGCCAAGACCCGCCTTCATAAGAATGGCCCTTCCTTTATCCATGACGCTCCGGGCCTTGCGTCTGTGAATATCCATCAATTGCTGGGCCTTCTGGCTTAACACCTGCCAGTCGCCGTACCCTTCTCCTTTCTCAGTGAGAACAGGCGGCAATGGGGGGAGGATGTAAAAAAGGGTTGCCCGGACACCGGAATCCTTACCGAAGAGATGCCCGATATAGGCTATAGATCTTTCCGAATGTATGGAACCATCAGTGGCCACGAGTATTTTTTTGTCCATGAAGCGGTCTCCCTTCATCCTGGATTTCTACCACCGGTTTCATTCCTTTGCCGCCGGTTCTCCGCCAAGGACTGCCTCAACATAGGGCAGGGCATCCTCAAAAGTGATGTCCTTATTAAACCCGGGACAATTTTGTTGAATTATCAGAAAACTGGCCTGATCAAGGAGGCTGGGGACAAAAGGCCATTCACGGCAACGTCCGGGCTTAAACGCATGTATGGAACATTTCCCATCCCAGAATATGCAGTGGTTATCCACTACTTTCATCTGGACGTATGAGCCTTTGGAGACGCAATATCTTTCCAGAAATTCGCTTTCAGGAAGACCCAGGCCGGAGGCGATACGGCGAATATCAGCCGGAGTCAGGCATATAGTATTCTCGCCATGACAGCAGTCATTACACATCTGACAGGTGAATAATATTTCTTCGGGATCCATGTGCTTCGCTTTCTAACCCATGGTTTGTCACTAGTCATCAGTCACTGGTCATTAGTCACTGGTCATTAGTCATTAACCAGCGCCATAGCTATGAGCTACGCACCATGAGCCTGTTTTTTTGTCAGATTAGGGTAGCGCAGTTCTACCTGATTGGCAAGATTTTTGTTCTTCGGGGATGCAGGTTGGCCTCCATCAAAAAAGTCCTCCAAAACTTTCCCCTCCCCTGGCGGGAGGGGATTAAGGGGAGGGGGAAGAACTTGAAATTGCCCACTTTTTCACCCCCACCCTAACCCTCCCCCGTCAAAGGGGGAGGGAATATAGGGGTTTTCGGATGAACACTAGGTAGAATCTCTGGGAAAGGTTTTATACGGGGGCCTTGAAATAGCCTTTTCCCGCCTTTCGGAAGATATAAAATTCCAGATGGTGTTCTGCCAGCTTCTCCCTGGCGACACCGCCGGCGCTTTCATCTATAGCCAGGGCCATGCCGCAGTCTGAACTGATTTCACGCGGGACGGGTATGAGTTCACAGGGGATATTCTCTTTTTTGAGTACTTTCTCCGCCTTGAGGACATAGTGGACGGAGTCAAAGATAAAGATAGTCTTACATTCCGCTGATTTCATAAATAACTCTAAATCTGATAGCTGATCGCTGAATGCTGATAGCTACTTTACATCTTACTGATCTCATATATCGCCCTTATGACCTGGTCAACTTCCTCCAACGTATTGAAATAACCGAGGGAAAGACGGACAGTGCCGCCCGGGAACGTACCGATGGTCTTGTGGGCTATAGGAGCGCACTGCAACCCACCGCGGGTCATTATACCATATTTCCTGTCGAGAATAAGACACACTTCAGAGGGACTTTTATCCTCAATATTCAAAGAGACAATACCCGTCTTTTTATCGGCAGCCCGGGGGCCATAAATTTTTACGCCCTTGATACCGCTTAGCCCCTCCATCATCTGCCGGATGAGCCGCAATTCGTGTGCCCGGATGCGTTCGAGCCCTTGCTCCTGGATGAATCTTATCCCAGCATTCAATCCGACGATGCCCAAGGTATTGGGCGTGCCGCTTTCATAACGGTCCGGAAGAAAATCAGGATGCGCCCAAGACTCAGAACGGCTTCCGGTTCCACCCCTCTTAAGGGGGTTTAGACGAATATCCTTTGACAGACAGAGTCCGCCGATGCCCGTGGGACCCAGAAGTGATTTATGACCGGTAAAGGCCAGAAAATCGACTCTAGCCTCCTGCATATCAATAGGTATTACGCCGGCGCTCTGCGCCGTATCTACAAGAAAAAAGGCGTTCCCCTTGATTTCACCCACCGCTTCAATCGGAAGTATAGTCCCCGTCACGTTAGAGGCATGGTTGACCGCAACGAGTCTTGTCTCCGGCCGCAGGGCCCTTTGGATATTCTCCGGGTCAAGCCGTCCCTGATCGTCACAAGAAACTACGGTGAAATCTACATTGCCGGACTCCTTGAGATATTGCAGGGGGCGCATAACAGAATTATGCTCCATAGAGGTGGTAACCACGTGGTCGCCGCTTTGGAGGAGGCCCAAAAGTACGAGGTTCAGGGATTCAGTGACATTAGCCGTAAAGATAACCTGTTCGGAAGAAGGACAATTGAAGAAATCCGCTACTGTCTCGCGGGCCTCGAAGACTGCCCTTCCCGCCTCTATAGCGTATCCGTGTGCCGAACGTCCCGGACTTCCTGAGGTATTGGTAAGGAATGAAGAAATGGCCTCGATTACTGCCCTGGGTTTGGGGAAAGAGGTGGCGGCCTGATCACAGTAAATAGGTGTCATAGCTTACGGGAAAATGACATTATCGGCCTTGAGCATTGTTCCCAGGATGGAAAACATGTTGGAAATAGTGCCAACAGCCAGTTTTTCTTTCAGGTGATAATAATCCAGGCAGGTGCCACAGACCAATATCTCCATGCCGTTCGCAGCTAATTCCTTCAGCACAGGAATAACCTCTGAACCTTCTGCGGTCAAGTAAACACCACGGTTATAGAAAATCAGTTTACCGGGCTTTTCGTCCACACCCGGTAATGTCTTAAACAGGGCCTGAATGAGTATCTTGCCCAGGGCTGCTTCTCCGGTGCCCATCCGATCCGATTTAAAGACAAGGATGGCCTCCTTTTTCGAGAGCATCTTCTGTTGGCCCGGCCGGCAGGTAATAAGTTCAGGGGACGTTATAGCGGTTGCTTTACTCTCTTCTTTTTTTTCGATGGCAAGATAGAAATCTCCTCCCTTTTCTTCAACAGAGACCTTACATCCCTGGCTTTCCGCAAAGCGGGTGACATTTCCTTTAGCGGCTTCATTGTCAACTATAACTATGATTATTCCGGCGGCGATTTCTTCCAGGGCCTGCTTGGTGCGGAGAACAGGCTGCGGACAGGCCAGACCGCGACAGTCAATGGATTGCACTAAATCTCCTCCTGTTTCAGCGCAGATTCACCCTGTTACATAAGGTTCCCTTAGGAAAATTTAACAGGGGGACCACGGAGCACGCAATAGGGAAAAATTCGAAATTCGAAGCACTAAATCCCAAACAATACCAAATGACCCGAATCCAAAATTCTAAACAAATATGTTTTGGTCATTTGAGCATTTTGATTTTGGATTTGTTTCGGATTTAGATATTAGGATTTTGGATTTATAGCCTTGCGCCTTGTGGCTAATATCCACAAAAACGGTCATGCAGTCAAATAGGAAATGCCGATGTATTGTCTATTTTTGATGGGTTTTAGTTATAATATTAGTTATAATAGCTGATGTTACGGGAACAGCATGGTGAAAAATATTTCCACGTCTGGATGTGTGAAATTTTTTTCCCTATTTTCTAAATAATAATTAGCTTTCGGACGGGAATTAATTAATTTTTCTATTGGCTATAACTATATATTGTATTAACAGATTACATGACAACTATATCTAAAACCTGTTTGGAATATTATTAGTCTATCCGTATGGCCTTAATAATGGAATTTTTTTTCACACATGCCTGCCTCAGTCACATGATACATATTTGCGTATAAATTAATCCGCCGTAATTTCCATTAGTTATCAAAGATACGAGTTTAAATTAAAATAGTGGCACTAGTACCATGTAACATTTAATATTTCGTTTTTTGGCAATATGTGGCATAATTGGTGGCAATCCAACAAAGGAGGCCGCCATGTCACCGAGATATCGAGTAACGCTAACCAAAGAGG
>Ga0129302_1003251_pt1 | contig 11277 bp, 8 predicted proteins | sample BlaSprsedimmetaG_FD_94476 | JGI IMG/M metagenome (GOLD analysis project Ga0129302, IMG submission 94476) | Hot spring sediment bacterial and archeal communities from California, USA to study Microbial Dark Matter (Phase II) - Blank Spring... | ecosystem: Environmental > Aquatic > Thermal springs... | reverse complement strand
GCTATGCTCCTCTTTTGATTTGCGTTAACCAACTTGCTATTGGCTCAAATCAAAATGAGTATAGCCTTTTTCATTTATCCGCAAGGCTTACTGCAATATAGCAAGCTCTGCGGTAAAATTAATAAAGGGGGTATCTTATGCAGGTTATACTAATGGAAGATATAAAGGCCCTGGGCAAAGAAGGGCAAATAATAAAGGTTGCCGATGGCTATGCCCGGAACTTTCTTTTGCCTCAAAGCAAGGCATTAGAAGCCACACCAAAAAATATAACCCTCTGGGAAAAAAAGAAGGCCGAGATACGAGCCAGACTGGAGAGGGAAAAGGCGAAGGCCGTTGAACTATCTAAAAAAATAGAGTCCGGCTTATGTACCGTTAAACACAAGGTAGGTAAAAATGACAAACTCTATGGCTCGGTAACTACATCCGATATAGCCGATTGTCTTGCGACGCAGGGTATTAACATAGATCGTAAAAAGATACAGCTGGCCGAACCCATAAAGAGTCTGGGAGAGTTTTCCGTATCTATAAAGCTCTATCCGGGGATTATGGCTACAGCCAGGGTACAGATTGTCAAGGACGAATGAGTAGAGATGGAAACCGTCATGCCTTCGCTTCACGACTTGCGCAGTGACCCTTTCGGGACTCGCAGGTGGGGAACACTTCCCCCTTCCCGCCTCTAAAGGGCGGGTTTTCCCCTACCTGCTCGTCCTCGAAGGGTGCCCCACTGCTTCAGCAAGTTTCGCTCAGGAACAACGGTTTCCATAAGAATAAAGAAACCCTATAGGAAAAAAGAGTAGAGTCAAGGGCACTATGGGCAGTTTATGGCTAGAAAGACAAGAGAAACCATAACCCCTCCGGCGAGGGTCCCGCCGCAGAACATCGAGGCTGAGCAGTGGGTACTGGGCGGCATCTTAATCGAAAACGGAGCGCTCTTCCGGGTCTTAGAAGTAATTCTGGGAGAAGAGTTTTACCGGGAGGCACACCGCAAGATATTTGCCGCCATGCTGGGTCTCTATGAAAAAAATGAGCCCCAGGACATTATCACCGTATCCGACTTCCTGCGCAACCGAAACGAGTTGGAAGACGTAGGGGGTATGTCCTACTTAGCCACGTTAGCTGATGCCGTACCCACCGCAGCAAACATCGTCCATTATGCAAAGATCATAAGGGAAAAATTCATCTTACGCGCCCTGATCCAGAAAACCTCAGAGATCAGCTACCGCTGCTATGAAAAGCAAGATGATGTGGACAATATCCTCGATGAGGCCGAGCAGGCCATCTTTGAAATTTCACAGGCCAAGATCAATCAATCTTTTTATCCGCTAAGACATATTATAAAGGACAGCTTTAAAAAAATCGAACAGCTTTATGAGCGCAAGGAGCTTATAACTGGTGTCCCCACTGGATTTGATCATATCAATAAGCTCACAGCCGGGTTTCAGCCTTCGGAGCTTATAATTATCGCCGGCCGTCCCAGTATGGGCAAGACCTCCCTGGCCCTGAATATTGCGCAACATGCCGCTATTAAGGCAAACATCCCGGTGGCCATCTTTTCACTGGAGATGTCTAATGAACAGTTGGCCTTGCGCATGCTCTGTGCCGAGGCCAAGGTAGATGCCGGGAATGTGCGAACCGGATTTTTGACTGAAAAAGATTGGCAGAAGTTGACGCAGGCGGCTGGTCACCTTTCGACCGCACCTATTTTCATCGATGATACCCCGGCGATTTCCATACTGGAGATGCGCGCCAAGGCCAGGAGGCTGAAATCGGAGCATGGGTTGGGATTGGTTATAATCGACTATCTGCAACTGATGCGGAGCAAAGGGTACGCTGAACGGCGGGAACAAGAAATATCCGAAATTTCCCGCTCACTAAAAGCAATGGCCAAAGAACTCCATGTGCCTGTGGTTGCCCTTTCCCAGCTCAACAGGCGGGTGGAAGACAGGCCGAACAAGCGGCCTCAACTGTCAGACCTGAGGGAGTCCGGCGCCATCGAGCAGGACGCTGATGTCATCATGTTCATTTACCGGGACAAGGTCTATAACAAGAATAGCGATGATATGACCGCAGAAGTTATTATCGGTAAGCAGCGCAATGGTCCTACCGGCCTGGTCAAGCTGACCTTCCTCGAACAATATTCATGCTTTAAGGATCAGGCCCCTGCTGATCTCGTTGCACAAACGACCGCAGGCTTCTAGAGGGCACCTGAGAATGACAGCGGGCCAAACTGACCTACTCCGTAAAGGGAGAAGAGAACAAAGAAGCGGCGATCTTCTTGTGTCTTACTAAACTGGACATTGACACCCCAGCACTGGGCCTGGTAATTAAGGCCGGCCTTTGATTCCAAATTCTTATCTAAATCCAGAGAACGTCTGTTTTCATAAGTAAGGGTAATGGACGGGGTCACGGGCACGGAGAGGCCGACGTTGAGTTCATGTATGCTCCCCTTTGTGTAACGGTAGTCAGCGGAAAGGCTGTCCCCGCGTTTGTCTGAAAGCCTCAATAATCCATTGTAACTTTTACAGGTACTATCGTATGTATCATAAGACGTGTCATACCGGGCATATATCCTGTCTGTGGGGGCAAGCTCGGCCTCCAAAGACACATTGGAAAATGGCCGCCGCCTTTCCCCGGCCGTAAGCAGCCGGCGTTCCTCTCTAATATCGTAACCCTGACTCAGTTTAAGACGGAAAATATCTTTATAGACAGACCCGCCATCTTCCAGGACCTGCTTGGTGGTCAGGTAGTTTGTCAGCGAATAGATAACGATATTTTGGGAGCTTATATGATCAACGCCGTCCAGATTGGGCAGGTCGTTCTGGTTTTTGGCCGGCAGATAACCATAAACCACCGATGGTCTGATGGTATGTTTGATCTTGGTATTCGATTTACCGGCCAGCTTGAAGACTCGGCCTATTTCGGTGGAAAGGTTGGCCTGGAAGTTATGGAGGGTACGTGTAGGCCGATCTTTTTTTATCTGCGCGGCATAAGATTCATCGCCATAGTTTTTCACATCATAGACCGTCTCCCTGACGCCCAAAAGACCTTGGAAATCGAGATAAGACCCGATCCTCAACGGCCAGGAAACCTTAGGGTAGATATCCAGGCGATGCATACCAATGCCCTGCTTACGCCAGTAGTGTATGTAATCGACATTTCCTTCATAAAAGAGGGGGGTACCCGGTACGATCTGCCTGGCTGCCAGGAAATTAATCGAGGGCAGGATCTGTACTGTATTTTCACGCTCACTGCGGTTAAGGTTATCATAGTACCTACACTGTCCGGACAAGTAAAAATTGGTCCACCGCCGGTTTACCTGGGCGGTTGATTCTCTGATTAGAGAGGTTTTATCCGCCAGACCCCGGCCGAAGTTATCAAAAAATGTCTGGTGGGTCTTGGCAAAACCAGTGAGTCCATCGTCAAACTCACGGAGATAATCACGATCACTTACCAGGTCTAAATCCAGCATGGTCATGATATCCAGCGGAAGGTGTTGCTCTATCTTGCCCCGTACCCACCAGCGGTTTCTGCTGGCGCGAAAGACCCCGTCTTTGTTGTAGTCGTCGTCTTCCAGGCGATCGTAGAGATAGTCGGCCAGCAGGATGCCTTTGGAATTTTGATCACCGGCATATCGATACTCAACCCCTTCCATCCATCCCCGGTTGGACAGGTAATGCTGGTAAAATGTGGCATCAGAACAAGGGTCTATCGCCCAATAAAGGGGTAGATTGAAACTTATCCCATCCCTTTCACCGTAAGAAAACTCCGGGAATAATACGCCGGACTGTCTCTTCGTCTTTGCCGGTAATATAAGATATGGGCTGTACGCAACGGGCAGAGACTTGACCCAGAAGGTGGAATGTCGAGCCTTTGCATAACCCTCTACGGTTACGTCCAGCTGGCTACAGGAAAATCTCCAGGGGGGATGGTCCCCGTCACAGGTAGTAATGATGGCTTCCTTGAGATTATATTGATCCTCAGCCACGCGTACTATCTCTGCCGCCTTCAGGTGTACATTGTTTTTCTTCAAGAATAATCTTCCGGGCTTAACCGTACCGCCCTGGCTCTCTAAATTTATCTCGCCCTCCTCCCCGGAGAGGGTATCTTCTCCCATGGTGATATTCAGATGCCCTTTGGCCCAGGCCAGGTTATCCATGCGATTATAACGTATGTAGTCGGCTTTTATCTCCATATCGCCGCGGGAAAGAATAACATCGCCCTCAGCTATAATTATCTTTCCGTCTTCTAATGTAGTAACCTTGTCGGCATACATAAGCCACGGCTGGTTATCAGGGTTTGCGCTTCCTTCAATGGCTATAGCACTTGTCGGCAGGGCGGTAACATAGAGCAGGCACAGGGATAAAATAATCGGAGTTAAGAGAAACCTGATGAGCAATTGTGACAGACCTCTACACCTAGTAGTAAGAGGTTACTAGCATATCAGGGATTTTCTTTCAATGAAGAAATGAGGGTTGTATTATCTCACGGGCTTCGCCGACCAGATATAGAGAACCCGCAATGCAGATGAGGTCGTTTTCTTCGGCCAGCATTTTGGCTTTGTTAATGGCCTCAGAGACCTGATTGGTCAGATAAACCGCTCCATCAAGGAGTCCCAGTTGGGCTGAAAGCATGTCTGGATCCGCAGCCCTTCTATTCCGGGGTTTGGTAAAGATGATGGCCCGGGCCATAGGCGCAAGTTGGTTTAACATGGCCCGGTGATCTTTATCCGCCATCCCTCCCCAGATCAAGATTAACCGATTATAGACAAAATCCCTGGAAAGGGCCCGGCACAGGGTCTTTACTCCAGATGGATTATGGGCCCCATCAATCAATATGGTAGGGCTCCCAGCAAATACCTCTTGCCGTCCGGGCCAGTTAACCTTCTTTAACCCTTCACCTATCACTTTCTTATCCACAGATAACCCTGTGCTGCCCATGAGTTCTATGACAGCCAGGGCTAAAGCAGCGTTGCCAAGCTGGTGCTGTCCCTGTAATTTGACTTCAAGACCGTTTAATTTGAGCCACATTCCTTGATAGGAGAATCCGTTCATTCCAACCCGGCGGATGCGAAAGTGCTGCCCGAAGACATAAATGGGGTTATCAAAGGCCAGGCAGTCTTGTTGAATAAGACCAAGCAATTTAGGCTGGTGAACGCCGGTAACCAGGCTGAGCCCTGGTTTGATGATCCCGGCCTTCTCTCTGGTTATAGAGAACAGAGATCTGCCCAGATGGGCCTCATGGTCACGGCCAATATTGGTGATGACCGCTAACTCCGGAGTGAGAACATTGGTGGCATCTAGCCGCCCCCCCATGCCCGTCTCCACAATAGCTAAATCCACCTTTTCCTGGGCAAAGAGTAAAAAGGCCGTGGCCGTGGTAAATTCAAAATAGGTTACCGGAATGTCCGCGGCCAGAGCGGCCTTGACCTCCGTGGTCAGCCGGTAAAAACGCTCTTCCGGGATGATCCGCTCATTAATACGAAATCTTTCCCGGATACTGACCAGGTGAGGAGAGGTATAAAGGCCGACCTTATATCCTGCTTCGGTAAAGACAGCCGAAATCATGGCACCGACAGAACCCTTGCCATTGGTTCCGGCAATATGTACAGATTTAAACTGACGGTGGGGGTTACCCAGGGCAGCAAGCAGGGTAGTGATATTCTTCAGTCCTAGCTTGATGCCGAAGAATTCCAGACTGGTTACGTAATCAACGGCTTCTTGATAATTCTTCATAATAGAACCACAAATTATATAATGATAAGGTCACCCTGTGTCAAGGGCTTTACCAGGAAGGGGGAAAGATATTTTAGCTCCTCTTGAATACGTTCCAGATGCATGGGTTTCATATGAAAGACATAGACAGGTACGTCCGGGCGATTCATTTTAGCTAGTTCCTTGTGTAACAGGGCGGGGGTAAGGTGACCGCTGAGCACCGCTAACTTTTGCAAATCGTCGGGGAACGATACTTCCACGATAACCGCACGGAGGTCTTTAAGGGCTCGCGCCAGATCCCAGATGCGCTGCGTGGTGCCGGTGTCCCCGGTATAAATTAGGGCGCCATTGCAGTCTCTGACTATATAGCCCACCGCTTCTACCGTGTGGTCCACCCTCACCGCCTTACAGGTGATTTCATTTAGCTGAATGTCCTTTTCCTCATCCAGGTGGAGATAATTTAAAACCGGGCCTCTCTCCGGTATGACCGTAAAGTCAGGCCAGATTGAATTATTAAGTATATGTACCTTAATCTGTTCAATAATCGCGGGTAAGCTGGCGATACATATAGGGTGGTGATTTTGTTCGATAATGTTGTCAGCCAGGAAGAGGATGTCTTTAATGTGATCGAGATGGGAATGGGTGATGAGGATATGGGTTATCTGTAATTGCTCTTCGAGACTAAGTACGGAGGTTATAGCCCCGGCATCCAGTAGTAAACTCTTGTTGATCAAAAAAGAAGTAGGCCGAAAACCGGGTAGTTCAGAGCCATAGCATCCCAGGACTTTTATTTCCATTGCTCACCGTGCCGGCTGAACTGGATTTTTACGAAAGCGTTATCCCTACCTTAGTAACCGTTTACCGTTTACCGTTTACCGTTCACCGAAAAAGAAGTTTTTCGTGCTTTTCACGGACAACGGTGAACTGATAACGGTGAACTGATACCTACCTCACTACAGATAAAGTCGTATATCCAAGATGGAGGGTTTTAAGCCCGGTTCCGTCAAAGTGTACAACCACCTTTTGTCCGTTCAAGACCTGTCTTACCCAGCCTGCCCCAAATATAGTATGGTGTACACGCGCCCCTACCTGTAGCATTTCATCTTTTGTCTTTAATCCAACCCCGTAGTCTTCATCTCTTCCTGGTTGAGACGGTATTTGTTCGGCCCTTATGTAAGGAGTTCCACCCGGGGCGAATGGTGCGCCTGTTTCTTCCCGGGCTTCGAACATAGATCGCGGGATATCATTTATAAAACGGGATGGCCGGGCCATAATACGACCGTCTTTCGGGGTATAGGTAGAAACCGGATAGCAAAGGAAGAGGTTTTCTTTAGCCCTGGTCACGGCTACATACATTAATCTTCTTTCTTCTTCTATAGCCTCATCGGACTCGCAGGCATAACTGGAAGGGAATCGCCCCTCGGCGAGGGATATAATAAAGACAGTGTGCCATTCCAGCCCCTTGGCCGAATGTATGGTGGACAGGGTCAATCTCTCTGTATCTCTATCACTCATAGCGACATCGGCTGCACCGGCCTCCGGAGCTTCCAGGACCATATCGGTCAATAAGGTCTCCAGTGATTCATAATTATTTGTAATAACGGCCAATTGTTCTAAATCCTTTAACCTTTTAGGGTAGTCGTCATAATATATGCGCCTTAAAATCGGTTCGTAGTAAGCCATTAATCGCTCCAGGCGCGCCTGGGGTTTCAATCCCGGGGTACTGATAGCTTCCAGCGCCTTACAAAGATCCGCAAGACCTTCTTCAATCCGGGGGCCGATGGGATATTCTCCAAGGCGGGAAAGTGAAAACCCCGTATCCCTTAACCAATCCATTATGCGCTGGCACGTTTTGTGACCGATGTTATTTATTAAAAGCAGAATACGATGCCAGCTTAAAAGATCACAGGGATTCACCACCACACGGAGGTGCGCCAGCACGTCTTTGATGTGAGCGGCTTCCATAAGCTTAAGGCCTCCATATTTAACAAAAGAAATCCCCGCCTTAGTAAGTTCAAGCTCTAAATTAAAAGAATGAAAGCCGGCCCTGAAAAGAACCGCTATCCCGGATAGAGGGACGCCGCTTCTTCTTAGGGATAGTATTCTTTCGCGTATAAAACGTGATTGGGCATTTTCATCCGGGACCGGTACCAGACGGGCCCTGACTCCGCCTGGCCGGCGTGTGAAAAGACATTTCGTATATTTTTCCCTGGCGTGAGCAATAAGGGAATTGGCCAGAGACAATATTTGTTGAGTACTACGATAGTTTTCTTCTAGTTTTATGATACGCGTCCCGGGGAAGTGGTTTGGAAAATCCATGATATTTTTAAAATTAGCCCCGCGAAAGGAATAGATAGACTGAGAGTCATCGCCTACCACCATGACATTGTCGTGGGTTGCCGCCATAAGCCTGATAATACCGGCCTGGAGCCTATTGGTATCCTGATATTCGTCCACCATGATATACTGGAAACGCCGGGAAACCAGATCACGGATATCAGGTCGCTCTTCCAGAAGATTTTTCCATTTAACCAGAAGGTCATCATAATCCATGAGTTGATGGCTATTTTTATATTCTGTATAAAGAAAATGTATTTTTTTCAGGGCCTCACTATGTTCCATGAAATGGAAAAACTCTTCCTCCACGACCTGTTCTATAGTTATAGACTTATTGGCTGCTTTGCTGAATATCTCGGCGATGGTAGCCTTTTTGGGGAAACGTTTGGCCTTTTCATTCAGGCCAAGGCTTAATCGTAGCAAGTTGATAGCGTCTGCGCTGTCGGAGCGATCCAGGATGGTGAAAGAAGGGGAAAAGCCGATATGGTGGCTGAATTTTCGGAGCATCTGGTTGGCCAGGGAATGAAACGTACCGCCCGTCACCCGCTGGCAGGTGTCTGAAAGTATGAGGCTGGCCCGCTGCAGCATCTCCCGCGCCGCCCTGCAGGTAAAGGTCAGCAGCAAGATAGACTGAGGCGGGATGCCCCTTTCAACCAACCTGGCTACCCGATAGACCAGGGTACGGGTCTTGCCGCTGCCCGCACCGGCTATAACCAGAGCAGGGCCGGTAAGCGTACATACAGCTTCCAACTGTTGAGGATTCAGGGCTTTTTCGTAGTCAATAAGAGATGAATCCTCACCGGCCCTGAAAAGTTTATTGTTCTGTGAAAGTTCCATTCCCTTTATTCATTCCGCGGTCTCTGCGTGCGTTGCGGTAAATAGTCACACTTTCTTAGGTTACCCGGGAACGCTTTTTAAAAAGCCAGATTAGTGCCGCACCGGTGATAAAGCCTCCTATGTGCGCGAACCAGGCTACGCCTCCCGCCAGCGCGTGGGTGGTTATAGCCAAACTGCCACTGAAGAATTGCATAATAAACCAAAAGGCGAGAAAAAAGAAGGCGGGAATCTCTATTATCTGAAAAAAGAAAAAGATGGGAATCAATGTCAAAATACGGGCATGAGGATATAGGAAGAAGTAAGCGCCCATGACACCGGCGATGGCGCCACTGGCCCCCACCATCGGCACTCTGGCGTAGGGATTGACCCAGAATTGAGTCAGCGCCGCGGCTATCCCACAGGCCAGATAGAAGAGGATGTAACGCAGATGTCCCATGCGGTCTTCGACATTATCTCCAAATATCCACAAGATCCACATATTGGAGATAAGATGCACCCAACCGCCGTGCATGAACATGGAAGTAAAGATGGGATAGACCCGCAGGGGAATGTTTGCCGGAGCAATCTCAGAAAGGTATTGATATACCGCCGGCGTAAATCCATAATGCAAAATGAATTTTTCTATATATGGCCCCAGGGAAAGTTCATAAATAAAGACCAGGGTGTTGAGAATAATTATAGAGACATTGGCCAGAGGCCAGCTACGGGAGGGGATGTTATCTCTTAGGGGGATCATTAATTGTTATTGGAGCAGGGAAGGATGAAATAGAAATTGTTTCCCTCCGAAACCGGTTCATAGCCCACCACGCCGCCGTGTACCTCGATGACGCTCTTTATAAAGTGCAGGCCGTGTCCGGTGCCTAGTTGATTTGTGGCATTGGCGCCGCGGTAGCCTTCATCGAAAATACGGGCCGCATCTTCCGGTGCAAGGTGAGGGCCGGTCGTAAATACGTTGAATTTAATCCCGCACTTATCCTGGCCGAAACAATCACTGATCCGCTCCCGGCCAAAGGCCAGGCGCTTCACACGCCGGCCGTCAGCGGCTATTACGCCCTGCGTGTACTTGACGGCATTAGAGAACAGATTGGCATAGACCTGTGCTATTAAACCGGCATCGACGGTGAGCTCGATATCCTCTTCCGGTATCCCGCCCATACGGTTATCAATCTCAACGCCCCTATCCTCTAGTTGTTTTTGATAACGTTCCAACTGAGGGGTAATAATATCCCGGTTAAAGTTGATATGGCTTTTTCGCAGGATCCATTGCCCGCGCTCGAAATGCCCGCGACGGAATAAGGTCTCCAAGAACAGGCTGGTGTTTCTGTAATGCTGATAAACCTGCTCATAGTCCTGCTTCATTTTATTTGTCAATTCATCCAGTTGATCTAAGATGCCGTCTGGGTAATCTCTATTTTCAACTAAAACCCGGGAGAGAGTCTCTCTCAATTTATTTTCAAGTATCTGACATTGCGCTATCTTTTTCTGGAGGTTTTTAAAAAACACCTTGTAGTAAATGTTGGGTGTAATTACATTGTGTTCAATATCAGCCACCAGGTTGTTTATAAACTTGATGTGGTCGATATTTTGTTGCCAGACGATCTTGGCATTGATGTTATATCCGATACGGTTTGCGTATTTTTGGAAGAAAAATTTATCTTGATCGGCGATATCTCTTGCCGGATAAACTTCAAGCATGCCGATGAGCTGATCTTTGGCATAAAACGGCAGTCTTTCTGTCAGGAGGCGGTTGCCTTTGATGGGAAAGACGTAAGAGTTATCGGCCGGGTAGGCCTGATTATCTATACGTACGGCCGTATTGGTATCTGATTCTTCAAGATAGAGGTCTTTGGCGCTGGCGCAGACCAGCCTTAAGTTATTTACAGGACTGACCAGGTAGAGCTTGCTTTCCAGGTTAAAATATTCCTTCGGGACTATCACGCAGACCCGGTAGAGATTCTGCAGGGTATCGTATTCCTGGGCCAGGTCAAAGAAGGTCTTTAAGGCATTACTTTGTATCTCTGAAAAATTATAACGCGCGTAATCTCCCTTTTTTTCCTGGACGCGTCTTCTAACCAGGTCCATATCCGCTGAGATGGCCACTTCTGTATCCCTACCCCTGTTAGTATTCATCCAGTAGCCCAAAAATTCCGAATGAGCTTTCAGCGATCATCTGTCAGCAAAAATCTAAGACAAGCAACATATTAAGCTGAACGCTGATAGCTGAGTGTTGAAAGCGTGAAGCCGGAAACAGTAGTTTCCGGATGAATACTGATGGTTTCGTAAAAAGTCGTTTTTAGCTTAAGTATTTGAAATAATATTATTTTATTGCATTTTTGTCTTGACTTTCATGTTGTCCCGTGATAGAAAACATATGCAACATCAACATGTTATG
>Ga0129302_1003247_pt1 | contig 11290 bp, 10 predicted proteins | sample BlaSprsedimmetaG_FD_94476 | JGI IMG/M metagenome (GOLD analysis project Ga0129302, IMG submission 94476) | Hot spring sediment bacterial and archeal communities from California, USA to study Microbial Dark Matter (Phase II) - Blank Spring... | ecosystem: Environmental > Aquatic > Thermal springs... | reverse complement strand
CAGCGTGACAGAATCTGAGTCTTTTGCTCTAGCGCTTGCAACTGTTCTTTCGAAGGACGGGTCTATGATCTGGGACGATGGACCAAGGACGTCTCCTCAAAGCTTACAGCGGCTCTTCACAGCGTACCGCGGTTCTTCTGCCTACTGAACTTCTTAGCCCTCAGAAGGCAAGAAGTCTCTGTCTTCGGTGATGACTCTATCTATTTCACCGATTTCGGCCATTTTGAACGGAGCAATTACTTCAAATTTGCTGGTATCAACAAGAAGAATTTTCGCGCTGGAGTTGAGAAGCATCTTCCTTTTTATGCTGGCGGAGAAGGGACTCAACTCGAATGTCCCTATCTTCTTTCTTAGCGAGGCACATGAAAAGAAGAACTTGTTTGCATATATAGAGCTCACGAGACTTTCGGCTCTGGGGCCAATAAGCGAATCAAATCCATACTGGAGACTGCCGCCGCTCGACTCAACCGAAAAACCCTGGACTTTCGAGAGCGCAAGCAGTATGTTGATTCCATTTGTGATTATGTGCAGTTTATTGAAAGCCCTGGATAGCTTCAAAGCGAATACGTAGCATGTGGTGCTTTCATCTATGAAGAGGACATCATTCTCTTCTACAAACTCTATTGCCTTTTCAGCGATCCTCTCTTTAGCCTCTCTTGATAACCTCAACCTTTTCAGAAAGAAGCTGTTGGGGTCTGTTTCCTGATTAACCGCTCTTACTACTCCATATCCGTTGATCACAAGACCTGATTTCTGTAGATCTCTCAAGTCTCTTCTCAGCGTGACTAGAGAAACATCCATTAGAGATGCAAGTTCTTGAGTATTGATCGATTCTCTTTCGGAAAGAACGCTAAGAATGTTCTGTCTTCTGTCTTCTTTCTTCAAAGCCATCCGCTCAACTCCAGCACACCTTGCTCATCTTCCTCTTCTCTTTGCAAGTCTCAGGGCTTCGACTCCAAGAAGCAACGCTCCCCACAATGCAAGCGTCAAGAACTGACTGATTCCGAGAAGGTTTAGTCCACTTGAGATAACCTGTAGCAAGACCAACCCAAGGAAGACACCGGACACTTTCCCGAATCCACCATTTGGATTGATTCCACCTAGAACTGAAACTAACACGGTAACTAGAAGATATGAAGAACCGTAACCGGCCTTTGCGGAATTGAATCTCGCAATCATTATCAAAGAGGCTATCCCGGCCAGAAAACCCGAGATCATGTAAACGAGAATGGTCACCTTGTTGGTGCTTATCCCAGAGAAATTAGTAGCTTTAATATTTGAACCAATCATATAGGTCGATAAACCCAGCCGCGTCTTGTTCAGAATTATCGCAACAACCACCGCAACCGCTATTAGAATAAACATCGGTACCGGTATTCCCAGGAAGGTTCCATTGCCAATTACAAGAAGGTTCCTTGGCAGGCCTGAAATAACATACCCTCTGGTTATAACCAGGCTTATTCCTTCGAGAAGAGTCATAGTTCCTAGCGTCGCAAGAATTGGCGAAACACCGATGTACGCGATTATCATTCCATTTACTAGTCCCACTATGAGTGAAATCGATAACCCTGCGAGCACAGCCAGAAAGATCGTCCAGCCCAGTCCGGCTCCTCCCGCACTCGACGCTAAATCCCCCGTCAAAATCATCGCCATAATTATCCCGGAGAGATTCGCCGAACTTATTATCGACAGGTTAATCCCACCAGTGAGCATCGTTATCATCATCGCAAATGCCAGTACTCCCAGCTCAGGAAGCTGGAATGCCATCGACTGGAGGTTGCTGGGCCTGAGGAATTTTCCCGGAAGAGCGAGCGAGAACAATAGCACCAGGATGGCCAGAATCGCTCCAAGTGAGAGGATCTCGGAGTGCTTTGATAGTCTTCCTCTGCCTGTGTCAGTTTTCAACATTGATTATCGCTCCTTTTCTCTCGCGGACTTTTCTCTGATAGGCCGTTATCCCCACGCTGACGACGATGATCGCTCCGATAAATACCTTATGCCAGTAAGAGGAAATTCCGAGTAACGTAAGGCCATTCTGAACGATGACAATCAAACCGAAACCAAGAACCGTCCCAAGAATACTACCCGTACCTCCTGCAAGGCTTGCTCCTCCAAGAACAACAGCCGCCAGAACTTCCAGTTCTCTGCCCATCAAGGCATTGGGGGCGACAGTCAACATCATGTTCGCTTGAACTGTTGAGGCGATGCCTGCAAGAAAACCCATGTAACAATAGACGAATAGCTGCGTTTTGAGAACACTTATGCCCACACGTCTTGCCGCTTCCTGATTTCCTCCCACGGCGTATATGTTTCTCCCCAGAGCCGTGTACTTAAGTATCAGCCACGTAAGAATGAAGGAAAGAACTAGAACCAGAATCGGTATAGTAATTCCAGGGTTGTCTCCGAATCTGACGAGATTCCTCTCCATGAACCACATTGGAAAGCCGTAAATCCATGTACCGCCGCTGATAAATATCAGAAGGCCGTAGAACAGGTTCATGGTTGCGATCGTCACGATTATTGGCGGCGTCTTGAGGAAATAGATAAGTAAAGCATTGACCAAACCCAGAGCAATTCCGACAAGAGCCCCTATTGCAAAGGCCAGGAACATATTCCCGCCACAATGGATTACGATGGTAGCCATTACATATTGCGCAACAGTCGCAGTTGCCGTAAATGAGATGTCAATTCCTCCTGAGATCAGGACAACCAAGACGCCTGCGGCCATTATCGCTAGAAAGGAGTTGCTCTCAACCATCCCGTAGAGATTGGTGAAAGCAAGAAAACTTGGCTTCAAAATGGTGAAGAAAAGTGAGACGACTATTATTACAAGCAAGAGATAAAACTCGCTCTTGCCGAATACTTTTCTCAATCTTGAATTACTGTCCGTTGATCTTTTCATACAGCTCTCTCTCCGTGAGCTCGCTGGAGTTGTACTTTCCGATTATTCTTCCCGCGCTCATAATATAAGTCGTGTTTGAATGATAGATTGCTTCTTCTGCTTCATCCGTGATCATGATTATCGAAATTCCTTCTGCAGCTAGTTCTCTTATTATCTTGTAAATGCTGTCCTTCGCCGCAACGTCTATTCCCACAGTCGGGGAATCGAGAATCAACACCTTCGGATTTATCGCTAACCACTTTGCGATTACAACCCTCTGTTGATTGCCGCCTGAAAGCGTGTTAACCGGAGAATCCGCTGAGGGAATTTTGATCGAAAGCTCGTCGACCCACCGCCTCACTTCTTTTCTCTCCTTGACCTTGCTCAAAAGCCTGATTCTCGACAGTATTCTCTTGAGAACCGTCAGCACTATGTTCTTGCTCACTGGCTGCTCCATAACAAGACCATTTTGTAATCTATCCTCAGGCACATATGCAATTCCCGCTCTCATAGCGGCCATGGCGCTTCCAGGGTTAATTCTCTTCCCTTCTACGAAGATCTCTCCTACGTCAGGAGGATTCATTCCGAAGAGTGAGAGAACAAACTCGGTTCTGCCTGAACCCATCAAGCCTGTGATACTTACTATTTCACCCTTGTGAACCTTCAGATCAATTTCCTTGTAATTGTTTCTTCTTGAGAGATTTCTGACTTCTAGAACAACTTCTTCACCAAAATACGGAGTCAGTTTGGAGTACTGGAACTCCTTTCCTGTCATGAGAAATGAGAGCCTCTGTCGCGTCAATTCTGTTGCATCGAAGGCGCCAACTTTCTTCCCGTCACGAAGAACGGTAACTCGCTGGGCTACCTCCATTATTTCATCAAGTTTATGGCTAACGAAAATCGTGGAGATTTCTCTGTTCTGAAGCTCATTTATCACTCTAATCAGCGACTTCACCTCTTTCTTGCTGAGGGAAGCCGTGGGTTCGTCCATTATTACAAGTCTCGCCTTGGCATTTATTGCCCTGCATATCGCCACAACTTGTCTTTCTGCTATGGAAAGCTCGCTCACTTCACGTCTTGGATCTAAAGAGACTCCAATCTTTCCCATCGTTTTCAAAGCCTCTTCTTCGGTCTCTTTCCATTTCATAAGGCGACTTCCCGCTTCCACTCTCGAAGAAATGGCGATATTCTCGGCAACGGTAAGATTTGGGAAGAGTGAGAGATCCTGATAGATAACCTGGATTCCCTCCCTCACACTGTTAGAGGACTTCTGGTGGCTTATCCTTCTTCCGTCGACATAGATCTCACCGCCGGGATCGGGCGTGTGAATACCCGAGATGATCTTTATCAGGGTGCTTTTGCCCGAACCGTTCTCACCGACCAGGCAATGGACCTCGCCCTTCTCTATTTCGAAATCGACCGAATCGAGGGCAAGTACACCTCCGAATCTCTTCGAGATATTCTTCATCTCCAACAACTTTTCAGCCATAATTACATCACCGGAAAGAGAGGGGGCGGACCCCCTCTCGAAATCAGAACCCGTAAGAAAGGGCGTTTTCAGCAGTTATATCGACTTGCGCGTCAAATTTGACTATGTTTCCTTCGAGAGTTGCCTTTCCAAGACCGGGTATCTCAAAGCCATCGACGACCGCCGGCAAAATACCCTCCGGAATTCCAGCTTCTGCAAGAGCATTCTTTGCATCCAGCAGTGTTTTCGCAAGATAAACCTGTGCAAATCCGGCATCCTTTGGATCCCACAGGTAACCCCACTGCATTAGTCCTTGTTTTAGATAGGGATCAGCGTGGCTTGGAATAACCGTCCCGACAATCTGTACCTTTCCCTTCATGTTCCTTGCGTTGAGTGCCTGAGATGCTCCGATCGGTCCTAATGAACCAAAGCCGACTATACCTTTTAGATTAGGATATGCATTGAGAAGCTCAAGCGTCTTCTGATAGGAAAGCTCGACACTCTCACCACATGGGATTCTCTCAGTTACCAGCTTCATATTAGGATACTTCTCTGCAACATAGGCAAGTCCAACGTCCGCCCAGAAGTTGTGAAGAGGAACTGTGAGCCCGCCGACGAAAACGGCAAACTCGCCTTCTCCACCCATAAGCTGAGCAAGTTTCTCGAAGTTTGCCTCTCCGAACTTGACGTTGTCTATCGTTTCTACGTCCCAGTCGCCACCTTTCTGCTCTGGCGACTCGTGTGTGATGATGATGATACCGTTCGCTCTTGCCTTCTCGAAGACAGGCTCAAGAGCCTTAGCATCATTAGGTACTACGCAGATGGCGTCGACGCCCTTGGCAATAAGGTCTTCAACAATCTTAACCTGCTGTGCAGGATCTGCATCGGAAGGCCCTATCTGATAGGCATTCACGCCGAGTTCATCTGCTGCATCTTTTACACCGACTTCCATTCTGTTGAACCAGGGGATTCCACCGATCTTGACAACGACGGCAATCTCATAGTTCGCTGCTAAGACGGCAACTGTAAACAAGACACAGAACAGGAGCATCAGAAGCTTCTTGTTCATTCACATCCCTCCTTCTATGTGACCGGTAGGCCGGCCCATAAGGTAATAAGAAAAAGCGTCGTCGTAAACATGATTACTTGTGATCAACATTGCAATTCTATCAATTCGCTCTGACAGATCCATATCCGAAGATCACTCGTTATTCGAACTCACAGCTAATGAAGGTCATGTAGCGATAAATAGTCTCGATTTCCGGATTATCTCATCCAGTATTCACGGAGAACTTTAAGAAATCAACTTCGTGTGCTTTCTTCCAGTGGCTTTATGAGTGCTCTTCTACCAGATCGTGTGAAAACTGCTCCGGCTAACACTAAACTGAATTATTCGTCGGAAATCAGTCCTAATCGTTGGAACTGTTGGATATTTGTTCCTAATCGGATTTCTCCAATTACATTTTATTTGGTAAGCTGTAGGTGATAACATATGATATGAAGTTATCATTATACTGGCACATTTTACTCAACAGCATTTCGACGATTTACATGCCGGAGGCGACGATGAAGCAAGGAATTCTCTCGATTGATTTGGGAACCATGGGAGTGAAACTCTCTTTCGTTTCTCTAGAAGGTGATATTCAGCAATCCGCTTATGCCGAGTATCCGATAATTTCTGAACTACCGGGACAGGCCGAGCAAGATCCATCCCTTTGGTGGAAAGGTATCATAGATTGCGTAAGAGACTTGTCTGCTACTGATAGAAATCTGCCCAGGCTTGTCAAGGCGATCTCGATCTGCGGTCAGATGCATACTCATGTCTATCTTGACTCAGACGACGAGCCTATTGGACCTTCGATAACATGGCTCGACCAGAGAAGCAGCGAAATAATAGAGGAATGGAACAAAGATGGAAAGTCAGAGAGGCTCTTTGAACTCACATGGAACTTTCCGACAACTACATATTCAGCGCCACAGATTTGCTGGGTGAAAAAACACAGACCCCAAGTCTTCGAAAAAACGAAATCGATAATGATCGCCAAGGATTATATAAAATTCCTATTGACAGGCAGCAAGGTTACAGATCCCTCGGACGCTTCGGGAACGGCTGTCTTCGACATAAGAAAGAATCAATGGAGCAAAGAGGCTCTCGAACTAATAGGTCTGGATGGGAAACTTCTTTCGCAGGTGATTCCTTCAGCGAGAATAATCGGCCAAGTCACCGAGAAAGCGGCAGGAGAGACCGGCCTGGTCCTGGGAACACCAGTGGTGAACGGCGGTTCTGATCACTCTGTAGCCGAATTGGGTTCCGGCCTACTCGGAGAAGGCGAGGTATCTGTAATAGTTGGAACCGCGGGGGTAGTCGCCGCCTGTACATCCACTCCAGTAATAGATCCCAAGAAGAGAGTAATGTGCTGGAGCTACCCTCTGGAAGGTTACTGGGATATCCTGGGAATAACGCAGACGGCAGCTTCCAGCTTGACTTGGTTCAGAAACTGCTTTGACAAAGAAAGAAGCAGCGAGGTGTTTGATGAATACTCCTCTCTCGCTGAGAGCATTTCTCTCGGATCGGAAGGCCTGGTTTTCCTTCCATACCTGATGGGCGAAAGAACTCCCCTTTGGGACTCAAAGGCCCGGGGTGTCTTCTTCGGACTCACGATGAAGCACTCAAAAGCTCACATGGTAAGAGCAATCATGGAAGGAGTATCATTCTCGATAAAGGACTGCATGAAAGTCGTCGAGGAGTTGGGAGTCAATTTCGACAGTGTAAACGTTATGGGAGGAGGCAGCAAGAGTTCTGTCTGGCGGAAGATACAGTCTGATATTTATGGAAAGAAAGTGAGAACGCTAGAGACTCAGGACACCGGTGCAATAGGTAATCTGATACTCGCCCTTCTTGCCACAAATGAAATTGGCGATCCGAGAGAAGCTGCCAAACTGGTCAGACATGTTGAGACTGTAATCCCCGATCCGATCAGGTCGAAAAGATACGAGAATCTATTTGGAATATACAAGAGAATCTACGATAGTACCCATTCAATAATGGAAGAATTGGAGGCGTATACGCATGAATAAAGATGAATTTGCAGGTCTGGTGCTTGATGCCTGCAAGAGAATGGAAGACCGGGGTATGACGGTTGGAACATGGGGAAACATAAGCGTCAAAGTAAATGACGAAACCTTCCTGATAACTCCAAGCGGGATGAGCTATGGGTGTTTGAAGATCGATGATATTGTGATGGCAGATATGAAAGGCAATACTATTGACAGCAAACGAAAGCCAAGCATAGAGCATGCTCTGCACAGAATGATCTACAGGCACCGGCCGGATGTTGGGGCGGTTATCCACACCCATCCCCAGTACTCTACGGCTTTCGCAATTGCAAGGAAAGACATTCCTGCCGTCTCCGAAGAATTAATACAGATAATCGGAGAGGGTGTCAAATGTGCAGTTTACGCATTGCCCGGAACAGAAGAACTCGCAGCAAACGTAGTCTCAGCCCTAGGCAACAACAACGCAGCGTTGCTGGCTAACCACGGAGCTGTCTGCGTTGGCGGCAACCTGAGCGAGGCTTTCAAGGTAGCCGAGGTACTTGAGAAATCCGCAAAGACTATCATCATGGCAACGATCATCGGAACTCCCCGTGTGATTTCTCATGATGACTGCCTAAAAATGCAGGATTTCGTAAAACATCACTACGGACAAAAATAACTGCACGCAAATCAATGAAGCTTGATCGTAATGACTTAAGAGCCGATTAATGTCGGCTCTTTTCTTCTCCAATGTCAATTCCAACCGATAATTGTAAAAGACTCTCCAAGATTGGGAAAATGATATGACAATATGGCATGATTGTGATTGACAAGTATACAAAACTTCGAGGGGGTTTTTTACATGATTCTACTGGGTATCGATGTTCTGCAAAGAAATGAATTTGCCGATTTGAAGAACAAGGCAGTCGGCCTTGTTACAAACTACTCATTTGTCGACTCTAATCTTAACTGGGGTATAGACCTCTTATTCGAAAACGGTGTCAATGTGAAGAGGATTTTCACACCCGAGCACGGCCTTGGAGGAGTTGCCGACGGAGCACACGTGAGCGATGGTCTCCATCCGAAGTATGGCATTCCCGTAGTGAGTCTATATGGAGACAAGCGCAAACCTATGCAGGAAGACCTTGAGGGTATAGATGTACTGGTTTACGATATACAGGATGTAGGGCTGAGGTTCTATACATTTATCTACACTCTAGCTTATACAATGGAATCGGCGGCCGAAGCCGGTATTCAGTATACCGTACTTGACAGGCCGAATCCGCTGGGCAGAGGGGTCTTCGGAAGCAGAATAGACGATGAGTTGCAGACCTTTGTTGGCGGCTATAGACTGCCCCTCCAGTACGGACTTACTGCAGGAGAGCTCGCTAAATATTTCAAGAAGCTCGTGAAACTTGATCTCGACTTGCAAGTCGTGAAGCTTGAGGGTTGGAATGGTGAAACTTACGATGTCACGTCTCTTTTGTGGAATGTGCCTTCACCGAATGTGCCGACCTATGAATCCCTTCTCGGCTATGCAGGAACCTGCTTCTTTGAAAGCACAAACGTCTCCGAAGGCCGCGGCACATTTAAGCCCTTCATTCTGATCGGAGCTCCATGGATAGACGGATCGGATTTTGCGAAGATTCTAAGAAGTGAATTCCCGGATCTAATATTGAGAAGTCGTGAATTCATGCCCTTCTACAGAAAATATGCAAATGCCAACTGCAGCGGAGTCGAGTTCTTTCCGAGAAATGATGACAACTTCTTTGTCATAACTATGAAGATGATGGATTATTTGCTAAAATATGAAAAATTCGAGATCATGGATCGTTCAGACGATCTGATCGGTATTAAAGACAGCGCACAAAAGATAAGGGCTCGGAAACTCGACTACAATCAATGGAAGGAGTCAGGGATGGAGTTCATAAACTTCGTTGGAGACTGCCTTCTCTATCCCGGGAAGCTTAATTATAGAGATTGAAGGGGGTCGTCATGGGCGAAACACCGATTCCGCTATATTACAAGTTGTATGTCGACTTGAAAGAATCTCTGAATTCCGGAAAGTACCAAAAAGGCGACAAGCTTCCTACAGAGAAGGAGCTCTGTCAGAATTACGGCATTAGCAGATTGACCGTCCGAAGAGCCATGGATGAACTCAGGAGAGAGGGCTTCATTGAAAGATTGAAGGGAAAGGGGACCTTCGTCACCGGCTCGAAACGTGAAGAGCAGTTGGCCATTCTCACGGGATTTACGGATGAAGCGAGAAAGCGTGGCAGTGAAACCCGTTCTGTGGTTCTCGAAAACAAACTCGTGAGAGTCCCGGCCGATGCGGTTGAGCTCTTTGATATTCCGGCGGATGCTATGGTCGTTCTTCTCAAGAGAGTCAGGTTTCTCGAGGGCGAACCATACGCGATTGAAGAGGCTTATCTTAACGTTGGAGCAGATATTCGCTTTCTGAATATCACACAAAGAGACATGGAAAAGGAATCTCTGTATGGGATTTTGAGAAAGGAATTCAGTATAAACATCTCTTATGCAGAAGAAGAAATGGAACTCACTAGACTCAAGAAAGAAGAAGCCCGTTTCCTTCGACAGGATCAAGACGAATGCGCAATAATGCGGAAGAGATTCACTTATACAAAGAGCGATATATGTATTGAATACGTAATTTCACTCTACAGAGCCGACAAGAGCAAGTTCAGAATCGTCAGAAGAATATGACGATGACCGGGGTTGTGTCTGCGGGCAGGAAAGAGCGGAATAAGACGCAAGGCTGCCTTCGGCAGGAGGCAAGGCCGGGAAGAACATCCCAGGTCGCAATGCCCGCTTCGCGGGGAGAGAACCGATTTTCGCTGCGAGAAAACTCTGTATGTTGTGAAGAGCAGTTGCAAGTTGTAAGAAAAAGCAAGAGAGACGGGGTTGCGGGTTGCGGGTTCGTAAGTGCAAAAGAAACTGGTTGACCGTTGAACGGTTCTCCGTTCTCCTACAAGAATGAGAAAGAGCGTAAGAGTCGCGTCTAGCGTCTGGCAAGAGCGAGATCCCGTACAATAACATTACGGGATGACCCTGAACAGGAGACCCCAAACAAAAGCCCCAAACAGGAGCATTTTGGGGCAGGCTCATTGGGATAGGTATATCGGGACAGGCTTTAAGGGATAACAGTCTTTTCTTGCTTTCAGTAATTCTGACGACGCGACAGCTCATAATCCTCGTTTGGGCGCTCAACCTGGATCTAATCTCATCAGTCGCGTTCTCTCTATAATCATTTCGCGGTTCTTAACCAAGAACCGGACACGAAGTGTCTGAACGATGGACGCCCTTCTGCTCTTGATCTTAAATCCCCGCTTGAGCGGGGGGGACCGCTTGCGGTGGGGTGTGTGCTCTTTGAAGCTCGTTTCGAACTGCGCTCCTTTTCGAAAAATGTATCTCAAATGGGGCATCTGTGTGTCACATGCTAGAAAATGGTTCCCCTATAATTCTCTTGTTTTCTCGAAGCGAAGCTCTCGACAAAGCTTCTTCACTGTCGATTCTTACGCTGGACGGGTCCACGGTCTGGGACGAACCAGGGACGCTTTTTCACAGCTCTCAGAGTTTCTTAGCTAGCGTCCAGCGCAAAGCATTTTTTCACAGCGCTCAGCGGGTTTTTGCTCTTAAGAGCACAGCGGTTCTTATGCTTGCAACTTCTTGGCACACTGCAACTCACAACTGTTCTTTCGAAGGACGGGTTCATGATCCTGGACGAAGGACCAAGGACGGCTCTTCACAGCGCACAGCGTCTCTTCTCACCGCGAAGTAGGCCTTGCGTCCCACCGAAGGTGGCATCACTTCCGTCGATGCTTTTCGGCGCATCACTTCTCCGGACGTTTCTCCGGGCATCACTTCCTAGCGTTAGAGAGCCTCGT
>Ga0129302_1003246_pt1 | contig 11290 bp, 9 predicted proteins | sample BlaSprsedimmetaG_FD_94476 | JGI IMG/M metagenome (GOLD analysis project Ga0129302, IMG submission 94476) | Hot spring sediment bacterial and archeal communities from California, USA to study Microbial Dark Matter (Phase II) - Blank Spring... | ecosystem: Environmental > Aquatic > Thermal springs... | reverse complement strand
TCCACCGCGGCTTGTACTGGCAAAACTCACTGACGATGAAGGCTCAACAACACTGCTTGACGATCAGCGGGAAGGCGAGGTTTATTTTGGTGGGTTTTACAACACGGATACAAAGGAATACATGTTTCGTTTGAACCGATATGTTCAACAACGACTGCTGGATCCTGAGGGAGAAGATTTTGGCCTGGCACTGATGATACCGGGTGCATCATCGGTTCCGCAAAGGGTGCTTTTAAACGGAAGTGCGGCTGAAAACGGACGTATCAGGCTGGTAATTAAATATACGAACTTTCAATAGTTGAAAATCTTTTTCAAACTCAAACCACGATTTTATGTGCGGAATTGTTGCTTACATGGGTCACAGGCAAGCCTACCCCTTGCTAATGAAAGGATTGCATCGGCTGGAGTACCGGGGCTATGACAGCGCCGGCGTTGCACTTTTAGACGGCGATATGCGCCTATACAAAAATCAGGGCAAAGTTGCTGACCTTGAGGCTTTTGTTCGAGGTAAAAATGTTGAAGGTACCATCGGCATGGCGCATACACGTTGGGCAACCCATGGCGAACCCAACAATGTGAACGCACACCCGCATTATTCGCCTACTAACAACCTGGCCATCATCCACAATGGGATCATCGAAAATTATGCATCTTTAAAACAGGAATTGTTTTCGCGCGGATATCAGTTTAAAAGTGAAACCGATACTGAGGTATTGATTCATTTGATTGAGGATATCCAGGTAAATGAAAGAGTTGATCTGGTAAAAGCCCTGCAAATTGCCCTGAAACAGGTAGTTGGCGCTTATGCCATTGTGATCCTGTCGAAAGGTGAACAAGACCTGCTGATAGCCGCACGCAAGGCTAGCCCACTGGTTGTCGGAATTGGCGAAAATGAATTTTTCGTAGCTTCTGATGCCACACCCATTGTTGAATATACCCGTGATGTGGTTTATCTGGATGATGAGGAAATTGCCATCATCCGCCGGAACAAAGAGCTTAAAATAAGAACCATTGCCGACATAGAAAAAACCCCATATCTGCAAAAACTGGAAATGAACCTGAGCCAACTCGAAAAAGGTGGCTTTGATCATTTCATGCTCAAGGAGATTTTTGAACAACCACGCTCCATCCGCGACAGCATGAGGGGCAGAATCAGACTGAATGAAGGAATTATTACCCTTGGCGGGATACTTGAATACGAGCAGAAACTCATCAATGCCCGCAGGATTCTAATTGTAGCTTGTGGTACCTCCTGGCATGCGGGGCTGGTTGGCGAGTACCTGATTGAGGAACTGGCGCGAATTCCCGTTGAGGTTGAATATGCCAGCGAGTTCAGGTATCGCAATCCATTGATTTACGAAGACGATGTGGTAATTGCCATTTCGCAATCAGGCGAAACCGCCGATACGCTTGCAGCCATTGAACTGGCCAAATCGAAAGGCGCTACCATCATTGGCATTTGTAATGTAGTAGGCAGTTCCATAGCGCGTACCACCCACGCAGGTTCATACACTCATGCCGGCCCCGAAATCGGCGTTGCCTCCACCAAGGCATTCACTGCACAAGTTACCCTGTTGGCTATGCTTGCGTTGAGGTTGGCTCACAAAAGAGGTTCCATCACACATTCAAGGTTTCACCAGTTGCTGCATGAACTAGATACAATTCCTGGAAAAGTTGAGAAAGTTTTGTTGTCTGACCTAAAAGTAAAAGAAATTGCCACCAAATTCAAGTACTCGAAGAATGCCCTATACCTTGGGCGCGGACTGAATTTCCCGGTAGCACTTGAAGGCGCCCTGAAACTCAAGGAGATTTCCTACATCCACGCCGAAGGTTATCCCGCCGCCGAAATGAAACACGGCCCCATTGCACTGATTGACGAAGAAATGCCGGTAGTAGTGGTGGCAACCAACAAAACGATTTACGAAAAGGTTGCCAGCAATATCCAGGAGGTAAAAGCACGCAAAGGCGTGATCATCGCCATTGTAAACGAGGGCGATACCACCATTGAGGAAATGGCTGATCATTTTATCGAAATACCCGAAACCGATGAATTGTTTTCACCACTGATTGCTACCATACCCTTACAGCTATTTTCTTATCATATCGCTGTGATGCGGGGATGCAATGTTGACCAGCCCAGAAATCTCGCCAAATCAGTTACTGTTGAATAGCCAGCGTTGCCGGAATCAACGGAACAGGCTCACCCACAATCCAGGAGTTTAAAACCTCCTGGGCTTCTAAAAAAGCTTTATCAGTTTGCAAATAGATTGGATAAAATCCTTCATCGTCAAAAATATTCCTGGCAATGAAGGCTTTGAGCAGGTGTTTGATCCGATCTTTTGATCGCGAGATGGCTGCCCCGTCGCTTTTTACGCCCTGATCTTCAGCAAAAGATATAAAGTCGCTGAATACAGCATCTGAAATGTTAAAGCCATCTATGAATTCATCAATATGGCTGAACCTGCCCAGGTTTGTGCGCTGCGCATCGGTAAAATCGAAAGCAAATTGATAGATCAAACCCTGGTTGGCTACTGTGGTATAATAATTCAGGGTTTGGTCGCGCTCAATGGTCACGTAAATATCGGGCATAATGCCTCCACCGCCATAGACAACCCTTCCGCCTGGTGTAATAAATTTCAGTGAGTCGTCAAATTCCACACTTTCGGGGTCGTCAAGCTCTCCGCTTATGATACGATTGTAAAAATCGTGGTAATAATCTTCGGCGCCATTGTCATAGGGTTTTTGTATGCTGCGTCCTGTTGGAGTAAAGTATCTTGCTACTGTGAGCCTTATGGCTGATCCGTCGTTTAGGTTAAGCTGCTCCTGCACCAGGCCTTTGCCAAACGACCGCCGGCCAACAACAAGGCCGCGGTCGTTATCCTGGATGGCCCCGGCAATGATCTCGCTGGCCGATGCTGAACCTTCGTCTATCAAGATCACCAAAGGATTGTTTTTAAAAGTTCCTTTGCCGGTTGAGTAAGCCTCCTGACGCGGGCGGTTATGTCCTTCGGTGTAAACAATGAGTTGCCCCTGTTCAAGGAATTCGTCGGCAACCCTGATGGCCGTCTGCAGATAACCTCCGGAATTTCCCCTGAGATCGAAAAGCAGTTTTTGCATGCCTTTTTCCTTCAGCTTTTTCAGGGCCGTTAAAAGTTCCTGGTGCGTAGTGACCGCAAACTTGCTAAGTTTTATATAGCCCACTGAATCGTTTACCATGTAGGCAATGTCAATGCTGTAGGTGGGGATTACATCGCGGATGATGGTCAGGTCAATCAGTCCGGCAACTCCGCGCCGGTAAACACTCACTTTTACTTTCGAACCTTTTTCGCCTTTCAGCATCCTAACCATGTCGCGGTCACGCATGTTCACTCCTGCCACCAAGCTATCATCAACCATTACGATGCGATCTCCTGCCAGCAAACCTGCCCTCTCCGAAGGACCGCCAACAATGGTTTGGATCACAGTACAGGTATCTCTTTCCATGCGGAATTGTATGCCTATGCCCTCGAATGCACCAAGCAACGGGTCGTTTACATCGGCAAACTCTTCGGCGCTGATAAATTGCGAGTGCGGATCAAGATTTTTCAGCATGCCGGTTATGGCTTCTTTTTCGAGAAGGTCTTTTTGAACCGGATCAACATAATCCTGTAAAATATACTGGATCACATCATTAACTTTATGATAACGGGCGGGTTGCAGAATCGAAATCGGCCTCTGGTTAACCAGCGAAACGCGTATGAGCCTGCTTCCCAGGTAAATTCCGGCAATGAGGCTAAGGGCAATGATCAGGGGAAAATAAATGATATAGCGGGGAGATGAAGTTTTCATAAAACTGCTTTAATGTAAAATCTGATATGTGTAACGAAATTACACCTTATTTTATTTACAGGATGAACAAAAAACAAAGATTGATTGAAGTAAGTCTTAAGAAATTGGAAAAGATTTAGCCGCCTGGTTTACAATTTCAAAAAATACATTACTTTTGTAAACCAATAACGCAAACATGAAAACCACCGTTGCCAAAAGAATTAAATCCGCCAGGATTATTGCCAATCTTTCTCTCAGGGAATTGTCAAGGCGGATGGATAGCATTGTCAGCCATAATGCCATAAAAAACTATGAAGACGGACTGATGATGCCCGATAGCCATGTGCTTATTAACCTGGCCAAAGCCCTGAACGTGAAGTCCGATTATTTCTTCCGGCCATTCACTGTTGATATCGAAAACATAGAGTTCAGGAAAAAGAGCAAAACTTCCAAAAAGGCGCTGAACTCCATCAGGGAGACCGTTACCAATGCCATTGAACGTTATGTGGAGTTAGAACAGTACATGAATCTTTCCTCGGCATTCCACAATCCGGTTGCAAACCATTTAATCAGCAATGGGGGTGATGTAGAAGAAGCAGTCCTACAACTTCTCAGTGCCTGGATGGTAGGCTACAATGCCATTCCAAATGTGATTGAGTTGCTGGAAGACAAAGAAATTAAGGCAATTGAAATTGAAGCTGACAACGAATTTGATGGCTTATCATGCTGGGCCAATGATAACATACCGGTTATTGTTGTAAATAAGAAATTTCCTCCTGAAAGGAAGCGCCTTACCGTGCTCCATGAGTTAGGCCACCTCTTACTGACTTTCAACCCTGACCTGGAATCTAAAACCATTGAGAAGCTCTGCTACCGCTTTGCCGGCGCCATGCTCATTCCAAAAGAAACTTTCCTCGTCGAAATGGGCAATATCAGGAGTAAGATAAGTTTGCCTGAGTTGATAGCCATAAAGGAAACTTATGGCATTTCCATACAGGCCATTATGGCAAGAGCGCTTGACCTCGGAGTGATCAATGAGGAACGGTTCATGAAATTTAGAAAATGGTTGAATAGTTCTGAGGATAGGAAAAAGGAGATTGGCATGGGCGAATACATTAGCCGGGAGCATTCATCACGGTTCAAGCAACTGCTTTACCATGCTGCCTCGGAAGAAATCATTTCCATGAGTAAGGCTGCCAACCTTGCCAACATGAAACTGGCTGAATTCAGAGACGAACTGGTTGCAATATGAGAGTCGTTGTAAATGATGCCAACATACTGATTGACATTGTAAAGCTGAAAATGCTGTCTCAGTTTTTTGCACAGGAACATTCATTTTATACTTCCGACATCATTTTGGAAGAATTGCATCACGAACAACAACAGGAATTGCAACCATATATTGAGGAAGGTAAACTAAGGGTTATATCATTTGATATGGATGAGCTGATGCTGATTGGAGAACTGCAATCAGAAAAGCCCCAGTTCTCGGAGCAGGATTGTTCTGCCATTGTTTGTGCATTAAAGGTGAACGGCAAACTACTTACCTCTGACAACACGCTAAGAAAGTTTGCTGAATTCCGGAAAATGATTGTTAGAGGTCATTTATGGGTGTTTGATCAATTGGTGGAACAAGGAATTATTGCAGGAAACCAAGCCGTTGAAAAGCTCAGAGTGCTGATTAAGGAAATCAATCCCCGATTGGGCTTACCGCCAAAAGAATCTGAAGCACAATTGGCAGCCTGGAAAGGATTGAAATAACTTAAAAGTAAATTAACACAAATCTTATTTTACTTTCCGGCCTAAAAGTAAAATAAAGGAATTTTTATTTTACTTTTGTACCCAAAAAGGCAAATATGATCAAACTGGAAACTTTCAAAGCAGGAATTTTTGAAAAGGGCACAACAGGCTATTCGTGGTTTGTGCCGGAAAAAATCAATGATACCTGGAACTGGAATAATCCGCTGCTGGATAGCCTGCTCGAAAAAGCAGCCCTGAAGCTGGGTGAGCTTAACGCCTTCTCAAAACTCGTTCCCAACATTGATCTGTTCATACAGTTGCATGTAACAAAAGAAGCAGTCGTTTCAAGCCGTATTGAGGGCACACAAACAAAGATTGACGAAGCTATGCTTGATGAAGATGAAGTTTTTCCCGAAAGGCGAAACGACTGGAAAGAGGTAAACAACTACGTCAAAGCGCTGAACCATGCCGTGGCTGAGTTGGAAAACTTACCCATATCTTCCCGGCTGATAAAACAAACCCATGCCATATTACTCGACAGCGTGAGGGGCGAACACAAACAACCCGGCGAATACCGGATAAGCCAGAACTGGATTGGCGGCAGCAGCCCTGCCGATGCAGTTTTTGTGCCTCCAAACCATAAGTATGTGAATGACCTTATGGGCGATCTGGAAAATTTCATTCACAACGATGAGATCAACCTGCCTGCACTCATAAAAATAGCAATTGCCCATTACCAGTTCGAAACCATCCACCCTTTTCTGGATGGCAACGGCAGGATAGGGCGATTGCTGATCACGCTCTTCCTGGTGGATCAGAAGGTGCTAAACAGGCCTTTGCTGTATCTATCCGATTATTTTGACAAAAACAGGGGTTTGTACTACGATAAACTCACCTTTGTCAGAACCAAAAACGATATGGCCCAATGGCTCAGGTTTTTTCTTGCCGGCGTGGCCGAAACAGCCGAAAAAGCCACCAATACCCTAGCCAATGTGCTGGCGTTGAAATCCGGTACCGAAAGCATGATTTACGAAACCTTTGGCCGGAAAAGCCACAATGCAGCCCTTTTGTTGCAGGCTTTGCTGAAAAAGCCCGTTATCAATGTATTGCAGGCTAAAAACATAACCGGCCTAAGCTACAAGGCAGCCAACAACCTGATCACCGATTTTGCAGGCGCAGGCATCCTCAAAGAGATGACCGGCCAAAGCCGCAACAGGGTGTTTGTTTTTGAGCAGTATCTTAATCTGTTTTGATGATGCCCAGAAATCCAATCCCTTCACAAAAAACAAAACCCTCCGAATGCTTATTGCTTCAGAGGGTTTCTTGTACCCGGAGCCGGAATCGAACCGGCACGGGAATTATCCCATTGGTTTTTGAGACCAACGCGTCTACCAGTTCCGCCATCCGGGCTTGATTAAAAACTCTGGTGTAAACGGGCTGCAAAGATAGTAAAAACAGGATTCTCCAAGAATTTTCAATTAATGGCTGGAATATTTTTGATCAAAGCATCAAATATTCGTAGTTTTGCGGCCTCAATCTGAGGCAGAAACCCCAAAAACCAAACCATTATGTCAACAGAAGTGAATATTTTTTCAGGAAGGGCTTCGAGATACCTTGCTGAAAAAATAGCTGAATTCTATGGGAAAGACCTGGGCGATATTATCCTTACAGAGTTCAGCGATGGCGAATTTCAACCTTCGTTTGAGGAAAATATTCGTGGACACGTGATCTTTATTGTGCAGTCAACTTTTGCCCCTGCCGATAACCTGCTGGAATTACTCATGCTTGTTGATGCTGCCAAGCGTGCTTCAGCCAAAAACATTATTGCTGTGATCCCTTACTTTGGGTTCGCACGGCAAGACCGGAAAGATAAACCCCGCGTTTCGATAGCCAGTAAACTGATCGCCAATTTGCTTACCGCCGCCGGAGTGAACCGTGTAATCACCATTGATCTGCATGCCGACCAGATTCAGGGATTTTTTGATGTGCCTGTTGACCACCTGTTTGCCTCCTCAATATTTATTCCTTACATCAAACAGCTAAATCTTCCTGAATTGGTAATGGCCTCGCCGGATACCGGTGGAACAAGACGTGCGGCAGCATACGGGAAAATGTTAAAAACAGGTTTTGTGATCTGTTATAAACAAAGAATCAAACACAATGAGGTTGATACCATTTCGTTGATCGGGGATGTGAAAGGCAAGGATGTGATTCTGATTGATGATATTATTGATACAGGCAATACCATTTGCAAGGCAGCCGAGTTGATGGTTGAAAACGGAGCCAACAGCGTGCGGGCTTTTTGTACTCACCCCCTGCTTACTGATCATGCCTACGAAAACATTGAAAACTCAGCTTTTACTGAAGTAGTAGTTACTGATACGATACCACTGAAAAAACAAAGTTCAAAAATTACTGTGCTATCCACGGCTGAACTTTTAGCCAAGGTGATTGACCGGGTGCATAATTTTGAATCCATTAGTTCGTTATTCGAAGTCAAATCTTGATTTTTTATTCACTTTTAAATTTAAATTAAATGAAAACAGTATCATTGAGCGGTTCCTTTCGCGGGAACGTAGGGAAAAAAGATGCTAAAAAAGCCCGTAATCAAGGCCTGGTGCCATGTGTTTTATACGGAGGCAAAGAGCAGGTTCATTGTTTAATCGAAGAAAAGGCTTTCAAGCCGATTCTTTTCACACCCGAATCGTTTCTCATTAAACTTGATGTGGACGGCAAAACGTATGATGTGATCCTGCAGGATGTGCAATATCACCCCGTTACAGATTCGCTGCTGCATGCCGATTTCCTGGAAGTGGTTCCGGATAAACCTGTTAAAACAGCCATTCCGGTCATCCTCACAGGAGTATCAAAAGGTGTGTTGCGCGGCGGAAGGCTGATTGAAAAGTTCCGCAAACTCAGGGTAAAAGGTTTGGTAGAAAATATCCCCGAAAAAATAGAGGTTGATATTACCAAACTCGACATTGGCGATTCCATCAAAATTTCTAACCTGAAAGTTGAAAACATTGAATTTCTTGATCCTCAAAATGCCATGGTGGTTACGGTTCGCACGGCCAGGGTAGTGGCTGCAACCGATGAAGAGGAGGAAGAAGAAGGAGCTGAAGAAAGTGGCGAAGCCCCTGCAAAGGAAGGTGAAGCCAAAGAGTAAAACCAGTTAACCAAAAAGCCGTCCGGGAACTTCACCCACCATTGTCATAGTGATCAATGTGGAAGAAGCGATTTCTGACGGCTTTTTCAATTTAAAATATCCAAGGTGAAATATCTGATTGCCGGGCTTGGAAATATCGGCGACGAATACGCAAACACCCGCCATAACATCGGGTTTGTGGTGCTGGGTGCGCTGGCCGCAAGCCTGAATACAAGCTTTATACGCGGACGGTACGCTTCAGTTGCCACTGCCAGGTTCAAGGGTAGAAAACTGGTTTTGATAAAACCCTCAACTTATATGAACCTGAGCGGTAAGGCCGTTAGGTACTGGCTCGAAACTGAAAAAATACCACTTGAAAACCTGTTGGTGATCATGGATGATATTGATCTTGATCCGGGCGTGTTGCGCATGAAAGCCTCAGGAAGCGGCGGTTCGCACAATGGTTTGAACCACATCATTGAAATACTTGGAACAACGTCTTTCCCAAGGTTGAGGTTTGGCATCGGCAGCAATTTTGCCAAAGGTTTCCAGGTAGATTATGTGCTGGGGCGATGGACGCGCGCCGAAGAAGACCTCCTGAAACCAAAAGTGCTGATGGCTGTAGATATGGTTAAAAGCTTTGTAACCACTGGCATTGACCGTACTATGAGTTTGTACAACAATAAATAAAGCCTTCATCAGGAACCGTTATCTTGATTTAATGACAGGTTAAAGGCTGGATTCCAAACCGGACACAATTTCTAAGAGGGCATCGCCAGATTGATAACCACCCGATCAGGAAAAGGAAATTTTATTACTTTTGAAAGTCTGAACCAACAAACCACGGCAATGAAAAAATCCTTAATCGTTTTCCTTTTTATTTTCAGCCTATTCGGTTTTACTCACGGACAAAAGCAGGATTACATCGTTTTTACAGCCTACCAGGGTTTTTTTTCCCGTATTTATGTGCTTAACATGGATGGCTCGGTTCATACATTTCATGAGTATGAAAATTACCGCTGGCAGGATATGACGGTGATTGACAATGAGGTGTATGTTGCCGAAGCTTTTATGCCAGGCATTTACAAGGTTGATATTTTTACCGGCGATCTCACCCTGATCATGCACGATTTCTGGCTCTATTATTTTTATGGCCTCGCCTGGGATGGCACCTATTTTTATGTGAAAGAGTGGTCAATGAACCGCTACGATATCAACGGCGTAAATCATGGTTCGGCCTCCTTCAGCGGAACAGTTTTGGGCGCAACTTTCCACGATGATTATTACTGGATGCTTGGCAACGAAAATGTTATCAAGTGCTATGATTTCTCATCATGGCCCACGCTGGTTGAAGTGCCCGGAAATAACTTTACCCCGCCAAGTTCGCATTGCCGCGGCTTGTGGCACGATGGCGAATATTTCTGGACTGCCGAATCCATTGAGAGCCAGTTGGGCAAAATTTACAAATTCGACCTGCAGGGGCAGGTTGTGCAGGAATGGTGGGCGCCGGCTTTCAGAGGCTGGGGCGCCGTTACAGTAAGCTACGGGCCGGTTATGTTGCCCGGCGATGCCAATTGCGACGGAGTAGTTGATGTGCTGGATGTAATTACCATTGTCAATTACATCATGGGTCTGAACCCTGAACCGTTTTGCTTCGAAAATGCTGATGTGAACCAGGATAACACCATTAATCTGCTGGATGTCATCGAAGTGATTAACATCATATCAGGCAAACGCTTCGCATTTTAATATTCAATAAAAAACGATCATGAAAAAGTTTAAGCTTGTTTTCGCTGCAATTATTATTACAAAGATTTTTCTCATTCCGTCCTGTTTTCCTCCATTTGAACCCAAAGAACCCACCGGGGATCCTGATTCCCTGATCTCGGATGTAATTACTCCCGAACTGGGATTACCGGAACCTGAAATTCCTGTTTTCCCGATCAGTGAGCAGGCTGTTATGGCCACCTTATTTCAGCAGTATGCTGCCGAATTCAGGGCACTGAGTTATCAGGCGTTTAACCTGGCCCGTTTGATGCTTGAGCGCGACCTGCGCGACCAAAGTGTAAACTCCCCCCGAGCCATTATCGTGGATATTGATGAAACCCTGCTCGACAACAGTCCCCACAGCGCCAAGTGTATTCAGAACCAAACGTCCTATCCTGCTTATTGGGATGAATGGTGCGAACTGGGCATTGCCAAACCTATGCCGGGTGCAGTGGAGTTTTTGCAGCTTGCCCGGAATTATGGCGTTTCAATTTACTACATCACAAACCGCCGCGAGCATCTGAAAGAAGCCACCATGCGAAATATGCGGGAACTTGGCTTCCCGATGATTAAAGACAGGTACATGATGTTTCGCACCGATGAAGCCGGCAAAGAAAAACGCCGCATGGCTGTGGCACGCAACCACCACATTACCATGCTCATCGGCGATAATCTCAATGATTTTTCTGATGTGTTCGAACACAAAAGCATTGAGCAAAGAGCGGCAGTTACTGATAGCCTGCGCCACGAATTCGGAAGAAGATTTATTGTGCTGCCTAATGCCATGTACGGCGAATGGGAGGGCGCACTGTATAATTATAACTTTGCCAT
>Ga0129302_1003244_pt1 | contig 11292 bp, 6 predicted proteins | sample BlaSprsedimmetaG_FD_94476 | JGI IMG/M metagenome (GOLD analysis project Ga0129302, IMG submission 94476) | Hot spring sediment bacterial and archeal communities from California, USA to study Microbial Dark Matter (Phase II) - Blank Spring... | ecosystem: Environmental > Aquatic > Thermal springs... | reverse complement strand
TGCTCCCGCCATCGTGTGTCCGTAATGAACGAAACGCGCCGTCTCCTCGCACTTTCATCGCTCCTCCGTAACTGCTCAGCCTACGTGTGCAGTGCGGATCACAATCCGCGTCGATGGTGCAAGGGCCATCATGGGTGATGACGGAAGCCAACACATCGCCTGTAAACTGCCGGATTGTGATCCGGCGGGCACAAGGTGAGCAGTCACGCTCCTCCTTCGACTCATCTCTGGACCAGCGGCAGGTAGACGAACTTGTCCGTCGCCATCACGGTCGCCGTATCGCTCATGACAACCTCGTCATCCACCTTGCCGCGCAGGGTGACGGTGTACACGACGCCGTTGCTCAGGCCATCCAGCGTGTGGGCACGGGTTTCGGCGACCAGGCCCGACACGGCCGGGTCCACCTCACCGGCGCTGCTGGTGTGGGCGATCTCCCAGGTCAGCCCGCCCGGCAGCGGCCCCGTCACCTGCCAGGACAGGTGAATCGCGCCGTCGGCTGGCGCGCCCCGCAGCGCGACCGTGGCCAGCTGGCTCACGTCGACGATCTGCACGTCCATCTCGGCCTCATTCAACGTACCCACCCCCTCGCCGTGGCAGCCGAGCAGCGTCTGGCGGGTGTTGTTGTCGTTATCTGGATTAAAGTAGCTGACCTCGTTGCAGGGATACAACACGTACTTGCACATCCAGTAATCGAGCGTCACCGGGTCGGCGCATAGCCCTACCGTGCGCGTGTGCGTGGCGCCGCCGGTGCGGCTGACGTGGCCGCTGTATTCGGCGCAGGTGAGGTAGAACGTGGGGACCAATACGGTGGTGATCAGGTAGCCGACCGATTCGCCCACGGCGTCGGGGCGGTTGTAACCGTATCCCACATAGTGGAGCGAGGTCCCCTCTTGAAAGCCGATGTGGCACTTGACGGCGCTGGTTATCCCGGCATAATCCTCGCTTCCCCACCCGTGGTTGTTGAGCGTCGGCAGAGGGATGAACCTGACCTGCTGGCTGTTGTAGCCGCCGTTTTCCCAGACGCCGCCGCCCCGGTGAAGGTCGATCAGCTTGCCGCTGTAGGCGGAGCGCAGGATCGGATAGGACGGCGTGATAGAGCGTCCGTTGGCCGCGGTGTAGGCCGGCAAGCGCACCCAACCGTGCTTGCCCGGCGACAGGTCGGCCGGGCCGCTCACCGCCTCCCAATTATCCGAAATGTCCGCCTGCCCCACGTTGATCAAGGGGATCGCAGTGACGTTATGGATGCCCCGATCGTGATAATCGTCCATCAACTCCATATAATTCATGTCGGGCCAGTTGTTGTTGCGATTACTGCCGGCCGGCATATTCCAGCAATAATTACCCGAGAGGGTGTCGCTCTCTTTGCGCTGGACGTGCTCGGCGACGATGACCTCGCCGCCAAAGCCGCCGGGGCGGGCCAGGATCACGTCGATCAGCGCCTTCATACATTCGGTGTGCGTGTAGCCCTGTCGCGGCCACTGCCCATTCGGTTTGAGCACCACTACGTCATCGACGCCGATAAAGCGCTCGATGCCGCCGGCCAGCTCGACCACCTCCTGTACGTTGGTGACCGGCGTGCCGTTCTTGGCTACGTAAACGTGGTGAAGCTGCGCCGGGCGGGCCTGCACCGGCGCTATCGCGGGATCGGTCAGCCGGCGTGCGTCGACAAACGACGCAGCAGCTATGGTGGTTCCCAATCCGGCGAGGAACTGACGACGTGTAAGTTTGGTCATTAGATTTCTCCTTTTTCAATGCCTCAGTTCATCATCTCAAGACGAGCGGCAGGTAGACGAACCGGTCGGTGGGCATCACGCGCACCGTGTCGCTCAGGATCGGCGTCGTCTCCAGCATGGCGCTCAACGTCACCGTGTACCAGGTATAGTTCGTCAGGCCGGTCAAGGTGTAGGCACGCGTCGGGCTGACGATCCCAGAGATCGAGACCGGCGGGGCGACGGTCTGGCCATAGTACTCGATGCTCCAGGTGGTGGTTGTCGGCAAGGAGCCACTGACGCGCCAGATCAACCGGGCGGTGGCATCGCCGGGCGCGGCGGACAGTTCGACGGTGGGGGTAGGCTGGTAATCGCGGTAGGCGGCCCACATCTCTTCGACGAAATCATCCCAGCATTGCTGCTGCCGCGCCCAACCGGCGGAATAGTCCTGTCCGGTCGCCGCCAGGATGGCGGCCACGTGCTCGGTGTCGTCCTCGGTCATCCAGCGGTCGGCATAGTCGAAAAGGGCATCGTGGTCCCAGGCGCTCTTGACGCCCAGGATGTGAGCGCTCAGCGCCTGACCGATCCACGATAGGCTGGTGCAACAGCGGCGATAGTCCTCGCCGATATAGTACCAACCACCGCCGAGCTGGCTTTCCCACTGCGAGGGGTGCAGATGCTCGTAAGATCCCCAGGCCAGGTTGGCGCTAACCGGGGCGCCATTCCAGACGCCCTGATGGCCGGCGTACACGACGTTGGCACCCGTCCATCCCGTGTCGTACATGGTCTGCATGTCCTCGCCAAAGCGCAGGTCAGGATAGCTGTGGCTGGGCGACTGCATGTCGGAATCACCCAGCAGGGTACCGCCAAAGATGAGCGGCCACTTGCGCCCGCTGCCGTGCCCGCCGTGGGCTGGCCAGCCGGGGTGTCCGGCCCCGGCAATGCCCCAAAGGTCGATGCCATACTGCACGAAATGGATCAGCAGCGGCTCTTTTTCCGCCGGGGTGTAATCGAGCATCAGGAGGAGCGAAGCCATGCCGGCGGCCCGCCCGACCTCGCGCCCGTAGGCGGCCTGGTATTCGATCGCCGCGTCGAAACCAAAGAAGCAGACGTCCAACCAGGGCCGTCGAAAGTGCTCAGCGAATTCGGCGATGTCGGGCATTGAGGACACCCTGGGCAGCGCGGGCAGCAGGTTTCGCTGTAGGTCGCGGCTGTAATAGATCGTCTGCGCGCGGTCGCAATAGCTGGGTCGAAAGGCGTCTGGGGCGACGGGAGCATCCAGGACGGTCAGAACCGAGACGCTCCTGACCGGCGTCTGGGAACGGTCGCTTTCCCGCAGCCAGTTGGGGTGCGCGCCCAGCGTGTTCACACTGATCGACGAGATTAGCGTGTCGCCGGGCTGCATGGCAAAGGGCGGGTAGATGCGCAACTCGGGCGCGTAGCGGTTGGCCTGCACGCGGCTGTCGAAGGGGCTCCTGGACGAGTTGTTGCAGGGCATGTTGAGCACCGAGCCGTGGCGACCGTTCTCCGGCGTGGGCAGGGGATCAATGTGGGTAATCGTCACCGGCCCGACCACGTAATAATCGCCGTTGACGAACTGCCCGACCGGCGCCGGCTGCGAAAAGGTCCAGGTGACGCCATCGTGGGTGACGCTGTCGAGCAACGAGAGGTCTTGCAGTGCCGGAGTGGTCGGGGAAGCGTTCGCCGTATAGAGCGCCACCAGCCCTGATGGAGCGGACGGCAGCGGCGTGGAGTGGGCCGTCCCCGCCGTCGCCAGCAGGGTCAGGGTGAGAACCAGTGTAAGGACCCATCGCTTTTTCATTTCGAGCTCCTTGTATTGCGCATCATCGCCCGCGCAAGACGAGCGGCAGATAGACGAAGCGGTCGGTCGGCATCACGCGCACAGTGTCGGATAGCCAGGGCGAGGCATCCAGCATCGCCTCCAGCGTCACCGTGTACCTCACGCCGTTAGCCAGGCCGGTGAGCGTCCAGGCACGCACGGTCGCCGTGGAGATCTCGATCGGCGGCATCAGCAGCGTGCCGGTGTCGCTTTCGTAGCCGATGCGCCAGGTGCCGGTGAAGGGTGTCGCTGGCACCGGGTCGAACCCCCAGGTGAGGTATGCCTCCCCGTCGCCGGGCGCGGCGTCCAGTTGCAGCGCGGCCCCGGCGGGCATCACGCGCACGGTGTCGGTGAGGAAGGGCGCTGCGTCCAGCATGCCGTTCAGGGTCACGGTGTACCAGGCGTCGTTGGTCAGCCCGGTGAGGGTGTAGGCGCGGGTCGGGCTGACGATGCCGGTGACGGTGTGGATACTGCTCATCCGGGTATAGTAATCAATGTGCCAGGTAATGCTCACAGGTAGCATATCGGTGGCATTGACCGTCCAGTCCAGATAGATCGTCCTATCTCCTGGCCGAGCAAAGAGATCCAGGGCCGGCGTGAACTCGCTGGCACCCATATCCCAGTTCACGCCATATGGCCTGGAGGTTCGATCTATGTCAGCGCCGAAGCCGGCATAGGAAAATTCGCCCGGAGCCGGCAAATAGGCCGTCACGTCGGTGCCTGCATCGATCGCCGGGCTATCTGGCTGTAGGCGATAATCTCCGGTGGGATCGACCAGGACAGTCTCGGGAACGATGGGTACGTATTTTTCCTCCTCCGGATCCCAGCCGACGATTCCCCCTGGGCCAGGTTCCCAACCGTAACGCGGTTGCTGGCTCCAGGTTAGACCGATGTAGACGTTGTGGCTGCGCACGTCACCACCGCCGCCCCCGTTGACGACGTTGTTGATGAAAACGACCTCTTGGTCCTCGCTGGGGAAGAAAATGCCCTCCAGAAACGTGTTGTTCAGAATCGTGACGCCGCACATACCTTTGCCCCAGGAGTGAACGTCGTTAGCAAAGAAATTGTTGTAAACGATCAAATTGTTGACAAAATCCGGATCTTGATCTCCATGATAGGTCATGGCAATGTTTGTGTTCCAGACCCGGTTGCCCGCCATGAGGATGTTCTTGTGGTACAGGTAGACCGAGATGCCGTTAGAATGAGTGCCCCGGATATCGGTTACGCGGTTGTTCAGAATCTCGCCATTCTCGATCCCCATGAACCAGATACCCTGCCGGGAGGTCCTGCTGACAAAGTTATTGCGAACAATGACGCGGTTTCCTCCTGCCATAATGCCCACCGCCCGTTGGCAATCGACCACCGTGTTGTGATCGACCAGTATATCATCGCCGTTGACCTGTAGGGCGTATCCATCGTTGGCCCGCAGTAGGCTAATGCGGTTATCGCGGATGGTGACGTGGCTGGTAGAGCCCTCGTTAGAGATGGCCCGGATGCCCATACCGAACTTAGTGACCTCGAACCCCTCGACAACCAGGTGGTTGCACTCGACGCTAAAAATGCCAACGTTATGATTGAGGACCGAGTAGGTGTATGCTGACTAGGATGACCGGAATCGGAAGGCCAGACGAAGAATCTGCCCGCAGCCTCGTCCAACACGTATTCCCCCGGCTGGTCCAACAGCCGCAGATGGTTTAGTACAGCATAGTACGTGTCGCGATCGGTATAGATATCGCCATCGAGATCCTCGTGATAGATCGTGCTTGTGTCAGGATCGAATCCGGTCACCTTTCTAATCACCGTCACATTGGGGATCCGCCAGGCGAGCACAGAAGCACCATCCCAGGCCGTCGTCTCGGTCTGGGTAAAATAGTTCGGATCGGTTATGGACGTCTGCGTCTGGGTAACGGTCGGATCGTCGTGAGGTATGACCCGAAAGTAATCGGTCTGGTCGTAATAGAAAGGATCACCTGGGTTCGGATCTTGCGCTTGCCAGACGAACGCATCGTCCTCAAAAAAACCTTGGGTGAAGTCTACTCCGGCGGGTGCATCGGTGTAGTAGATGTTCTGCCAGTTAGAATTGCCGCCACAGGCCGCCCGTGACTCACACTGCGTCCACGGTGTGGTGATGATCTGCGAGCCTTCGATGATGGCTCTCTCCTCTCCCCACCCATTCCCTTTATAGGTGATGGGAGCTGTCACCGTCCCGTTGAACCTGAGTAGGTAAATCTTGCCCCGGTAGACCACCCCCCCCTTGAACAGCACGGTATCCCCCGGCTGGAGTGTCACAGCATTCGCATTGCCTGTAGCGTTGTCGTCACCAGGGGCGTGTTTCCAAGCGGTGTCTTTGCTCAGTCCATCGTTTGCATCGTCGCCGCCGTCAAAATCCACGTAGTAGATAACGCCAGCGGCTGCCTGTTCGACTTGGGCGTTCACATCTTCCCGCATCGCAACCGGATCCGTCTCGCCGACCTGTTTCGAAGCAGACAAGACGCGGCCCGCAATCGCCAGCAGGACTATCACAAGAATCAATGTCCAGATCATTCGTTTCTTCATTTTGCAATCCTCTCAAAAATCTTAAACTAGCGCGATCAATACGCCCTCAGAACGAGGGGCAGGTACACGCGGTGCCCGCCCGGCGTCACGCGGGCGCTGGCGCTCAACCAGGACGCGCCGTCCACCAGCGCGTCGAGGGTGACGGTGTAGCCCACGCCATTGGCCAGGCCGGCGAGGGTGTAGCTGCGGGCGGTCGCCGTGGGGATCTCCACCGGCGGCACCAACAGCGTGCCGGTGTCGCTCTCGTAGCCGATGCGCCACGTGCCGGTGAAGGGCGTCGCCGGCGCCGGGTCGAACCCCCAGGTGAGGTGCGCCTGCCCGTCGCCGGGCGCGGCGTGCAGTTGCAGCGCGGCCCCGACGGGCATCACGCGCACGGTGTCGGTCAGGAAGGGCGTCCCGTCCAGCACACCGTTCAGCGTCACGGTGTACCAGACACCGTTGGTCAGGCCGGTGAGGGTGTAGGCGCGGGTGGTGCTAAAGGAATCGGTGGCAGTGTAGAGGCTGTTTGTCTGGGTATAGTATTCGAGGTGCCAGGTGGTACTCGCAGGCAGCGTGCCGGTGACCAGCCAGGTCAGACGAATGGCCTCGTCGCCGGGCGTACCCTGAAGCGCCAGTTCCGGACCACCGACCGGTACGTATTCGTATGGGCCGATGTCGGGATCGTCTCCATACCAGATAACCCGTTCGCCAGGGTGCTCTCCCGGTGTGAAGTGATGGTAGCCGTCAATCAAGGTCCCCGCGTCAATCAGGTTGCTCTCCGACAGTGGTTTGAAGGCCACCTTGACCTGATCGCGAATGTAGGCCAGTTTTTTCTCCACGCTCCAAGTGGGATCAAAGTGGGTGTCGATAACCACGTGCTTGTTGGCTAACTGGGGATCGCCGGTCAACGAGTGCACGTCCTGGCCGATGTCCCGCATATCGGCCAGGTCGTCGGCGTCGGAGATGAAATTGTAATCGCTGTCAACCCAGTCCCTGCGCCCGCCGGCAAAGTCGTGAAGCGCGTTGTCCAGGGCGACGTTATTGCGCAGATAGATCCTCTCGAAACCAGGATAGGTGGTATAACCCGATCCCAGGCTGAAGCCGAACAGGCCGCCGTTGTAGCCCAGATTGTCGATCAGCCGGCTGGGATAGTAGGTGCGCAGCGCATTATTGGGGCTGGAACCCTCGAAAGAGTACCCATCGTTGTTGAACACGACGTTCCGGGCGATGTGGTGCCGGCCCCCACCCCCGGCGGAGAACTTGATGCCGGCGTTGTTGCCTCCCTCGTACGAATGGCCGAAGACGATGTTAGAGGTGACTGTCACCTCGATGGAGGCATAGACGTCCATGCCGTCGTCGCTGTTGCCAAAGGTGACGGTGTCCGCGATGGTGCAGCGGTACATGTGGCTGCCGCCCAGGCCATCGGTGTTGCCGGGATAGTCGGGATGGACGTTGTCGTAAATCAGGTTGTTCCTGATGGTGGAATACTGGGCCGCGCTCATGTCGTCCTCGGGCTCGGGCTCGTGCCAGGTCTTGCTGACCCGGCCAAAGCCGATCCCGCCGTCTGTGTTGTTGTATACCTCGCAGTACTCGATAGTCACGTTGACCAGCTTGCCCTCCGTGCGGATGCCATCCCCGGCGACGTTGCCTCCCACGTTGTTCCGGGCGATGACGTGCCGCACGAGCACGTTTTCCGTGGGATTCACTGCCGAGGCATACTGGTTGGCCGGCCCAAAGATGCCCAGCCCCCGCCTGGTCGCCCCCTCGACGATCAAGCCTTCAATGACGATGTGCTGCACCCCCTGGCCGGAAATCTCCTGCTGATCGCTGGGCTCGATACCCAACGCCAGGGTGGTTATACTTGTAGGGTTCGCCGCTGGTGTTGTGCCCTGAGAAAATGACCGCCTCGCCGGCGTAATTGGTGTACGTGATGGACGCCGTCACGGTGCCGCTCCGGAGCACGCGCAGGACCGGAAAGCGGACCGCTGACTCCTCGTGATTGTAGTAGCGGTGTCGCTCAGCCAGGACGTCTCGTCGACCAGGCCGCTGAGGGTGACGGTGTACCAGACACCGTTGGTCACGTCGGTGATGACGGCGCTGCGGGCCGTGGACGTGAGGGTGAGCGGCGGCATCAGCGCCGTGCCGGTGTCGCTGGTGTAATTAATCTGCCAGCTATCGATCGTGTCTGTGACATGGATCTTCCAATCGAGATAGATGGTCTCGTCGCCGGGCCTGGCGTGCAGGTCCAGAGGGACCACCTCGATCTTGTAGATGTGCACGGCCTCGCGGGCGAAGGTGTCGCTGAAAGTCCCGCCGGTCACCGGCACCGTCCGGCCCTCGTCGAAGACCTCGGCCAGGCCACTCCCCACACCCTCGACCGCGAAGTCGACGGTGATGCTCTCGGGCTCCGGGTAACCCTGCTCTTCGAAGTCCAGGGGCTCCGGCTCGGTCACGCGGACGGCGAAGACGTAGACGGCGCCGTCGTGCTCGCGGATCATCGTATCCACCCGGTTGCCGCGCTCGTTCGCGCTGTCGGTCACCGGTCGATCGACCTCGGGTCCCAGCACCACATCGGCCAGCCGGGTGATTTGATCGGTGAACTCGGCCATGGCGTCGTACTGGATGGTGTCGTACTCGAAGTAGTGGAACCAGTTGATGCCCTTGATGCCGTGGACTACGTTGAGCCAGGCTTCCATCAACACCTGCTCGTGGGTCGGGCCGGGGGTCTGCCGGCTTTCGTCGATGTCACACACCTCGACGAAGGACATAAAGGGGACCAGGTCATAATTCTTGGCAATGGACCGGTCGATGGCCTCGACATAGAGGTCCATCACGCCGCGGTCGGGATCGTTGAGCGCGGGATGCTCCCGGTACTCCAGGGGGTAGATATCGAAACCGGAGATGTCGACGGAGAAATACTTCTTCCCGCCAAACCAGGCCGCGCTGTTCAAGTAATCGTAGTCATAACCGCGGGTACCATAGTAGGGAAGCCAGGTGCCGCCGGTAAAGTTGGTGGCGACCGGGTGACGGGGGTCGGCCTGGTGGGTGGCATAGGTCCAGGCGCTCAAGACCGGCGGCGGCACGCGGTACCCGCGTCCGCCCAGGTCAGGCTCGTCCAGCCACATCCAGGCCATCAACGCCGGGAGATCGCGGGTCGCGCTGACGTAATCGGTTATCACGCCAATGTCGGCGTTGCGGGCAAAGTGCCGTCGCCAGGCCGGATCCAGGTCGATGTGCGCCAGCCCCAGGCCGAACCAGCGCTCCGGGCCGATGGCGTACAGGCCGTTGGATTGGGCCGCGTTCAGATAATCGGTCCAGGTGTCGACGTTGTGCTCGGCGTACCAACCCTCGGCGAAGAGGGTGTTGACGTATCCATTCGTCTGCCAGTCTTCCATATAGCCCTCGTTCAGCAGCCACGGGGTGACGGGGAAGAAGGGCTCGCCATCGACGCAGATGGCGTTATTCTCGTCGATGCCCATCGCCGGGATGCCATCGTAGGGCTTGGCGAAGGTCTCCTGGATCTCTTCCAGGACGGCGTCCCCGGAATCCAAAAGCTGGGCCGTCAGGGTGTAGGCGCCCGCCGGCAGGTCCCCGTTGCGCAGCAGCACCTTTTCCTCGGCGGCCAGGCTCGATTTTTCGACGAGCACGGTGCTGTAGGCGTTATCTCCCTCGACGGTCATCTTCAGCTTGTTCGTCGCGTCGCGATGGACCTGGCCCGGCACCTGGACGTAGATGTACTGGGCGATCCGGGCCTGAAAAGGCGCGTGCCACAGTTCAAACCCGGTGTAGAGTTCCTCCAGGGATAGCGCCCGGTCGTAGACTTTGACCTCGTCCACGTAGCCGTCCCAGACGTCGGTCGAGTCGGCTTCCTTTCCGATCAGGAGATTGTCGGTCGAGGTCGCCAGCGTCCCGCTGTAGACTTCCGAGGCCAGTTCCCGTCCATCCAGGAAGAGCCGGACGGTCGCGCCGTCGTAGGTGGCAGCATAATGATGCCACTGCAGTCCGTCTATCTCGTAGGCCAGGTAAGAGGTGGCGCGCACCGATCCGTTCGAGGTGACGAAAGTAGCCCGCAAGGTCCGGCTGCCCAGGATGCCCAGGCTGAACTGCCCGGGCTTGTCCACCAGGTAGGCGTAGGTATCGGTGGCGCGTTTCCTCGCCCAGAGAGAGAGGGTCAGTTCTTCCTGTCCCCCGAACACACTGGTCGTGTCGGTGACCGTGATGTGGGCGCCGCCGGTCAGGTCGGCCGCCTGGCCGGCCATTCCCCGGGTAAAGCCTCCCGTCCCACCCTGCCACGTCGCCGGCAGTCCACTGGGTGAGCTATCGGTCAGGTCTCCATCCAGCATCATCTCCAGGAGCGGAACGTCGGCCGGCCGGGGCGGGAGCTGGGGATCCTGGCCGATCACGGTGATCTGGGTCGTCGTCGTTTCCACGGCCACGGGATCACCGACCGGATCGCCGCCGGTGGTGAACTGGTCCCAGACCGACACCGTCAGGGTCGCCGTGTAGGTTCCAGGCCGCATGTAAAAGTGCGTGCAGGCGGTGCCGCTGTCCATCGAGTAGTAGATCGGTTCACCGTGCTTGAGGACGTAACCGTCGCCGAAAGCCCATTCAAAGCGGCCCTTTTGCAGCGCGCTGGCGTCATCGTAGGTGGTGCCGGTGGCGTCGAACAGGACTTCCTCCCCCACGGCCACGCTCGTGCCGGGGTGCACGTCGATGTGGGGGACCAGCGGGCCGGCCTGCCCTGTGACCGACACGGATGTCCCCAACGTAGCCAGCAAGGTGAGCAAGAAAAGCAACCCGAGTTGTTTCAGGTATTTTGTATTCATTGAGTCTCCTTTTTCATATCAAGTAGCAGGTATACAAGGGGTAATAACCGAATCGGGAATAACCGTGTCCCATTCGATCCATTTTTGTGCGGCTCAGTTACCTCGCAAGACGAGCGGCAGATACACGAATCGGTCTGTGGGTCTCACGCGGTCGCTCGCGGTCAAGCAGAGGACGTCGTCCACCAGGGCCTCAAGGGTGACGGTATACCAGACGCCGTTGGTCAGGCTGACCAGCGTGTAACTGCGGATGGTGCTGGTCGGGCGTATCTACGAGTTGGGGGAGCGCAGATAGCTCCGTGCTTTTTTGCCACGAATTGCACGAATTTTACGAATTTATCTTCTTTTCTTCGTGTTAATTCGTGAAATTCGTGGCTGATTTGTG
>Ga0129302_1003242_pt1 | contig 11293 bp, 7 predicted proteins | sample BlaSprsedimmetaG_FD_94476 | JGI IMG/M metagenome (GOLD analysis project Ga0129302, IMG submission 94476) | Hot spring sediment bacterial and archeal communities from California, USA to study Microbial Dark Matter (Phase II) - Blank Spring... | ecosystem: Environmental > Aquatic > Thermal springs... | reverse complement strand
GTTTAGAGAAATAGGCCGTCGCCTTAAAAGAATAGCTTGGGGATGGTCCGACCAGGCAGTAACTAACCTTTCCAAAATGATCATGATCAGGCAATACTCCAGGGACAAGTGGGAGGAATATTGTTACACAGCCAAGGGGTCAGATCTACACTCTTGACAAATTATTCGGCTTTCCATTGAAGCTCCCCGCAGCAAGCTGCGGGGAATCTCCGTATGCAAGGTAAAATGCATCGTATTCGCTCGCTATGCATGTTCATTGATATCGTTTGTGATTTATTGCTAAGAAGCCTGTGAAATGTTCTTATTCTGGTTGATCTTCCCTTTCATTTTTGTCCCGCCCCCCTTAATCACTTTCTAGTGTCGGACGCTTATATCTTTTGTATCAGATGAAGCCCCTTGGATTATTGGCAAAATGACCGTACATCTCCTCTCTAAGTCTTTCCACTGCCTTAAGCATTTCAACCATTTTCACATCAATGTTCAATCTGGAAGTTATTGGTTCTAACATCCTCAAGGTATCATATTTATTAATCAGTATTTGCTTAGGTAATATTTTGCCTTTTTCAACAAAATCCAACAGACTTTCCTGAAACTTGGAGAAGAACTCCTCGTCTGGGGCTAACCAGTTATGCAAAACTATCCCCTTAGCGTGGTCCATAATAACCAGTGTACGCGGGAAAAACGGCCTGTTCCCCTCCCGTATAGGGGCCGGGAAATAGAAAAAATCGACCTCCCAGATTCCTTTCCCCTTAGTAATATTCTTCTTAATCCTCTGGATGCAGAGTTCATCCACCGGAGCGACCGGTAATTCTTTTTTCTCGGGAGATGATGGTATTACCCAGACATCTCTCCACCCACCCTTTACTGACGGGACTCTCACTAACAGTAGACCATCTTTGGGCGGACTGAGCAGATTTCTATCCTCTTTGAGACGCTGGGCCACGTCCATGGCCTGATGCAAGGCTATCGTCAGCAATATCGCCTGGTCTTTCTCCAGATACCATGGGACGTATCCAGGCAGATAACTCCTGAACTGCGGCCAGGCATGCCTTCCCCTGAATTTCAGACCCAGCTTCTTTATGGTTTGCAGCTCCTCTTTTTCCAGATAGTCTCTGTCTTCAAACGATGCCATGAGACATTTCTGAATGTGCATCGCGTCAGGGTCGTCCACGGCAATTTCTCCAGATTGCACTTTTAAATAACCATCCAGACCTTCTGATCCCAGATAGACCGCCAATGCAAACACTTCCTCTATTTGACCCATAATGCAACAGTAGCCAATTTCTCCGTTTTGTGGATTTTGTACCCCAAACAAATCTGAATCTGACATCCAGGTCCAAGGCTGGAGTTTCCGGAAAGCTTCCGCTGCCATATACAACTCTTTCCATTCCTTTATCGAAGAATCGAGGCTATTGTTCTTCATATCTTTTTACTTTTCAGCGATACCGTATTGTCAAAAATTAACCACAGATTCACCCTGTTAAATTTCCCTAACGTGACTTTACAGGTTATCGAATAGTTTTCAGGCGAATGTTCATCCTGACATCTTGTAAGGCCCTGTAATCATAAACATTTTATGCTGGTTACGGGGTTAATTTTCATATTTTTAGCGTATGACCTAATACTACTCCGACAATTTTGTCATTCCCGATTAAAACCTCGGGAATCTGGTTTATTTTAAAACCATATCCCCGATAAAGGCATTCGGGGATGACATTGTTAATTATAGGAGCTGACACCTTACCCACTTGAAATGAGAAAGAGCCTTATTTATTACATATCCACCCAGCTCACAATTTCTTCCAGCGACACACGGCTGCTTCGGTATTTATTGTAAGGTGAGTCAGGGTCTGGATAGCCGACGGCTATGCCGATAACGAACTTCTTGCCGGGAGGCACGGGCACGTGCGCCCGGATAATATCCGGATGGCGGACGGCCGCCGCCATGATGCAAGTGCCCAGCCCTTCTCTCTCGGCCAGCAGGCAGATAGTCTGCGTGACGCTACCGCAATCAAAAAGGGCATACTGCCCGAGCGTTTTTCCCATAAGCACATAAATTACCGCCGGTGCCTCAAAAAAACTGTACATCCTCTGATAGTGTGCTACCCGGGCCGCCTTATCATCGCGGGCCATACCGAGCGTATCAAAAAGCCCTTTACCAACTGCCATATAACGGCTCCTATACGGCTCAGCCCATTCCTGAGGAATAGGAGGCATAGGAATATCCGGGTTGTCCTTTACATGCTCGGCTACCCGGCGGGAAAATTCCTTACCGATCTTTCTCAGGGTCTCTCCCCCTACCACTAAAAACTCCCAGGGCTGGGTGTTGGCCCAGGAGGGGGCCCAGTGGGCAGTATCCAATATCTTTTCAATCACGGTCTTGGGAACCGGGTTGGGCTGGAAGGCCCGGGTGCTCCTGCGATTATGAATGGCTTCGAATATATCCATAATTTCCTCCTTTTTCACCACGCGTATTGTCAAAAGATTAACCACAGAGAACACAGAGAAAATAAGAATATCAATAAATTAAGAAAAGATTTATTTTCTCAAAAATCGTCTCAGAAACTACTTTAAAGAACACAGGGATATAAAAACATATCTCTTTGCGCTCTTTGCGTACTCAGCGGTGAATATCTTTTCCCCTATTTCTTTCGCCAGATGGGGCCGCGCGATGTATCTATGATCATTATACCACGCGACGAGAGTTCTTCCCGGATCTGATCGGCAATAATCCAATCTTTCTCCTTACGGGCCCTTTCCCTTTTCTCAATCAAGGCCGCAATCTCCGGCTCCAGTTTTTCTTCCTTGAAGTCCATGACCCCGAGCACTGTGTCCAGTTTTTTCAAGACCGCCAGGGTATAAGCGATCTGGTCACGATCCAGGTTACGAGCGTTAATGACGGGGGTTATCTTTTTGATAAAGTTGAAAAGAGCGGCCAGGGCCCCGGCCCCATTCAGATCGTCGTCCATGGCTACGGTGAATTCCCGTTCCATGGTCGATACATACGTGGCCGCTTCCGGATGCGGCTCTCCCGGCGTAAGGAGATTCAAGCAATGTATAAAATCATCCAGCCGCCTAAGGGAACTCTGCGCAGCATCCAGACTCTTATAGGAAAAATGCAGGGGCTTGCGATAGTGCGTGGAGAGGAGGAGGAAACGAACTTCCCGTCCGGTATATCCTTTTTCCAGCAGGTCACGTAAGGTAATAAAATTACCGGCCGAACGGGACATTTTCTTGCCATTTACCAGCACCAGGGCACTGTGTAGCCAGTATCTGGCCATAGTCTTACCGGTAAAGGCCTCGGCGATGGCGATCTCATTTTCATGGTGCGGAAAGATTAGATCACTCCCGCTGGTATGGATATCAAAGGTCGGCCCGAGATACTTGAGGGACATGGCGGCGCATTCAATATGCCAGCCCGGCCTGAGATTCCCCCATTCAGTCTTGTAAAAAATACCCTTTTTCAGTTCAGACAGGCTGGAACGTTTCAGGAGGGTAAAATCCATGGGGTTATCTTTTTCATACTCATCGAGGTCAACTGTAGTCCCGACCTTTATCTTATCCAGCTTTATGCGCGACAGGCGTCCATAGTGCGGGAACTTGGAAAGATCATAATAGATGGAGTGGTGTTTTTCGTAGGCATAGCCCTTCTCGAGAAGGGTCCTGGTCATGGCCAGCATGTCTTCCACGTGCTCGGTAGCCCGCGGATAAACTGTGGCCCGTAAGACACCGAGCGTATCTATATCCTGCATGAATTCCTGGATATACTTTTCCGTAAACTCTTTTAAGGACTGTCCGGCCTGCTCGGAACCCTGGATGGTCTTGTCATCTATATCCGTGATGTTCATGATATGAGTAACCGCGTAACCCTTGAACTCCAGGTAGCGTCTGATTAAATCCGCGGCTATAAAGCGCCGGCAATTCCCCAGGTGCGCGAGTTCATGCGCGGTCGGGCCGCACGAGTACATGCCTGCCTTACCCGGCCCGATCGATGCAAAGACCTCTTTTTTCCGGGTCAGGGTATTGTAGAACTTCAGTTGGGAAGCGGTCTCCTTAGAGGGTATCTTGATCTCTTTGGCAAAGAGATCGGTACTCAGATACCGATCACCGCCATCAGGGAAAATCGTCACCACAATCCCCTTTGCCATGCGCCGGGCGATTTCCAGGGCCGCGGCCATAGCCGCTCCGGAACTCATCCCGACAAAAAGCCCCTCTTCTTTGGCTAAGCGGCGGGTCAGGGCAAAGGCTTCTTCATCATGGATGTTTATGATCTCATCCAGCCTGTTTTTATCGAAGATGCCGGGCCTGTAGGATTCCTTCATGTTCTTCAGACCCTGAATCCTGTGTTTTAAGTAGGGCTCGACGCCTATAATCTTCACGGCCGGATTTTGCTCTTTGATATAACGGGAAACACCCATAGCCGTCCCGGTCGTCCCGAGACCCATGACAATGGCGCTGACCTGCCCCCCGGTCTGCTCCCAGATCTCCGGCCCGGTGCCCGTGTAATGGGCCTTCCAGTTATTTTCATTATTAAACTGGTCGGTCATGAAATAACGCTCCGGATATTCACGGGCCAGGGCATAGGCCTCCTCAATGGCCCCGTCTGTGCCCAGATTAGCCGGCGTAAGGATTATCTCCGCCCCCAAAGCCTCCAGGATCCTGCGCCGTTCCATACTGGCGGATTCAGACATGACCAGCATACAGCGGTAGCCCCTGACCGCACTTACCAGGGCCAGGCCGATACCGGTATTACCGCTCGTGGCCTCGAGCACGGTCATCCCCTTTTTCAGCCCCCCGGTCTCTTGCGCAGCCTCGATCATGGCCAGGGCCACACGGTCTTTGATCGACCCGCCCGGATTGAACATCTCCAGCTTGGCCAGGATGGTAACGTTCCGGTAAGGATTTATGCGTATGATGGGTGCAAGAGGGGTACGCCCGATGTGGTCGAGGATATTCCCGTATTTTTCGACCTGCAACCTGCTAGATGGTTCCATGAGCACTGCCTTTCGTCAGCAGGAAAATGAATCCATTCCGTTCGTCAGAGATGCTTTCTGAAAACAGACCTGCTGTGGGGGTATCGGGGAAGATATAAAGAGAAAGGTAATACGGAGGTAAGTTACTCAGGCGGAAACTCTCTTCGCCCAGTGTCTGAAGTGCACCCTTTAGATGGGCATCCTCCAGGTCTTTAATATTCTCCCTTGTCCAGGAAGACGTAGCAAGGCGTTTAACTGCCTGCCGTACATAGGTTTTGATCAAAGCTACAGCCTCTAACGCCCTGCCTTGCTCACGGACTTCTAAGACCTCAGGAAAGTCCCGGCCGCTCAGATCAGGGAGTGGAATCGTCAAAATGAGTTCATTGGGCGGTAACAATCCCAGCACCGGATACCTGTCTGTGAACGGTATCCCGGCCCCGTGAAAGCCTTTTTCAAACAGGCGTGACCAGGCCTTAAGCCGGGTGGCAATGGAGATGGTATCCTCCCTATCGGGTATGGAGGCGGGTGCGGCCTGAGAAGGCTTTTCTTCATCTATCAGGAGCTCCGACCACAGCTTGCTCTCCTGCATGCTGACCTTGAAGTCTAAGCGCGCTGTCTCGTCTTCCCGCTGGTCGTGTTCCTGCGCCAGGTGCAGGAAGAGCTGGATTGCGGAAAGTTCGTCAAAGGCCGGCGGCATAGACTCTTCACCTCTGAGTGCGGCCAGTATCTCTCCATATCCCTCCACAGCAATCCCTGACTCCTTGATATACTTCAAATAGCCAAGCTGGCCGGAGCTGAAGACAAAATCGCCCCAGGACAGAATCTCCCGCACTCTTCGCTTCAGGGCCGGCAGCTCAGAACCGGCCGGAATCGGCACCTCCAGGCGAAGGAGATTGGTCCTTACCAGATCCGGATAAAGCGGCGATGATTGCCATTCGGATGGCTGATAAAGGACCAGGCTATCAAAAAAGAAGAGGACGCTCTTAAGCAGTCCTTCCCGGATATATGTAAACGGAAAGTAGAGTGCGGAAAGAGGTTCTCCTTTAACTTCCTGCTTCTCCATAGTTTTAGAAACCACCTGCGGCAAAAAAATTGTCTTATAGTTTTTAGCAAGAAAGATAACCATTGACAAGATTCTTTTTCAACACCTATTATTTAGTCAAGATCGAAGCTGAAAGCTCAAGCTTGATATTTAGTAACAATTTAGCGTTTTGAAAATGCATGATAAAAAGTGCAAAGAAACATACCAAATCAGGAAATCAGGAACTCAGGGAAGTGCAAACCCAAATAAAGAGGGTCTATCTTTTCCGATTTCCTGATTTCAAGATTAATAGCCTTTTCTGAGTGTAGGACGGTTTCAAACACCTAAGGGGTTACGATATTTAGTCATTTGGATTTTATTTGAACTTTGGATTCTGGAATTTGAAATTATACACAAATCCTGGAGGATATTACCTTGCACATTCTTTTGACCAATGATGACGGAATACACGCCAAAGGACTCCATGCCCTTTATGACGTCTTGGCTCCGCACTACAGGGTCTCCGTGGTTGCCCCGGAAAGCGAGCAAAGTGCGGTTGGACACGCTATCACACTCTTAAATCCACTTCGCGTCCGTGAAATACATCTTAATAAAAATTTCCTGGGCCTGGCTGTTTCCGGAACACCGGCCGATTGCGTAAAGATCGCCATCAATGAAATCCTGGATACGCCTCCGGATATCGTGCTTTCCGGCATTAACCTAGGGGCTAACGTGGGGATAAATGTCCTTTATTCCGGTACGGTCTCTGCGGCCACCGAAGGGGCCATATTAGGCATCCCCTCTATAGCCGTATCTTTAAATACCTTTAAAGACCCCGACTTCTCCTTTGCCGCTCATTTTATCCGCAAGCTCATCAGGCGCGTAACTGAACTGGAGCTGAACTCGGCCACCTTACTTAACGTCAACATACCGGCCGTCCCGCCGGAGGATATCCGCGGCATCGCATTAACCCGTCAGGGAATTTCCCGCTTCGTGGAACGGTTTGACAAACGTATGGATCCCAGAGATAATGTTTATTACTGGCAGGCAGGAGAAACCCATTTCATCCGGGAGGGAAAAGACATAGATACCTGGGCCCTCTCCCGCAACCTGATATCCATTACGCCCCTGCACTTCGACCTCACCAACCATGCTGAACTGAACCGCATGCGCCAGGCAAAGATTCTAAAGGATATATTGAAGTCCTGACCGTCCGGACTTCCCCCAAAAATATTAACGAATGTTGCTTAATATGTGGATTTTTATTAGGATATTTCATTCCAAAAAAATGGGGAAAGCCCGGCCTGATCCTAGCTTGACAGGCCCTTACCGGATGCTTAACTTGGTGGCATAGAAAATTCCTTTTGGGACGCAGATAAATGCAGATTGTCAAGATTTCAAATATGAGCCTCTTGCAAAATTCTTATGATCAGATTGTCGTCATTCCGGCGAAAGCCGGAATCCAGTGACTCCGACCAGATTAAGACACTCCTGGACACCGGTTTTCACCGGTGTGACGACTTTTACGGGAGCCTCATATAAAAAACAATTTTCTGCGGATATCGGCGAAAATCTGCGTCCTAATTTAATTTAGGGCGTAGAGAAACGCAGATTTTGTGGAGGAATTATGCGATTCGACAAATTAACCATAAAATCCCAGGAAGCCATACAAAGCGCCCAGCAACTTGCGGAAAGCAAAGGGCATCAGCAGATAGAGCCAGAGCATCTGCTGGCCGCACTTCTGGAGCAACCGGAAGGTCTTATCCACGCCATCTTGAAAAAAACGGGTGTTGATCCGAATGCGGTTATGGCCGGGGTGGAGCAACGATTGGAAGGGTTGCCCAAGGTGTCCGGCGCCGGCTTTCAGGGGGCCTATATCTCGCCCCTGCTAAAAAGTATGCTGGACCGCTCCCTTAAGATAGCCGAGGAGATGCGGGACGACTACGTCAGTCAGGAACATCTCCTCATGGCCATGCTGGAGACAAAAGGCTCAGCGGTAGCGGATATCCTCCAGCAAAAAGGCATCAACCGCGAAACGGTGATGCAGGCCCTTCTCAGTATCCGGGGCAGTCAGAGGGTGACCGATCCGAACCCGGAGGAAAAATATCAGGCCCTGGAGCGCTACAGCCGGGACCTTACGGCCCTGGCCCGGGCCGGTAAGCTGGATCCGGTCATAGGCCGCGACGAAGAGATCCGCCGCGTTATCCAGGTACTTTCCAGACGGACCAAAAACAACCCGGTCCTTATCGGTGAACCCGGGGTCGGCAAGACTGCTATTGTAGAAGGCCTGGCCCAGCGCATTTTCAGCGGGGATATACCGGAGACCCTGAAAGACAAACAGGTGGTGGCCCTGGACATGGGCGCCCTGGTCGCCGGCGCTAAATACCGGGGTGAGTTTGAAGATCGTTTGAAGGCCGTATTAAAAGAGATTCAGGAGAAACACGGCCAGATAATCCTGTTTATCGACGAGATGCATACCCTGGTCGGCGCCGGGGCAGCCGAGGGGGCCATTGACGCCTCAAACATGCTCAAACCGGCCCTGGCCCGGGGTGAACTGCATTGTATCGGGGCTACCACGCTCGATGAATACAGAAAGCATATCGAGAAGGATGCGGCCCTGGAACGCAGGTTCCAGCCGGTCCTGGTCACCGAACCAAACGAAGAAGACACCATATCTATCTTACGCGGGCTTAAGGAAAAATACGAGGTTCATCATGGCGTACGCATCAAGGACTCGGCCATAGTAGCGGCCGCTACCTTATCAAACCGATATATAACCGACCGTTTTTTACCGGACAAGGCCATTGATCTCATCGATGAGGCGGCCGCTAAACTGCGCATCGAGATAGACAGCCTCCCCAGCGAAATTGATGAGGTACAAAGAAAGGCCGTACAACTTGAGATCGAGCGTGAGGCCCTGCGCAAGGAGACAGATGCGGCCTCCAGGGAAAGATTAGAGAAGATCGAGAAAGAATTGGCCGAGTTGCGCGAAAAAAGCAATGCTATGAAGGCCCACTGGCAGAGGGAAAAAGAAATTATCCAGAATATACGCTCCATTAAGGAAAAGATTGAAGAGGCCAAAAATAAAGAGGCCCAGGCCGAAAGAAACGGCGACTTGACCAGGGCCGCAGAGATTCGCTACGGCCTGCTTCCGGATCTGGAGAAACAACTCGAGGCGAATAAAAAGGAACTGGAAGAATTGCAGGCCGATAAGAAGATGCTTAAAGAAGAGGTGGATGAAGAAGACATAGCCGAGGTGGTTTCCCGTTGGACCGGGATACCGGTCTCCCGTATGATGGAAAGCGAGAAACAAAAGCTCATCCACATGGAAGACCGCCTACGCCGGCGCGTAATCGGCCAGGAAGACGCCGTCCGCGCCGTAGCCAATGCGGTGCGCCGGGCCCGTTCCGGGCTCCAGGATCCCAACCGCCCCATCGGCTCTTTCATCTTTATGGGACCGACGGGTGTAGGTAAGACCGAGTTGGCCAAGGCCCTGGCCGAGTTTATGTTTGACGACGAGCAGGCCATGGTGCGTCTGGATATGTCTGAATTTATGGAGAAACACTCTGTGGCCAGACTTATCGGCGCCCCTCCGGGGTACGTCGGCTATGAAGAGGGGGGGTATCTCACGGAAGCGGTACGCCGCCGGCCCTACACTGTACTGCTCTTTGACGAGATAGAGAAGGCCCATCCCGAGGTCTTTAATTCACTCCTGCAGATACTGGATGACGGCCGCATGACCGATGGTCAGGGGCGAACCGTGGACTTCAAGAACACCATTATCATCATGACCTCCAATATAGGCAGCCAATATATACAGGATCTGAGCGAAAAAGACCGGGAGGAGATGGTGCGAAGGGTCATGGATGCCCTGCATACACAGTTCAGACCGGAGTTTCTGAACCGGATCGACGAGATAATCATTTTCCACGGCCTGGAGATGGAACAATTGGAAAAGATTATTGACATCCAGATCGAACTCCTGAAGAAGCGTCTTAGCGACCGGCACCTCAAGATCAAGCTGACCGACGGGGTCAAGGAATTCCTGGCCAGGGTCGGCTTCGATCCGGTCTTCGGGGCCAGGCCCCTCAAGAGGGCTATCCAGAAGTATATACAGGATGGCCTCGCCCTGAAATTGCTGGAAGGGGCGTTTCAGGAAGGAGATTCGATCCTGATAGACACTGACAATAAGGGAGAAGTCGTCTTTAAGAAAGCAGCGTAAGATACAGAATTCAGAATACAGGAGACAGAATTGATAAACCCATAAAAAGTCAAAATTGGGACGGCACAGTAAAAAGCTCCAGTTGCAAGGCGCGCAAATCCTGAGGAATGAGGCGTACTTATAGCTACGCCGCAGTGACGAAGGATGCCGCGCAACGCAGCAAATGGACTTTTTACGAAGCCGTCAGAAGTCAGATAAAACATATCTCAAAGGAGGATTTACTTATGCCGATTGTCAAATGGGAACCTTTCAGGGATTTATTGTCTTTACAGGAGAGGATGAATCGACTTTTCGAAGAAAGCCTGGGTCGAACGGGAAAAAGGGAAGAATTAATCCAGGGCAGTTGGGCGCCGCCGGTGGATATTTATGAGACAGCAGAGGCGATAGTCATACAGGCCGAACTGCCTGGATTGACCCATGAAGACATCCGGGTGGAGATGAAGGATAACACCCTTGCCTTGAGCGGGGAACGGAAATTCCAGAAAGATGTTAAACAGGAAAACTACCACCGTATCGAGCGTTCTTACGGGGTATTTAATCGTTCTTTTGCCCTGCCCGCTAGTCTGGAGGCGGATAAGATCAAGGCAAAATTCTCAAATGGGGTACTGGAAATCATCGTTCCTAAACAGGAAGAGGCCAAGCCTAAACAAATAAAAGTGGATATAGAATAGTCGTCACCGGACGTGCCGTGCGGCACGTCCGGCATCCTCTTGTTTTGCCTTTTCCACGGCACCATATCCCGTCATTTTCAGAATACGAAAAAAACTTGACACAAGTTCCTCAACATGTTAGTGGGCAAGTGAGTACACAAAACCTCATCGGTGCGGTGATGGAGTCCACCTAAACTGCTCTAAAAAGGGCTAATGACTCCTACCAAAGTTAGAGTTTCTGGTAGGAGGTGTTGGCTGGTGGATTCCAAGGACAAAGCTCCTTCCGGGCAAACTGCCTGGAGGAGTTTTTTTTGTGTCCTGCCGATCTTTATTTCTTGCTTTTCCAGCCAAGGCGTCCGGTTAGAACCCAACCAAGGGAACCATCATAGAACATACATTCCCCTTGGCCTTTAATTGCGTTCCTTTG